>Ga0210395_10001022_pt1 | contig 21729 bp, 19 predicted proteins | sample IncBWH4OmetaG_FD_150861 | JGI IMG/M metagenome (GOLD analysis project Ga0210395, IMG submission 150861) | Forest soil microbial communities from Barre Woods Harvard Forest LTER site, Petersham, Massachusetts, United States - Inc-BW-H-4-O ...
GATCAGCACCAGCGCGATGCCGTCGACACCGACCGCGTAATGGACGCCGAACTGGGGGATCCACTGATAGGTCTGCGTGAACTGGAAGCGCGGCCCGCCGGTCTTGAACTGCACGGCCATCGCGATCGTGACTGCGAGCGTGGCCAGCGTGGTGACGAGGGCGATCTGCTTGACCAGCAGGTCGCGGGCGCGGCGGTCAGCATCGCCGCCGGGCGCGGACCGGCCGGGGGTCAGCATGATCGCGACCGCGCCGGCCAGCGGGATCGCGCCCGCTACGGTCAGCCAGGGGAAATTGCTCATCAGATCTGCAGCCTCACCCGGTCTAGAGCTTCACCAGCAGCAGCGCGCCCACCAGCAGCACGGCTCCCACCAGCATCGACAGCGCATAGGAGCGGACGAAGCCGCTCTGCACCTTCCGCAGCCGCCCCGACGACCCGCCGAACGCCGCCGCCAGCGTGTTCACCAGGCCGTCGACGCCCCGGTTGTCGAAGTACACCGACAGCCGGGTCAGCCACTGGCCAGGGCGCATCAGCAGGCCCTCGTTGACGGCGTCGCCGTACAGGTCCTTGCGGGCCGCGACCGTGATCACGCTGCCCGCGGGTGCGGTGACCGGGACCTGGCGCCGTCCGTAGAGGGCCCAGGCGATAGCCGCTCCGATCACGACCAGCACGAGCGTGACCACACCCCACTTGGTCCAGATGCCGTGCATCGTCGGCGGGACGCCGGTCACCGGGCCGAGGAAGTTCAGCAGCCGGTTGCCCAGGATCAGAAAGCCGCCGGCCGCGACCGAGCCGATGGCCAGGATGATCATCGGCGAGGTCATCACCGGCGGCGCCTCGTGCGGGTGCACGTGGTCGTCCCAGCGCCGCTCGCCGGTGAACGTCATGAACATCACCCGGGTCATGTAGAACGCCGTGATGCCGGCCCCGATCAGGGCGGCCGTGCCGAGCAGCGCGCCGGAGGTGCCGCCCTTGTCGAACGCGGCGTCGATGATCGGGTCCTTGGTGAAGAACCCGGATAGCGGCGGGACGCCGATGATCGCCAGGTAGCCCAGCGTGAAGGTCACGAACGTGATCGGCATGACGCTGGCCAGCCCGCCGAAGCGGCGCATGTCGACCTCGTCGTCCATCTCGTGCTTGACCGACCCGGCACCGAGGAACATCCCGGCCTTGAAGAACCCGTGCGCGAGCAGGTGCGCGATCGCGAACACGTACCCGGCCGGGCCGAGGCCCGCCGCGAGCATCATGTAGCCGATCTGGCTCATCGTGGACCCGGCGAGAGCCTTCTTGATGTCGTCCTTGGCGCACCCGATGATCGCGCCGAACAGCAGCGTCACGGCGCCGACGATGGCGACCGCCAGCCGCGCGTCGGCGGACAGGTTGAAGATCGGGGCGGATCTGACGATCAGGTAGACGCCGGCGGTCACCATGGTCGCCGCGTGGATGAGGGCCGAGACCGGAGTCGGGCCCTCCATCGCGTCCAGCAGCCAGGACTGCAGTGGTACCTGCGCGGACTTCCCGCAGGCGCCGAGCAGCAGGAGCAGGCCGATCGCGGTGACGACACCGTGGCTGGCGGACCCGACCGCACCGAAGACGCCGTCGAAGCTGACGGAGCCGAACTGCGCGAACATCAGCATGATCGCTAGCGACAGGCCGACGTCGCCGACGCGGTTGGCGATGAATGCCTTCTTCGCCGCGACCGCCGCGGCCGGCTTGTACTGCCAGAAGCCGATCAGCAGGTAGGAAGCGAGGCCGACGCCTTCCCAGCCCGCGTACAGAACCAGGTAGTTGCTGCCGAGCACCAGCAGCAGCATGGCCGCCAGGAACAGGTTCATGTAGCCGAAGAACCGGCGCCGCTCCGGGTCCTGCGCCATGTAGCCGACGGCAAAGATGTGGATCAGCGAGCCGACACCGGTGATCAGCAGGACGAAGCAGATGGACAGCTGGTCCAGCCGCAGGCCGAGCGGGATCTGGAACCGGCCGACGTTGATGAACTGGTAGACGACCAGCTCACGCGCCCGCTGCCCGGCCGGGTAGCCGAGCATGGCGAAGAACGCGATGACGCCGTAGATGAACGCCAGCACGGGCATGGCCACCCCGAGCAGGTGACCCCAGGAATTGGTGCGCTTGCCGCCGAGCAGCAGGACGATCGCACCGATCAGCGGAAGGGCGAGCAGCAGCCAGGCGCCGCGCTGCACACCAGTGGCAGGCAGGGCCGCGATCGCCGTCGCGTGGAGGGTCATTGCGTCCTTCCGTCAGTACTTCATCAGGTTGGCGTCGTCCACCGACGCCGACCTGCGGGCGCGGAAGATCGAAGTCAGGATGGCTAGTCCGACGACTACCTCGGCGGCCGCGACCACCATCACGAAGAAGGCGATTAGCTGGCCGTCGAGCGCGCCGTGCATGCGCGCGAACGCGACGAAGGCAAGGTTGCAGGCGTTGAGCATCAGTTCGACGCACATGAAAACGACGATGGCGTTCCGGCGGACCAGGACGCCCACCGCCCCGATCACGAACAAGATCACCGACAGGGCGATGAAGTGGGCCGGCGTTACCACTCGTCACCTGCTTCCTGGCCGCCATTGTCGGCGGCCGGCGGGAGCTCGACCGGCTCGGTCCCGGCCGTCGCGCCACCGGGTCCGGGCCCGCCGGTCAGGACGGGGCTGACCGACAGGCGCGACTGCGTTCCGTCCGGAAGCAGGGCGGGCATGTCTACCGCGTTGTGCTGGGCGTAGGTGCCCGGCCCCGGCAGCGGCGTCGGGCGGCCGCTGTCGACCCGGCGCTGCGCCAGCTGGCGCTGCGTCGGCTTGGGCCCGGTGCGCTCACGGTGCGCCAGCACCATCGCGCCCAGCGCGGCGGTGATCAGCAGCGCGCTGGTCAGCTCGAAGGGGAACACGTACTTCGTGAAGATCAGTCTCGCCAGCCCGGTGACGTTCCCGTTGCCGAACTGCGACGTCGAGGGCGCGGCCGGGCCGATGACGGCATGGCCGATGACGATTGCGAGCAGCACCAGCAGCGCGATGCCGCCGAGCGCCGCCCAGAGCCGCTGCCCGCGGATCGTCTCGATGACCGAGTCGGCGGCGGTGATGCCGACGATCATCAGCACGAACAGGAACAGCATGAGCACGGCGCCGGTGTAGACGATGACCTGGACGAACGCCAGGAACGGCGCACCGAGCATCACGTACATGACCGCCAGCGACAGCATGACGACGGCCAGCATCATCGCGCAGTGCACGGCCTTGCGCGCCAGGATCATGCCCAGCGCCGCGGCGACCGAGAGGATCGTCAGCACCCAGTAGGCGATGAGCCGGGTCGTCTCGGCGGCCGGCCCGGCCAGCAGGATGTGTTGGCTCATGGCGTTCTCCCCGTATCGCCGGCATCGGGGTCAGCCTGCTGGCTCGCGGCCAGCATCGCCCCGAGTGCGTAGTACTCCTCCTCGGTGTCGCCGAGGCGCATCGGATGCGGAGGATCTTCCATGCCCGGCTGGAGCGGCGCGACGAGCTGCTCCTTGGTCCAGATCAGGCTCTCCCGGCTGTCGTCCGCCAGCTCGTACTCGTTCGTCATCGTGAGCGCCCTGGTCGGGCACGCCTCGACGCACAGCCCGCACAGGATGCAGCGCAGGTAGTTGATCTGATAGACCCGCCCGTACCGCTCGCCCGGCGAGTAGCGCTCTTCCTCGGTGTTGTCAGCGCCCTCGACGTAGATGGCGTCGGCCGGGCAGGCCCAGGCGCACAGCTCGCAGCCGATGCACTTCTCCAGCCCGTCCGGCCACCGGTTCAGCTGGTGGCGGCCATGGAACCGGGGCGCGGTGGGCAGCTTCTGCTCGGGATACTGGACGGTGTCGACCTTCTTGAACATCTGCCGGAAGGTGACGCCGAAGCCCTTGACCGAATCGAAGAACTCAGGCACCGTGAACCTCCTTTGCGGCGGCGTCGTCCCTGGATGTGCCGGCTAGCGCTGGCTCCGCCGGAGTCAGCCCGACGCCGTGGTAGTGCGGCAGATCCATCGGAGGGGTCGGGAACGAAGGGCCACGGGGAACTCCAGCCTCGTCGGGCTGGTCGAGTTCGGCGGCTTCGGCCTCCATCGCTGCCTGCCGCTCCGCCCGCTGGCCTGCGCCCTCCCAGCGGAGCAGCAGGGCGATCAGGACCGCGATGATCAGGCCGCCGACGACGTAGACGGCGGGGCTGCCGCCCTGGCGCCGGTAGACCCGCGCGGTGGCCACGATGAGCGTCCAGGTCAGTGCCGCCGGGATGAGGATCTTCCAGCCGAGCTTCATCAGCTGGTCGTACCGGATCCGGGGCAGCGAGCCGCGGAGCCAGAAGAAGAAGAAGATGAACGCGAGGACCTTGCCGAGGAACCACAGGATCGGCCACCAGCCGCTATTGGCCCCGGACCACACCGAGATCGGCCACGGTGCGGTCCAGCCGCCCAGGAACATGGTGGTCGCCAGCGCCGAGACCGTGATGACGGCGACGTACTCGGCAAGCTGCAGCATCGCGAAATTGAGGGATGAGTACTCGGTGTGGTAGCCGCCGACGATCTCGCCTTCACCCTCGGGCAGGTCGAACGGCAGCCGGTTGGTCTCCCCGACCATCGTCACGATGTAGATGAGGAACGACGGCAGGAGCAGGATCGCGAACCAGGACGGCCAGTGCAGGATCGCGCCGAACCACTTGAACTCAGGCCCGTTGATCTGCGAGGCGACGATCTGGGACGTTGACAGCGAGCCCGCGTACAGGAAGACCGGGACGAACGACAGGCTCATCGCGATCTCGTAGCTGATCACCTGCGCCGACGATCGCAGTCCGCCAAGCAGCGAGTACGGCGAGTTGGCCGACCAGCCGGACAGCACGATGCCGTACACGCCGAGCGAGCTCATCGCGATGATCAGCAGCACGGCTACCGGCAGGTCGGTGAGCTGGAGCGGCGTGTGGTGGCCGGCGATCGACACCTCCGGGCCCCACGGGATGACGGCGAAGCTGATGAAGGCCGGGATCACCGAGACGGCGGGCGCGATCGCGAACAGGAGCTTGTCGACGCCGCGGGGGACGATGTTCTCGGTCAGGCCCAGCTTGATGCCGTCCATCAGCGTCTGCAGCAGTCCGAACTTCCCGGCCCGGTTCGGGCCCGGCCGCTGCTGCATCCGGCCGATCACCTTCCGCTCGGCCCAGATAGTCATGAGCACGGTGACCATCAGGAACACGAAGATGATCAGCACCTTGATGATGATGATCCACCAGGTGTCGTGCCCGAAATCCGTGAGCGTGGGCACGTTGCTCGACGAGGCCGCGGCCAGGGCCGTCATTCTGCGCTCCTCACCATGACCTCGCTGCCGTGGCCGGCGCCGAGGACGCGCCTGACGGCGCTGCCCGCAGAATTCGTCGGCAGCCAGACGACCCGGTCAGGCATGTCAGCGATCTCCACGGGAACTGTTATCTCGCCGCGGCGGGTAGCCACGGTTACCTTGCCGCCGTCTGCCGTTCCGGCTTCAGCGGCGGTCGACGCCGACATCCGGGCGACGGCGGCACGGGCCGTGCCTGCCAGGTTCGGCTCTCCGTCCTGCATCCGACCGGCGTCGAGCAGATTATGCCAGGTTGCCAGCAGCGCCCGCCCCGGTCCGGGCATCGTCGCAACCGACTCCGTCGCTTGCGACGATGCTGCTGTATTTGCCCGGGGGGACGACCCCCCTGGACCCCCCGCGGACAGCCGGCTGGCGTGCGCCGATAGGGCGTTGAGTTCGCGGAGGGCGGCGCGACCGTCGGGCAGGCCGAGGTGCACATCCATCTCATCCGCGATGGCGGCGAGCACGTGCAGGTCGGATCGGACCGCGGGAACCGCCAGGGCCTCGGTGAAGCTGCCCGCCCGCCCTTCCCAGTTCACGAACGTGCCGGACTTCTCGGCGACCGCGGCGACGGGGAGCACGACGTCGGCCCGGTCGGTGACCGCGCTGACCCGCTGCTCCAGGCTGACCACGAACCGGGCCGACTCGATCGCGGCCATCGCCGCCGCCGGGTCAGGCAGGTCCTCCGGGTCGACCCCGCCGATGAGCAGGGCCTCCAGGTCGCCGCTCGCGGCCGCGGCCAGGATCTCGCTCGCGGCGAAGCCGGGGTCGGCCGGCAGTGAGCCAACACCCCAGGCCCTGGCGACCTCCGCGGCCGCCGCCGAGTCGCCGATCCGGCGCCCGCCGGGCAGCAGCGTGGGGAGCGCGCCGGCCTCGATCGCACCGCGCTCGCCCGCGCGGCGCGGGATCCAGGCCAGCCGGGCTCCCGTCTGGTCCGCCAGCCAGCCGGCGGCGGAGAGGGCGCCTGGTACCTCCGCGAGCCGCTCGCCGGCCAGGATCACGGCGCCAGGCTCGCGCAGCGCGTGCGCGGCCGGTACATCGGCCGAACCCAGCGCGGTGAGCGCGGCCGCCTCGGCTCCCGGGGCAGTCGGCAGCAGCACTCCGGACATCTTGTCCAGCCCGTGGCTGGCCAGCGCGGCCATCGAGTAGACCGTGGTCTTGCCGGCCCTGGCCGCCTTGCGGAGCCGGAGGAACACGATCGGGCACTCGTCCTCGGGATCGAGTCCGGTCAGGAGCACCGCCGGCGCCGCTGACAGGCTGGCATAGGTGACGCTGACCCGGCCGGCGACCCGGTCGCCGATGAACTGCAGCTCCTCGGCCGAGTGCGGCCGCGACCGCATGTCGATGTCATTGGTTGCCAGGGCCACCCTGGCGAACTTGGCGTAGGCGTAAGCGTCCTCGACCGTCAGGCGGCCGCCGGGCAGCACGCCCGCGCGGCCGCGCGCCGCGGCTAGTCCCCTGGCCGCAGTCGCGATTGCCTCGGGCCAGGACGCGGGCTGGAGCACGCCGGACGCGTCGCGCACGAGCGGGACCGCGAGCCGGTCGGGCTGCGTTGCGTAGGTGAACGCCCAGCGGCCCTTGTCGCAGTTCCATTCCTCGTTGACCTCGGGGTCGTTGCCCGCCAGCCGCCGCGTGACCGCACCGCGCCGGTGGTCGGTGCGCTGCCGGCAGCCGGCCGCGCAGTGCTCGCAGACGCTGGGACTCGAGACCAGGTCGAACGGCCGCGCCCGGAAGCGGTAGGAGGCGCCGGTCAGCGCGCCGACCGGGCAGATCTGCACGGTGTTGCCGGAGAAGTAGGAGTCGAACGGCACGCCCTCGGCCACCCCGACCTGCTCGCGCGGGCCCCGGTCGATCAGCTCGATCAGCGGATCGCCCGCGACCTGGTCGGCGAAGCGGGTGCAGCGGGCGCACTGGATGCACCGCTCGCGGTCGAGCAGCACTTGCGCCGACAGCGCGATCGGCTTGGGGAACTTCCGCTTCGCGCCGTCGAACCGGGTCTCGCCCTGCCCGGTGGACATCGCCTGGTTCTGCAGCGGGCACTCGCCGCCCTTGTCACACATGGGGCAGTCGAGCGGGTGGTTGACCAGCAGCAGCTCCATCATGCCCCGCTGGGCCTTCTCCGCGACGGGGGAGGTCAGCTGGGTCCTGACAACCATGCCCTCGGTGCACACGGTGGTGCAGGAGGCCGGCGGCTTCGGCTGGCCCTCCACCTGCACCAGGCACTGCCGGCAGGCGCCGATCGGGTCGAGCAGCGGGTGATCGCAGAACCGCGGGATCTGGATGCCGAGCTGCTCGGCGGCCCGGATGATCAGCGTGCCCTTCGGGACGGTGATCTGGAACCCGTCGATGGTGACGCTCACCCCGTCGGCCGGCTTCGCCAGCTCCCCGGTCGTTGGCTGTACCGTCATCGGGCCGACTCCAAGGCGAAGAGGGTCGAGGCGGCGGGATCGAACGGGCAGCCGCCCTGTCGCTGATGCTCGATGTACTCGTCACGGAAGTACTTGATCGACGAGGCGACCGGCGCCTGGATCGAGTCGCCCAGGGCGCAGAACGCGCGGCCGGTGATGTTGTCACAGATGTCGAGCAGCTTGTCCAGGTCGGCCTCGCTCCCCTGACCCTCTTCGAGCTGCTGCAGCAGCTGGACGACCCAGTAGCTGCCCTCCCGGCAGGGCGTGCACTTTCCGCACGACTCGTGCTCGTAGAACTGGATCCACCGCAGCACGACGCGCACGACGCAGGTCGTCTCGTCAAAGATCTGCAGCGACCGGGTACCGAGCATCGATCCGGCTGCCGCCACCGACTCGAAGTCCAGCGGGACGTCCAGGTGCTGGTCGGTGAACAGCGGCGTCGAGGAGCCGCCCGGGGTCCAGAACTTCAGCCGGTGCCCGGCCCGCATCCCGCCCGACAGATCGAAGAGCTCGCGCAGGGTGGTGCCGAGCGGCGCCTCGTACTGGCCGGGCGTGGTGACGTGGCCGGACAGCGAGAACAGCCCGAAGCCCTTGGACCTCTCCGTGCCGAACCGGGCGAACTGGGCCGCGCCGTACTCCAGGATGTACGGCACCGAGGCGATCGACTCGACGTTGTTGACCACCGTCGGGCAGGCGTACAGGCCCTCGCTGGCCGGGAACGGCGGCTTGAGCCGGGGCTGGCCGCGAAAGCCTTCCAGCGAGTCAAGCAGGGCGGTCTCCTCGCCGCAGATATAAGCGCCGGCGCCCGAATGCACGACGATCTCCAGGCTGAAGCCCGAGCCGAGGATGTTATCGCCGAGGTAGCCGGCCTCCCTGGCCTCAGCCACGGCGTTCATCAGCCGCCTGGCCGCGTGCAGGACCTCGCCGCGCACGTAGATAAAAGCCCGGTCCGCGCGGATCGAGTACGAGGCGATCACCATGCCCTCGATCAGCGCCTGCGGATTGGCCAGCAGAGTCGGGATGTCCTTGCACGCGCCGGGCTCGGACTCGTCCGCGTTGACCACCAGGTAATGCGGCTTGGCGTCGCCCTGCGGGATGAAGCCCCACTTGACGCCGGTCGGGAAGCCGGCGCCGCCGCGGCCGCGCAGGGCCGAGTCCTTCAGGGTCTGGATGACCTGATCCGGCTGCATGGCCAGGGCCTTGGGCAGCGCCCGGTACCCGCCCGCCCGCTTGTAGCCCGCCAGCGAGAACGAGTCGGGCTCATCCCAGCGCGCGCTCAGCTCGGGGGTGAGGATTGTCGTCACTTTTCTGCAACCTCCGGCTCACCGGGCCGCCAGCCTTGCTCTTTCGCAATCCGCAGCCCGGCCAGCGTCGCTGCGCCGGCGGTGTGCCCGCCGGCAGCCTGGCCGTCGTTGAAGCCGGCCAGGATCTTGCCCGCCTGCTTCCAGGTGCACAGCCTCGGCGCGCCCCGGGTCGGCGCCACGTCGGCCCCGCTCCGCAGGCCGTCGACCAAGTCGCGCGCGGACTGCGGCGTCATGTTGTCGAAGAACTCCCAGTTGACCATGACAACCGGGGCGTAGTCGCAGGCTGCGTTGCACTCGACGTGCTCGACGCTGACCTTGCCGTCGGCCGTGACCTCGTCAATTCCGACGCCGAGATGCTGCTGGAGGTCGGCAAGGATCGCGTCGCCGCCCATGACCGCGCACAGCGACGTGGTGCACACCCCGACGTGGTACTCACCCACTGGCCTGCGCTTGTACATGGTGTAGAAGGAGACGACGCCGGTGACGTCGGCCTCGGTCAGCCCGAGTTGCTCCGCGCAGTACGCGATGCCGTCCTGCGAGACGTAGCCCTCCTCGGACTGCACCAGGTGCAGCAGAGGCAGCAGGGCCGACCGCGTCCGCGGGTACCGGCCGATGATCTCGGCGGCCTGCGGTGCCAGCCGGGCGCGCACTTCCTCGCTCAGCGCCATTATCTGTCCACGCCTCCCATCACGGGATCGATGCTGGCGACCGCCGCAATGACGTCCGCGACCAGGCCGCCCTCGCTCATCGCGGACACCGCCTGCAGGTTGGTGAACGAGGGGTCCCGGAAGTGCACCCGGTACGGCCGCGTGCCGCCGTCGCTGACCGCGTGGCAGCCAAGCTCGCCGCGCGGCGACTCGACCGCGGCGTAGACCTGCCCGACCGGCACCCGGAATCCCTCGGTGACCAGCTTGAAGTGGTGGATGAGCGCTTCCATGGACTGGCTCATGATGTGGGCGATGTGGTCGGGCGAGTTGCCGAGCCCGTCCGGCCCGAGCGCCAGCTTGGCCGGCCAGCCGATCTTCTTGTCGGCGATCATCACGGGCTGGCTGCCAGGGGCGACTCCGGCCAGCCGGTCCACGCACTGGCTGATGATCCGCAGCGACTGGTCCATCTCGTCCATCCGGACGATGTACCGGCCGTAGACATCGGCCGACGTCCGGGTCGGAACGTCGAACTCGTAGGTCTCGTAACCGCAGTACGGCTGGCTCTTGCGCAGGTCCCACGGCAGGCCCGCGGCCCGCAGGATCGGGCCGGTAACGCCGAGCGACATGCAGCCGGTCACGTCCAGATGGGCGATGTTCTTGGTCCTGGCGATGTAGACCGGGGCCGCATCGAACAGGGCGCGGATCTCGCTGAGCTGCCCGGGCATCACGCGCAGGTACTCGCGCAGCCGCTCGATCGCTCCGGCGGGCAGGTCCTGCGACACCCCGCCCGGCCGTACGAAGGCGTGGTTCATACGGAGCCCGGTGATCAGCTCGAACAGGTCCAGCGTCTTTTCCCGCTCGCGCATGCCGTACAGGAACACGGTGGTCGCGCCCAGCTCAAGGCCGAATGTGCCGATCGCCGTCAGGTGCGACGAGATCCGGTTGAGTTCCATCATCAGCACCCGGATGGTGGTCGCCCGCTCCGGGACCTCGGACTCGATGCCGAGCAGCCTCTCGACCGCCAGGCAGAAGGCGGTCTCGTTGAACAGCGGCGACAGGTAGTCCATCCGGGTGCAGAACGTGACGCCCTGCGTCCAGCTACGGAACTCCATGTTCTTCTCGATGCCGGTGTGCAGGTAGCCGATGACCGGCCGGAGCTCGGTTACCGTCTCGCCGTCGAGCGTGAGGACCAGCCGGAGCACCCCGTGGGTGGAAGGGTGCTGGGGACCCATATTGACGATCATGCGCTCGTCGCTGGCCTGGAAATCGGGCGACTGCGCCGCCGCGACTACCTCATCCCAGTCCTCGCCGCTGAGGTGATAGACGCGGCCCTCTTCAGTATCGGCCCGGGGGGACGACCCCCCTGGACCCCCCGCGTGGGTACCAGTACTCATTCGTACGCCCTCCGCTCGTCGGGCGGCGGGATCGTCGCGCCGCGGTACTCGACCGGGATGCCGCCGAGCGGGTAGTCCTTCCGCTGCGGGTGCCCGCGCCAGTCATCGGGCATCTCGATCCGGGTGAGCGCCGGGTGTCCGTCGAAGATGACGCCGAAAAAGTCCCACGTCTCGCGCTCGTGCCAGTCGCAGGTTGGGTAGATGTCGACCAGCGACGGGACGTGCGGGTCGGCGTCCGGCGCGGTTACCTCGAGCCTGACCCGGCGGTTGTGAGTAATGGAGAGCAGGTGATACACGGCGTGCAGCTCGGCCCCGATGTCGGAGAGGTAATGCACCCCCGACACGCCCAGGCACATCTCAAAGGAGAGCTCGGGAGTGTCACGCAGCGACTGGGCGACCGCGGTCAGGTGCTCGCGCTGCACGTACAGGGTCAGCTCGCCGTTGCTTACCACCGCCTGCGGTATCGCGTCGTCGTAGCTGGTCCCGGCGGCGCGCATGGCTCCGGCCAGCGAGTCGGCGATGTCATCGAAGTAGGACCCGTAGGGCCGCGGGCTGGCGACAATCGGTGCGCGCCGCACCTTGAGGCCGCCGTAGCCGGAGGTGTCCCCCGAGCCGCTGACGCCGAACATGCCGGTGCGCTGCACCTGCTCGGCGAGGCGCTCGTCGCCCGCGACCTCGGCGGGGCCAGGCGCGCTCGGCTGCTGATCGTTCTCGGTGCCCGGGTCCGTCACTGGTGCAGCTCCGGCTCGTGGGAGGGGTAGGGCAGGTCCGCCGGCTGACTGCCGGGCGGCTGGGCCAGGCTCGGCAGCAGCGGCAGCCGGCGCAGCCGGGCCTCTTCCAGCTCGGTGACCTGGCGTTCCCGGTTCGCGCCGAGTTTCATGTTCTGGATCTTGTCGTGCAGCTTGACGATGGAGTCGATGAGCATCTCCGGCCGCGGCGGGCAGCCAGGCAGGTAGATGTCGACCGGAACGATGTGGTCAACGCCCTGGACGATGGCGTAGTTGTTGAACATGCCGCCGCTGGAGGCGCAGACGCCCATCGAGATGACCCACTTGGGGTTGGACATCTGGTCGTAGATCTGCCGGAGCACCGGCGCCATCTTCTGACTGACGCGCCCGGCCACGATCATCAGGTCGGCCTGGCGCGGAGTGTTCGATGCCCGCTCCATCCCGAACCGGGCCAGGTCATGCCGGGGCCCGCCGGTCGCCATCAGCTCGATCGCGCAGCAGGCCAGCCCGAAGGTGGCCGGCCACACCGAGCTCTTCCTGGCGTATCCCGCGACCTTCTCGACCGTGGTCAGCAGCACGCCGCTGGGGAGCTTTTCTTCGATTCCCATCGCTAATCCCACTCCAGGCCGCCGCGGCGCCAGACATAGACGTACGCGATCAGCACGGTGACGATGAACGTGACCATCTCGACCAGGCCGAAGACTCCGAGCTTGTCGAAGTAGACGGCCCACGGGTACAAGAAGATGATCTCTACGTCGAAGACGATGAACAGCATCGCCGTCAGGTAGTACTTAACCGGAAACCGGATGCCCTGCGGCTGCCTCGTCGGCTCGATGCCGCATTCGTAGGCCTCAAGTTTCGCCCGGTTCCACCGCTTCGGGCCGGCCATATTGCTGCCGACCAGCGAGAGGATCGCGAAGACGGCCGCTAGGCCGCCGAGCCCGAGGATCGGCACGTAGTACCCCATCGCGGGATCACCACCTTAAGCATCATCGTGCGGCTATGCCGCGGGCGTCATCTTAGACACCGCGTTGAGCAGCCGGTCCACGGCATCGCCGCCACGGGTCTCGGTCAGGTTGCCAAGCAGCTTCATCGTGAAACGCATCACAGCGGGACGTTTCACTCCGTGCCTGGTCGCGAACTTCATGAACGACGGCTTGCCGATCAGGTCGACGAACACGCGGCCGAGCGTGTAGTAGCCGCCGTAGGCATCCTTGAGCTGGCGCGGATAGGCCTGCAGCACCCGCTCGCGACTCCCGGCCGTGGGCCGGGCCAGCGCCTGGGTGATCACCCGGGCGGCCAGTTCGCCCGACTCGAGCGCGTAGGCGATGCCCTCGCCGTTGAACGGGTTCACCATGCCTCCGGCGTCGCCGGCCAGCACGAGGCCCCTGGTGTAGTGCGGCGTCCGGTTGAAGCCCATGGGCAGCGCCGCGCCGCGGATCGGCTGCGTCCGGTTCTCCTCGCTGAAGCCCCACTCGGCCGGCATCGCCGCGAGCCACGTGCGCAGCAGCGCGCGGTAATCGATCTCGCCGAATCCCTTCGACGTGTTCAGCAGGCCGACGCCGACATTGCTGGTGCCGTCGCCCATCCCGAAGATCCAGCCGTAGCCGGGGAGCAGGGCACTGCCATCCCAGAGGTCCAGCCAGGCTTCCAGATAGTCGTCGTTGTGGCGCGGCGAGGTGTAGTACGTGCGCACGGCGACGCCGAGCGGCCGGTCGTCGCGCTTGTGCAGGCCCATCGCCACCGACAGCCGGGACGAGTTCCCGTCCGCCGCGACGACCAGCGGCGCGCGGAACTGCCGGCCGTCCTTGGCCGTCACCCCGCAGATGCGGCCCGTCCGCTCATCCAGCACGGGGCTCTCGACGGCCACGCCCTCGAGGACCTTGGCGCCCGCCTTCTCCGCGTGCCTGGCCAGGATCTCATCGAAGTCGGTGCGCGCGCGGACCAGGCCGTAGCCCGGATAGGCCGACAGGTCAGGCCAGTCCAGCTCGATCCGGCCGCCGCCGCCGATGATGCGCAGGCCCTTGTTCCTGAGCCAGCCCTCACTCGCCTCGATCGGCACGCCCATCCCGGTGAGCGCCTTCACGGCGCGGGGCGTGAGCCCGTCACCGCAGACCTTCTCCCGGGGGAAGTGCGTCTTTTCCAGGACGAGCACGTCGAGGCCCGCCGTCGCCAGGTAGTAGCTGACCGCGGAGCCCGCGGGCCCGGCGCCGACGACGAGCACGTCCGCCGACTCCGCAGCCGTCTTGGGCGCGCGGCGACCGCGCGCGCGCTCACCAGATCTCGTGCCGTCTTTGGGGGCCAAGTCTGGGGTGCCGGCGGGGGGTACTTGCTCGGTCACGAACCCGTCCTGACTGTCTTGTGAAGGTCTTCACAAGTGCCTTCAGGGGGCAGTCTAGTCCCAGCCAGACCCGGCGGTTTCAGCCGCCCCGGCGCAGTTTGCCGTCGTGCCCGCCCCGGGCGGGACGATCTAGGCCGGGCGGCGGGCCTGATGTACCGCGACGACTCCCAGGCTGAGGTTCTGCCAGCGAACCGCCGACCAGCCGGCTCCGGCGATCTGCGCCGCCAGTGCCTTCTGACCTGGCCAGTCGCGAATGGACTCCGACAGATAGTCATAGGCCTCGGCGTTGCCGGACAGCCGCCGGGCGATCAGGGGCAGCACCCGGGTGAGGTATTGCTCATACAGGGCGTTCAGCTGGGGCACGGGCAGGTGACTGAACTCGCACACGACGAGCTTGCCGCCGGCCCTCGTCACCCGGCGCAACTCCGACAGGGCCTGCCCCGCGTCAGCGACGTTCCGCAGGCCAAATGAGATCGTCACCGCGTCGAAGGCGCCATCAGCGAACGGCAGCGCGAGTGCGTCGCCCGCGACGAATCGCAGCGCCGCCGCCGGCCGGCGGGCACCGACCCTGAGCATGCCGAGGGAGAAATCGCAGGCCACACACCGCGCGCCCGCCGTGGTGAACGACCGCGAGGACGTACCCGTCCCGGCCGCCAGGTCGAGCACGAGCTGACCCGGCCGGGCACCGACCGCGCGGGAGACGGCCTTGCGCCAGCGCCTGTCCATGCCCAGGGACAGGGTGTCGTTGAGCAGGTCGTAGCGGTCGGCCACCTTGTCGAACATGGCCGAGACTTCGGCCGGTTGCTTATCCAGCTGGGCGCGGGTCATGGGGCCAAGCCTGGCATACGGCCCGCGGAAGTCGGCAGCATGCCGGCGGGGGCTCCGGGGTCGCCCGCCCTGGTCGGCTCTGCCCTGGTTAGGCGCTATCGGCCACCGCTCAGGTAGCCTGTCGCCTGCGATCATGCCTGGTGACGTGGCCCAATGGGAGGCTGGCGATGGAGGCTCTCAGCATCGAGGGCGCGTGGGTGTACACCCCGCGCATCTTCGCCGATAACCGCGGCTCGCTGGCCGAGGCCTACCGGGTCGGCGAGTTCAGCGATGACCTCGGCTACCCGGTCGACTTGCGCCAGGTGAACTGGTCGGTGTCGAAGCGGGGCGTCATCCGGGGCATCCACTTCACCTCGCTGCCGCCGGGGCAGGCCAAGTACGTGTTCTGCCCGAGTGGCGCCCTGCTGGACGTGATCGTCGACCTGCGCGTCGACTCGCCGACGTTCCTGCGCTGGGAGGCGGTCAGGATTGACGAGACCGACCGCCGCGCGGTGTACCTCGAGCATGGCCTCGGGCACGCGTTCATGGCCCTGAGTCCGACGGCCACCGCTATCTACCTGTGCACGAAGTCCTATGAGCCGTCGACCGACCATGACATCCACCCGCTCGACCCCGACATTGGCATCGAGTGGCCCGCGGACGTCGAGATCATCATGTCGGCCAAGGACGACGCCGCCCCGTCGTTCAAGGAGATCCGCGACGCCGGGCTGCTGCCGACCTACGCCGAGTGCGTCCGCGCCGCCGAGGAGCTGCGCGCCCGGGCGGCACCGGAGGCCCGCGCCCGAGCCTGACCGTCAGGCTGGGCTAGCCGGCCGCGGGCGTCCGGCCCTCGGCGGCCGCCAGCTCACCGAACGCCAGGTGCAGCGACTGCTCCCAGTCCGGCAGCGGGGTCAGGCCCGCGGCCGCCCACTTGTCGTGACCGAGGACGCTGTAAGCCGGACGCGGCGCGGGCAGGCCGAGCGCGCTGGTCGAGGTTCGGGTTACCCGGTCGGGGTCGGCCTGCAGGAGCGTGAACACAGCACGGGCGAGGTCAAACCAGGTCGTCTCGCCGCTGCTGGTCGCGTGGTAGAAACCTGGCTCGGCGTCGGTCGCGGCGAGCATCAGGATCTGCCGGGCGACGTCGGCGGTCCAGGTCGGCTGGCCGCGCTGATCGTCGACGACCGCGACGGTGTCCTTGCTGCCCTCGAGCCTGATCATCGTCCGAATGAAGTTGGGCCCGTGGGCTCCGTACAGCCACGCGGTGCGCAGCACGTAGCTGGCGTCCGGCAGCAGCTTGCGCACGGCATCCTCGCCCGCAAGCTTGGTGCGCCCGTAGGCGGTCCGCGGCGCCGGCGGATGATCCTCGGGATACGGCTGGGTGTCCGTGCCGTCGAAGACGTAGTCGGTAGACGGCTGGATCAGCCGCGCCCCGGCCGCGGCGCAGGCGGCCGCGAGGTTCGCCGCACCATCGCCGTTGATCGCCAGCGCCTCGTCCTCGTGCGATTCCGCGGCGTCCACCGCGGTCCAGGCGGCACAGTTCACGACGATGTCCGGACGGACGTCGAGAAGGACCTGGCGCGTCGCCGCCGCGTCAGTCAGGTCGAGCCCGGCCCGGCCGAGCGCCGTCAGCGGCTGACCGGAAGCGCTCAGCAGTGCGGTCATGTCCTGGCCCAGCATCCCGCCGGCGCCAGTGACCAGCCAGCTGGTCATGCTCTTTTTTGCAGCCCGGCGCGCTCCTTGAGCGGCTCCCACCAGGCCCGGTTGTCGGCGTACCAGCGCACGGTCTCTGCCAGCCCGTCCGCGAATCCGATCTCCGGCGCGTAGCCGAGGGCGCGCAGCACCGAGTCGTCCAGCGAGTACCGCCGGTCGTGGCCCTTGCGGTCCTCGACGTACTCCACCGACTCCCAGCCCATCCCGCACGCCTCGAGCAGCATGCTGGTGAGCTCCTTGTTGACCAGATGGTCGGTGCCGCCGATGTGGTAGATGCGGCCCGGCTCGCCCGCCTCGGCCGCGAGCTGGATGCCGCGGCAGTGGTCGGCGACATGGATCCACTCCCGCACGTTCCCGCCGTCGCCGTACAGCGGCACCTTGCGGTCGTCCAGCAGGTGGGTGATGAACAGCGGGATGACCTTCTCGGGGAACTGGTAGGGCCCGTAGTTGTTGCAGCACCTGGTGGTGACCACGTTCAGGCCGTGGGTGCGGTAGTAGGCCTGGGCGATCAGGTCACCGCCGGCCTTGGCCGCCGAGTATGGCGAGTTCGGGTCCAGCGGCGACGACTCGGTCCAGGACCCGGTCTCGATCGATCCGTAGACCTCATCGGTCGACACCTGGATCACCCTGGGCACCCCGGCATCCAGGCAGGCCTGCATCAGGGTCTGCACGCCGAGCACGTTCGACGTCACGAACGGGGCGGCGCCGCTGATCGAGCGGTCCACGTGCGACTCGGCCGCGAAGTTGAGCACCACGTCGTGGCAGGGCACGAGGTCGGCCAGCAGCACCGGGTCGCAGATGTCCCCCTGCACGAAGGTCATGCGCGGGCTGTCCGCCACCGGGTCGAGGTTCGCGAGGTTGCCGGAGTAGGTGAGCTTGTCCAGCACCGTGACGCTGGCGCCGGCCCAGGCCGGATAGCCATCGGCCACGAGAGTGCGGACGTAATGGGAGCCGATGAACCCGGCGCCGCCCGTTACCAAGATCCTCATGCTTTTAGCACCTAGTCCTGCCTAGCCGTGGTCACGAACTGATCTGAACCCTACTGTGATCGCCGAGCACCAGCCGGTGCGCCTTCGGCACCCTCGCTGCCGGGGTGATCTCCACGCCCCGGCCGATGAGCGAGGCCTCGATTCGGCGCACGCCCCTGATCGAGGCCCCTGCCAGGACGATCGAGTATTCGATCTCGCTGTCGGTGAGGCAGCAGTCCGGCCCGACCGAGGTGAACGGGCCGACGTAGGACTCGGTGACCTCGCTGCCCGCGCCGATGATGACCGGCCCGACGATGCGCGAGCCGGTGACCTTCGCGCCCTCCTCGATCACGACCCGGCCGATGAGCTCGCTGGCGTCGTCGACCTGACCGTGGCTCGCGGGCTCGATGGTCTCCAGGACCCGCCGGTTCACCTCGAGCATGTCGGTGACGTTGCCGGTGTCCTTCCAGTAGCCGGTGATCACGCTTGAGTCCACCCGCTCGCCCGAATCGATCAGGCGCTGGATGGCCTCCGTGATCTCAAGCTCGCCCCGCCACGAGGGCGCCAGCTGGGCTATCTGCTTGTGCACCGCGGCGGTGAACAGGTACACGCCGACCAGGGCCAGGTCGCTCTTGGGCTGCTTGGGCTTCTCCTCCAGGCCCACGACCCGGCCGTCGGCGTCGAGCTCGGCCACGCCGAACTCGCGCGGGTTGGGCACCCTGGTGAGCAGGATCTGGGCGGCGGGCCTGGCGGCCCGGAAGGCGTCGACGATCTCGTTGATGCCGCCGACGATGAAGTTGTCGCCCAGGTACATGATGAAGTCGTCGTCGCCGAGGAAGTCCTGGGCCACCTGCACCGCGTGCGCCAGCCCGAGCGGCGCGCTCTGCGGGATGTAGCTGGCCTTCATGCCGAACTGCGAGCCGTCGCCGACCGCCGCCTTGATCTCCGCCGCGGTGTCGCCCACAACCAGCCCGACGTCGGTAACCCCGACATCGGCAATGGCCTCCAGCCCGTAGAACAGCACGGGCTTGTTGGCGACCGGGACGAGCTGCTTGGCCGAGGTATAGGTAATCGGGCGCAGCCTGGTGCCAGCACCGCCGGCAAGGACCAGTGCCTTCATTGCTCCAGCCTTAGATTTCTGTGGTCGTCCGCTTACCCGCTACCCACAATGCAGGACAAAGCGGCCAGGAAAATACGCGGCAAGCTTACACGGCCCGGCACCGGCGGGTGGCCAGGAAGCCGCGCGCCTGCGGAGGGTCCCGCAGGCGCCAGGTTAGTAGGCGCCGGTCCCGCTGCCGATGGCGGACCAGGTCTTCCACAGGATCTGCAGGTCGAGCATGAAAGTCCAGTTCTCGACGTAGTTGAGGTCGAGGCGGACGGCCTCGTCCCAGGACAGGTCAGACCGTCCGTTGACCTGCCACAGGCCGGTGATCCCTGGCTTGACCGCGAGCCGGCGGCGGACGTGGTGCTGGTAGAGGGCGGTTTCCTCGGGCAGCGCCGGGCGCGGGCCGACGAGGGACATGTCCCCGAGCAGGACGTTGAACAGCTGCGGCAGCTCATCCAGCGACCAGCGGCGCAGCAGGGAGCCAACCGCGGTGATCCGCGGGTCCTCGCGCATCTTGAACAGGACCCCGCCGGTCTCGTTGTGGTGGGCCAGCCTGGCCTTGAGGGACTCGGCGTTCGCGACCATGGTCCGGAACTTGTAGATCCGGAACCTGGTGCCGTCCACGCCGACCCGGACCTGAGAGAAGAGGACAGGACCGCCATCGTGGAGCCGGATCGCGATCGCGATGACCGCCAGCAGGGGGCTGAGCAGCATCAGGGCGACAAACGCGAAGGTCCGGTCGAACGCGGTCTTGAGTATGCGGGGAACGCCGGTGAATTCCGGGTGGTCCATGTAGACCAGCGGCAGCCCGGCGGCGGGCCTGATGGTGGTCCGCGGGCCGGCGATGTCGAGGACCGCCGGCGCGACGCACAGGCTCGTGCCGCTCTTCTCCAGCTCCCAGGCCATCTCGCGCAGCCGCATCCCGCTGAGCTCCGGACAGGAGAGAACGGCGACCGTGTCCGCGCCGAACTCCTGGGCCACCTCGGGCACGAAGTCGAGCCCGCGGACGGCGGGGATGCCGTTGATCTCGCGCGGGCAGGCCATGCCGTCCCGCCCGACGACGCAGGCGGCGACCACCTGCAGCCCGTGATAGGCCTCCCGGTGAAGCTGCATCGCCATGTCGACGACGACGTCGGCGTAGCCGACCACCACGACCTTCTGCATGTAGGCGCCGAGATCCCGGAGCCGGTGAAGGTGCCTGCGCAGGACGTACCTGGCGATCAGGTCCAGGATGGTCAGCGACGGGAACGCGACGACGACGTAACCGCGGGCGAGCTCGGCCTTGGCCGCATACGAGACGATCGCGATCCCGGCGGTCAGGATCAGGCCGGCGTTCAGGACCCGCCGGAACTCATCCGAGCCGACTCCGATGAACTTCGAGTCGTAACCGTCGAGCATCGCGAGCAGCGCCAGCCACCCCATGGGCAGCAGGCAGCTCGCCAGCAGGTACATGCGGGGCGAGCTGAGGTCGCCCAGCCGCACGCAGTAAGCAAGCAAGCCTGCCAGCAGCGCACACAGGCCATCCAGCGCCATGGCCTTGCGCTGGTACCTGGTCGTCCACTCCGCGCAGCTCTGCCGGGCCAGCCGGGCCGGGATGGTCCCCGGTGCCCAGCGCTCGGAGACAGCCGAGTCACTCGCCAAACTACAGCTCCCCTCCGAGAACGGCTGATTGCTCGGTGTCTCCCCAACGCCTGAGCCCGCCGCGCTTCGAACTGCCGTCTGTTCCGTCCTGATCGGACATAGAAAAGACGCTCAGCCAAATCCTCAGGTTGACTGGTATTAGCCGCCACTATGGGCAATTTTTGCCGCACGGGGACGAGCACGGTTATCTGAGAACAGAGCGTAAGCACACGGTGAGATTGCAGTTACTCTCGGTTCAACGCGGCTAGCCTACGACAGCCACGAGCGAGAGTCGCTGATACGGCAAGCATCTGCTAAGCGAGTTTTCCGCTTTTGAGCCATAAGCCGTTGAAACTAGTTCAAACATCGACTTGCCCAATTTGGGTGAAATCGCCGAAGCCCGGATAAAGCTGCGATGCCGCTCAGTCCGAGCCGATGTGCGCAGGAGAACAATGACCGGTCAATAGGTCGCGGACAGTAGCTGAAATAACGCAGACAGTGATGGCCCGGCTGCTCAACGTGACGGGTGTGCCTTTCTGCTGTCGCCAGGGCAACAGCAGAAAGGCACACCCCGGTTCGCTCGCGGGCTTCGCGCGGTCAGGAGAGCAGCTCGGGCCGCTTCCAGTCCTCGCCGTGCACGTGCTGACTCAGGAACGCGAGCACGGTCTCGTACCAGACCTGGGCGTCGCCGGGCTTGAGGATCCAGTGGTTCTCGTCGGGGAAGTACAGGAACTTGGCGTCCTTGGACCGGCTCGTCAGGTCCCACCACATGCGCAGCGCCTCGCCCACCGGCACCCGGTAGTCCTTGTCGCCGTGGATGATCAGGATCGGCGTGACGATGTCGTCGACGTGCAGGTGCGGCGAGTTGTCGAGGTAGCGCTCGGGCTTGCTCGCGTAATCGCCGAAGAACCGGCTCCAGAACGCCGGGCCGTCGGTCGTGCCGAACATCTGATCCAGTGCCCACAGGCCCGCGTGGCTCACGATGGCCCGGAACCGGTCGGTGTGCCCGGCGATCCAGTTCGCCATGTAGCCGCCGAACGACCCGCCCATCATCGCGGTCTTGTCCGCGTCGATGTCGGGCCTCGCGACCGTCGCGTCGGTGATCGCCATGACGTCGGTATACGGCGCGCCGCCCCACTGACCGTGCCCGCGCTCGATCATGTTCAGGCCGTAGCCGGTCGAGAGGGCCGGGTCGGGCAGCAGGACGGCATAGCCGCGGGCCACCAGCAGCCACGGGTTCCAGCGCCAGGACCAGGCATTCCAGCTCGAGATCGGCCCGCCGTGAACCCAGAGCACGAGTGGCGCGGGCGCCTCTGCCGACGCGCCCGCAGGCAGCGCGAGCCAGGCCCGGATC
>Ga0210395_10001024_pt1 | contig 21716 bp, 16 predicted proteins | sample IncBWH4OmetaG_FD_150861 | JGI IMG/M metagenome (GOLD analysis project Ga0210395, IMG submission 150861) | Forest soil microbial communities from Barre Woods Harvard Forest LTER site, Petersham, Massachusetts, United States - Inc-BW-H-4-O ...
AAGCGTTGATCCTCTTCCGTGTCGGTGACGACAAACGGCTGTTGCGATTGCCAAACCCACCCCGAGGGATGCCCGTCCACCGGCGTTTCGCTCCCGGTCTTGGCAGGCGTTGGCAGGCGAGTCTCGAGAATGTGCAGCCGCATCACATTGCGATCGGAGTCGTGCAGGATCAGCGTAAGGAAATCGAAGTCCACGACACAATGGAGACGCTCGGCAAGATCGTGAAAGAGTGCCGCCAGATCGCGATGCTGCGCGATCGATTCCGCCACTTCGAGCAAGGCTTCGAGCTGGCGCCGCGAATGTTCGAGCGGGGCTGCAGGCGTTGGTTCGGGCGGGGAGATAGCGGGATCCGCCATAGAAATCAGAATAGCACCGGGCTCGGCAGAGGCTCAACCAAAGGCGCTATGGCGAAGCATTCGGGTCGCGAGGCGTGGTAGCAAAGTTAGTCTTGAGCGGCGGGGCCATGCTCCAGGTCAACGCGCCAGCCTCGATTCGGGCAGGCCCCTCTGAAGTCTACGTGGCCAGCGCCAACGGCAAGAGCAATGTCGTCAGCGTCGCGATTGAGTGAGCCCCGTCTAGGGCACAAACGGCGCACTGGACAGGTAGTGAGTCAGTTTCCGGTAACGGCAGCGCTGACCGGGAATCCGGATTTTGCTGGCTTTTCTTCTATAATCCGTGGGGATCGCGACCAGTGTCGCTCGCCCTGATCGAGCAAAAGGAGCACAAAAACATGAAGCCAAAGAACACGATCTGCCTCTGGTTCGACAGAGACGCGCATGAGGCGGCGCGCTTCTATGCCTCCACCTTTCCGGATAGCAAAGTAACCGCGGTTCACGAAGCTCCCAGTGATTATCCGAGCGGCAAGAAGGGTGATGTGCTAACTGTGGAGTTCACCGTCCTAGGCATTCCCTGTCTCGGTCTCAACGGCGGCCCGGCGTTCCGGCACACCGAGGCTTTTTCCTTTCAGATCGCGACGGACAATCAGGAAGAGACGGACCGTTACTGGAACGCGATCGTCGGCAATGGAGGGACGGAAAGCCAGTGCGGTTGGTGTAAGGACCGCTGGGGCCTCTCCTGGCAAATCACCCCGCGCGCGCTAACCGATGCGCTCGCGGCTGGTGGCGATGAGGCAAAGCGTGCCTTCGAGGCGATGATGAAGATGAAGAAGATCGACGTCGCCGCCATCGGGGGAGCGCGGCGGCGCTGACGTCAAGACGCCTAGCGTCCTTATTCATCCTGAATTATGCGCAGGCAGGAAGCTATCGGTTTCGTGCGTCGGAATTGACCGACGCAAGCCCTAGGTTTGCGATTCAATTCCGCCGCGTTCTACCAGGACCTACTTGGAAGCTCGCCCTCGCGGGCTGCGCCAGTTCCACACATTGTAGGAATAGAGCGCAACACAGAAGAGATTCGCGGGTATGAATCCAAATTGCGCGGTTCGTGAAGCAATGACGCAAACGACCAAGCTATTTGCACAGGCAACCATCCACCCTTGCCAGAATTTCCTTCCTATGAGAATGGTCGAAAGGACTGTAAGAACGCACGAGATGTAATCCAGACGAAACACGGTCACCTATACCTGATCACTGAGTCTTTGGCGCAGCTTATGTGCACCCGGGACGCTTTTTCTGCGCGGCCTCAGTCAGACTAGCATTTCAGGTTTCCGCCTATAACTGTTCTTCGGTTCAGGTGCGCTCACGAAGTCAACCCTTGCTAAGTTGGGCCGTCGGATTCTCTTCGTGTCCCTCTTCGTGTCCCTCTTCGTTGACTTGCCTTCTGCCAGAACCTAAGATGAGCGCCAAATGGCCGATTCGCCAGATTTAATCGGGAAAACCATCTCGCATTACCTCGTGATCGAAAAGCTTGGGAGTGGCGGCATGGGTGTCGTGTACAAGGCCGAGGACACGCGCCTCGGCCGGTTCGTCGCTCTCAAATTCCTGCCGGAACACGTAGCCCAGGACCGCCAAGCTTTGGAGCGGTTCCGCCGCGAAGCCCGTGCCGCATCGGCGCTGAACCATCCGAACATCTGCACTATTTACGACATCGGCGAGGAAAATGGCAAAGCCTTCATCGCCATGGAATATCTCGAGGGCACAACGCTAAAGCACGCCATCGCCGCCCGGCCCATGGAAATGGAATTGTTGCTGGACGTGGCGATGGGAGTGGCCGATGGGCTGAATGCCGCCCACTCCAAAGGCATCATCCATCGAGACATCAAGCCGGCGAACATTTTTATTACTGAAGGCAGACACGCCAAGATTCTCGATTTCGGCCTAGCGAAAGTAAATTCTGCGAAGAATGCGTCGCTCACAACCGACCTGCTGCCCACGCTCGAAGAGGATCCCGAGCATCTGACAAGCCCGGGAACAACCATCGGTACGGTTGCCTACATGTCTCCGGAGCAGGCACTGGGGAAAGCTCTCGACGCCCGCACGGACCTCTTCTCCTTTGGCGCCATTCTCTACGAGATGGCGACCGGCGCGCTCCCCTTCCGCGGAGACACCTCGGCGGGATGTTTTAATTTGCTGCTCAACAAAGACCCTATTTCACCGCTTCGCCTCAATTCCGAGCTGCCACCTGATTTAGAGCGCATCATTCTAAAGGCTCTGGAAAAGGAGTGTAACGTTCGTTACCAAGGCGCTGCGGAGTTGCGCGCCGATTTAAAGCGCCTGAAACGCGACACCGGTTCCGGAAAAATGACCGCCGCGGAGGCGCTCCCAAGAGCAGCGCCCGCAAAATCTCGCTGGGTGTGGATTGCTGCCGCCATCGTTGCAATCATTGTCCTCTCCACATTGTTATTCTTGCTTCGCCCCGGTCCAACTCGACTGAATCCGCTTTCCAATGCCCAGTTCACTCGCCTCACGGACTTTCAAGGCGCCGAAACGGACCCTGCCATTTCGCCCGACGGAAAATTTGTCGCCTTCATCAGCAACCGCGGCGAATCGTTTGATATCTGGCTAATTCAATCAAACGGGAACGGTCTCGCTAACCTCACCAAGGGCCGCATCGGGGATGCGCGCGCGCCCCTTCGTGCCATAGGATTTTCAGGCGATGGCTCGGAAGTTTGGAGCGCCGGAACGGAAGCCAGGAGGCTCATGCTATGGCCACTGATTGGCGGAGAGCCGCACAATTTCCTGGCTGACCGGGCGGCCGAGGTGGCGTGGTCGACGGATGGCTCCCGGGTGGCCTATCACACGTGGGAACCCGGCGACCCGACGTTCGTGGCAGATCACAACGGCACCAATCCCCGCCAGGTCGTGCAAAACGACCCTGGATTGCACAACCATTTTCCGATCTGGTCGAAGGATGGACGCTGGATCTACCTGGTGCGCGGCAGGCCAGCCACGCGGGAGATGGATTTGTGGCGCATTTCCCCGGATGGTGGAGCACCCGAGCAGCTCACACATCTAAAGAGCGATATCGCGTACCCGACTCCGATCGACGAGCGGACAATTCTGTTTGTTGCGCACAACGAAAACGGGGCTGGACCATGGTTGTGGTCGTTTGATGCCAACTCCCGAACGTCCCAACGCGTGAGTTCTGGTTTGGAACAATTCACAGCTGTGGCAGCCACCGCCGATGGCCTGCATATTGCTGCCAGCGTCGTAAACCCCCAGGTCAACTTGTGGAGTGTTCCGATTACGACTGGCGTTGTCGAAGAAAAGGAAGTCACGGCTTTCCCATTACCCACGACCCACGCTCGAGCGCCGCGCTTTGGAGGAGGATCGTTGTTCTATTTGTCCTCGCGAGACGGGGCGGACGGCCTGTGGAGCTCTCGCGATGGCAAAGCTCTCGAGATTTGGAAGGGCTCGGACGGCGCACTCCACTCGCCGCCGGCCGTCTCGGCAAACGGGAACAGTGTTGCGTTTGCGCTAAGCCGCAACGGGAAGCAGCTGCTGCATGTGATTGCCGCGGACGGAACGGGACTCCGGCCGCTCTCTAGCGACGTTGATGTTCGTGGCACGGCTTCCTGGTCTCCGGATGGCCAATGGATTGTCGCGGCCGGTAGCGACCGCAATGGCGCTGGCTTGTTCAAATTACCCGCCAACGGCGGCACGCCGGTTCGGATCGCCACGGGACCGTTTTTGGATCCGGTGTGGTCTCCGCGCGGAGATCTGATCGTCTATTGCGGCACGCAGGTGTTCACGCTAGCGCCGCTCCAGGCCGTGCATCCGGATGGTACCCCCGTGAATCTGCCGGAAATCAAAGTGCAGCGCGAAGGTGAGCGTATGCGCTTCCTGCCGGATGGCTCGGGCCTAATTTATATGCTCGGAAGCACGCTGGCCGGGCAGGATTTCTGGCGGCTCGACCTTAGCACTATGGCCTCGCGGCGTTTGACGCGGCTGAACAGTCCCGCCACGATGCAGACCTTTGACATCACTCCCGATACCAGCCACATCGTCTTCGACCGCTTGCACGAAAATTCGGAGATCCTGCTCATTGATCTTGCGGCGAAGCAGGCTCGGCCGTAGCACCGTCGCGAAAGTCCCTTTGCGGATGGTTCTGCTTTCGCTCTGCTTGGCCCGCTCCGTATTTTTCCAGATACTCGATCGCGCGGCGGAGGATTTCGCAACGAGCAGAGGCAACGCGGGCTGCAGCTCGGCTGCGTCGGTGCGGAACGCTCGGTCTTGCTTGGCGGGGCGGGACTTCCGATCACCTGCGGCGTCAACTGCTTGCGCCGTACCCTGAAATACCTTCGGGCTTTGATTTGGAGGATTTCCGCGAGCTGCAACGGTTCGCCCAGCAGATTTCATCGGGGCTTGCATCCACGCGAAACATGGGGTTTTCTGCTTTCCCTTTGGCGACTTCTTCTCCAGCTGTCCCGAGGGCCGAGCCAGAAACGATGAATCAAACTCTCGTTCGTCCATCTATTTTCTCCGGCGGCTTTACAGGCATCTTACCAAAACCCACTTTACTGCGTTCATCAGGACCTAGCCGAATCGAAAAACAATCTAATCGAAAAATACGATCTTGAGCCATGAAGCCGTTCGCTCCAGTTGTGGAAGGTAAATGTGTCGGTGTCTGGCCGCCCCTGCACTTTCGCTTCCAGGCGCACTCGGGGCGACTAGCAAAACAAAGGGCTTCCTCGCTGAGACAGAGGCAATCTAAGTGCAGCGTTAAGAACGTTTTTATTTTCGTCGTGCACACACAACTTACTGCGATTCGGGAAGGCACCGTCATGAAAAGGCTGGCTGCGCTTTGTCTGGTTTTGCTTTTCGCTTGGCCTCTGCTTGCCGTTGACGACGGCGACGTTTCATATGTTGGCGGGACCGTCGAGAATTTGAAGGAGGGAAGCCCGGGAAAATTAGATATGACTTCGCAGACCGAACTGGTCTTCGTGTCTTCCTCCGTCAGGCTGATCATCCCATACGCAAGCATCGATTCCTACGACCACTCGCAACGGGTTACGCATCACTTGGGAGTTCTGCCTGCCATCGCTGTCAGCTTGGTAAAAAAACGTCAGAGAAAACACTTTCTGCGTATCGCTTACCACGATGAAATCAAGACGCCTCAAGTCGCGATTTTTGAAGTGCCAAAGAAGATGCCGCTGACTTTGCTCGCCATTCTGCAGCAGCGCGCTCCGCAGGGGTGCAAACCTCAGCCGTATTCGGAATGCAGGGTTGTTCCTGATTAGCATTACCGGAAAAGTTTTGACCAAAATCCACATTGGACGGTAAGCGGAAAAGTTAGCCGAAGAGATCAGTTTACGAACGAACCGTCATACGATCACAATCAGGCCACGTCATGTACCGAGCATTGACAGAATTCGTTCTCGTCGTGCACCTGGCATTTATTCTATTCGTTTGCGCCGGCGGCCTATTGGCGCGGCGGCGATTGTGGTGGCTGATGCCGCTTCATTTGTCGGCCTTGGTATGGACGGTCTATGCAGAGTTATCTCAAGGGATCGTGTGTCCATTAACTGCACTTGAGATTTTCCTTGCCGGTCGAGCCGGCGTTACGGGGGACAGCGGAGACTTCGTTGCCCGCTATCTGGTTCCGATCATCTATCAAGACGGGCTGTCTTCAAAATGGCAAGACGCATTGGTTATGATCGTTCTAGCCTTTAATTTTCTCGTCTACGCTTCACTTCTGCGGAAAAGACTAAAGACGCAGTAATGAATATGCAGCCGTCGCGCAAAGGTGACTTTCTGCACAGAGTGTTTCAGGAACTGGAGCGTCGTTCCGTTCGCCAATCGTGTCATTTCCCGAAGACTTTCTTCAATAACTCCGTTGTCTGCATAACTGGGTGACCCAGAACATGGTGATGGTCCGATGGCGTAGGGGAGACGAGTTTGGCCCAACGCGGGAATGGCAGCATATCCTGCCCTCGTCCATGACTGTGAGTGGCTGGCTATATGTAAATCGTGCGAAGTGGATATTGCACGCAATTATTTTTTAATCGTATGTTCCGCTTAGAGGGTTAAGTCGTGGGCGGATCTCGGTCAGCGATTCCAGTGAGTCTGAATCCGACATCGCCACGGCAAGAACGATTCATGACAGAGAAAACTCGATCCAGAATGATACCGACCATCGTTTTGATTGCCGTTGTATCGGTTGCATCCATCCTGAGCAGCGGGTCCTCTCAGGGCGCGCCTACGAGCGCGAAACCGGCAAAGGAGAAAGTTGTTTACGTCTGTGCTTGTCTGAAAACAAAGTCCTGTTCTTGCATGACCGAGGCCAAAACTAAGGGGCCCTGCGCCTGCGGTACCGCTGGCGGGCCCCCCATGAAGCCAGTGCCGCCAGATAGTGACTGGGCTAAGGAGAATCGCGAAGCGCTCGCGAATTAGCTACAAAGAGAATCGCGCTGCCCCTCTTGCCCCGAACGATCTGCAACTCCTCAGCGCGAATCACGTCGCCCTGAAAAGCAAACGGGCTTTCCACCTTTCAGAGCTCGATTCAAATTCATTTGTTTTGATACGTCTGTTCGTGTTACTCGGGTTTGTCGGTACCGGGAACCACATTTCCGGTAACCGCTTAATCAGGCACTGGCAACTTTTCAGTTCTGTGTTTTCAGGAACGCTTCAAAGCCGTTCACAATTTGAAGGGGCAATTCACCGACGGCTTTCTTGGAGAGAATCTCATGGCCAGCGCTTGGCACTTCAAAGAGTGCGTGTGGGGCGGGGATCAGTTCTAGAGCTGATTTCATTTCCGCAGTCGTGCCGAAGGGATCGCGAGTGCCGTGAACGAAGAACGTGGGCGTGGCTAGCTTCGGGAAATGTCTAGTGCGAAGTTCATTCGGTTTTCTGGGAGGATGAAGTGGGTAGGAGAGCAGGAGCAAGCCATCCACCAGCTGCGGCTCTTCAGACGCGAGCATGCTTGCCTGTCGTCCGCCGTAGGAATGGCCACCCATAAACATCCGGCCCTTCGTTTTATCTCTCATGACCGCGACAGCGTGGCGGAGACCGTCTCGATCCCGGATCGCGCTGCCGGGAGAAGGTGGTCCATGCGGTCGTGCGACGCGGAATGGCAGGTCGAACCGCAAAACGGTGAATCCCGACGCGGCCAGCGCCTCTGAGATCTCCACCAACAGTTTAGACTGGCAATCTGCGCCAGCACCGTGCGTGAGCACAATGGTGGCGTTCCGACTCGGCTGCGGAGGCTCGTGCAGGAAACCACGAATGGGAGGCTCACTCTTAAGCTCAACAAAAGGGATAGACATGGAGTTGTATATCTGTGGGCGTCCGAGAAGTCAGTCTATGGCGCAGGCGGCCCTACCGCAAGTCCAGGAGTTGGAGCTGTGTGGAGGCTATCTCGTAGACGCTATTTGCGCAATTTAACCAGCTCACCCTTCGCGTGCTCATTGTTAGGATTCAACTCGACAGACCGCGCATATGCCATACGCGCATCTTGGATATCGTTCGTCGCCTCGTAACCATCTCCAAGGCTGTCCCATGCATTCGCGGAATCGGGATAGGCCTTTGTGTTCAATTTGAACAGCACGACGGCTGCCGACGGGTTCTTTTCCTGAAGGAAGGCATAGCCAAGGCTATTTATCGTCTTCTCTTCGCCGATCATGTAACGGTGCATGGGATCGGCAGTGAAGCTTTGGAATGCCTTCCACGCGCTCTCTTCTCCCGTCCGAGCTGCGAATCGCATTATCTCGGCAAACGACTTCGGGCTGAATCTGATTCCCATGATGTGCATGGGTACATCGTTTTCAGCGGGAGTTCTCGCTAGAAATGCCTTCGCCGCGCCATCGTGCTTTAGGTAAGCATTCAGAAATTGAAGCGTGTAAAGCGCAACCCAGGAATAGCTCGTATTAGCGTCGTTCCGTCCATAATCTGCGACCTGATCCCACTCCGCGAAATCTTTGGGTGTCTTGAAGCGTTCAAACATCGAGCAGAATTCAGGATGGGACATTCCTAACATATTGACCGTCATGACATCCGCATGTGTCCACTCATTCAGCACGTTGTGCCCTGTCATGTCCATATCGGAGTGCTCGATGTCCTCGATAAAGTTTTCCCTGTTTGAGGTAAAGAAGAGAAGTGGGACGTTCAATTGCTCCGGGTGAATGGATCCGGCTTTTGTCACGAGTCCTGGGTAATAGCGCATGCTGCCATCCATTTCAGCCAAGACCTGAATGCGAGAGTCCCGCGACGCCGCAAATAGGCTCGATATCCCTCCCCAACTGAAGCTCACTACAGCAATCCTTGACGAATCTGTGCCAGGAAGCTTTTCGGCATACGTGACAAGGAATGAGATGTCCAGAGCTTGGGAATCAATCCCTGCCAGGTCGTCGGTCATATCTCGCGTCGACACTCCCATCGATGGGCTGGCAAGAACGACATAGCCATGGCTGGCAAGGTACTCGCACAGATCGGCATTTTCCCATGCAATGGATGAATCGCTGGGAGCATAAATGAGAACTGGGTAGTGTCCCTCCGCCATTTTTGCATCGCGCACTGCCCACAGCGGGACATCGAAGGAACTCCTTAATCGCGAACGCCATTTGTTGTGCTCTTGATCAGGCGCGCCGAAAGAAATCTCGGTATCTGCCAACGCCACATAGTCGCCAACCTTCATTGACTTGATCCCACTTGGCAGTGCTGGATACCAGATGAGCGTCTGCAGAGGGCGGCCTTTGTCGCTTTCAGCTGGTTTGGAATGGTCCCCAGCTAAGACAGGAGACTTTCGCGAGGGATCGTACTGATTCACCACCCTTAAGCCTACCGGATACGGCCCAGCCTTCTGAAGAAATTGAAACGGAGGAAGCGCGGTTTCGATTGGGATCGGCTGAGGAGTTTGCGCCGAAGTAGTAAGGGGAAAAGCAACCTGCTGCGCGTGGACCATCACCGCGAGCCCTAGCACGAGAAAAATCGTTTGGAAAACTCGAAGACTCATCGCCAATTTCACAAACTGATTTTAGCCTAATTTCAGGCGCACTCCCCGGTAAGTCGGCAAACCGCCAAGTTGACTCCCAGTACTTGACTTGGGCGGCAACCGCGTTAGTCGTCCAAGTGGCGTGACGGCTTGCTTCAATACTTCCTAGAATGCGGTCTAGGGATAACTTCGGTATAGCTGATCACGCGCTCAGAAACCCAGGATGCCACATAGAGGCCAAGCGACTAGGACAGTGCGGTTCAATCTGATAAAGAAGTAGTATTTGCAACTTCGGCGTAGGCCATTCATTATCGCAGAAGACATGAGACGGCCCCTTTTGTATTGCGGATTTTTCATCGCGGCGTTCGCTGCTGCCCGGTTCGCGGTTTTTCGAATGACTCCTCTGGCGTCCCTCAGCACTCACTCTAAGGAGGAATCGTTCAAGGCCGGCCGCCCACGTTCGTTTGAGATTGTACCCTTAGAGACAGTTTCGGAAACATCCGCCAACGCCAGCATCGGCGACCTTAACGGTGATGGTCATCCGGACATCGTGTTGGTCAAGGGACGCCATTGGCAAGTGCCCAGCCGAATCTTCTTTGGTGATGGCAAGGGACACTTCACGCCGGGGCCTGCGCTTCCGAGCAAAGCCACCAAGAGTTATTCGGGGTCTTTGGCAGATATGACCAAAAGCGGCCACCTGGATATGGTCCTGAGCAATGATGAGCCGGACCCAAAGTTGGTCCTGCTCAACGACGGAAAAGGTAATTTCACCATTGGCGGAACCTATGGCGATCGAAAGTGGTCAACCAGAAACGCGGCGGTTGGCGACTTGAACGGCGACGGCTATCCGGATATCGCGGTTGCGAATCGAGAAATGACGAGCTATGTCTGCTTGAATGACGGCAAGCTCCATTTCGACTGCCATTCCCTGAAGGGCTTGCCGAGCGCGGCGACGGTGGCCATTGCCGATTTGAACGGCGACGGCGCGAACGACGTGATTTATGCCTGCAGGGATTCGTGCCAAAGCGTAGTGTATTTCAACGACGGCAAGGGCAACTTTGATCGCCAAGCGGCCTGGGGACCGCCGAAATCGTCCACCCGCGCGATGGCGGTTGCTGACTTTAACGGTGACGGTCAATTGGACATCGCCGCTTGCCACGAGAACTTGGGCTGCTTTGTGTACCTCAATGACGGCAAAGGCAATTTTGGCGATGGAATTCGATTCGACACGCCCAAGGCAGTTCCGTATTCCATGATTGCCGCCGATTTGAATCGCGACGGACGGCCGGAAATCGTTGTCGGCTATGTTGAAGCTCCGGGAGTTGTCTATTTCAACGATGGAACGGGAAGGCAGTACCAGCCTGTATCGTTTGGCGACGACAAGGGAGCGATCTATGGCATGGCGGCAGGCGACCTGGACGGCGATGGATGGCCGGATATTGTCGTGGCGCGATCTGACGCGCCCTGCTTTGTGATGTTTAACCGCCCGCCCAAAAAATGAGTCGCAATTGGACTTCACTCACGCTTGATACCGGAAGTCATTCTTGAGAACCTTCGATCCAACCCATGGCAATTTCTCAAGCATCCATTGTGGATAAGTAGAGGCTGAAGCCATCGGATCAACCGACAAGCGATGGAAACGCCGTGTCAAGCGGGTTCTGCTCGCAGCATCTGTGATCGTGTGTGCAGCGGCAATTTCGGGCGCTACTTATGAACTTATTTTCGAGCGCAACGACGCGCGGCGCTTTCCCCAAGAGGGGCGTTCAGTAGAAGTCGGCGGATTCCGTCTCAACATACACTGCACTGGTACGGGAGCGCCGGCCGTCATCCTCGAGAGCGGCCTGGGAATACCTGCGATGGGATGGGATTTGGTACAGCCGGGCATAGAGAAGTTCACTCGGGTGTGCTCGTACGACCGCGCGGGATATGGCTGGAGCGATTCAGGACCAGCGCCGCGCACCAGCCAACAAATAGCGAAAGAATTGCACCTGCTGCTTCAAAATGCCGGTCTGAAGGCGCCGTATATACTGGTCGGCCATTCCTTTGGCGGATTCAACGTGCGAGTGTTCAACGGGCTCTATCCCGATGAGGTCGCGGGGATGGTCCTGGTCGATTCCTCGCATGAGGACCAGCAAGCTCCCACACCAACTCAGGCTGCTGCTGAGAGGGAAGATGATGCAGAGACCCGGTGGTTCGCGCGAGCGTATCCAGTTCTGTTCCATTTGGGTATTGCCCGCTTGTTCCTTGCGACCGACCACACACCCTTGCCAGAGCACCTTGACTCGGGATTGCGCTACCTCCTTCTAAAGCCCACACATGTGCAGGCCATGGTCGACGAAGAGTTGGCCTCCACAAAAAGCGCCGAACAGGTTCGAGAGTCTGGGAGCTTGGGAGACAAGCCTCTCATCGTGCTGACCGCTAACATTGGTCACAATCCAGTCAGCACGGAACTAGAACAAAAGCTAATTCGTCTTTCCTCGCGCGGCCAGCAGATCGTGGTACCGAAGAGTGGTCACTTGATTCCATTCGAGCAACCACTGGCGGTAGTTGATGCGATCCATCGCGTTTTCGATATTTGTTCCCAATTCGCGCTAAGCATGGTCAGCCGTCCCTAGTAGCAGGGACCCCGGCAATCAGACGAGCAATCGGGCGATAAGTCGTCCACCAGGACCCAGTGCGACTTCTGTCATAACTTTCGAGTTGCCCGACAATCCGGCAGTCGGTCCTCGGAACGTTGACAAACCTTGATGAGAGGGTCTAGATAATGTGGGCGCGTGATGTTACCGGGCACGACATGCCCAGAGGAGGTCTCTCGATGCATAACACAACTACCGGCCGACGCATTCCGCGCAGATTCGCCGCCGGAGCAGCGCTGTTGCTGATTTCCATTGCCGGAGCGCACGGACAGTCGAAGACGCTGCCGGCCAACACTCGTTTCTTTGTCCCCGCGCCGCCCAATGGAGCGGTGCCACAGGTGGAGAGCCTATTGAAGCAGGGCCAGTTGAAGAACGCGCTGCTGATCGCACTGATGGAGACGGTCCCACAGGCGGTGTGGCTGACGGGCGGCACGGCTTCGCAAGTGAGCGCCACCGTGATATCGACTCTCCACGAAGCAAATGTGCAGCGAGCGCTGCCGGTGCTGGTGCTCTACAACATTCCTGGCCGCGATTGCGGCAGCTACTCGGCGGGGGGCGCAGAGAATACCGCGGATTATGAGACATGGATTAACGCCATTGCAGCCGCGATCGGCAGTGAGAAAGTGTTGATCGTGCTGGAACCGGACTCGCTCGCAGACCTGCCTAGCGACTGCGGATACGATCCGACGGTGGTGGATGTCTCGCAACTTACGGCGGACCGATATACGCAGATCAACTATGCGCTGACCACGTTGGAGGCCGGATCGCAGACGCTGGTCTATCTGGATGCGGGCAATAGCCACTGGCAAGCGGTGCCGATCATGGCAGCACGGCTCGCACAGGCCGGCGTTCAGCAAGCGCAGGGCTTCTTCACCAACGTATCGAATTTCAACCTGAACAACTACGAAACAACCTATGACACCTGGGTCTCTGAGTGTATCGCCTTCGCCAATGATCCAGAACAGGGCGGATGGAAGCTGGGGAATTATTCGTATTGTGCCAGCCAGTACTACTCGCCTTTTGGAACAGTCGATCCGGACAACATCGCGACCTGGGTCTACACCGACGAGTGGTACGAGCAGAACATGGGAGTGGCCGTAGCCACGACCCATTTCGTGGTTGATACCAGCCGCAATGGTCAGGGGCCACTCGATGCCAGTATCTACGCGAATGCACCGTACAACCAGCCGGCGGCAGTTGTCCAGACCATTACCAATGGCAGCTGGTGCAATCCTCCAGCGCGCGGGCTGGGGACCCATCCGACGGCGAATACGGGCGTTTCACTAGCGGATGCTTATCTTTGGGTGAAGACGCCGGGCCAGTCGGATGGAACGTGCGACGCAGCTGGAGGAGCGCGGGCGTGGGACTATGCAGACTACACGCAGCCAGGCTGGCCGACTGACGCAGCAGACCAGGCGGTCTTCGATCCGCTGTGGGGGCTCGACGATCCGATTGCGGGAGCCTGGTTTACGCAGCAGGCGTTGAATCTGGCGCATCTGGCCAATCCCCCACTGCTGCCCTGATCGGGCAAACCGAATCGTGGCTGGATGGGCAAAACCGGAAGTTATTCTGAGTCAGAAGGCTCGTTGGGACATTCTGGCTTGCTAAGTCCTGGTTTGTCGTGTTTAACAGGCACGTGAAGAAAAACATTCGAGAAGACTTGGTTCTCACCTCGGGCGCACGAGGTCTATGTGCGCGTCGCAGGCCTATCCTCCGGCGGAAATAACACCGGTGAGCATGTGCGCGAAGGGAATAAATCCAGCCTTTTGCAGAGTCCGACGCGACGGGACATTCGTGGTGTTGCAACGCGCACAGGGAACTGCGCCAAGCTCGTAGGCTGCGCGCTTCAATTCCTGCAGAGGTAGGATCCGAGTCCACGCTGCCGAAAAGCCTCGGCCACCTCCATATAGATATCGCCATAAGGCCGATTGTAGTGAAATAGAATTCCGCCCTGGGCGACGACCTTCCCGTCCAATTCGAGCACCCACTCCGGGCCCCCTTGTCGTCGCTCGAGGTAGGCCCCGGTCTCTTCATCTGAGCTTATCCGTCGAAGAGTTGCGCCATGAGCCGCCAGCGCAGTGCTAACTTTGTCGTGAAACACAATTTTTTCGCTCACAATCTCGTGCGCATACGTGTGCAACATGACCGTTGGCAATAGATCGTTGGATTGAATCTCCATGAATTGCGGCCCGCTGACGGAAAGAAGTTTTTCGAAGAGGTCGAAAGAGAAAGAACGGTACTGTGGCAGGACGTAAAACTCGAACAGCGTCGGCCTATTCGTCCATGGACCGCCTATGGCAATTGATCCAAAGCCTACCGAGATTACGTCCAACTCAAGCACGTAGGTCAACGTCCAGCCCGAGCGTCGGTGAATCGAGTCATGAACAATTTGGCAATTCATCTCTTCGCGGTAGCGGTCGCGGAAAACTAGAATCTCCGAAGCGCACGAGAGTTTAGCCTGAGAATGCATGATCCAACGCTCACCCCATGTTGACAGATGGAATTATAAATGAACAAAGCCGGCCAACTCCCGGCAGCGTTAATCAGAGTTGCAAGCCCGGAGCACTGGAACGATATGAAAGCAACGTCGTCCGAAAATTAGGCCAGCGATAGTGACCTTCGCGAATCTCTGGAAAGGTTTTGTTACAGGATTTAGAACAGTAGAACAGCATTTGGTTGCGGCATCTCGTGGACTCTTAGCTCGGGCTGACCGGCAGCCAAAGGCTCCCATCTTCGCACGCCTAAATCTTCAACACGCTTGTATCGTCCGATCAAGTTGAATTGCGTGCAGACGAACGGCAATCCTTCCGCATTTAGGGGTTCGGGACCATTGGCTACGTCGAAGTGCAGATGCGGGCCTGTTGAGTCACCCGTAAAGCCGAGGGCAGCTATAATCTGTCCGCGACGAACACGGCTGCCAACCGACACGCGTATGCTGCCAGGCTTCAAATGCTCATATACGGCAAATCGGTGATCATCGAGCTGCAAGACGATATGATTTCCAGGTGCGTCTTCTAGAGAATGTTTGTAATTTTGTGAGATTTTTTCGCTTTCTGGGATTCCATCGCGTATCGCCACTACCTTTGCGTCAGCGACGGCAAGCACTGCCGCGCCATAATCCAGCGCATCTTGAACACGATCAGAGTCTCCGTGAGTCGTTTTGCCTTGATCATCGACCATAAAGAAATCCACTGCAAATCGACCTGGCACATGCGCCGTCCCATCGATGGCATAAAACATACGCCGATGTCCGCGCTGCCAATCCGGACTATAGACCGCTACCCACGGTCCTCCGCGCAATGGCGGACTCAACTCAACCGGGGCTTCTGTTTGAATCGTAGTCCGGCCTCCGCCCACGGTGAAGCGCGCTTGTTGTCCGGCAATAGAATAATCGACGTGGTGGACTAGTTCAGCAGGCAGTTCGCTCGCAGCGCATTCGTATTCGATATATACGATTGCAGTCTGGCCCGAATGAACAACCATGCTGGGATTCTCTGCGTCGTCCGGCTTTCCAAGCAAACGAAATCTCTTTGCCAGATCACGATCCGACCACCTCGAAAGCTGCCTGTGGCTGGATTCATCAAGAACGGTCAAAGAGTGCAACAGCAAATCATAGGGGCTGAAGTTTGTGAGATGAATTTCGTAGACAAGTTCTTGCTTATTTGCAACCGCCACTGGAATCGGCGCTTGCGGAACCGAAATATCAAAGGACTCGTGCAGGGTTTCGGCAGAGCAGGGCAACCCTTCCAATGAGGCGGATATGAAACTAAGGGCGACGCACATCGTCCAGCATTTACCTCTGGGAATCCGAAATCGCATTTACGTATTTCTCTTTTGCTGTCGGCAATCTTGACGAGCTTCATTTTACTTTACTTTTCACCACTTCATCTTGAGTCAAGATCATTAGTCGACGTTGCTGGGAGATTCTTGGCCAACCTGTTCGCAGGTGAACAGGAAGGGTACCGGGGCTCCACTTTTCCGGTCACCGCGCTAATCAGGACCTGGCGGGTTAGAGTGATGACGCGAAATCATTTTGAGGCCAGCGAATACTAGCCAAATACAGCATGAATAGAGCGCAGCGGGAATCCACAAGACGACCGAATATACTTCCAAGGCCATCATCCATCGGGTACGAACATGGCCAAACCAACCACGGTCTAGAAGCCACGCCCACGGTGTGCCGAAAAGAAAACCGTACCCGGCGATGTGTTCCGACCTCAAGTGGAACGGTCGGCAATAAGTAGGAGCACGTTCAACACGGCCGCGATCGCAAACGGCAATGCGAGCAGAAATCGTTTCGTCCAAACCATGTGAGTGCCCCTCTGCCAATCCAGCTAATTCCCAAAGCTCATTGAAACGTGGAAGTAATGGGGGGCGAGTGGGGGGTGTGGAAATTCGTCTTGTTGCAGCGTCTGCCGCACACAGGCAAATATGTTGGTCTCGTGATCTACGTAGAGCCGCAAAACACGGCCATCTTTTCCGATTGCCGCTACGAAGTCGAACGGCGACGTGTCGGGGTGTTCAGTCGACCTTAGACAAGACTGAAAGACAGGCGAGTATTTTTTCTGGTAGTACGGCGTCAGATCAAGATGAATATATGCCTGTTCGGCGCGTTCCTTTTGTTGAGTAGCTGCTAGGGCGCAAGCTTCTTTGAATGAACCAGCGAGCTCGCCTGCTCTGGTGGAAATCGTGAGCAGAGAAATGAAGATTAGGGCATAGAGCTTCTTCATCAGATAATCCTCCCTATCCTCAGTCGACCACAGCGCGAACCGTTTTCAATCAAAGCCGTGGTACAGGTGTACTTACTAGGTTAAGAGACCCTTAGCTTAGTGCGACGAGGAGGTTTGCCAACTGCCTGGTTAGAGTCGGGTAATCGGAAACTTGAAGCCTTGAAATCCATATGGACGGTTACCGCGGTTTTTACCGGACTTGAGGTCCGTCGCAAGGTTGGATTATTTGTTGGTCAACGGAACGGGCACAACCATCGCCGGGTCCACTGGATATCCATGCCCGACGCCGAACGTGGAGACCATCAACAACACTTCGGTCAGGTCCCTCGGGCTCTGAACCTTGGCGCTGAAAAAACCAGCTTTGGCTGGGAAACTCATAACTAGTTCTTTTGATTTTGTGTACACGCAGACAAACGGGTTTCCGTTTAGGATCTGTGCTTCTCTCCAGAGTATATCCTCTCGTTTGACGGTCCGCAGGGGGTCTTCGGAATACACATCCTCAACCTCGAACTGAATGTCAGGTCCGCCCTCTCTCCAGATTCTGCCTCCCAAGCCGCCTTCAATACCCGACACACTCTGAATTTTATAGCCGGGGAGCAGACGTACGGGAGATACTGTTTTCTTGGCTTGCACGGTGCCTTCATTCTGCCCCCGAACATCCAAAACCGGCGATGCAATCAATAACAGCAAAAGAGCAAGTCCAGCCTTGTTCATTCTCAAAGCCCCCAGTCCGAGATTCAATTGTACGACGCTAGGGAATGGTCTACACGGTCACTTCCTGGTTAGAGTCGTGATTACCGGAGATGTGAAGTAATGGTTCACTTGGACGTTTATCGTCCAGGTGCCGCGACGGTTTGCTTCGATTACCTCGTAGAAACAGGTTGCAGGAGGACTTCCGTCAAGTCGACGACTCACTCAGAACCTTATCATTTCGATTCCTACAACCACGATTATGGGCCGTGCGGGAATCGTTGCGAGCCTCCTCCCGGAGGTACTATCATGACCGCATGCTGGAAACCATTGGCCACTACCGGATCCGGCGCAAGATCGGCCAAGGGGCAATGGGGGTTGTGTTTGAGGCATGGGACGAGCATCTCGAACGCCCTGTCGCGGTAAAGACCATCCTCGAAGTAAATGAAAGCAAAGAAGCCCGCTCCAGGCTTTGGCGGGAGGCGCGATCCCTGGCCCGCGTGAATCATCCCAACGTCTGCCAGGTCTTCGACGTCTTCGAAGAAGGCGAGTCGCTCGTCCTCATCTTGGAGTTGCTCGACGGCCAGTCCCTCGCGGACCGCCTTCTCACCGGCGTGATTACTACCTCGGAAGCGTTGAGCACTGGACGTCAGATCCTCGGCGCGCTACAGGCCCTTCATGACCTGGGCATCGTTCACCGCGACCTGAAACCCTCCAACGTCTTTTTGACACGCCACGGTGCCAAGCTCCTCGATTTCGGCTTGGCCCGAGTGACGGATGCAATCTGCAGCGGCGACCCAAATCAGACGCGAACCACTCTGTCGCTGACCGCTCCCGGACTTATCGTTGGAACTCCCCATTACATGGCGCCGGAACAGGCCGAGGGCCTTCCGACAGGTCCGCCTACGGACATCTTCGCGGTTGGCTCTATCCTTTACGAAATGTTGACTGGCAAGCGGGCCTTCGAAGGCCATTCCCTCGTGGATGTCCTTTATGCCGTCTTGCATCAAAACCCGCCCCCTCTTAGCGGATCGCGCGAAATTGAAGCTTTGGACCGTATAATTCGCCGCGCCATGGCCAAACGCGTCGACGACCGTTACTCTTCTGCCCGCGAAATGCTCCAGGCCCTTGAATCTGTTTCACTCTCCGGCAGCACCGCCGTCGCTTCGCGAACCCGGACAGTTTCCCGAATTATCGTCCTGCCCTTTCGCGCTCTGAAAAGTGATGAGCAAACTGATTTTCTTAATTACACTCTCCCAGACGCCATCAGCAATTCTCTCTCCGCCATGGACAACCTTATCGTGCGTTCCACGCTTCTGGCTGCCAATTTCGGAGGGCAGCCCGATCCCAAACGTGTCGCCGTCGAGGCCGACGTGGATGCCTTCCTCACGGGCTCGTTGCTTCGCGCTGGGGATCGCTTTCGGCTCACCTGCCAACTCATCGACGCGCCTGGCGGTTCCGTTATCTGGTCGGAGTCGGCGAATTCCTCAATGCAGGATCTCTTCATGATCCAGGACGAGTTGTGCGAACGCATCCTGCAATCACTCCAACTTCCGCTCGACGAACGGGAGCGCCGCTCCTCCCATCGCGATGTCCCGGCCAGCGCCAGAGCCTATGAGTTTTATCTTCGCGCCAACCAGATTGCCCTTACTCGCACTTTGGATAGCATGAGCCTGGCCCGCGACCTTTACCTTCAGTGCGTGGAAGAGAGCCCTGACTATGCCCCGGTGTGGGTGCGACTCGGCCGTGTCTGCCATTTCCTGGGAAAATTCGGCGACGGTGCGGGCGGCGATGTCGAGCGCTCTGCACAAGCCTTCAACCGTGCCTTTGCTCTCAATCCTGATCTGCCCCTCGCCCACAATTTCTATACGCCCGTAGAGTGCGATCAGGGCCGCGCGCAAGCGGCCATGCTCAGGCTTCTACAGCGGGCGCGCTCCCGCCGAAACGATCCCGAGCTCTTTGCCGGTTTAGTTCAGGCCTGCCGCTATTGCGACGAACTAGAGGCATCCGTTGCTGCTCACCTTCGTGGCCGCCATCTGGATCCCCACCTGGTTACAAGCGCCGCGCATACCTACTTCCTGCAGGGAGAGTATGCCAGCACGCTCGATTGCTATAGCAAAAAGGGTGCTTATTATCTCGATTGCGCCGCGCTAGTGGCTCTGGGGGAAAATCAGACCGCCCTTTCGATGCTTCGAGAGCGAGAGCAATCCGGAGGAACCACCGGGGCCGTACAGGGAATCATGCGCTCTCTTCGCGCCTACCTCGAAGGCAACTGGGAAGAATGTCTCAACGCGATTGCGACAGCGGAGGCCGCTATCCGCAGGGATCCGGAGATTCTGTTCTACTCGGCACGTCACCTCGCTCGCATCAACGAGAGCGACCGCGCCATCTCCGCACTCTCCGCCGCGATCGACTGCGGATTCCTCTGCACCTCCGCCATTTTGCGCGATCCATGGTTCGCCTCTTTGCGATCCCTCCCTCTCTACGTTGAACTTGTGAAACGGGCCGAACAGCGCGGCCGCGAAACACACGCCGCATTTTTGGCAGCGGGAGGTGAGCAAGTGATCAGTGTCGCTTAACACCTTAACGCCAGACGCCCAATGGTCATAGACCGATCACTCCCAGCTCCAGCCCTGTCGGATACCTCTGACCAAGGACGAGGCTCAGGCACCATAAAAAAGATGGGCACTTTGGAAGGTGCTGGTAGTCGCTGTCCAGAGGTCCGTCAGAGAGAAGGCGTGAATTCCATCTGCAACTTGCCGATGGGAACCAAATCCACTTGCCTGTGTAGTCGCCTAATCGGAAAGTTGGCTACCAGTACTCCTGAGCGTTGCAGAAGCGTCCAAACCAATCGGATAAGCGGTCGTTCTCGGCGGCGAGCGACTGAGCGGCAGATTAACTCGCCCCTATGGCTCCTGAATCAAACGAATCGCCGTCTCTTTTGGGGCAGGCCCTAGGATTTCCAGATTAGGCGGCCGTTACTATTGGCAACTTCCTGAACGATTTTCGTAAACAATTGATCTTCCATGGCGGTGCGTTTTGTGTAATCGACGACATAACTAAGGGTGAATTCGAGCGAGCCTGAATTAACGACGAGCGCGACGGTAGGTTCGAGGGGAGGATTCACGCTTTGATAATCGTCGCTGACGCTTTTCCAGGAAGCGCGCGCCTCGACAAGGTACTCTCCAATGGCTTCTTTGGCTATCCTGCAAAGCATGTCGCGGGCAAACTGGCAATCGCTGGTGACGGTTAACAGGACCTTGATCTCGTCCCAAATAAACTGGAAGCCCTGGGAGTAGTTGAAAACGGAACCTTTCAAGACCGCGCTGTTGGGGATACGAGCGATGCGTCCGTTGTATAAATCATTGCCAACCCAGTTGCCGGTTTCGATCAAGGTGGTACGCAGGAGGCCGATGTCAATGACGTCGCCACGCGTTTCGCCGATCTGAATGCGGTCTCCGACGGCATAGAGCTTGGAAAAACCTATCGAGAATGCGCCAGCGATGCTGGCCACGACATCCTGTAGGGCGACGGCTACACCAGCGCCGATAGCACCAATGGCAAAACTGAGGCGACCCAAACGGTCTTCAAAAAGAATCGCAACGAAAAGGAGAATCGAGAGGTAACCGGAATAGGCGACGAATTTGCGGACTTTGTAGCGGGCATCGGCTCGACCAAAGCGGCGGGGAAGCGTCTGTTCGAGGAGGTGAAAGGTAGCGTAAATAAAGATGATTCCGATCACCGCCGCGACACACTTCGCGAAGAGGGAAAGCGAAATGGCGTGTTGTAAGAAATCGTTCATACTGTCACCCACACGCTTGGCCAGAGACCTGTGACTATAAGGCCGCGCCATGGCGTGGGACAACCGGGATTTGTGTAGTGGGCAAGTGGGGAATGGAGCGGTGCGGGTCGGTTGCGAGGAGCAGTCCGAGCGTTAGTGCGGCTTATAAACAATTACGCAAATATCACCCCAAGAATCGACTCGTGCAGCCGCTATATGCAAGGATCTGGACTTCACTGAACACCGGCACTGGGTTACGGTCTCTTCGACAAAACTCCGGAGGTCCCACCCGATGCGTTACTTCGTTTTCCAGAATGGCGTGCAGAATCTGCAGCCCAGCTTGCCCGGTCAGCTGTTCCACCTGCGCTTGCATCTCTGCCCACACCTCGGCTATCGGCAACGGCACCCGCACCAACAACTCTTGCCCACCGACGACCTCGAACTTGTGATTGGACTTGCGGTCTTTCCTCTGGTATTTCTTTCTCACGGCGGCTCTCTCCTTTAAAAGGGATTCGCAACCCGAACTCTATCCGAGTTCGGGCGAGAGCCGCTGCT
>Ga0210395_10001026_pt1 | contig 21698 bp, 13 predicted proteins | sample IncBWH4OmetaG_FD_150861 | JGI IMG/M metagenome (GOLD analysis project Ga0210395, IMG submission 150861) | Forest soil microbial communities from Barre Woods Harvard Forest LTER site, Petersham, Massachusetts, United States - Inc-BW-H-4-O ...
ACAGATGTATTCGGGCGAATGGATGGGCATGCCATCGGCGTACTGGCCCGGCTTGAGCTGGGGAACGCGCCCGACCCAGCTGGGAGTAACCGGCTCGCGACCCTTCGGCAGGAGCGCGGTCTTTCCATTTTGACGGCTTAGTGTGACTGCTGTGGCGGCTGGCATGTTCACGCTCCCAAAGCGGTGACTCCTTGGTTATGAGTTCACAGGAGTGTAATAAAGGACAGACCAAGTGGATACTATGAGAATCACTAGGGGGAAAGTAACCTGATAGCCGTCTTAGAACGTCCTCAAGCGGAGTTTGCGTTGGCAAGCTCCCCTAAATCTGCCCAGGGATCTTTTCTCTTGCAATCCTAGCGAATGGCGAACGGCAGCAACATCGCGATTGGCCCGATCCAGCCGAGTTCTGAGTGTTAAGGCCCGAGGCCCGGTTCCACAGCCTCCTTATCGTGGGCCACCCGCAGCTTCTCTTCCTCCAAGTCATGCCGCCTTGTGCGGAAGCTTGGCAAGGAGGACATAGATGCTGATCAAAAGAGTCCACAACGGAAAGACCAGCTCAGCCGAGGGGAAACGCCCAGGGCTCAGGAGCAGCATAAGCGCCAGCGCGTAGCCGAGGAACGCCATCCAGCGCGGGAACATCGCGATGCGGATCGCAAGCGAACAGGTCGAGGTCATGAATAGTGCTGCCATCCTGATGGCATAAACGTTGACGATCTCATAGATTATGGTGCGGCCGAACGTATACATTCCGGAGTCCATCAACTTGCCTGGAATCGCTCCGTAGGCCATCACGAGACCACCCGCAATCGCAAAAGAAATGAAGATCATGGAGAGAAACAGGAGCCCGCTACCGAGAAAAACCGTGGCGAAGAAGCGGTCTTCTTGTGCCCCCATCCGGTCGCGCAGCACCCCAATGAACCACAGGAAGGCGATCCCCGCGAACGGCAGCAGACCCAGGGCGAGATGAACGGAGCGCCCGCTGCGCGAAAGCCACGTCCCAGGATCCATCGGAGAGGCAGGGACGGAAACGCGGGTCAGTACTAGAGTAATGATGAGCAGGATCGAGAACACAATACCGGCGATGGCACCGACACGTGGGGCCTTCAGTTGGTTGTGGATCACGGTTTCCCCCTTCCACTCCATCGTTTCCTTCATGTGCCGGCGACTCACTTCGACTTGGAGTTCGCTAGATAGGGAAAACGATACTGAGGAACTTTGAGGACCGCTACTAGCACTTTGGACCAATTTGTCGCCGGTGCCGCCTGTTGTAGAGAAAAGTGAAGTAAATCGACTGTGAACCAAGAGGCTGCTCGCGTGAGCGGGCCCATTTTTTAGAGGCTTACACTGACAAAATCTGGCAGAGGCACGGTCAAGTAGTGAAACATCTCCATCTCTAACAATGTCGGCAGTGTCAAACACTTTTTGAGCGCACTGAGGCATGCACTCGAAGAAGAGCGCCATTTCGCTCTCGTAGGTGGTTTGCGCCTCCAAAGTTTACTCGGGCCTGGGAGCCGACATTGTTATGGAATCATTTCATTCATTGGAAGGCCGGGGCTACCCAACTCTCGATGAGCGTAACCGCCCGTTGTGTTGATGATTAGGTTACAGTTTGATCGATTCGATCCCGATAGCGTCGCGCAGCGGCCAAAAGGCAGCCGGGCTGTTAGATTTTCGGCTCAGCGAAACCGGCCAGGTAGCGAAGCTCTTTCAGACTGGCAGTTTTGCTAGTTTTCGGGGCGGCACGGTACGCATAGCGTTGGGCCGTCCGCACGGTACGGACAGGACGAATAGTCCAATCGTCGTTCATTCGTCTGGTTGTTCTTATGGCAACCGGTGGAGGAAGTTTATGTTTGAAAGGCATACCCTCAGCAGCATGCGATTATCGACCCTTATTTTCTTAGCATCTGCGGTGTTTCCGTCGGTAAGTCGAGCGCAGGTTCCTGTTTTCAAGATTACGACGGAGGACAGCTCGGTTAAGTTCTCCGTGAAGGCATCGGTGGCCGTTGACGGTACTTTCGACAAGTGGGACGCCACTCTAGTTTTTACGTCCACGGATGTGACGACTGGCGTTTTGGATATCAAGATTCAATCGGACAGCGTGAATACCGGAAGCGGCATGAAGGACGGCAAGCTGAAGAGCAAAGACTTCTTCTACGCCGAGCAGGATCCCCTAATCACCTTTTTGTCGAAAAAGATTGTACAGACCGGGCCCAACACTTTTGATGTGCAGGGCGACTTCACGATCCGTGGAGCGACTAAACCCCAGACGTTGACGCTAACCGTTTCCGGGGCGGGGACAGGCACGGGCGAGATTCGTGGGACCATGGTCTTCGACCGTAAAGACTACGGGATGAATAAAGGCATTCCCTTCGTCCACGTCGGCGACAGCGTCAACGTGACTATCGACCTCAAGGGGAAGCGAATCAGCGGGCCGCCGTTGGTGCTTAAGCAATAGCCAGCCCCGTCTAATCCAGAGGTATCACGTCCATTTTGTTTCTCGATATCACAGTTCCACTCACAACCAAGTCTCCAGCTCGCCGCACAGGTGGCGGGTCCCAACACTGACGAGTCCAACTTGTGTCAAGTATGTTCCAACTATTACTTTTGCTAGTTCTGTGTGCCTTCCTCCTTCGATAACATCTTTCGTTGAGCAACGAGAGGCGTCTTAACTCGCGCTGACGAAAAGAGAGGATTTATGAGCAATCGAAGAATCGGTGCTGCGGTAAGTCTTTTAGCACTATGCCTCTTGAGCCTGGGATCGGCCCTTGCGGCCGATAAAGTGAAGGGCAAAGGGGTGATCACTCTGCGCTCAGGAAACACCCTGACTGTGGAAACCGACGACGATGCAGCTATAACGGTGACGGTCACAGCCGATACGAAAGTGCAACACCCGGTAGGGCTCGGTGCCCGTAAAAAGCAAGTGGGTCAAGAGGTGCTGATACCGGGACTCAAGCTAGAGTTCGAGGGAACGGGTGATCAAAATCAGGTCACGGCGGAAACGATAACCTTCGATCGAGATGATCTCAGCCTAGCCAAAGTGATCCAGGCGGGTTTGAACCCCACCGCTCAACAACAAACCCAGAACATGGAGACCTACCAGGCCAATAAGCAGGCGACCGATGCAGAAATTGCGGCTAACCAGGCAGCCATCGCAGCGGCTAAGCAAGACATCGCAGCCAACCAAGCGAGCATTGACGAAGTTGCGAAATCCACTTAGAAGCACTTTTCGGAGCTGGGCGACTTTGTCGTGAAGGGCGAACATATGTACGCGCCTGGAACGCGGCGCCGTATCAAACCGCGCTGAACCACGGCGCCACGATGGAAGAGATCACGGAAGCGCTGAAGCTCTGCATGGTCCAAGGAGTTCAGGCACTCAATCTGGGCTTACCGATTCTGGACGAGGAATTGACGCTCGAGTCTAGCCGAAGTGTGGCATGACTCGGGCGGCTAACCAAGTCCGGATACTTTACCGTCTCCCACACGTCAATTGAAATTTCAAATTGTGTTCTTGTATCTGAAAAGGCCTAAAGGCTAGTTCACAAAAAAAGAATTGGGAGGCCATAAAAGGGTCGCGTCAACGTGGAGCGGTAGTCGTGAGCGAATGAGCCCCACCTCATCAAGGGCACGACGGAGAGAGTCGCTGGAAGGAGCTTGAACCCCATGTGGAAGAAGATCTTTAGATTCAGAACTCTCCTAATTCTTTTTATTCCGATCTTTTATTGTGCTGTGCTTCTTCACAACCTGAATGAGGCTGGACGACGTTCTTTGACACTGCGAGACGATAGCGATGCGACCGACCACGTCGTAATCTCTGTGCTCGTCACAGCAGTCAACCCGGCGACGCAAGAGCTAACGGCGCAGATAAGTCTGCGACCTCGGGGAGCCTTGGCGCGAGACGAGGTGACTCCGGCGGTGGATTTAGAACTGCTCACCAATAACGTAAGAAGTCAACAGGAATTCGACTTCCCCCAGGGGAAGCGGATGAATCACATTGAGGCGGTTTTTCCTCTGAACGGGGAGATCAACAGGTATCCCTTCGATCGCTACCGTACAACGTTGTGGCTCCTGATGACTGCGCGTCTGCGAAAGGTCCAACCACCGACTTCGATCGGTCCGGAAAGCACCGAAAACGGGGGACTTCGTGGCGATCATCTTGCGGTTGGCACAACTGCCATGCAACAAAGCGCCATTGTTCCGCTTACGATCGCTTTGTCGGCGTCAATTCCAGGAATCAAATTCGGAGGCAACGTTTCTCGTGAGAGCAGTCTGAGGGTCACGGGTATCGAACTGGGAATAAGGCGGGCAGACAGTGTGATCGGTGTTTCCATTCTCGTGATGCTGTTAATGAGTGGTCTGGCCATAAGCCTGTTGGGCATGGTGTTCAAGGCTACAACAACCGGTTCAAAAGTCGATCTGGTTCCGCTCTCTATCTCCATCTCACTGATTTTCGGCTTGCCAGCGCTTCGAAACGTCCAGCCAGGTGTCCCGCCGGTGGGAGCATTTGGGGACTATGTCGCCTTCATCTGGGCGGAAGTTATCGTGGGGGTGTCGGCCGTTATCATTATATGGATGTGGCTTCTGCGCTCACCGGGCGAGCCATAATGGGTAAGTTCTCCCGTAACTCTCCGATCTTGTGATCTGCTTGCCGCTTATCCCGCCTGAAGTCCATTACGTTATCTTCGAGGTGAACTGCCTACCGGTACAGTTCGATCTCCCCAATTTTCTTGGCAAGATCGGCTGCGTCTTTGATGTTTTCGACAATGCTTATAATGCCCCCTCGCGTAGAGGCTAAACCGGGCTTTTCAGTTTAAGTACTCGTGGTTCTTGCCGGAGAAGCTTAACAGAGGGTCCAAGTGCAACGAGTCCTCCGGAAACATCGTGATTACACTCGTTTGGCTTCCGACGAAGATTCTGATCCGCAACCACAGTGCGACCCACAATAGATCTGACTTTCACGTATTTAGAAGGACTTGCGCAGCCGTCCCGCAACCTGCAAGTTGGTGAAGGTGCGGGATAGCCACAGACTGAAAAGGCAGGCGTCCGCGGTTCGGCACCTCTGGCCACCATGGTTTCAATTACTTCCCCCATTCTGTGGTCGTTCCCACTGGGCAACAGATACGGTGGCGTGGCGCTGACGGGAGGCTACCTCAGCGTCAACGGCACAGGACCTCTTGGAAGGATAGAAACCTCGGGATTCAGCGACCCGTCCATAACCTTCCACGCAAATATTTTTGGAGCTCCGGCGCTCCGCAGGGATCAGTATGCTCAGGCGATTCCACAAAACTACATGAGCTTTCACCTCACGGTGAACGCTCCACTCGGTTCCTACGATCGCAATTCCCCAGTGAATACAGGGGCGAATCGCTGGGCCTTCAATCCACTGGTGAATCTGGACATCACCCCGGATAAAGGCGTGTCATGGATCGATCTGTACGCCGGGGGACGTTTCTTTACAAACAACAATGAGTTTCTTGGAAGCAATCAGCTCTCACAGAACCCGCTGGGGACATTCTCTGCGTTTTACAGTCACAACATCGCCAAACGAATGTTTGCGGGCATCGGCGCGAGCTACGACAATGGCGGCGGAACGTTCATCAATCACGTTTCGCAGCACAATGCCGCAAACGGCTTTCGCCCCGGGGTGTCCTTTAGCAGGGCGCGGACGATCTGGAAATACCGGCTCACCTTGCGCTACGAACTCACGGGGACGACGCCGCGTGCCGCGCCCACGAACAGTTTGTTCCAGATCAATCTGTCCGGCCCGCTTTTCTGACACACTCAAGTTTCGGTACTAGAAAAACCCGCCCAAGAAGGGACGTGGATGGGCTTTAAGGAAGGAATCTCAGCCAAGTTCGAATGGGCATCGGACGCAATCCGAATAAACCCTCCAGTTGTTTCATCTTCTTCAAGTCGCCACTCTCCATCCGACCGTACTTCGCTTTCCAACAGCAGAAATCTGCTCCTTGATCCCTTGCTCTAGGCATAGCTCCGCCTCTGTCACCCATAGGGGGCGCAACCACGGCATGTGCTCCTGCGCAACTGTTAGTTTACCAACTTGAATTTGTGTTCCGCGCAGTCCTATTCTTGCGTGACCCAGACACAGGGAAGGCTACGTCGTGCGACCACGCAGGAAGATTTTGACCCAAAACCCGGCGCTCGTCGGGATTCTGTTGTTTGCCTCTGTCGTTGCCTGGGCACAAACAGAAAGCGCCCGGATTTCCGGCAGGGTAACCGACCCCACGGACGCAGTGATCGCCGGTGCCGAATGTAAGATCACTAACCTTGAAACCAACGTTTCGACCATCACCACCACTAACCAGGATGGGATTTATGTTATCCCTGATCTGCGTCCTGCCGCCTACCGGCTGACGATTCAGAAAGAGGGCTTTCGCACCGTCGTTCAGCCCAGCCTGCATCTCTACGTGCAGGATGCTGTAAACGAGAATTTCAAGCTGGCGCTCGGTTCCGTTTCAGAAATCTCTACCGTGACTGCGCCGTTATTGCAGGCGGATTCCGCCGCGGTTAGCACGGTGGTCGACCAGCAGTTCGTGCACAACATGCCATTGAACGGCCGCAGTTTTCAGTCGCTAATCGCCTTGACGCCCGGCGTCGTGTTCACGTCGCAAAATCTCGGGCAAGGCCAGTTCAGCGCGAACGGGCAGTACACGGACACGAACTATTTCATGGTCGATGGGGTGAGTGCGAATTTCGGAGTGGTGATCGGTGGCCTGGGGCAGTCGATGGGGGGTGCACTACCCGCGTTTACGGCTCAAGGCGGCACCAACGGATTGGTATCCGTCGATGCCATGCAGGAGTTCCGGATCCAGACCTCATCCTATGCGGCGGAATATGGGCGCACACCCGGGGCGCAGATCTCGATCGTAACTAAGTCCGGTACCAATCAGTTCCACGGCAGTGTTTTTGACTATCTGCGGAACGATCTGTTCGACGCCCGCAACTATTTTGACGCGCCTCCACTTCCCAAGCCGCCGCTCCACCAGAACGACTTTGGCGGGACGTTGGGCGGACCCATCCTAAAGGACAAGACTTTCTTCTTCTTTTCCTACGAAGGTTTACGGTTGCGGCAACCGCAGACGGCCTCAGGCGCCCTCTTGACGGCTTCCGCCCGGGCAGCGGCCGCGCAAGTCTATCAAACAATTCTCAAAGCCCTGCCGCTTCCCGATCCGAATGCTCCAGTCATCGACCCAACATGCGATAACGTCACCGACCCATGCATGGCGAACCTCACCGTCGCTTATTCCAATCCTTCTTCACTCGATGCAACCAGCATCCGCATTGACCACAATCTGACCAGCAAAATCACTTTGTTTGCGCGCTATAACCACGCGCCATCGTATGACGCGACCCGCTATTGGGAGGAATTAGGTTATGACCACGCGAATACCGACTCGTTCACCGTTGGGGCTACCGTGTTGCTGGCTTCCACCAGAGTGAACGACTTTCGAGCGAACTGGAGCCGAAACACGGGCACTTACATTAACTCCCTTAGCAATTTTCATGGCGGCGAGGCGCCGTCCACCTCTGTGCTGTTTCCGCCCTCGTCCTCGTATCGCCCTGATACAGGTCAGGCCCTGGTCTCATTCTCATTCTCTTTCGAGGAGGTTCGGGAGGGGACGAATTATTTCAACGTGCAACGGCAACTCAATTTTGTAGACACATTCTCCTGGGCCGTCGGCGTGCACCAATTCAAGTTCGGCATCGATTATCGGCGCCTAAACCCAACGGTCTTGGAGAGTACGGGGTATGCTGTCTTTCCGGCCTATACGGATCTGGTGGCAGGGACCACGGGCTCGATTCTCTTGAGCGCCGGCGACCCTTTTTCCGTGAAGGTGAACAACTATTCGCTCTTTGCTCAGGACACCTGGAGAGTGACGAATCATCTGACCCTGACGTACGGGTTGCGGTGGGAGATCAACACCCCGCCGGTTTCGTCTACCCCAAGCGAGCCGCTTTATGTAATACAGGGAATCTTCGACTCGAACCCGATCACAGCGGTGCCGGGAGCCCTGTGGCACACCAGGTATCGCAATTTTGCTCCTCGCATCGGCGCGGCATGCCAAGTTACCCCAAAGACGGTAGTGCGAGGAGGTTTAGGCCTCTTCTATGACCTGGGCTATGGGTATGCGGGCTTAGCTGCCGGTGACTTCCCGTATAACCGCGAGGAGTTTATTTCCAATGACCTCTCCTTCAATGTGACTCTACCATCGTTCCAACCCCCACCAGTCTCAACCACATTCGACTCGAACGTGCTTTTTACAACCGCGGTCGATCCGAACCTGCAACTTCCGTACACCATGCAGTGGAATGCAGCCATTGAGCGGGAACTGGGGGCAAACCAGACGCTGACGGCGACCTACCTTGGGTCCGATGGCAGACGACTCCTGCGGGGGGATGTAGTCATTCCTCCATCGCTCATAACATCGAACGGCCAAGTCGCGGTCACGACCGTACGGAACGCCGGATACTCCCACTACAATGCGTTGCAGGTTCAGTTCCAGCGCCGCATGTCTCACGGCCTGCAGGTGGTCGTGTCGTACAATCTCGCGAAATCACGCGATCTTAGTTCCACCGACGCGAACGGCCTGCTCGCGCAGAGTGTAAGCCAGATCGTGCTGCCGTCATTGACGCCCTCCGACTATGACATAAGGCAATCCATCGCCGGGGCCATCTCTTATGAGGTCCCTGCACCTTCTTGGGGCCGCGTTGGCAACGCGATCCTGAGAGGATGGGCGGTGGACGGACTGGTGCGCGTGATGTCGGCGCCGCCAATCAATGTCACTGTCGATGGGTTGTCACCCGTGGGTGGGTTCTATAGCGCGCAGGCCGAGATCGTGCCCGGCCAACCCTTCTGGATTCCTGATCGGAGCCAACCGAGCGGCAAAGCGCTAAATCCGGCTGCCTTTTCGCAACCACCCGCAGGGCAGACGGGAGACTTCCCGAGAAACGGGCTGCGCACCGTCTACTCGATCAACCAGACCGACGTTGCGCTGCGCCGACGTTTTAATCTGACCGAGCGCGTTAATTTCGATGTGCGCGCAGAATACTTCAACGTATTCAACCACCCCATGTTCGGACTCCCAGGATCACAGTGCGCGCCCGATGATCTATGGTCCTACGGGGGCGGCTATGTGAATTCAGACTTTGGCAAGGTTTGTTCCACAGCGAACCTCGATGCGGGCGGCGGCAGCGGTAGAACTGGACAGAGCGCACTCTACGCGCCCGGCGGCCCGCGCTCGGCACAGTTCACGCTGAAGGTGATCTTCTAGTTACACACACACCATCGCGATTGGAATCTCTTTGCGCGTCAAACACGCGAAGCAGCGCGTTCGAATGCGGTACACAACATCCGGCACAACAATTAGGCGATCAACCATAGCCTTACATGCGTAAAGCGCACAGCCAGTGCGCTGCACGTAGTTGAATTTACGTTCTAACGCGAATTCGAATCCTTCTCGCCAAGAGTTTGTAGCGGATTTCAGCTGGTCTGATTCTCCAATCGCCAATGAATGTAATTGCGGTATCGAAAGTGAAACCGCTCAATTCTGCCGAGATTAGGGGCTTTCTCCGGTCGTTTTTGAACCCACGATTTCAACCCACGATTCCCATGTCTCTCACGTCTTCTCAAGGACTTCGGCGGCCACCTGGAGTCACTTAAGTTGTTGAGCCTACCTGAAAAGGCTGGCGTCGGCGGTTCAACTCCGTCCCTGGCCACCATCATTCTAAGGAACATGCACGACTCACCCCGGCGACCTTTCAGTCCGCTCTCGGTCCGCATCTAGAAAATGGCGAGAGGAGGTCTGTTTTCCACCCGTTTGCCATCAGATTGTCGAGTAGTACGGAAGAACAATACCCAGGTTTCGCCTTGAGCAAGCTTTTCCCTTTTTAGCCACCCGCATTGATGTCTCTGCGCCATTGTCGTCTCTCCTTGATAAACCGAATGCTTTACGGATTGTCGAACATTCTGAAACGTGAGACACGATACGGATGAGAAGAATCCACGACTGCGGTTCAAGAGGGGGCAACGTTAGATTTGTCTGATGGAATAGCGCTGATGGGTGAGATCTATCTTTAGGCAAGTTTGGTTTGCACACCAGTGGTTTCCGGTTTGCCGACAAACCGCACAGAATCGTCGGGGGCATGCTCAGAACTCGAGAATAGAAGGAGCAATTGTGCGGGCTCAGCGTACCACTGGCAGAGTCACGTGCGAGAGATGTTGCGCGTCGTGATAAATCGTCTGCTCGGCTGTGATCATGTCACTGTTCTTGCCAAGAGCTTCTCCGGTGTTCAAGTTACGCGAATACTTTGGGAATGCCGACGACGAGATCTCCAGGCGAATGCGGTGCCCCACCTTGAACATCTCGCAGGTATTCCAACCATCGATGTGGTACTCATAGACCGCACCGGGTTGAGCCAATTCCTGCTTGCTCATGCCGTTGCGGAATCGGGAGCGCACGATACCGTCCGACAGCCTCTCGGCAAATCCGTTCTCCCACACGTCGATCAACTTAGCGGTAAAGTCGGTGTCTCTTGCTGTGGTCGCCGCATATAGCGTTACCTTTATTGGCCCACAAACCTCGGTATCCGCAGTGACCGGTTTGCTCGTGTATACGAGCACGTCGTCGCGGCGCTCGATGGCGCGGTAGTCATCCGGCCCTCCTATCTGCGCGAAAGAGGGATCGGTAATGAAGGGAGCGGGATTGGCAGGGTCGTAAACGAACTTGTCGGCCTTCTCCGCGGCGGGCGCATCCGTCGAGAGTTGACCATCGCCGTAAAGGGTATTGGCGCCGCCGCCGCTGTGGAGATAGAAATCTGTGTATTGCGTCCGGGCCAAGGGCCATTCCCGCTCGTCTGCCCAGTGATTCGCGCCCATTACAAAGATCCGGACAGGAGGCTCGCCCTTGACACCGTTGTCCACATCTTTCATCCAGGCGTCGTACCATCGCAACATGGTTTTCTTGAGATCAATGATGGCGGTCGGGCCGAAATCGACGTCACCCAGTTTGGATTTCGAATTTATCCCGTGCGGCCAAGGGCCCATAAGCAGGTGTTGTTTCTTGCGCACGGACATGGGGCCTTGCGCGGTCATGCCGATGTAATTCAGCGGCGTTCCCACTTGCTCGTCGTCGTACCAGCCCGAAATGTGCAACACAGGAACTTGCACGCGGTCAAACTTGTTCTGGTAGCGCTCGGCTTCCCAGTAAGCATCGAGTTGCGGGTGGTCAAACAGGTCGCGCCAGGCGGGCATCGTGCGGCCCGATGCCTCGTCTAAAGCCACAAGAGGGAGGTGCCAGTTGAGCGATTCCCAGTCCACCGCTTCGAGGTTCTGCAATACGTGCCCAGACGTAAAGAAGTACCAGCTGGCCTCAAGCGGAATCGGCTCGCCCAAAGGAAACTCCACGAACGGATCCGAAGGGCTAACCATCGCGATCATGGTGGTGAGGTTTGGCGGTTGCTCGACCGCCGCCAGCCATTGATTCTTGCCATTGTAGGATCCGCCGATAGTGCCAACCCTTCCAGTTGACCACGCCTGCGTTGCGCACCACTCGATGCTGTCGTAGCCGTCGCGTCCCTCATTGCGATAAGGAAGGAAAAGGCCAGCCGAATCGCCGCGGCCACGCACATCGACCGCGACGAACGCATATCCATGCGCTGCAAAGTATTTGCCGAATTCGGCAGTACCAGCGCTGCTCTTCAGATACGGAGTCCGGTTGAGAATGCAGGGAAACCGACCAGGGCGGTCCGGCCGATAGACGTCGGCTGACAGTTCGATCCCATCCCGCATTCTGATTTTCTGATCGAAATAGATCTTTATGGGAACAGTCTGGTCCGTCCCCAAGTCCTGTGCTGGCGCCTGCAACACGAGGCCGCTCGTGAAAATGGCAACGACAAGAATAGTAGCTGGGAATCTTCTGATCATTTGGGGACTCCTCAAATGAGATTGGTCCTGTTCATGTGCCCGCTAGCGGGACATAGATCCACGCTCCGCATTTTCGTGAGGGAACGGATCATAATGTGTCGCCACGTAGCGCATCTACCTCTAGGTTGTAGAGGTAGCGATCCAATTTCCTGACCCGAGCCGCGGGGTGCTACTCTTGCGGCGATCTGAAAGCCGCTAGAAATACAATTTCAACGCGAACTGCAAGACCCGAGGCGCCACACTCGTACTGGTGATCTGCGCGCCTGTTGGGTTGGGTGCGAAAATCGGCATGCCGGTCGACGGGTTAACGGTCGCCGTGCCCACATTCAAAGTGAGAGGGCCGGCGGCGAAAGACGGAGTGTTGAAGGCGTTGAAGAACTCGGTGCGGAACTCGACGCTCTTGCTCTCAGTCAGCACGACCTTCTTAATGATCGAGATGTCGAAGTTCCTCTGATCGGGGCCATTCACAATCCCGTTCCCGCTGTTGCCAAATCCAGTGGCCAGGCCATCGTCCCCGACGAACGGAGGCAGTGTGAAACATGAGAGATTGACATAGTTCTGCAACCTGCTGGTGACGTTGCCTGAAGTTGCCACATTGCTGTTGCTGCAGGTGGGGGCGAGCTGCACGCGATCAGTCTCGCCCGGAGCAAATGCGCTGAGGTTGTTGGTATCGACCAGGGTCAGCTTTTGTCCGCTTTGGAACGTGGTGACGCCCGCTACGGACCAACCTCCTAAAGTTCGCCCCGCCAGGGAAGTATGCGATGCCGGCGAGGGGAATTCGTAGACATAGCTAATCACCAGCCGCTGCGGCCGGACGAAACCGTCGGGCCCGTAATTTGCCCGAAAGTTGTTTTGGTCGCCAATCAGGCTGCCCCCGGCGAACGACCCGACGGTGTAGCCGGGGTTGTTCTCCAACGCCGACAACCAAGTGTAGGAGGCGAGAAACTGCAGCCCGCGGCTCAAGCGTTTGCTCAAGCTGGCTCCGAGGGCGTTGTACCAGGAGGCTCCTTCGGACTCGATGAAAAGTGAGTGGTACGGATCGAATCCCTGGATCGGCACGCGCTCGCCGATATTGGAAAGGTCGTTCGCGGTTTGGCCGTTGGCGGCACTGGCCGGCAAAGCCTGATTGAACGATCTGTTGTCAATCAGCCTGGTGCCTCGGGCGCCCTGATAGCCCAGCTCAAAGGTCCAGTTGGCAGCCAGCGCGGCTTGCACATTCAAGCTATAGCGCTGCAACACCGGAGCGCGGAAGTGGCGCGAGAAGACGGTCGGCGTCAGATCACTGCCCAGCGGCGCTGTGGCGGTAGCAGGGGTATATGGGGTAAAGATGGGGAAGGCTGGGGCCGCGGGAAAAGGCGCGGCCGGACTAGGAAACAGAAACTGCCGAATCTCGCCCCAGGGAGGCGCGCCCAGCAACTGAATGAACGGCTCACCTGTGGTGCGCGTGAAAAAAATCCCATATCCCCCGCGGAGAACCGCACGGCTTATTCCTGGAAGTTGCCAGGCGAACCCCACCCGCGGTTCAAGGCCATTTTGCCCGTCGTTATCGAGGGCCGTGTTGGTGTTGGCTTTTATTACTCCGGCCGGGAGGGGTGGCCCGGAATAGTTTGACCCCACGATGAAGCCCTGGAGGCTTCCGGTTGCGGGCGGAACCGGAATGGCCAGCGTGGGATCAAAGGTCGAGGCGCGGCCTAGATTGTCCCCCAACTGACCCTGCCTCTCGTAGCGGAATCCCAGATTCAAAGTTAATCTGCGCGCAATCTGATAGTCATCCTGGAGGAAGGCGTTCCCGTCCCACACTCTCCATTCGCGTCCGAACACGCCCGGGACATCGATGCTGATCTCCGGCACGCCGAGAAGAAAATCGACAAACGTGGGATAGTACAAGCCGCCAAAGAAGTGGAACAGCGGGAAGTTGATCTGACTGCGGTTGATGCCTCCTCCCAAATGCAGAGTGTGTTTGCCGTGGATGTAACTGAGGGAATCGTTGACATCGTAGAAATTCTGAGCGATCGCCACACCCTGCCCGTTGCCGCCAAGGTTGAATCCTACCGATTGCGAAATATCTTGAAGGCTTTGGGGTCCGCTCACGATGACATCCGGTAGAGGGTTATCGAACGCTGGCACGGCGGGGACGCAAATGCTGGAAAGGGTGAACGCTCCACTGCCGCAACCGGCGCCGTTGGCAAACGTCACGTTGGGGTAGCCTTGGCTGATTCCACCCGTCAAGCGATGGAAGCCGAGGACGGCCTGATTGATCAGATGACCGTTAAAGGAATAAGTGTGGGTCAGGGAAAAGTCGCGGGTGGTATTGGGAGTGGTTTGCGGAAAACCCGTCAAGGACGCCGCCACCAGTCCGAGTTGATTGGTCGGGAAGGGCGAGACCTGATTGCTGTTCATGAAGAAGAATTTTCCCGAAAAGTGGCTCTTTTCGGTGTGGTAGAAATCTACGTCGCTAACGAATTGGTCCTCGGTGTATTGGCAAGGCGAACTGAACGTGCTCGCGCCGGTAGCGGAGTTTTGCGCGGCGGGCACCGCCAGGCTTCCGCCGAATTGCGCGTTCAGCACGGCCAGCGCCGTGGGAGATATGCTGGCGGCCGAGGAAATCGTTCCGAACAATCCCGATTGGCCGTTAAAGGCCGCGGCCAGAGCAGCGGCAGTGCGCCCACTGGTATCATCCGGCAAAAGCGACGCAGGCGGCAGAAAACCAGTGGTCAAACACCCGGCCGCCAAGCCGTCGCGCTCTCGCGTCCCTTGATACGACACAAAAAACATCAGTTTGTCTTTGACCACAGGCCCTCCCAGCGTGAAGCCAAATTGGTTCTGGTTCAGCACGCCGCGTGGAAGACTCTGCTGATTGAGAAAATAATCGTTGGCATTCAAAGCGGTGTTGCGAAAATACTCCCACACATCTCCGTGAAATGCATTGGTGCCTGATTTGGTCACCACATCGACGTTGGCCCCTGCGTTTCTTCCGTAGGAAGCGTCGTACTGCCCAACTTGGACTTTGAACTCCTGAAGAGAATCGGGGTTCGGTACTGGAATGCCCCCGCTAATAGTTCCCTCGCCAATGAGGTCGTTGACCTCGCTTCCATTCATCTGGAAATTGTTGTCATTTGTATTGCTGCCACCCACCGAGTATCCGCCGGTGGCGGCCGCCTCGCTCGACAGCCCGCGCCCAATGTCGGCGCTGTTATTAACCTCACCCGAGACGCCCGGTGACAAGCCGAGAATCTGTGTGTAGTTCCGGGTCACCAGCGGTAGGTTATCCACCATGTGCTGGTCGGTGACGTTGCCGAGGGCGCTGGAGGTGGTTTCAACCGGGGCCGGCTGGGCCTGCACCGTCACCGTCTCCGTGAAGGACCCCACCTGCAAGCGAATGTCAACCACCTTGGTCTCGGTGACGTTTACTTCCACTTTTTCGAAAACTTCCGTCTTGAAACCCTTGCCTGACGCCTCCACTCGGTAGACCGCCACAGGAAGAAACGGAACGACATAAGCGCCGTTGGTTTGAGTGACGGCGGTTTGGGTCTGTCCTGTGGCGGCGTTTGTCACCTTGATAGTCGCACCAGGTAAAACTCCACCGCTGGGATCCGTAACCGTTCCGCGCAAGGCTCCGGTCGCTGCAGTTTGCGTGAACAGTTCTTGACTGAAGCCGAACAACACGCAAGCAAGAAACACGTGCATGGCCAGGAAGTGACGGAAATCCCCAACACGAGAGCAAGAACTGCGGGGGAAGCGCGAAGGACGCATGACGACCTCCTGTCTTTGGAGAAATGTGACTAAGCGGTCAAGACCGCAGTTCATTGCACGTTTTCATACACCTTGCCACTAATCGCTTTCAAGAAGAATATTCACCGAACAATGCTTCCGGCACATCATTTGCAACATTCGATGCAGCGCCAGCGCACTCCACCAATCGGCCGGGGGTCTTTCAAGACAGGCGCGGAGCTGCGATCCGATACACGCCCTCCCGCAAGCACCATTGCCTGCCCGCTGGTTCAGTAACGCAAACTCCAGTGCAGCATGTTCCAGACGAACACGAACCACACAAAGCCGAGACATGAGAGCGCAATAAGAGTGTCTCCCAGCCGGCTAAGCCACCAGTGCCGTTCCTTCCACGACTGCCAGGCGCCGAAGAGAGCGGCGAGCGTGCCCAGCAATCCGAGCGAGCCTACTAACTGGATCGTTCGCAGCAAGGGATTAAATCGAGGGCTCAAAATTCCGATATCCTTTTCCGCCATGGCGAAGAACCCGATGAAAAGGAGCAGGAACACTAGATCCAGAAGGCACGTTAGTCGCACGATGAGGCGGAGACGGCGTTGCCGCGGCGTCAGGTTCAGCGGATGACCATAATGCTTGCGCAGGAGCGCCCCGACGGGCCAGAGCAGCAACGTCAACCCGAAGATGGCGATAGCGACGATGATCATCCAAAGGTTAAAGGTGCCGTTCTCGGCTCCCGGCGACCGCTGGAACACGAAAAAGGGATAGTCAATCACCATCACCAACTGTCCGGCGTCGTCCCGCTTGAATGCGACCCGGTCCTGGCCGTGAACCTGCCGGAACATGAGCGGCCCGATTTCCTCAAACTTCTTTGGTTGCCCGTTGAGGTCTTTGAGAGCATCGACGCTGATCGTCTCGCCCGCGTTGGCAAACACTTTCGGTTCGCCGAGGACGTTCAGGACCTTAAGCACAGTGGTTTGGGCGCGGCGGCTGCTGAGATACCTGCCGGAGACCAGGCGCGCGTCTTCCGCTGCATTTGCCACCACGGCTGCCGCCGGGGGCTCGTAGGGGTAGTAACGATCGAGAAATGCATGCCACAACGCGTCCCGCGGGCTGATTTCTCCCTTGCCCGCGCTGTTGTAGGAAACGAAGAATCCCACTTGCTGGTCGAGAATCAGGTGCAGATCGCTGTGGAAGTAATCCGTGTCGCCGGCATGCCCAATAATTCTGTGCCCGTTCCTGCTCTCCTCATAGAAGCCCAGCGCCATGCTGTTCATGTCGGGCAAGTTGGAGAACTGCCGCGAGTGCATCATCCGCGCCGTTTCCGGGAGCAGAATCTGTGCTCCTTCATACTGGCCGTCCTGCAGATGGGCAATCATGAAGCGCGCCATGTCTGTACCCGTGACCGAGGAGCTTCCTGCCGGGAACGCTTCTACGAACTCGAACGGCTTCGCCGGCTGTGAAGCCACTCGGTACCCCTCAGACATGAGCGCCTTGAGCGCGTCCGGCAAAGGTTGCCGAAAAGTGGAGTGCATCATCCCCAGAGGATGGAAGATGTGGTTGTCGATGTAGTCGTCAAAAGACTCGCCGGAAACACGTTGCAGAATGTAACCCGACAGGGTGGTCGCATAGTTCGAGTATGCCGGCGTCGTGAAGGGTGGGAAGATGCGCTCCGGCAGATGTGCCTTCACGTAGTCCCCAAGAGGCGTCAGATGAGCGGCATCGGCAACAAAAAGTTCCTGCGCGGTTTCTTCGAATCCGGCAGTATGGGTCATGATGTCGCGCAGAGTGATCGGCTTCGGGAAGGTGGGCGGAATCTTGAAATCGAGATAATCGTTGACATCGCGATCCAGATCGAGCTTGCCCTGCTGGACCTGCTGCAAGATCGAGGTCCAATTGAACAGTTTTGAGATCGAACCGGGACGGAAGAGCGTTCCGTCCGCCGAAACCGGAATTCTCTTTTCTACGTTGGCGTAGCCATAACCTTTGGCGAACAGAATCTTCCCGTCTTTCACTACCACGATTACGGCGCCGGCAATGTCCTCCCGGCGCAACTGCAGCGGCATGACGCCATCCAGGAAGGCGCCGACATCTTCGGCCGTCATTTCTGGCGCACCCGCAGATGCAGTCGCGGCGGTCATCGGCTTTTGAGGCTGCGGAATTGGCTTGGGATTCTGCCCCTTGCCTCCACCTTGGGCTGCGCTGATTGTGACAGGCAGGCAGAAGAACGTGAGCAAGGCCGCCAGCGCGACCTTCCTTGGCGATGGCAAAGTGCAAACAACACGGTTAAAACGGCTTCGCTTGATCATAGGTTTTCAAGAAGACGGACAGCATACCGCAGTTTATGTCTGTGCTTTCGCACGAATTGGACCTCGTCCGTGGCGCCGCCGGAAACGCACAACTCTTACAGCAGATGATGCACCGTGTCAATAGGAAACATCACATGTTGCTTTTTCATTGACAAACGGATCCGTTGCTCCTAAAACCTATGGACCGGAGCGTCTGTGCCTGGATTCGACTTGAGCGTGATATCGCGGTCCCCTGCATCGCCCTCCGGCAGTTCGCTCACCGACCATGGACTGCGGCGGGTTCTAGGACTACGCGACCTCGTCTTGCTGATTCTCGGAACCGTGATTGGCTCGGGGATATTTCTGGTTCCGGGCGTGGTCCTCAAGGATGTCGGGAACTCCCTACCGCTAGCCTTGTCGGTGTGGCTCTTGGGCGGAGTCCTGTCTCTGTTGGGCGCTTTGACGTATGGGGAATTGAGCGCGATGAACCCGGCAGCCGGTGGCTTGTACGTTTACATCAGAGATTGTTTTGGGCGATTTCCCGCATTTTTGTTTGGATGGGTTCTCTTCTTCGTCGTCAGCACGGGTTCGATCGCTACTCTCGCCGTTGCATTCAGTAACTATCTCGGAGAGTTTGTCGCGCTTGGACACTGGAGCGCGAAACTGGTCTCGCTTGGGATGATTGGCATTATCGCTGCGGTGAATGTCCTGGGAACCCGCCAGAGCGCCAACTTGCAGAACGTGACAACGGCGATAAAGGTAGCGGCCATCGTGGGCATTGCCGGATTATTGCTCTGGTCCGGCAATCGGATGCAGCTCACGACTCTCCTCGCCGGTTTTCCGATGTCGCTCTCGTCTCGGCTATCGGGAATTGGGCTAGCGCTGGTGAGTGTGCTTTGGGCTTATGAAGGATGGCAGTACGCCACATTTGCCGCGGGTGAAACCGTAAACCCGCGGCGTGATTTTCCTCTGGCGTTTCTCGCGGGAATCTTCGCCCTGATCGGCATTTATTTTCTAGCGAACCTCGGCTACGTCGCAGCGCTCGGCGCAGCCGGCGCGGCCAACTCCACTCGAATAGCTGCGACTGCGCTGGCCACGGTGCTCAGGCCGGCGGCAGCGAAGGCGGTCACCCTGGTGATCTTGATCTCGATCTTCAGCGCCGCACATTCGATCGCGCTGACCGCGTCGCGGGTTTACTACGCGATGGCAAAGGACGGCCTGTTTTTCCATCGGCTCGCGGAAGTGCACCCACGCTTCGGCACTCCGGCATTCGCAGTCGTGGCGACTGCGTTATGGGCCTCCGTTTTGGCGTCGACCGGAACCTTCGAACAACTGCTGACCTATGTCGTTTTTGTTGGCTGGAGTTTTTACGCATTGGCGGCAGCCAGCATTTTTACTTATCGAAAACGCGAGACCGCGGAAACTGCCCGCTACAGAGTTCCGGGGTATCCCTGGACTCCCGTGCTGTTTATCGCCACGGTTGCAGCCTTCGTACTCAACACAATCATTGCTCAGCCGGTCCGCGCAGCGATTGGCATTGGGGTTGTGCTTACGGGCATTCCCGGTTACTTCATTTGGCGAAGACGGTGAAGGAATGATGACTCTCTTGCAGACGACGATCCGTGGCGAGAACACGCGCCAAACGCATTCCAGACGTTCGTCATGGCAAAAAGTGACCCGATTTCCCGCGGGGCAGAAAATCCTTCCCGGCAATAGAGGGAAGTAACCGACAGATCTGGAGAATTCCACGTGCAAATGATCTCTCGTTCACAACGGTTCCTGGTATGTTCTGCGGTCGCCACGCTCCTGCTTGGCCTTGCGGCAGGCGCACAAGAGCGCGCCAACATTTCGCCACGAAGCGATTACGCAGCGGTAGCCACGAAGCTTGAATCGGCAATCCGCCAGGAAATGGAGGACAAGCAGCTTCCGGCATTTTCGATCGCATTGGTCGATGGCGATGAGATCGTGTGGGCGCAGGGCTTCGGTTATCAAGATCCCGACAAGAAGATTCCAGCTACGGCACACACGGTATATCGCGTCGGCTCCGTGTCGAAGTTGTTTACGGATATCGGAATCATGCAGATGGTGGAAGCGGGAAAGATCAACCTGGATGCGCCGGTCAGTCAATACATTGCGGACATTCATCCCAAAAACCCGTTCGCGCAGCCGATTACGTTACGGGAGTTGATGTCGCATCGATCGGGCTTGCTTCGCGAGCCGCCAGTGGGCAACTACTTCGATCCGACCGAGCCCACGTTGCAAGCCACGGTTCGCAGCATGAACCCGACTGAGCTCGTTTACGAGCCCGGAACGCAGTCCAAATATTCGAATGCCGGCATTGCCGTTGTCGGCTACACACTTCAGGAGTTGAATCACCAGCCGTTTCCTGATTACTTGAAGCAAGCCGTCCTCGGCCCGCTGGGCATGAATGCGAGCGCGTTCGCTCCAGAACCGAACCTCGTGCGCAATCTCGCTAAGGCATATATGTGGAGCTACGACGGCACGAAGTTCCCGGCGCCCACATTTGAGTTGGGATTGGCACCTGCTGGTTGCATGTACTCGACCGTGACGGATCTGGGTCAATTCCTCATGGTGCTTTTCAATGGCGGACGTGGGGCGAAAGGACAAGTCCTGAAACCTGAAACGCTGGAGCAGATGTGGACTCCTCAATTCGCGAAGCCGGGACAGAAAGCGGGATTCGGAATTGGCTTTCAAGTCTCGCAACTGGATGGTCATCGGGTGATAGGACACGGCGGCGCCATCTACGGCTTCGCCACCGAAGTGGTTAGCATGCCCGAAGACAAGCTCGGCGTGGTGACGGTGACCACCATGGACGCCGCGAACGCCGTCAGCAACCACGTTGCCAGGGAAGCCCTGCTCGCGATGCTGGCTTTGCGATCGGGCAAGCCGCTTCCCACTTTCGAAACGACAAAGCCCGTACCGACTGAGCTTGCTCGCAAACTAGCGGGGCGCTATGGCGAAGGGGACGACGCAGTTGATCTGTCCGAGCGCGAAGGCACGGTGCACATGTTGCCGGTGGGTGGTGGGTTCGAAGCCGAGCTCCGCATATTGGGAGACGCGCTGGTCCCCGATGGCCGTCTGGATGAAAATCTGGAGACAAAAATCATTCCGGTGAACGGCGGCCTTCGCATGGGTGAAAAACTTCTTAAGCGAGCTGACCTGCCGCCGCCAGCGCCAGCGTCGGATCAATTTGCGGGATTGATTGGGCAGTACGGATGGGATCACGATGTTCTTTATGTCTTCGAGAAAGATGGGAAGCTCAATCTTCTGATTGAGTGGTTCGAGTACGATCCGCTGGAGCCACAATCGAAGGATGTTTTCAAGTTTCCGGAGCACGGTTTGTACAGAGGCGAGAGCGCTGCCTTCACTCGCGACACGAACGGCCGAGCGACCGAAGTCAAGATTGGCGAAGTCATTTTCAAACGCCGCGAAACAGCCACCGGGCTTCAGGTTCACCCCACCGAACCGATAGCGGAGTTGCGGCGGCTAGCGCTTGGGGCAAAGCCGCCGCAAGAGAACAAAACTTTTCGACCACCGGACCTAGTGGATCTCACCACGTTGGTTCCGAATATAAAACTCGATGTCCGATATGCAACGCCGAATAATTTTCTAGGCGCGCCTGTCTACGAAGATGCCAAGGCGTTCATGCAACGGCCCGCGGCGGAGGCGTTGGCGCGAGCCGCGCAGAAACTCCAGCCGTTGGGATACGGCCTGCTCATTCACGATGC
>Ga0210395_10001028_pt1 | contig 21682 bp, 25 predicted proteins | sample IncBWH4OmetaG_FD_150861 | JGI IMG/M metagenome (GOLD analysis project Ga0210395, IMG submission 150861) | Forest soil microbial communities from Barre Woods Harvard Forest LTER site, Petersham, Massachusetts, United States - Inc-BW-H-4-O ...
CAGCCGGTAGGACGACGATCGTCGCCTTCATATACGGATGCAGCTCGCAAAAATAGTGGTAGGTGCCGGGTTTGGCGAACACGTGCTGCCACGTGCCCGTGGTGTCGAGGCCTTCGGAGTCGAACGACTTATCGGTCGCCGTTACGGTGTGCGCCTCGTCGTCGTCGTTGATAAACGTGACGCGGTCGCCCACGTGGACGGTCAGTGCCGGCGGATTGTACTTGAAATCCTTGATGTGCACCGTTGCGACTGCCGGAAGCAGCGGCGGAACCGCGGCGTTCGCGCCGGCGGTGAGGGTGACGGCCAGCAGTACGACTTGCAGGCCCGCAAATAATCTATTCATGTGGGTGCATATGCCGCCGCGGCCCCGCGCGGATGTGTCGGCCCATCCGAAACCGGCCTCGGCGGCGTACCAAGGTCGTGACACCCACAGGGCCGTATGTCAGCGGTAGATGGACGAGCTCGTCGACGATTTTGTCGCGCGCAGAATGTCGGGCCTGGAACAAGCGTACGCGCTGTGGTCGCGCCTATTTTTCAGCGTTGCTCGCCATGTCATCTCCGATAGCGAGCGCGCCGAGGATTGCGTCCATGATGCGCTGGTGCGCGTATGGCGTTCCCCCAACCGTTTCACCGGCAACCGAGAGATGTTGAAGGCGTATTTGATTACCTGCGTACGCAACGAGTCACTCGGCATGATTAGACGTGAGGGGCGCCGAGACGCGCGGGAATTGAAAGCGGTCCGCCTTGCTCCCGAGTCATCGATCGATCCGCCGGCGGTCGACCCCGTCGAGACGCAACGCTTGCAGGCCGCCCTCGGGCGGCTTCCCGACGAACAGCGGACGGCGCTCACGCTCGCGTACTATGGAAACAAGACGCATGTCGAGATCGCGCAGGAGTTAAACGTTCCACTAGGCACCATCAAGAGCCGGATCTCGATGGCGATGCGCAAGCTGCAGGCGGAGCTCGCCAGCACTCAAGGGGGCCGCTCGTGACCGGCCATCTCGACGAAAACGCGGAACTCTATCCGCTGGGCCTGCTCGACGACGATGCCGTTCGCGACGTCGAACGCCATATCGCAATCTGCTTCGCGTGCGCAGAGCGTGTCGCGCAGGCACGGAGCGTCGCAGCTTCGCTGGCGGCAGCGTTGCCGCAGACTGCGCCATCTCCGGCGTTGGAGCGTCGCCTGCTCCAGTCCGCGCGGCCGTCGCTTGGCGCGGTAAAAGGGCGCCCGAGCATCGTTGGCTTCGCGCTCGCTGCGGCGGTTGCACTGATCTTCCTCGGCCTCGGGTGGCAGACGCTCGTTCTCCAGCAACGACTGAAGGGCGAGGACGTCGCCCTCGTCACCATGGTCCACAGTCATTTCGACCATGTGTCCATGGCGCCGGAATCGGCGAACCCCGTCGCCGCGAAGATTCTCTACGCGCGAGACGGCTCGTGGATATACATCATCGCCGATAAGCCCGGCGGCTCGCTGCACGCGATCGCAGAAACGGCGACGGGTACCGTTGATCTCGGACCCTTGACGATCACCGGCGAGACGGCGTCGCTTCTAGTCCGTCCGCGCGAGCGCATTAGATCGGTGGTCTTACAGCGCGCCGGCACGGATGTCGCCTCGGCTCGGCTGACCTATTAGGATATCGCGTAGTACTGACCGTGACGAAAGTCGCATTTAAGATTTTTTCATAAATGTCAGGCAGAATGCCCGAATGAATCGCTTACTGATATTACCAAGCTCCTGTCTCGTATTGCTTGCGCTCTGCGCGTGCGCCGGGACGACGACCCCCGCCGGAGGAGTTACTCCGGCTACGCATCTCGCGGCTGTCCATGACGGCGGCTCGCTCGGGCCCGTGCTGACGACCTCCGACGGAGGCCAGATTTTCGGGTTCGACATCGATTCGAACGGAAACGACGGTGTTCTCGCTGCGGCGGGCGGCCAAATCTCCGTGCAGACTTTCGACGAAACAACTGGGAAGATAACGAAAACCCTCGGCGCGATTACGGGCAAGAAAGTCGGAAAGGGCGACGATTACGTTGCCGACGGCATCTTCGCCGGCGACGTCGGGCTGGTCGATTTTCAAAAGGCTGGGATACCGGGCCAGACGCCGACAAAAGACATGTACCATCTCTTGAATCCGGTGACAAAAAACCACCTCAACGGCAGGTGGGTTCCACCGCTCAAACTCTTTAACGTGCTCGCGTGGGCTCCAAATCAAAGTACGGACACCAGTGTCGTGTTCGGGTACCAGCGCGAAGGATCCGATCCGTTGGATCTCATCGTCTCCGACGTCGGTAAGAACACGTTCGGTAAAGTCATCGGTCTAAACGAGGGCGACTTCGCACTGGGCACCCAGCCGCAACTCGCAGAGGATACCGTCAACAATCTCGCTGTGATGGCGACCTCACCGAGCTTCGGCGAGGCCGGCGGACCGCCGCCGGTCATCTGGACGGTCAGCCTGAAGTCGGGCAAGATGGCGCATTTCTCTGGTGTCAACTGCCCCGGCTCGGTCGGGTGCGGTTACGCCAACGGCATCGGCTACGACTCGAGCACCGGAATTGCGTGCACGACCACCGAGCTCGATGCCGGTGTGGAGTTCTACAACGTGGCCAAGAAGACGGGCACCCGCATTGCGCTGCCCAACAACGCCGGCCAACTCGAGGCAGGAGCCTTCGTCGCGAACGACGCGGTCAACGGACTCTTTCTCATCGCTCAGCCCGTCTCGAGCACGTCTCCCAGCGGTAGCAGCATTCAGATCTACAACGAGAGCGGAACGCTCGAAGAGTCCATTAACGGCTTCAGTTTCTCCGACGCCAGCACCGTCATTCCGGTGCGCATCTCGATCAACCCCGCATCGCGGACCGGCTGGGTCAATGGACCGCAGGCCGACCAGCTCCAGGAGTTCTCTTACTAGGGACTCCGGGGCTACTCTAGTAGGGATTCCCGAGGCTACTCGGCGTCGGGAATCCTGCGGTCGAGCGGCTGGGGAAAAAGCATCACTCGCGCCTTGAACGGAGGAACTGCCGCCTCATGAAAACGGTGAAAATCCCGAACTCCGAGCACCCCATTACAATCGAGCCAAACGGATCGCGCGTTAGGATTACCGTCGGCGGACGCGTTGTCGCCGACACCACGCGCGCCTTGACGTTGCGCGAGAGCGACTATCCGCCCGTCCTATACGTCCCTCGCGACGACGTGGATATGTCGCTCCTGGAGCGAAGCGACAACCAAAGCTACTGCCCGTACAAGGGCGATGCTGCATATTACAGCATCGCGCTCGGCGGCGGTCGCGGCGAGAACGCCGTGTGGACGTACGAGGCTCCATACGACGCCGTCGCCGAAATCAAAGAGCACCTCGCCTTCTACCCGGATCGGGTGGACTCGATCGAACAAATGCCGACGGGGTGATCCGATCGAGAACGGTCTTCGAGGATGGTCCGACGACCGCGTCGGATGTTATGGGAGTGGAGAAGTGGCACGATTTCTTCGTTTCCGAGGTCGGCGCGAGTGCGGCGCTCGCCGGCCTACTGTTTGTCGCGACCTCGATGAATCTTCCGCGAATCGTAGGTGCACGCTATCTCGTGGCACTAGCCGGTCAAACACTGATGATCCTGACCGGCGCACTCTGCATATCATCTTTGGCGCTGTTCCCCGATGTAGACTCGCCAAAGATTAGGTGGGTCATGGCAGCGGCGGCATTGCTCTCGTGGCTGATCGTTACGCTGCTTCTTGGTACTCTTCGCCTGCTGCCGCCGCCCCTCCGTAGCATGCACCGTTTTGCCTCAGCCATTATCCTATCGCAATGCGCGACGTTGCCTGTCCTAGTAGCTGCCTTCATTGGAGCAGTAGGCGGCACGCTGTCACCGGACGCGATCGCCTTTGGGGTAATCCTCGCGTTGGTCGCGAGTCTCTACAGTGCGTGGGTGCTCCTCGTCGAGATCCTGCGCTAGGGATCGTACGTCAATATTTGGGCTAGCGCGCCTCGTTTCGAAGTCGACGCACGAGCTCGGTCGCGGGCATCATCCCGACGATCGCGCGCCGATGCGGCCACCCCATTGCCGGGACGCCGGTGGCGCCGGCCACGTGGGCCTCTTCGACGAACCCGTCGACTGTGGGCGAAAACCGGCGATCTCGCCAGGCGGCTTCCACATCTGAAGCGGAGATGCCGAAGCGTTGCGCGATCGGGACGATGATATCGCGCTTCGAAATATCGGCGCGTTCGGCGAAGAATGCTCGCGAAACGACGTGATAAAAGGCGCCCGTCGTGTCGTCGCCTTTTTGAACGCGCACGAGTTCGGCCGTCTCGAGCGCGAAACGCGAGTTGACGTTACGTTGCGGCGGATCGATTGGAAGGCCGACTTCTCGCGCCAAATGTTCGAGCCTCGCACGAACCTGCGGCCAGTCCTCCGGCGGAAACGGCTTCGGTGCTCCCTCCGGCGGCGTGTCCGGATGGATCTCGAAGGGAAGCCAACGCAGGTCAGCCCGCAGCTCTCGTGCCGCCTCTTCGGCCCAGACCGAGCCGAGATAGCAGAACGGTCAAATAACGTCGGCCCAGATGTTGATTGTGCGACTCACGATCTGATTATCATAGCACGTGGCCCTGGCAGGTTTTTCCTCAGCGCCCTGAAGCCGGCGACGACGGCGGTACCTCCGACGAGGCCGAAGTCATCGTGCCGGGTAGCGACGAGGAGCTGTTCGCGAGTCTCCACGGCGTGCTCGCGCGCAACGCCAACTACGATGCGGTCGTCACGCGGATCGGCGGAGACGACGGCTACGCCGGCATCGTCGACGCGCTGCGCGCGATCGCCGCGCAGCATCCCGATGCGATGTGGCTGGTGCATGCGTGGTGGGTCGATAGCGTTGTCGAGTAGTGGAATCACTCGTCCACGCACGTAAAGTGCATGAGACGGTAGCCCTGGCTTTCGATGGTCGCCGTGACGCTCGCGACCTCCTCGCGCGCGATAACGGTTTCCCTCTCCCAAGCGTCGCTTTCGGAATTGTAGATGCTTAGGCGATACTTCGCGTCCGTCGTCAGAATCGACGAAAGGTCGACCGGAACGTTGATAGACGTCGTGGTAACGTTGCCGACGAGCAATACAGTTTCGTGCTCGCGTTGAAAGGCGACGACGCGAGCGCTTCGCGAAAAGATCGGGATGTCGTCCGATGCATCGGTTGTATATACCGAGTGTCGATGGCCGGTATCGATCTCGCACGTCGAATAGAGATGAAACGTGCCGCGCGTCCGGACCGCGAAGTAGCTTATCTCTTCGCCGTGATACGGCACCCGGCGCAGCGCCAGCCATCTCCAGTCCAGCGGCACGAGCGGTTGAATCTGCGGCAAATCGCCCGTGAGCGTCAAGCCGCAAACGCCTTCAATCGCCGCCCATAAGAAGCGCGGCGGTTCCCACGGCGACAAGCGCATGCCTCGATTAACGAGCGATTCGCCGTCAAACCATTCGCTGAACTGCCCCGGGACCGTATTGTAACGACGCGGATTCTCGGCGTAATGTTCGAACGACGAACGCAGCGCCTTGACCATGAACTCCGGGTGGAAAGGTGCGGCCGCGAATGCGTACCACCACGTCAGACCGGGCCAGACTCCGCCGATGAGTCCCGAAAACGCAGCCGGATCGTAGCGCGGATCTAAATTCGAAGCGGTTCTTAGGCCCGCCGACGTCCAAAAATCCGGGGAGTTTAGACGACTGATGATCCGGTAGGCCGTTTCCTCGTCGCATGCCTGGAACATTACGGGAAACACTTCGTCTCCGGTCAGATCGGTGTGGGCCTCACCCTCGACGCCGACGTTGAGATAGAACATGCGGTTGTCCGGATTGATAAGATGCTTCGCCATGGCGTGTCGAATGCGATTGGAATAATCCATGAAATATCGTGCGTCAGTGTCGCTCCCGGGAATGCGTTCCGCAAGATACGCGAGGTAGCGAAGTGCCGCGACGCATTCCGAATTGATCTCCGTCACGGCACCGTTGATGCTGTAATTCGGAATTACGTTGCGCCAGCCGGCAATCGCCCAGACGTAGCCGCGCGGATCGTTCGCGCTGCAATAGACCAAATCACGCGGGTCCATCTGCGAAACGATATGCCGACCCGCCTTGGCAAGCGACGGATAGATCTGGCGCAACCAATCCAGGTCTCCCGTGGCACGGTAATAATGGTTGGCTGCCATTACGTACAACGGCGTATCGTCGTTGATGTTCAGCCCGTCGTCTTCGGGCTGGTCCGTCAGCGCATTGACGAATTCGGGAAGTTTTCCGTTCGGGTACTGCAACATCGCCCATTTGTCTAAAAGCGACCGCGAGAACTGCGGCATGAAGTAGTTGTTACCGACGACGAACCAAGCGCAGTCGCGGCAAACCACGTTCGACGAGACGCCGGGGTCGTTGGTAAAAAGCCACCCTGTCGGATACTTCGCCATGACACGCCGCATGTTGACCTTGCTCCACAGCGCGCCGTCGTTAATCACCGGATCGGGTGTTATCACTTCGCTGCGATGAATCACGTCTTCAAGATGTGCGACCGTTAAGTCGAGGGCGTCTGCGCCGGACGTCGTGGCTTGAAGCGTCGCTCGGGCTTCGTCCGCATTGCCCTTGGTAGCTCCGATCGTAAACGCGAAGCGTTTGCGCTCTCCGGCCTTGAGAGCGAGCTCGACTTGTAGAGCGCCGAGGATATCGCCACTTGCCTCACATGAGTTCGAAAGCGAGCGCATCTGGGTGGCGTCGTACACGTGGCCGAAGTCGAAATGTGTTTCGTACGCGACGGGCTTCTCCGTGCAAGCGAGGGTGCGCGTCGGCCTTAGCCCGTCCTTGTTCGTCGCGACGAGTCCCTGAAGTGAGGTGTCGTACTCCGCGATCACGTCGTCCGCGGTCTCGCCGCGCAGGCGAGCGGACCCGACCACGCGGACGTTATGATCGCGGGCGCTGCTGTTCTCGATGTCGATGAGATAATACAGAATCGGCGGGTCGCTCTGCGCTTCTTCACGCGCGAGGAGCGGGAGGAAGACCGTCTCGCGTACGTTGAGCGCGGCGGCCAAAACGAAACGGCGCCGTTGATAGGCCGGATGAATATCGAACGTGACTTCGCCCTCTGTCGCATCGAGCGGAGTGTACGATCTCTGGCTGGGGTCGTGCTTGTGCCCAAGCCGGAAGTCCCACAGGGGACGCCCGCCCAAACCATACCGCACCGAGAAAGAGCCGACCAGCGTCTTGCCTGCCGCGACAGAGAAGATCCGTTCGATGTCGCCGGTGTTCTTCGTATTGACCCAAAGCGACGAGTTCCCCAGACTCGAGCCCATGCCTAGCCGGCTCGCCGGAACGTGATAGCTTGGAAGCCGCTTCATCTTCATTCGAGGTTCCCTATTGTCATCTATACAACTCCCGCTCCCGTGCCTTTCCACTCGGGATTGCGAAATCCAGCAACGTTGCCTCGCGTCGGCAGATGAAACCTGAGGCGGTTATCTGCTGCGCCAAGGCTTTCCGTTGGTAAGGTCCAAGGTTTACCTTACGAAGTCGCACCGGAATAATGGATTCGGAGGGTTTTAATCCGCATGCGAAGCCTACACGCTCGCCGCTAGTCAGTAAACCGTAATGCGTAAGACGCTTGCGCGGGCGCTCCTGATAATCGTAACGCTCTTCGTCGTCGTGATCTATTACGTGCCGATTGGGCACGTCGATTTCGCGGAGAACTGGGGCGAGGGCACGTTCGGGATCGCGCTTCCGGCGCAGCGATTAATCGTTTCGGGCATTGAGCCCGGCTCCGCCGCAGACCGCGCGGGAGTGCGCGCGGGCGATCGTCTGGTCGCGCACGGTAACTACGAGCTTCCGACGCGCGTGCGGTCGGCGTATCCGGGCGAGCGTGAAACGTTGACATTCCAGCGCGGCGCCGTCGCGCGCACAGTAACCTTAACGGCAGTGCCCGATCGAAGCTTCGGGCTCTTGGGGCGCATCGGAGGCGTCCTCGCATATTTGCCGCCTACGGTCTTTCTCGTCGTGGCGTTCTTGCTCGTGTTTTTGCGGCCGTCGATAATGTCGTGGGCATTCTATCTATTTGCGGTCGGCTACTTTGGTACGGGCCCTGCCTTCATGTACTGGTCGCACGTGTTGTCGCAATCGGCATTTTTGGCGCTCGGCTTTGTATTAAGCACGGTCTTCGGACCGTGGAGCGTCCTGCCGCTGCTGCCGTTCGTGCTGCGTTTTCCTAATGGTGACGTGCTCGGATGGCGCCGCCGTCTCGACCCTTTCGTGTGGGTGTTTCTCAGCCTGTCGTACGCGGTTTATGTCGTCGAGTGGCGAATGTTTTTCGTCAGGGATTCGCTTCCGCGTTGGGACGTCATCCCGAGCGCCATTATTCCGCTAGGTACCTTTCTCCTCGCCGGGCTGATCGTTGCGAAGAACGTCGCGACGGCGACGCCGAGCGATCGGCAGCGCTGGGGCTTTCTGGCAATCGGGACGATCGCGTCCTTTGTCGCATATGCAATCTACTTCGTCCCGGGCATACCGTTCGTCGTCGGGCAGGTCGTCGGCTTTGCCGTCGTGCTCATGCCGATCTGTATTGCGTATGCCGTCTTTAGGCTACGCGTGCTCGACGTGAACTTCGTGCTCAACCGGGCCGTGGTATACGGCGTCTTGTCTCTCGGCGTCGTAACGATGATCTCGATTTTGGACTGGGTGTTTTCGCGCGTGGTCGCGATCGGACGCCTAGCGATCGGATTCGAGTTGCTGACCGCGATCGGCATCGGCTTTCTGCTGGATCGCATCAACCGCATCGTCGAGAGCTTCGTCGAATCCGTCTTCTTTCGCCGACGGCGGCTCGCCGAGAGATACCTCCGGCGCGCAGCGTCGGCGCTCCCCTATGCAACCGATGAAGCTGCAATAGCGGACGGCCTCGTGCAGGTGCCGGTCGACGCGATCGATCTCGCGGCTGCCGCGCTTTACCGCCGGTCCGCGGGAGGGACCCGTTTCGAAGGCATTGCGACCGCGAGTCAAACGATGGTAGCGCCGCCAGGATTCGATGGGAATCATCTGCTCGTGCGAATGCTGCTCGCCGACGAGAAGGTGGTCTGGCTCGATGACCTGCGCGCGCAACTCGATACCGAAAATGCGGCGATCTACACTCTCGCGATGCCCGTGACGGTGCGCCACGAACTCGTGTCGTTTACGCTCTATGGCGCGCACGCGAACGGCGCGCAACTCGACCCCGATGAAGTGGCCCTACTGGAGGAGCTTGCGCTCGAAGCCGCGCGAGCGTACGACCACGTCGAGGCCGTACGCGTGCGCGAGCGGTACGCGCAGTTTGCGGCATCACCTCTGGGTTAGCGTACGAGCCGCCTTCGGGCCGGCTAGAAACGAGACTAAGCCTCTTCAGCAGGGACCGAGCGCCGACTCCAAGGAAGATAACCAAAGTCATCTTTAGGCGCTTGCCCTGCGACGCTGAGGAGAAGGGAGCCTGTTCCTGGACCGATCTCGCTTTTTGGTCGCCGCCGGCGCTGCGCTCGGTGGCATTTCGCTTGCCACGGCGGCCGATGCTCAAACCGTTGTTGATTTGCCTTTCGTTAATGGCCAGCGTCCGCTGACCGCGTTCCCCCAAAAGCGTCCGCTTCTGCAAGTAACGCCGCGGCCGCCGCAACTAGAGACGCCCTTTGCGATTTTCGACGACGGCGTGTTTACGCCCAACGACGCATTCTTCGTCCGATGGCATCTTGCGGGCATTCCGCAGTCGGTCGATGCGTCGATGCACCGTATCAAAGTGACCGGCGCGGTCCAACGCGAGCTGTTACTCTCCCTCGACGATCTCGCAACGATGCGGACGATCGAGATTACGGCCGTAAACCAGTGCTCCGGGAACAGTCGCGGCTTCTTCGCTCCGCGCGTCGCTGGCGGCCAGTGGGGCAACGGAGCCATGGGAAACGCGCGGTGGACGGGCGTGCGCCTGCGCGACATTCTGACGCGTGCCGGTTTGCAGTCGAACGCAAAACAGGTCCAGTTCCGAGGGTTAGACGGGCCCGTGCTTCCAGAAACGCCCGCTTTTAAAAAGGCGCTCGATGTCGACGTCGCCCGCGGCGACGATGTGATCGTCGCGTACCTAATGAATGGTCAACCGATGCCGCTTCTTAACGGCTTTCCGGTTCGACTCATAGTGCCCGGCTGGTATGCGACGTACTGGGTGAAAATGCTGGCGGAAATTACCGTGTTGGATCACGTCGACGACAATTTCTGGATGAAGACGGCATATCGAATTCCGGATACGCCAGCTGCAAATATAGCCCCGGGCACGACCGGATTCGCAACGATTCCGATCAACAAGCTGAACGTACGATCGTTCGTTACGAACATTGCGGACGGAGCGACCATTAGCGCGGGGTCGACATCGCTTCGCGGCATCGCTTTCGACGGAGGTAACGGGGTGCGGCGAGTCGAGATTTCGATCGACGGGGGAAGGACCTGGCGCAACGCAATCCTCGAGCAAGATTACGGTAAGTATAGTTTTCGCCGCTGGAACGCCCGTTGGGACGCAAGACCCGGAGCCTATGACGTCGCCGTCCGAGCATCGTCCAACGACGGCGTCATGCAAAAAGCAACTCCGATTTGGAATCCCGGAGGCTACATGCGGAATAGCATCGAGACCTACAGGGTCACCGTCTCGTGATGAAAAAGTGGTGGATCGCGCTCGCCGCGCTGTCGTCGATCGGAGTGGGCGTCGCTACCGCCGCGAACCTGGCTCCGCCACAGGGAACGGTGACGATTGTGCTGCCGAGCGACGCGCGAACGAGCTTTAAGCCCGGAGCCGGCGTCGAGACAGCGCAACGTTACTGTCTTACGTGTCATTCATCCGCGTACGTCTCGATTCAGCCCGGTCTCTCGACTGCTCAATGGACGGCGGAAGTCGAGAAGATGAAAAACGTGTACGGGGCACCGATCCCCGACGATCAGGTATCGACGCTCGTTACCTATCTAGCTACGGAATACGGATTATAGGCTGTTAGCTGTCAAATGTAATTGATCTCTTAGGAAGGAGTTCGTTCATGCGTTTCATTCCTGTCGCGCTCTTCGTACTGCTTGCGGCTGCCGGCCTGGTGGTCTTTGGACTCCACTCTGCGAGGGCCACGACCGTTTCACCGGCGACAAACTGGACCATTCACATCGACGCCCTCAAACACTTTCCCGGTCATCCCAACGAGGTCGCGCATCATTGGTGCCGGTCGATCGGCAACGGGATGCTCGAGTGCCAAATCTACGCGAGCGACGATGCGAACGCCCCGCTCGTGGCGATTGAAACGATTGTTCCAACCGCCGCCTGGAAGACGTTCCCTCCGAGCGAACAGGCCCTCTGGCACTATCATCGCATCGAAATACCCAAGGTTAACGCAACTATGCCCGACGTAAGCGCGGCCGAAGCAAAAAAGGTGGTCGCATCGTTGATGGAGACCTACGGAAAAGTCTACATACTCTGGAATCCGGCAATCTCAAAGTACCCGGTCGGCAAACCGGTGGTCTACAGACTACCGTAGCTCTTTATGGCGCGAGTCGTATCGCCTTCGTCCCGGACACATAACGGCGCGAAGCGTCAATGGCGACCGTACGAGGGCGATACCAGCCCGTGTTGCTTCCGTAGCAGCCGGCGCGAAATACGTCCTAGGTGCCTTTCACCGCGTCGCACGACGCTTTGCCGCCGCTCTGGCTGCTCATGGTGAACTCGATGGAGGGATACTGTAACTTCGCCGGCTTTTTTGGTGCCTTTTCGAAGTAGAGGTTGTTGGATTCTCCGGTCGTTCCCGTGTCGGCCGGGCACGTCGGTTTCGTCGTCACGCCGTCGTCAGCTTGCAGGCTCACCGTGATCTTCGAACCCGAATTGAAGTTGGCGACATCGCCGCCGGCGTTACCGATAACGTTGAACTCCGCACCCTCCCAGTGCGCAGCGAGATCGGTGATACCGTCACTTTGAACGTTCTTCATGCCGTACTCCGTGCCGCCCACCGAAAGGTAGACGCTATCACCCTTTGAGGCCGCAGTGCCGGTTTCGATCAGCTGGTTCAGATCTGTGATGGAAACGTTGGGAATGTAAACTGCGGACGGGCTATTCTGGACGCATCCGAAGCCCACGTACTCCCAACCTTTGCCCGGCGGGCAGCCGCTCAAACTGGATCCCTCGGTCGGAACCAGCCAATCCTGAATGAACAGCGCAGCTTCACTCGAGCCCGGCGGATTTTCGAAGACGAACTGTTCCCAGCCGGCACAATTTTGAATAGTACCGCAGGCGGCGGTCTGGAAGAAGTACGAGTTTAGCTGCAGCGTATAGCTGTTTAGACCTTGTTCGCCGCAGCAGCCTTCACTATCCACGCTCGTCACGCCCTTGACTTTCGGAAACGCGCCTACAGCCGTAGAGATGAGATTTGGGTTCGTGTCTGCCGTAAAGTCGAGGCCGTCGCCGACAGCCTGCCCCAACTCCGGGCGGCGCGAAGGCGGAACCGGGTACCAAAGACGCGGCGGAGTCGAGCAAGCGATACGATTCCATACGGTGGACGGATACGTCGCCTTGAAGCATCCGGCATCCGGTAATCCGTTTTGCGCGAGCGAACGATGCCAAGAATCCATGGAGCTCGCAGTTTTACCGGCAGAGCTGGCGGCAGTTCCGGCCGGCGAAAACGATTGCGTGGAACTCGAACACGCCGAAAGCGCGGCGGACAGGACCGCGATCGAAATTAGTCGTGGAAAATTCAACTCATTAGCCTTTCAATGGACAGCCTGGGGATGCAGGGATTACGACGACTGCGCAGGACCCACCTTTCGCTTTATTGCTAACTAACGCGGTGCGCTTGAGGCGAAATCCTAACCTGGTAACGTGAAACGAAGGCTCAACGTTACCAAGGCTCTGTGATTGGTGGAGATGGCGGACCGGCCGTAGGGCCGGCGGAACTCCGCATTGCCAGAAGTGCCGTTGGTCGCGGCGTTAAGCGCGCTGCGGATGAACTCCAAGCTGTTGCCATGACGTTTCAGAAAGGTCCACGCCGTAATAGCTCGCCGCCTTTTCGATATTGGCGAACGCGAGCGCGCGTTCTTCATCCGAGACGCCAATGACTTGATCGAAGCGAGCGACGGCGTTGCGCACGTGTTGCGCGTCGGTCAACGGCTCCTTGCGCTCGTTTGGGAAAGCAAAGATGCTGTCGGGCAGGTCGCTCTTCATCGTAAGATTGCCGTGCTTTTCATGCGGTTCCCAAGTGGCTTTCATTCGTTGATGACTCCTTTCAAGTAGCGGCAATTCGATAACGCCGCTGCTCGGCAACTCAGGCGATCGTGGGCATGCATCATACTGCCGGCAGGTAGCACTCGCAACACACGGTCGCATGCTTGGATTCACAACGCGGAGCCCCAAGAATGGACTTCCCCCCGGTCGGGTAGAATCGGTACGTCATGAATGACGACCACCTGCCGTACCCGGACGACGAGACGGAGGATATCGCGCCCGACGTGGCTCCGCAGAACGAACAGCCGATCCGTCCTGGTGAAGCAGCGCGACTCGAGCAGGAGAAGTACGGCGAGGCGACCGCCGATGAAAACCGTCAGGACCAGTGGGATGTCCACCATGGCGAGCCCGATGACATCGTCTAATGATGGCGCTATCGATCCAAAATCGAAACCGAGCGGTACGGGCTGCGTCGAATGCCTGGCGTCGAACGGCTGGTGGCTGCATCTCCGACGGTGCGCCGAATGCGGACACATCGGCTGCTGCGATACCTCCCCGAGCCAGCACGCCACGAAGCACAGCGAGGAGTCGGGGCATCCGGTGATCGCCAGCTTCGAGCCCGGCGAACAGTGGTTCTACGACTACCGAACCGGAGAGTTCTTTGAGGGGACGAGCCTCACCGCGCCGCACTCGCATCCACCGAGTCAGCCTGTGCCCGGACCGGCAGACCGCGTTCCCCCGAATTGGAAGAATCTTCTGCACGGCTAGAACGCGCTGTCGGCAAAGGTTACCGCCGCGACCTATTTTGCAGTTGCGGCTTTGGCGCGTTGCGCAGCCTCCTCGATGACGGCTGCGACTGTTTTCGGGCGCGATTCGTAGACGGAATGGCTGGCGCCAGGCGCGACGATCGTATGGCTGTGGGCACGGGCGTAGTACCATCTCTCGAGATCGGGATTGATGATCTTGTCCGCCCCGGCGACAATCGCCCAGCTGGGCTTCGTCTTCCACGCGGCCGCGGTCAGCGGCGTGTTGAAAACCGCGGCCGCAGTCAAGACTTGAGATTGCGCTTCGAATTCGGCTTGCCCCAGCGGCAGATCGGGGGCAAAGTCAGTCGGGAAGTCTGCGCGGCTAAGAAACGTGAAACCGTCGGGAGTTACTTTGATCGCTCCCTTTTGCTTCTGCGTGTAACTGGGCATGCGCTTTCCGAGGGCGCCCTCATCCTCCCCCACATCGGGCGCGTGCGCGGCGACGTATACGAGGCCGACGACATTCGGGTGAATGCCAGCCTCCGTGATGACCGAGCCGCCGTAGCTGTGACCGACTAGGATGCATGGGCCATCCTGAAGGTCGAGGATCCGCTTTGTCGCGGCGACGTCTTCTTGAAACGATGTGAGCGGTTCCTGAACCATGGTGACCTTATAGCCGTCCCTTGTGAGAATGTCGTAGACCGGCTTCCAACCAGAAGCGTCTACCCAGGCTCCGTGGACGAGCACGATGTTCTTTACGGCCGAGCCGGCGGCTGGGGTAGCGGAGGCCGAAGCGCAAGCGATCGCAACAACGATGGCGCCCGGGATCGAGAAGCGACGTGGTGTAAAGATCTTGAGGGCCATAACCACTCTCCTTTTTTAACCCTTCGGTGTGAGGGCGCCGCTCCGGTGATCGAACTGGCCCTCATGGTGGTACCCTGGGTTTCTCCCTCATGGCCGTTGGGGAGAATACGGTAGCCGTACTACCTTTGATCGCGCCGGCCTTCACGGCGAAGCGAAACGCCAAACGAACGTTCGATGCCTCGAGGGATTCTACGTCGCAACTTTACCGAGGAACACAAGCTATGAGTACTTTCACGACCAAAGACGGCACGCAAATCTATTACAAGGACTGGGGAACCGGTCAGCCGGTCGTCTTCAGTCACGGCTGGCCGCTCGACGCGGATGCCTTTGAAGACCAGATGTTCTTTCTTTCACAGCACGGATACCGTTGCATCGCCCACGACCGTCGCGGCCACGGCCGATCGGACCAGCCGTGGAAGGGCAACGACATGGACACGTACGCAGATGATCTCGCGGAACTGGTACAAGAATTGGACCTTAGGGATGCGGTCCACGTAGGGCACTCGACCGGAGGCGGCGAGGTCGTTCGCTACATCTTTCGTCACGGTTCGAGTCGCGTTGCCAAGGCCGTGCTGATCGCTTCGGTACCGCCGATCATGCTGAAGACGCCCGCCAACCCGGGCGGTTTGCCGATGTCGGCGTTCGATGGCTTCCGGGCCCAAGTGCACGCGGACCGCGCGCAGTTCTTCAAGGATGTCAGCGCGCCGTTCTACGGGGCCAACCGGCCGGACTCCAAGGTTTCGCAGGGGCTTCGCGATTCGTTTTGGATGCAAGGCATGCTCGCGGGGCTTCCCGCGGCGTACGATTGCATCAAGGCCTTTTCCGAGACCGACTTCACCGAGGATCTGAAGAAACTTGACGTTCCGACCCTGATCATCGCGGGAGACGACGACCAGATCGTTCCGATTGCTGACGCCGCCCTCTTGCAAGCGAAACTGATCAAAGGCTCGGAGCTGAAGGTTTACAAGGGTGCGCCGCACGGCCTCTGCCAGACGCTCAAGGACGACGTCAACGCCGACCTTCTCGCGTTCATCGAGGCACCGGTACCCGCGCTGCATTAGATGCCGTAAGCTAAAGCGTGCCTCCGGCTTGCCGGGGGCGCGCTTTAGCTTTGCCCAGACGCTCTTGACAACGCTTCGCGCGGAGCGCTATTATACCGTCACACGGTATAATGCCAAGCGATATAGGGAACCTCATTGAACCTACCTTACTGATTCTGGTGGCGCTGGCCGATGAACCTAAGCATGGTTACGCGATCATGCAAGACCTGGAAGCGATGACGGGTTGGCAGATGCGCGCCGGAACACTCTACGGAGCACTGGCTCGGATGGGACGGCGCGCCTGGATTGAAGAGATCCAGAGCGACGACTACCGACGTCGGCCGTATGCGTTGACTGCAGCGGGTCGTCTCGAGCTCATGCGTCATTTAAGCCTTCTCGACGTCATCACAAAAACTGGTCACAAGAGAATCAGACACCGCGGCCCCACGCGGAGGAGAGCCTAACATGCAGGATGTTAACTCAACCGAAACGCGGTTCAACGAGAGCATGGTAACGATAATCGTCGCCGACATGGAGCGCTCGATCGACTTCTACACCAAGAAGCTTGGCTTGCCCCTAAGAACACGTTACGGCAACGAATTCGCGATCGTCGACGCGCCCGGCGTCGTCATTGCCTTGCATCCATCGCCGAAAGGCGACCCGGCGAGAGAGGGCAGCCTCTCCATCGGTCTGGGCGTCGATTCTGTAGAATCGAGCATGGACCGGTTGGCGCAACGCGGCATCGCGTTTGCCGGCGACATCGTGACCGATCCTCCGATGCGCTTCGCCTTCTTTAAGGATCCCGACGGCGTCGAGTTCTATCTTGCCGAACGCAGCGAGTGGCAATAGTGCGATGAGAGCGAGACGATAAAGCAACGACGGCCTCGCGATCGCGAAGCCGTGTGCGGGATTGCGAGGCGGTTGGCCTCGGGCTGTGGGTTTTTGTAGTGGTTCGGTTTTGCTCTGAACGTTATTCCGTTACTGCGAGACCTATCGGCGCGGAAAGCTGCGTGGCACTGCCCGCGATCGTCTGGATTGGCGCAACGTTGCCGCTTGCAGTCGCCGCAAAGCCAAGGATTGCATTCGATACCGGGTTCGAGACGAAGATGTCACCGCTCGTCTTGCTGACCGCGATTCCGAACTCGAAGCCGCCCCCGTTGCTCAGCCCAGTGTTCGAGCCAGAGATAGTGCGGATTGGCGCAACGTTACCGGTCGCTCCGGCAGCGAACTCGCTGATCGCATCCGTTTTAGCATCGAAGACGTAAACGTTGAACGAGGCGTCAACGGCGACCGTCGCGGGGGCTATCAGGCCGGTATTGCTTCCGCCGATCTGCGCTTGCATGGTGCCCGATCCCGACGGAAAGATGTCGATCGTCGCTGTCGTGCTATTCGCGACGTAGAGAAGGTTGTTGCTGTCGATTGCCAGGCCGCCCTCATCGGAAATCGTGCGCTTCGGCTTGGCTAGTTCGCCGCTGCCCGAGTTGTTGGCTCCGGCAGCGAAGACGTCGATGGCGCGGCCGGTCCCGGGTAAAAACGCAGAAACGAAGAGTTGTCCCTTGCTATCAAACGCTACGGCGTTCGTCGAAGTGTGTTTCGCGAAGCCCTCGATCCCCGTCAAGAAATCTCCGGCCAGCGAGAACGTTTCGACCCCGAACTGGCCGCCTGAGGAGATGGCGCCGTTCGCAAAGCCGATGCCCTCTTTTGAGCTGAAAGCGATGGCGACGGGTCCCGCGTTGTGGTTGGTGATGACCGAGGTCGGCGCGACGTTTCCGTTTGCGCTTTCGGAAAACTCGCTGATCGTGCCACCCGCCCCGCCACCGTCGTTGGCGACAATTATGAGGGCGGCGGTCGAGGCCTTGCCGACGGCGGCCTGACGTTGGGGCGGAACGGAGTAGTGAGTGCCGCCGCCGGCGCCGCCGTTGCCGGAGCTGCCGTTGCCGGAGCCGCCGTTCGGAAGTGTCATTGGGGTCGCGCCATTCTGCGCGCCGGAGCATGCTGCGAGCGCCAACGCTATGCTAACGCCCGCAATGTAGTGAGGTAATTTCATTTGATTCTCCTGAAGGATGATGTGTGTTTTTTGGGCTGTCGTGTGTCTGTTGATGTTGTGAGTATGAGGTGGTCTCTTAAAAAAAGTGTGAGTTCAAGTCTGAAGAAAGTGTGAATGCAAATGTTGAAAAAGCGTGAGCTAATCGATACGCCATCGCTTTACACTTTATTCACATCGAGTCGGTAGACTTCGGCAAAACACACACACTGTCGGAGGATTCATGTCCAAGAAACTCAGTGCCCTCGCTGTTACGTTTGTCGCTCTCGCGCTCGCTGCGTGCGGAGCGGGCAGCGTCGGCGCAGGCAACACCGCACTAATGAACGGCACCACGTACTCCCTGCCCGCGGTCGACTCGGATTTGGCAATGACCGCTACGGTTCCAAAAGACACCATCGGCGAAGAACTCCCCGAAGAGGGCGTCGGATCGCTTAAGTCGTCGGTATGGAAGGCGACATTGGGCGGATTCACGCAAACGCAGCGCACGCAGTCGCTTGCGTTCCCTCCCGGAACCAAGATCACGATTCGCAACCTGTCCTCGAGCGTTACGCACACGCTCGACGTGGTCAAGGTGATCTCCGGGCCGCCGGCCGTTTTTCCGGCGAACCCGAACCTTTCGATACCGGCAAAAGGCGACGGCAAGCTCGAGGCCGGCTATGCCAGCGGCCCGATTAGTCCCGGCAAGTCAGTTACCGTCACGCTGGTGAAAGCCGGCACCTACGAGATCGGCTGCGCCTTCCATTACGGCGAAGGCATGCGCGACGTGCTTGTCGTTAAAGACGGCGCGAAGCCCGGACCGCAAGCGACGCCGCCGAGTCCCAGAGTTACCGCAACTCCCTGGCGATAAACCACCAGAACCGAGAAAGATGAAGAGCGGCCGATTTCTTATGGATGAAAGCCGCTCGAACCATCAAAACGAAACGCATTGCGCCGTGCTGCTTCGTAGGTCGTCAAACCGCAGCCGGCAATATCAAAAAATCAAACGTCGATCTCAAAAAAGACTTTTGCAATCGAGCCATCCGTGACCGGCCTCGGCGGCATATCAAGAAAAAACGCGCTCTCTACGGAGGTCCTCATGCAAAGCCCCCAAGGTTCTCGAACGACGAAAGTATTCTATGCTTGCGCGGCGGCGTTGATCGTAGCGGGTTGCAGCAGCGGCGCTTCGGCGCCGCCGCTGGCTCCGTTGGGGTCGACGTCGCAGCCGGCGCCGCGGTTGGCACGTCAGACGGTGGGACTCGGAAAGATTCTCTCGAGCAACGGCGGCCAGATCTTCGGGTTCGATATCGACCGCAACGGCAACGACGGCGCGCTCGCCACGTCCACCAACGTGGAGACGTTCGACCAGGATAGCGGAGCGATCCTGAAGACGTTCCCGAAGTCGCCTCCGAGCGGAACATCCTATAATTTCGACGCGATCGTCACCGGCGACGTCGGTCTCGTCACGCGCGACGTCATGCCGAAGGGGTCGATCTTCGCCAAGCGCTTCTACGATTTGATGGATCCGGTCAAGGGTACGTTCACCGGCAAATGGACGCCCCCCATCAAAGACATCGAGGTCGAGGCGGCCGGTCCAAATCAAACAACCGGCATGACGGCTATCTTCGCGATCGAGCTCAAGAAGCACGACACTCCCGACCTGTTTGAATCGAACGTCGCGAAGAATGAGTTCGGCAAGGTGTTCCATCTCGATCCGAGGACGTTTTCGTTGGGGGATCTGCCGCAACTCGCGCAAGATACGGCGAAGAACGAAGCCGTCATCGCGACCTCGCCCGACGGCGGGCGCGTCCAAGGCGCGGCGCCGATCAACGTCCTCGTCAATCTCGAGACCGGCAAGCAGACGCAGTTCGCCGGCCTAAACAACGGAGAGTTTGGCGCGGGCTTCGTCAACGGGTTAGCCGTCGATTCCAGTACCGGCATTGCGGCCACGACGACCGAGCTCAACGCCCAAGTCGAGTTTTACGATCTCGCACAGCAGACGGGCGTGGCGGCGCAGCTTCCCTGCACCGGCGATACGTCCCAGGAGAACAGCGGCGCCGGCATCGCCAACGATCCGGTGAACGGCTTGTTCTTAGTGACCGATCCGACCTATTGCGGCGGGAGCCAGGGGAGCGCGATCGTCGTCTACGACGAGAAAGGTAATCTGGTCGAGACGATTACCGGGTTCAAGTTTGCGCTCGGAGAGCCCGCCCCGGCGATCAACCCCGGCAAACGCATGGGGTGGACGTTCGGCCCGGGCTTCAACCAACTGCAGCAGTTCTTTTACTAGATCCGAGTCGCGACCGAAGCTCGTCGCGAGCGGGCGAATGCACTGCTTCGAGCACTGCACTCGCCCACTATGTCGCTAGAGTGAGCCCAGACCGACTAGCGAGCCGCTAACTCTGCGCTTGCGGCCGTTTGGATAATAGTTGCAACTGCGCGCGGATTGGACACATAGATAGCGTGATTGCCCGGCACTTCTATAGGCTTCGAACCGGCGCGTTCGCACATGAAGCGCTGGGTGGCGATCGGAATCATCCGATCGTCGGTAACGAGCAGGTACCAACTCGGTTTCGTCTTCCAGGCCGGTTGAGTAATTTGTCCGCCGAGCGCTTCGATGCCCCACGGCACTTGTGAAACGGCCATGAACTCTGCAGTCTTCGGGTCGACGTCAGCCGCGAACGAGGCTGCAAATTGCAATTTGTCGAGGAACAGATACCCATCTCTTGGCGGCAGGATCGGCGGAGCCGGCGCACCGGGTGGCGGATTCGCGATGAACGTGTTCACCGACTCACCCTTGTCCGGTGCGAATGCCGTGATGTAGGCAAGCCTTTCTACTTTCGCATGGTTACCAGCCTCAGTAATTACGGCGCCGCCATACGAGTGCCCGACTAACACGACCGGACCCACCTGCTCGTCTAGCGCGAGCTTCGTGACGGAGACGTCGCCTTGGAGCGACGCCGTGGGATTTTGAACGACGCTTACGTTAAACCCATCAGCGCTCAGGATGTCGTAGACACCCCGCCAACCCGAGCCGTCCACCAAACCACCGTGCACGATAACGACGGTGTTGATCCTCTTAGAAACTGAAGAACTTTCCATAGCGAACCTTCTTTCTGAAATTCATCCTCACGATTCGGGGAAGTTTGCGCCGAACATCGGCAAGCCGCTCACCGACGTTTCGCGCGTAGCTTCGTCCTCTATGACATCCCAGTGTTCGGCAAGGCGCCCGTCTTCGATGCGTACGATGTCGAGCGTAATCCAGTTTGCGGGCTGGCCAATGCCGCTGAACCGGCCGTGCAGCATCAGCGTGTCGCCCTCAGCGAGAATCAAACCATTCTCGTACTTCAGTGTGGGCGGCAGACTCTTGATCAGATTGAATAAGCCCTCGCGCCCCGGCGGGATATGCGCGCTGTGCTGGACGTAGTTGGGCGACCAGAACCTCTCGGCCGCGAGGTAGTCCCGTCTATTGAAAAGCGTGTCAAAGGCTTCGAGCACGAGTGCCTTATTTTTAGTTTCCGTAGTTTCGATCATCGTTAGTCTCCAGTGGTTTCTCGGAGTGCGACCGCGGCCGCGGGCTCAGATAATAATACGACCGGTCGTCTTATGTCAAGACCTGAGAGACGCGGAAGTGATCAAATTGGAAAGGTCGCCCTAGGCTCGAGTCGTGCGCGGCCTCGACGTCGGCGGGCTCGGCTGGAGCAGCGTGCCGAAAACGAGCGAAAAGAAATCATCGATCGGCACGCGGCTCGCGACGAGCTTCATGGCGCCCGTCACGCCGCCCCAACTCTCGATAAGGAAGCGAGCTGTCGTTTCGGCATCG
>Ga0210395_10001031_pt1 | contig 21667 bp, 26 predicted proteins | sample IncBWH4OmetaG_FD_150861 | JGI IMG/M metagenome (GOLD analysis project Ga0210395, IMG submission 150861) | Forest soil microbial communities from Barre Woods Harvard Forest LTER site, Petersham, Massachusetts, United States - Inc-BW-H-4-O ...
GAGTTTCTCGCGCAGCGTACGAAGGCTCTTTCCCGCCGGTAGCATCGGTACGCCTCCTCAGAAAGTGGGGGAATCATATCAAAGGCGAGCGGCATTTTGACGTTGGAGTTGTGCAAAAGTTTCGACACTGCCACCTTGTTACGAAATCCGAACATGCGCCAAGCCTTGTCAGACGCGCAGAAATGAGGGTTACCCCCTGACAAGAACCCGAACCGCGCCTCCATTACCGCATTGTGAATTTCCTGTGTGTGTTCGGAATTCGTAACAGGCCCGTGCGGGACGTAAGGTTTTCCCCTGTCCCGTCGGCTGGCCCCGTTTCCGCTTTTCCCAAGAATCCCGAATTTACCTGTCACCAAATTCAGGGTGACATTTGTCACTCCCGCCGCGTGATGGATGGCACTGGTGCGCTGGTTCCCCTTCCGCGATGATGCAGTCACGGTGGAAAGAATAAACCAAGTCCGCCAAACCCACCGGGAGGCTGAAGATGATCGCAACCTTGGAACAACCGCAGCGCGCAAAGAAAGAGACAGACATCACGCATTCCGGTCTGGTCGTTGCCAGTCTGGAGGGGGTGAACAAGAACTACGGCGATATCCGGGCGCTGCGTGGCATCAATTTCTCGGTGCGCGCCGGAGAGGTGGTCGCGCTGCTCGGTCCAAACGGCGCGGGCAAGACGACTGCGGTGAAGTTGCTTCTGGGTCTGCTGCAACCCAACTTCGGCCGCGCCCGGGTTTTCGGCGGCGACCCCACGAATCCTGAAAACCGGATGCGCACCGGCGCCATGTTGCAGGTGGGACGAGTTCCGGAAACCCTGCGCGTCCGCGAGCACATCGACTTGTTTTCCAGTTATTACCCGAGCCCGATGCCCCCGGCGGAAGTTCTGGCCGCGGTCGGACTCGAGAAACTGGGGGATCGCAAGTTTGGCGATCTCTCCGGCGGGCAGCGGCAACGCGTGCTGTTTGCGCTGGCGATCTGCGGCGACCCGGATCTGCTTTTTCTCGACGAGCCCACGGTCGGGCTCGACGTTGAAGCGCGCCGCATGTTGTGGGACGAAATTCGCCGCATGGTCACGCGCGGTAAGACCGTACTGCTCACCACTCATTATCTGCAGGAAGCCGACGCCCTCGCCGACCGCGTCGCGGTCATCAATCAAGGCGAAATCATTGCCCAGGGAACTCCGTCGGAGATCAAGGCGAAAACCGCCGGCAAGCGGATTCGCTGCATCACGAGTCTCGAGCTGAACATCCTGCGCAAGATTCCGGGAGTCACCGAAGTAAAGGAAGATCGCGAGGCGATCGAGATTCACGCGGTTGAAGCAGAGCCCGTCGTCCGCGAACTGCTCGCACGGGATGCGAGACTCTCCGGCCTTGAAGTGACCAGCGCCGGCCTGGAAGAAGCCTTCCTGGCGCTGACCCAGGACAACGGCCAAAACGGAAATCAAGCGAATTGAACCAGCCACGAGGCGTGTGTGCCTCGCGCCGAAGGAGATTGAAATGAGCACGGCAACCTTAGTACTGAGTACCCCGCAGATTCAGCGCACGCCGCGCCACACCGCGACCATTTATCTGAAGGAAGCCAAGTACGAATTCCTGAAGAACCTGCGCCTCCGCATGTACACGGCGTCGGTGCTCAGCTTTCCGATCATGTTCTATGTCCTGTTTGGGCTGGTGCTGAATTCGAAGGAGGCGATCGCCGGCACGCCGGTCCCGGCCTATCTGATCGCGACCTATGGCACGTTCGGCGTGATGGGCGCGTCGCTATTTGGGACGGCTTCAGGTTGGGCTTCCGACCGCGGACTGGGATGGCTGCAGGTGAAGCGTGCCAGCCCCATGCCGCCCTTCGCCTACTTCGCGGCGAAAGTAATCACCAGCATGATTTTCAGCACCATCATCGTGCTGGCGTTGTTCACGCTTGGAATCACGCTGGGCGGCGTGCGCATGCCGCTCGCCGATTTCGCGAAGCTGCTGGGAACATTGGCCGCCGGTTCCCTCCCGTTCTCCGCCATGGGACTCGCTCTCGGATATTTCACCGGACCGAACTCAGCGCCCGCAACCATCAACCTTATTTATCTGCCCATGTCGTTCTGCAGCGGATTGTGGGTGCCCATCATGTTCCTGCCCAAGGCGGTGCGACAGATCGCGCTGGCGATGCCCCCTTATCACCTATCGCAGCTGGCGCTGGGAATCGTGGGAGCAGGACAGCACGAATCGAACCTCAGGCACTGGGAAGTGCTCGCGGCATTCACCCTGATCTGCCTGGGCGCCGCCCGCATCGGCTTCCAGCGCGACCAGGACAAACTGTACGGCTAGAAGCTTGCGAGCTGGTTTGGGGAAAGGCATGTGGCAAGAGCCGCAAATGGTGGTACCACCGTGGAAGAGCGGCGCTTCGAGCGCCGCGTAAAGCAAGCAGAGTCAATGGCGGCTTTAGCCGCTGAGGGATTGCGAGGAGGGAACCATGAGCGCAAATTCAAAAAAATCGATGACCTGGACCTTGGTCCTCATCCTCCTCGGCATGGCCGCTCTCTACGGCGGATCACGCTGGCTGACGATCCTGATCCCCGCGGCCGGGCTGGTGTGGTACATCGCGCGGCCCATGCTTAGAACTGGCCGGAATTGACCGAAAGGTTGAGAATAAGGAAATGCCTTTCCTGGGTGCGCGTGAATTCGATGACAGTTCCCCGGCAGGGAGCCGGGGGATGAAGCTGCGCTCATTCCAGTCGGTCATAAGAGACCGGGATCACGGTTGGGGTCCGCTGCTCTGGGTGCTCTATCTCGGCTTCTTCTTCGTTCAACCCATTGCATTAAAGGAGGGCCTCAGGCCCTGGCTCCTGGACCTCCTCGGCGCCGCGATCTTCCTCGTCCTGTATTGGGGAATCTTCCTGCTGGAGAGGCCGCGAGTATTTGTGCATGTGGGCGGCATGGTGCTGTTGGGAGTCGCGTTCCTCCACTACAACTTCGGCGCCTGCACGTTTTTCATCTTCGCGGCGGCGATGGTTCCCTTCATGGTCGAGACCAAGGCGCGGGCAATCGCCTGCCTGGCGGCCATCGCGGCCATCGCCTCGATCGAAGGATTGCTTCTGCATTTAGCCGCATGGCAAATCTTCTGGGCGGCGGGCTTTCCCGCGTTCATCGGCGCAGGCAACATCTTTTTCGCCGAGCGCAACCGCATGAACCGGAAGCTGCGAAAGGCGAATGAAGAAATCGAAAACCTGGCCAAAGTCGCCGAACGCGAACGCATCGCCCGCGATCTGCACGACGTCCTCGGCCACACTCTGTCGATGATCACGTTGAAGTCCGAGCTCGCCGGCAAACTCATGGATCGTGATCCCGAGCGGGCGGGAAAAGAAATCCGTGAAGTCGAGCAAATTTCGCGCCAGGCCTTGACCGAGGTGCGCGACGCGATTCGCGGCTATCGTTCCCAGGGACTGGTCGCCGAACTGGCGCAAGCCAAGTCGACGCTCGAAACCGCAGGCCTTACCGTGCAGTGCGATGCCGCGACCACGGTGAAACTTCCCGCGGTGCAGGAAAGTGTTCTGTCGCTGGCCGTGCGCGAAGCCGTCACCAATGTTGTGCGTCACGCCCAGGCTCGTACCTGCCGCATGCGGCTCGAGCAGCAGAACGGCACTTGCCGCCTGGAGATTCACGACGACGGCTGCGGCTCTTCCAACGGCGAAGGCAACGGATTACGCGGCATGCGCGAACGTGTCGAGATGCTCGGCGGCACGCTGCAGCGCAGCACCGAAGCGGGTACCACGCTCACCATCACGTTGCCCCTGAAACCAGTCGCTTCCCTAGACGAAGGTTGCCAGAATTGAATCCGTCATCCCGAGAAAACCCCCGCGAAAACGCGAAAGAAACACGCAAGACCATCCGCGTGGTTCTCGCCGAAGATCAGGGGATGGTGCTGGGCGCGCTCGCCGCCTTGCTCGACATTGAAGGCGACATTTCGGTCGTGGGCCAGGCGCGCAACGGCAAAGAAGCGCTCGAAGCGGTGCTCGCGCATAAGCCTGACGTGTTCATCACCGACATCGAAATGCCGCACATGAGCGGCCTCGACGTAGCCGCGGAACTCAAGCGTCGCAAGACTGGAACGCGCGTGGTCATCGTCACCACGTTCGCACGGTCAGGATATCTGCGCCGCGCACTCGAAGCCGGAGCCTCCGGCTACCTGCTCAAAGACATGCGCTGCGAAGAACTCGCCGATGCTGTGCGCCGCGTGCATCAGGGCCTGCGCGTGATTCATCCCGAACTCGCGACCGAAGCCTGGGGCGAAATGGATCCACTCACCGACCGTGAACGCCAGGTATTACGACTGGCCGGCGAAGGCCTGGCCAGCGGCGATATTGCGGGCGAGTTGGGCCTCTCCGACGGCACGGTCCGGAATTACCTCTCCGAAGCGATCAGCAAGCTGGGCGCCAGTAACCGCGTCGAAGCCGCGAGGATCGCGAGGACTAAGGGGTGGTTATGAACCTTGTTGCTCTCGCTCAGAGACATTAGAACGAATTACCTAGGCGCAAGAAAGTTTTTTCGCAGTCGCCAGTCTCGGAGTAAACTCGGCTGTGCCCAACATTTGCCTCGCCGCCACTCTGACTTTCTTGATCGCGTTATCGTCCTTCTCCGTTGCCGCCGATTCTACTTCGGAGCTGCCGCAGAAAGCGATCGAACGGTCTCAAATCACGCTGCCTGGTTCACATCCCTTCGTTCTGAAGGCGAAAGTGTCGGAAGGCACCAATCCCGCAAACACGAACTACAACGCAGAAGTTGAAGAATATTGGGTCGCGCCCGACAAGTGGCGACGAGTCGTGAAGACGGCCAGTTTTTCAGAAACGCTTATCGTGAACGGGGGAAAGACGAGCGAGCAGGCTACCGGCGATTATTATCCTAACTGGCTGCGAACCATCGTGGCGGCCATCTTCGAGCCCGGAGATGCATTGAAGGGCGTCGATCTGACGCGTTCATCGGATAACCCGATGATTGGTGGATCCAAGGTCTGCCGACGCTTTACCTATATGGCCGGAGTTGCTCCGGTGAGCAACAAGGTATTCTCAAGCTTCTGTTTCAACGATGGGCTGATCGACTTTGTAGCCAAGCCCGGCTATGAAGCCATTTATAAGAATTACAGAAATTTCGCTGGCAAACACGTGGCCCGCACGATCAGCGAAACCATAGAGTCAGGAACCCGGGTGGAGGCGAATATCGAAGACCTCACGGAATTAAAGTCGCCCGACGAGGCCATGTTCGGCGTGCAAGACCCGAGCCTTCCACTGCAAACCATCCGAGCAGACGAGCCAACGTTGCGCAGTCTCGCGGTAAACGCTCCTGATATCGTTTGGCCAGCGGTCCACGGTGGCGCAGACAAGGGAACGCTCAGCCTCTACGTTTGCCTCGACCGCAGCGGGCGCGTGCGTGAGATTTACGAGCTGAATTCCAGCAATCCTGGTTTGAGCGACGTGGCTCGCGACCAGGTGATGAAATGGCAGTTCAGAGCTGCATCCAGTCAGGGAGTTCCTGTGCAGGTGGAGTCCATTCTGACTTTTGCGTTCCAAATTGCGACCGGCGGTCCAAAATGAAGTTCAACGAGTTGCGTTGAGGGCTGAAGTCGGCCCCAGGGTTCAGGTTTCGCGCACAATGCCCGCTTCTTCCTTCTTCACCGTCTTATACGCCCAGGCCATGCGGGGGGTGTTGTGGGCGATGCCGATGTGGCCTTCGGGGTTGAGCACGATGATGCCGCCGTGTCCGTTCAGGCGCTGCTTCAGATAGTTCATCGCTTCCTGCGCGGACCACTCGGGCAGATTGCCGGCTTGAATGCGGTCGGCGGTCCACTTGGCCAGCACTAACTTCATGATCGGCTCGCCCCATCCGGTGGTGGAGACGGCGGCGCTCTCGTTGTTCGCGTAGCAGCCGCAGCCGATGAGGGAGGAATCGCCGAGGCGTCCGGGAGCTTTGTTGAGCGTGCCTCCGGTGGACGTGGCGGCGGCGATGTTGCCGTTGCGGTCGAGGGCGACGGCGCCGACGGTGTCGTGCGAAATGTGCGGCGCAAACAGATCGTTGCCGCTGGGCATGGCAGCGTGCTGTGCAAGTTCGGCGTGATACGCGCGCAGGCGCTCCACTTCGCGCGGGATGACCAGGTCTTCGTTCTTGCAGAGAGCGATGCCATGTTCGGCGGCGAACCGCTCCGCGCCTTCAGCGACGAAATAAACGTGCGGACTCTCACTGAGAATCTTGCGGGCGGCACGTACGGGATTGCGCAGGCGCTCGACGCATCCCACGCCGCCGGCGCGGAGCGTGGCTCCGTCCATGATGAGGGCGTCGAGTTGGACTTTGCCGTCGCGGTTGAGAAAGCTGCCGCGTCCGGCGTCGAAAGTCTCGTCGTCTTCCATGATGACGACGGCTTCCTCGACGGCATCGACGGCCGCGCCGCCCCCGTCGCTGTTCAGCACGCGCCATCCCGCAGCCAGCGCGTTGGTGACGCCGCGGATGTGGGCGTCGACCATGTCATCAGGCATGGCCCACGCGCCACCATGAACCACCAGAACCGGATCAGTCGGCAAGAGTTGTCCTCGAAATTCGTCTTCGGAAATCAGAATGCGACCGCATAGGATAGCATTCTTACCGCTCGGGAGTGTCTTTTTCGTAAAGGTAAGGAGGTGTATAATGAAGTAAGGAGCGAGTCGTGATGCAGAAACAAGCGCGAATTACCAGCAAAGGCCAGATCACTGTCCCTCACGAGATCAGGAAGTTTCTTGGAGTCAAGCCCGGCGATCATCTGGTGTTTGAGACCAGCGGAGCGTCTGCCAAGGTGCGGCCTGTGCGCACCAAGAGTCCGTTTGCTTCGTATCGCGGAATCGGGAACGGGCGCGCAATTTCCGGCAGAAAAGCCATTGTGCGGACACTGCGAGAGCTGCGTGGCCAATGACCACGGTCGTCGACACCAATGTCGTCGTGGCGCTATGGGACCGCGACGACTCGCTTAACATGGCGGCGCAACGGGCGTTGGATGCCGCCCGCTCACGAGGGAGTCTCGTTATTCCGGCCCCGGTTTACTCAGAGTTGATGGCGTTTGCGGGCCGCACTGAGCAGTTCCTTGACGCGTTCTTCAACCAGACCAGCGTCGTCGTCGATTGGGACGTGCCAGAAGCGGTGTGGCGGCTTGCCGGGCGTGCGTTCCAGGGGTACGCGGCGCGGCGCCGAAGACAACGAGAAATTGGACCGCGCCGCATTCTGGCAGACTTCGTCATTGGCGCCTACGCTGCCCAGCACGGTTACGCTCTGCTGACGCTCGATGAGGGTCTGTATAGTGCTGCGTTTCCCGCGCTCAGAATCGTCACCGCCTGATCGCCTCGATGAATTTCCGGAAACGTTACGCGGCTTGGCCGGCTTTTACGGTAGTGGGGGAATCCTGCGTCCTGGTCCAGGTGTAGCGCATGCGGTGGATTACGGTGATGGTGCTGAGGACGGCGATTACCCAGAGGACTGGGGCCATGCGGTTGAAGAGGGCTCCGAGGATTACCAGGACCAGGCGTTCGGGGCGCTCCATGAATCCTACGCGGCAGGAGCCGATGATGCTTTCGGCTCTCGCTCGGGTGTAGCTGACCATGATGGCGCTGACCATGACGAAGGCGGCGAGCACGACCCAGAAGAAGCGTCCGCCACGGGCGTAGAAAACTAGCAGTCCGAGGAATTGGCTGGCGTCGGAGTAGCGGTCGACCACCGAATCGAAGAACGCACCGAAGCGGGTGACGCGGTTAGTGGCGCGGGCGACTTGGCCGTCGACCAGGTCGAAGAAGCCGGAGAAGATGATGACCAGGCCGGCGTAGAAGAACATGCGCTGCTGGTTGTCGGCGTTGGCGGAAGCGAACAGGACGGCGGCCCAGGTGTTGACCAGCAGTCCCATGAAGGTGAGAACGTTGGGATTGATGCGGGACAGGGCGAGCCAGCGGACGATGGTGTCGAGCAGGACTCCGCAGGCGCGGCCGAAGGCGCTGGTCCAGCTGGGAGCCATTACGCGCCTGCCTTTGTGGGCTCGTCGGCGATTTCGTCGTGGATGGTGCTGAGTTTCAGGATTTCCAGTTCGCGCTTGCCGTTCGGGGAATCGACGATGACTTCGTCGCCTACCTTCTTATTGAGTAACGCGCGGCCGATGGGCGAGGTGGTGGAAATCTTTCCGGTGGCTACGTCGGATTCTTCGCTAGTCACCAGCTTGTATTGCATTTCTTCGTTCTTGGTGTTGTCGAAAATCTTTACGGTGGAACCCAGGCCGACGCGGTCGTGGGGGATGTTGTTCATGTTGACCATGGAGAGGTCGGCGAGGCGCTTGCCGATCTGGCGGACGCGGGCCTTGACGAACTCCTGGCGCTGCTTGGCCATGTGGTACTCGGCGTTCTCGCTGAGGTCGCCGAGGGCGGCGGCCTTCTTGATTTCTTTGGGCAGCTCGTGGATTAGTTCGTGCTCGAGCGCGTCGATTTCGTCCTGCAGTTTTCGTTTGATTGCGTCAGTCATTCCAATACTCACAGCCTTACGGGATTATAAACCTTGACGCGGGGGCTTGCGGGGCCATGGCAAAAGCTCTTAACCGCTGAGATCGCAGAGAACGGCCGCGGAGTTCGCAGAGAAGAGCCGGTCACAATCAAGATCAAGATCAAATGCGACGGACAGAGCCTGCCCTGAGCGAAGTCGAAGGGAGTGTCCGTCCCACACGGTCAGTTCTTACGCTTGGAATTCGGAGGCTTCGGGGAAGCGGAGTTTGCACTTGGCCAGGGCGGCGGTGAGGATCTCTTCTATTTTGTTCTCTTCGACATTGCGGGCCATGGCCAGTTCGCTGACTAAGAGGTAGCGGGCGCGCTCCAGCATTTTTTTCTCGCGGAAGGACAGCGGCTTGGCCTGGTGCAGCGCGATCAGGCTCTTGAGGACGCTGGCTACCTCGAGTAACGAGCCGGTGCGCATGCGTTCGGAATTTTCCTTGAAGCGGTCTTTCCAGTCGCCGTTGCTGCCATTTTCGCCGATCGACAAAGCGTCGAGAACTTTCTGGATTTCGCCGTTGCGCACCACGCGGCGCAGGCCAACGCTGCCGGCATTCTGGCAGGGGACCATTACTTTGAGGCTGCTGGCTTTGATGTTGAGAAGGTAAAACCTCTCGACCGTTGCGCCGATCGACCGGCTGCTGATTTGTTCAATAACCCCAACCCCGTGATTGGGATAGACAACCTTGTCGCCGATGTGGAAATTCAAGTCCGTGCTCATGTAAGAAACCCGGGGGAGGCGATAGGTCGTGGAAGAAACGCAATTGTCCTGACTAATGCTACTCCCCGGACGAGTCGAAAGCAAGGACGGCGGAGGGAAGCTCTAGTGCAACTGTATGGTCAGGTAAGTGATTGATATGTAAATACTTAATGGCGAACGGGGAATCCGATTCGCCGATCTTCGGGCGGGAGGTGGGGCGGCAGGTAGACAGATCTCGCGAGTCCAACGCATATAATCGGGCGGTGGATTTCGACCCTAAAGACGAAGATTCGGACGACTCAGAGCAGAGCATTGCCCAAAATGGCACCGCGAGGGCGGTGAGCGCCGGCCGGGTGATGGGCCTCGATGTCGGTTCACGCCGGATAGGAGTCGCGGTGTCGGACCCGCTGGGGATCACTGCCCAGGGCTTGGACACTTTACAGCGTACGACCAAGCGACGCGACTTCGAGCATCTGCAGCGTGTGATTCAGGAATATGACGTGCGGGAGATCGTGGTCGGTCTGCCGCTGCGAATGAGCGGCGAAGGGGGGATTCAGTCGGACAAGATGCAGGTGTTTGCGGAGGAACTGCGAAAGCGGTTTCGGCTGCCGTTGCATCTTTGGGATGAGCGTCTCACGTCCGTCGAAGCCAACCGGTTGCTGCGCGAGACTGATCTGTCGATCGAGAAGCGCGGGAAGGCCGTGGACCGGATGGCGGCGGTTTTGATTCTACAGGGCTGGATGGAAAGTAGACGGGCTTCGGGCTCTCGGCTTCCGGCTTCCGGATCGGAATTGTGATCGGTTCTGTTTTTAATAATTCTCCCGAAATGGCACCCTCCAGTTTTCTTTTGTTGGCCTTGTGACGTCCGTCACAAACATTCGCGGGCGCTCGGTGGCAAGCTTGTTTCTCTGGAAATCCAGCAAAGTGAGGGGCATGTCCATGAGCGGCACTTACAGAGACCTGGAAGTTTGGCAGGCGGCGATGGAGTTGGCGGTGCAGGTTTATCGACTGACCGCAATGTTTCCCAAGGACGAGAGATACGGGCTGACAAGCCAGATGCGGCGCGCCGCTGTGTCTGTTCCGAGCAATATCGCGGAGGGCAAAGGGCGGGCCTCAGACAAAGAACTCATCCAATTCCTTTGTCATTCCCGGGGTTCTTTGTTCGAGATCGAAACTCAACTGACAATCGGCGAGCGCCTGGGCTATTCCACGTCGGAAGAGTGCAATGAGGTGCGCCGGGAAACAGCTCGAATTGGTCAAATGATCAACGGATTGATCCGATCAGTCCGTCCAGCCTCCGCCGCGTGAGGCGCCGGAGAAAGGTTCCCCGGAAGCCGGAAGCCGAGGGCCGGAAGCCGGAAGCCGAGGGCCGGAAGCCGCTTACCGTCCGCGCATGGCTTTTCTATACGCCGCCACATTCTTATTGTGTTCTTCGAAGCTGTGGGCGAAGCGGTGGTGGCCCTGGGCGTCGGCGACGAAGTAGTAGTAGTCGCTTTGGGCGGGGTGCATGGCGGCTTCGAGCGCGCTGCGCCCGGGATTGCCGATGGGGCCGGGCGGCAGGCCGACGTTATGGTAGGTGTTATACGGCGAGTGGAACTGCATGTCGGCATGGTGCAAGGCGCCCTGGTAGGTTCCGGCCAGAAGTTCGGCGTAGATGATGCTGGGGTCGGCATCGAGCGCGATGTTTTTTTCCAGGCGGTTGTAGTAGACGCTGGCGACCAGGGGGCGCTCCTCGGCGACGGCGGTTTCTTTTTCGACGATGGAAGCCATGATGACGGTGCGCTCTACGTCATTTGCGGCTCCGTCATGATCCCCGGCCTGAGGCGCGGCGGGGATTGGGTCCGCGACCACTCGCAGCCTTGCATGCGTGGACTCGGCGGTAGCCGAGATCAGTCCAATCTGGTGCGCGACTTGCCGGAACTGCTTGACCATGGCCGCGGCCATATCGTGCATCGTCATCATTCGGGAGAATTCGTAGGTGTCGGGGAAGAGGTAGCCTTCTAGAGATTTGGCCTGCGGAGCGATATCGGCGATGAGCGCGGTGTCGGATTGGGCTTCTTTCAGGAAGTCGTTGGCGGAACCAAGGCCTGCGGCCTCGATGGCGCGGGCAATGTCGAACATGGTGAAACCTTCCGGCACGACTACGGTATGGAAGTAGACATCGCCGCGGCGCAGGCGCTTCTGAATGTCGATAATGTTCGACGGCTTGTCGAACAGGTATTCCCCGGCTTTGAGTGAGCGGCCGTGATGGTAGTAGTGCCAGAGGACGAATGCCTCTTCGCTGCGGATGAGGCCGGCGGTCTTGAGTTCGGCGGCAATGCGGTGGGTGGAGTAGCCGGGGCGCAGCAGGACGAACGTCTGCCCGGAAGGCTCGGTGGGCATCAGCACGGCCCAGGCGAACCATCCGGCAAATCCGACGACCGCGACGAGGATGAGCCAGACGATCTTACGCACGTTATTCACAATCCAAGATTCCGGATTCCTGATAGGCAACCTGACGATCACAGTTTAGATGATGCTGGACTGGGGAGTGACCTGACGATAGTGCGACCGTCTTTCGTGCGCTTGGCCGGCTAGTCTGGCAGTAGGTTCAATTTTGAGTTTCTCAGCGAACTCTGCGGATTTTCTCTGCGGACTCGGCGGTCAAGGTGTTTTGATTGGCTGGAAGAGCAAAGAGCTTTTAACCGCTGAGCGCACAGAGGCCCCCCGCAGAGTTCGCTGAGAAATTCAAATCGAGCGACTACCCGGCGGTCTTTTTCGAAAGTCAGAAGTCTTCGCTTTTTGTTCGCGTGACGGATACGTTCAGCGAGGACCAGTACACTTCAAAAAGCGTCTGCCTTCCATTGTGAACCCTTCTGGGCGCGATATACTCAAATGGACTAGAGGTCATCTTATATCTTGATGAGACGTAGCCGTTTTAGTTGGGTCGCAATCTTGATTCTGGCAGTCCTGTCCTCGACTGGCTGCAGTGTATTCTCGCGGACGCGCCCGGTCGAAGATCTGTACTCGAAGTCCCCGCTCAAAGAATCCACCCAGCAGGGGCTGATCGACAGCATTAACCAGCAGGCCGAGACCATCCACTCGCTGAAGGCGACGGTCGACATTGACAGTTCCGTCGGCGGGCGAAAAAAGGGGCAGGTCACCGATTATAAGGAGATTCGCGGCATCGTGCTGGCCCGGAAGCCGGGTGCGCTGCACATGATTGGACTGGCGCCTATCGTGCGCACCACGGCGTTTGATATGGTCAGCGACGGCCAGGACTTCAAGCTGTGGATTCCGTCGAAGAACAAGTTTGTCATCGGCAAGAACAATGTGGGCACCCCGAACACCGACCAGCCGATGGAGAACATTCGTCCGCAGAATATTTATGAGGCGCTACTGATCCGCCACATCGATCCCGAAACCGAGATTGCGGTGCTGGAGAACGGCTATGAGACCTTGCATGATGACAAGGGACGTCGCATCCTGCAGGATGATTACGAGCTGACGGTGATTCAGAAGTACGATAAGGGCTGGCGGCTGGAGCGCAAGATTATTTTCGGGCGCATCGACCTGAAGCCCCACCGGCAGTTCATTTACAGTGAGGATGGCAGCGTGGCGACCGACGCCCACTACGCCGAGTACAAGGATTTTGACGGGATCAGCTTCCCGTCACGAATTGAGATAAACCGGCCGCAAGAGGAATACGACTTCACGCTGAACATGCTGAAAGTGGAGATTAACCAAGAGTTGAAAGATGAGCAGTTCGTGCTGGAACAGCCGCCGGGGGCGGTGGTGGAGCATCTGGATCGTCCGCACTCGAGCTTGGCGATGCCGCTGGGACAGAAACAGTAGGCGCATTCGGCCGCCTGAGAGTCAAAATCCGCACCCTCTCGCGAAAGACGCAAGAAGGGTGGGGCACCCAAGTTCAAATTTATAGCTTCAAATTTATGATGAACAAGATGGTGGTGGCCAATCTGGTGCATCGGCCGACGCGGTCGTTTATCGCGATGAGCGCGATAGCGCTTGAAGTCACCATGATTTTGATGGTGGTGGCGCTGTTCTACGGGTTGCTGAATGGATCGAAAGAAAGCCAACTCGGCGTGGGAGCTGACCTGATGGTCATGCCGCCGGGGGCGTCGTCGGTCATAGGCCTGACTGGCGCGCCGATCCCGATCAAGGTGGGAGACAAACTTCGTCAGGTGCCGCATGTGGCCTCGGCTGTTCCAGCCGTTTGGTGGTTCACTTCGAAGCCGCTGGAGATCATCTACGGCATCGACCTGGCCAGCTATGACACGCTGCCTCCCAAATTTCGCTATCTCTCCGGAGGTCCGTTTCAGGGGCCTTATGACGTGATCGTGGACGATTACTTTGCCGGAATGAACCACACGAAAGTGGGCGACAAGATTGAGATCCTGAACCACGACTTCCGCATTTCCGGCATCGTTCCGCACGGCAAGGGCTGCCGCAAGTGTCTGCCGATGGCAACCCTGCAGGACCTGGTAAGCGCACAGGACCGCGCTTCAGTGTTCTACGTCAAGGTGGATAATCCTGCCAACGCGGATCAAGTAGAAAAGGCGATCGAGGAGATACCGGGCATGGAAAAATATTCCGTGCGCTCCATGCCGGAATTTCTTTCGACCATGACGCCCGACAATCTCCCGGGATTTGATCTGGCCATTAAAGTTGTGATCGGCGTGGCCGTGGTGGTCGGTTTTCTGGTGATCTTTCAGTCGATGTACACGGCGGTGATGGAGCGGACGCGCGAGATTGGAATTTTGAAATCGCTGGGCGCTTCGAAGTGGTACATCGTGAACGTGGTGCTGCGGGAAACCGTGCTGCTGGCGATCGCTGGGATCGTTATCGGGATCATTCTTAGCTTTGTGACCCGGCGGGTAATCATGTTCGAGAAGCCGGTGCTGCGGCTGTTCTGGAGTAACGATTGGGTGCTGCGCGCGGCGGTGATCGCGGTGGTGGGCGCGCTGGCGGGAGCGTTGTATCCGGCGTGGAAGGCGGCGCGGAGGGATCCGATTGAGGCGCTGGCTTACGAGTAGGGTCTATCTTCAACACATATTGTCATCCTGAGCAAAGCGAAGGACCTCTGCAATTTCTGCGATGGAAAATTGCATAGATCCTTCGGCGCCAAAAAGCGGCGCCTCAGGACATTGGGATAGATGACATCTGGAAGTTGGCTAGTTTTGCCCTTCCAAGCCAGCGCGCCTGAGCAGGCGGCGCAGGCCTCGCTCTCCTGCGGAGCCGCGTTGTTCGGCGGCGATGTTGCCGTCTCTATCGATCACTACGTAGATGGGATAGACCTGGGCGTTGTACATGGCGGCGAGGTTGGTGTCTTTGGTGAGTACGATCGGCACCGTGCGGGGATGGTCGACGAGATATTTCTTCACTTTCTGATCCGGCTCGAGAACGTCGACGGCGAGTACGATTAATCCCTTCCCGCTGAATTCCTTCGCGATGTCGTCGACCAGCGACGCTTCTTCCTCGCAGTATTTGCACCAGGTGGTCCAGAACTCGAACAGAACCACTTTGCCTTTGATCGATTCGTTGTTGAATTGCTCGCCGGTGGTGGTTCTGGCGCGGAAGCGCGGAGCGGGGTCGCCGGTTTCGTCTCTGGCCTGGGCATGACTCAGGGAAACGAAAGCTGCCAGCAGGAGGATGCTGGGCAGACACGCCGATAGGGGCTTGCGTACGAGCATATCGCGCCGAAACATGGCGGAGAATATAGCACAGGAGTCCTGAATAAGTGATCGAATGCGCGGGCGAGACGCCCCCGCGACAGCCGGCGGGACGCCGGCGCTACACAAAACTAGAGGCGCCGGATTTTACTTTCCGGCGCCTCTTTGACTTTGTGCTTGACTTACTGCGGGCCGAAGTATTGGACGTGGACGTACGTCCCCAGCCGCGGGTTGTAGGCGAGATACCAGCCGTCATGGTCGGGATCTTCGTAGATCACGACCTGGTCGCTGTCCCAGAGCCAGTCACTGCACAGGGCAAGGTCAAAGGATGCGACGCCGAAAGCGAAGCCGCCAAACCAGAAACGGGCGGGACCGCCACCGCCAATGCGCCATACATGGCCGCGGCCGAAGCCGCCGGTGAATCGGCCATGCTCAAAGGGATGATCGACGTGGAAGCGGGCATCATCGCGCCCAGCGTCGTGGCCGACCCACGTGCCGTCGTGGTGAACGTGAGGAGCTTCGGGATGGCCTTCCCTATCGCGGCCGGGGGCAGGTCTGGCCGGCGTGCCGCGCACCGGCGCGGGACCATGTTTGGGAACGTATCCGCCGCCGACGGCATGGCCGCCACCTCCGCCGTGGTTACCGTGTTGCGCCAGGGCCGGGACGGAAAAGATCACAGCTACAGCCAAAACTGAGGGGAGTACTTTCATGAGTAACCTCCAAGGGATACCTTACCACCGGTGCTTTTGCGGGAACAGATCGTTGACAATTCTTTGCAGATTACGCTATCGTAAAGACTTTGGTGGTCGTGTGGTTGCCCGCCTGATGGCCTGGCGTCCTCGCCGGGGAATCAACGAGCGGTCTTCTTTCGCAGCCTTTATTCAATCTGGGAGAAATCTGATGTCAACCTATTTCCCTTCACCGGGGGAAATTGTGCGCAAGTGGTACGTCGTGGATGCGAACGGGCAGATGCTCGGGCGCCTCGCTTCGCAAGTGGCGCGCATCCTCATGGGAAAAGAAAATCCGCAGTACACACCGTTTCTGGATACCGGCGATCACGTGATCGTGATCAACGCCGATAAGATCAAGACCACCGGCATGAAGGCCGAGCAGAAGCAGTATCACCACTACACCGGGTATCCCGGCGGCATGCGCACCGAAGATTTCAAGAAGCGCATGGTGCGCAGGCCGGAGTTGGTGATTGAAGATGCGGTGCGGCGCATGCTGCCGAAGAACAAGCTGGCGGCGCACATGCTATCGAAACTGAATGTGTACAAGGGCGACAAGCATCCGCACCAGGCGCAGAAGCCGCAGGATTTCAAGTTGGAAGTGCGGGAGCATAAGGCGCGGAAGGTCGCGGTTTCGTAAGTAGCTGCGAGCGGCGAGCTATGAGTCGCGAGCAGGCAAAGAAAATTTGGAAAGGTTAAGAGCGCAGAGGAAAGAATTCCGCCGGGGTTGTTTTACTCGCGGCTTTCGACTCGTAGCTCAAAGCTAAAAATGGCTGAATTAGTTCAATACTACGGAACGGGACGCCGCAAGACGGCGATTGCCCGTGTGTATTTGCGTCCGGGCAGCGGCGATTTCACGGTGAATGGGCGCGCCTTTGAAGAATATTTCGTGACTCCGGCACAGCGCTCGGCGGCGAAGTCTCCACTGGCGTCTTCGGAGATGGCGGCCACGTTCAACGTGATTGCCAGCGTGCTGGGCGGTGGCGTGCGCGGTCAGGCGGACGCGGTGAAGTTGGGCATCGCCCGCGCCCTGATGCAGTTCAACGTCGAACTGCGCAAGAAGCTGAAGGCCGAGGGCATGGTCAGCCGCGATTCGCGCGGCAAAGAGCGCAAGAAGTACGGGCAGAAGGGCGCCCGCAAGCGCTTCCAGTTCTCGAAACGCTAGTTGCGAGTACCGAGTCCTGAGTCGCGAGTTGCGAGCAAGACCGAGATTCCTCCGCCCCTCGCGTTCGCTCGGGGGTCGGAATGACAAGGATTTTGGGTTAGGGCTTTGTTTTTTGCTGAGAGCTGACGGCTGATAGCTGACAGCTTGTTTTCAGGTGTTCAATTCTTCCCGTGCCTCGCGGTGCGGGGCGGGAATGGCAATCCGGAGCGGCACCACGGCGCAAAGGATGCAGACTAAAGAGGAGGTTCATTGGCGACAATTACCATGAAGGAGTTGCTCGAAGCAGGCGTCCACTTCGGGCATCAGACCAAGCGCTGGAATCCTAAGATGAAGGAATTCATCTTCGGAGAGCGCAACGGGATCTACATCATCGACCTGCAAAAAACGCTGAAGATGTTCAAAGAGGCGTCGAAGTTCGTGCAGGATCTGGCCAACGACGGCCGTATTGTTCTGTTCGTCGGCACCAAGCGTCAGGCGCAGGACGCGATTGCCGAAGAAGCGCAACGTTGCGGGATGTTCTACATCAACCAGCGCTGGCTGGGTGGGCTGCTGACCAACTGGATCACGGTGCAGAAGTCGGTGAAGCGGTTGAAGGAGCTCGACGAGATGGCCACGGATGGTCGCTACGAGCTGCTCCCCAAGAAAGAAGTCATCAAGCTCGAACGCGAGCGCAAACATCTGCAGGCCAACCTGGCAGGCATCAAGAACATGAGCCGGTTGCCGGACGCGATCTTTGTGATTGATTCGAACAAAGAGCAGATCGCCGTTCGCGAAGCCCGCAAGCTGGGCATTCCGGTGGTCGCAGTGGTCGATACCAATTGCGACCCGAGCGAAGTGGATTATGTGATTCCCGGCAATGACGACGCGCTGCGGGCGATCCGGCTGTTTACCTCGAAGATTTCGGAATCGATTGCCGAGGGTGCGCAGTTGATGACCGACAAGCAGGTTGCCGACATGCAGGCCGCTTCGGATGCGGCGCAGGCGGCTACCGACGCGGCCAGTGAGTACGTCGCCGCAGAAGCTGCTGTCGATGCGACGGAAGACATCAGCATGGAGCAGGTGCTGGGTCCGGGGACGCACAAGAAGCCGGCCGCAACCGAAGAGGCGGAACTGCCGAAGGTGGAGAGCCAGACGGTTTAAGGGCGGTCATTGGTCGGTTTGGGAAGGGCACGGCTTCAGCCGTGCCGCCAAGAACCAACTGAAGAACAGGGCTTCAGCCCCTGAGGTTGGTAAAAACCGGGCTTTGGAAAACAGACCCGCGCGGGTCGTTCTTATAGATCTCCCGGCGCGGGTCAAAGTTTGTAGAACGGCATCTAATAGTCGAGACGAAGGAATTTAATATGGGCACTACTATGGCAAATATTTCGGCAGCACAAGTGAAAGAACTCCGGGAGAAGACCGGAGCACCCATGATGGATTGCAAGCAGGCCCTGACCGAAGCCAAGGGCGACATGGAGCAGGCGGTCGTGATTCTGCGCAAGAAGGGCGTTTCGGTGGCCGCCAAGAAGGCGACGCGCGTGACCAGCGAGGGATCGGTGGGGCATTATATTCACGCCGGCGGCAAGATTGGTGTGCTCGTCGAAGTGAATTGCGAGAGCGATTTCGTGGCCCGCACGGAGGATTTCAAGGAACTGGTGCACGAAATCGCGATGCACATTGCAGCCAGCGATCCGAAGTACGTACGCAAGGAAGACGTCACGGCGGCGGACTTTGCCCGCGAGAAGGACATCTTCCTGGATCAGGCGATCAAGAGCGGCAAGCCCGCCAACATCGCGGAGAAGATGGTTACCGGCAAGATGGAAAAGTTCTACGAAGAGGTTTGCCTGTTGGAGCAGCCCTTCATCAAGGACCAGACCATTTCGATCGCGCAACTCATCGCGGCCAAGGTCGGGAAGCTGGGCGAGAACATCGCAGTGCGGCGCTTCGCACGCTTCAAGGTTGGCGACGCGGGCGAGACCGTAGCCGTGACGAAGCCTACAGAGCCGAAAGGCGAATAATTCAGGGCGCCCGATGGGCGCCCTTTTTTTGTGCTTGCGGCGCGGGCGGGACGCCCCCGCGACAGCCGGCGGGACGCCGGCGCTACAATTAAAGCGGCGCTACGAGATCCCTCATGACTGCGACCCCTGCCTTCAAACGCGTACTACTCAAGATTTCCGGAGAAGCCCTGGCTGCTAATCAGGGATTTGGTGTGGACACGGCGCGCATCCATGAAGTCGCCGCTGAACTTGCGGACGTTCATAAACTTGGCGTGCAACTCGCGATCGTGGTGGGCGGAGGCAATTTTTTCCGCGGCGTCGCCGACCAGGCCAAAAATATGGACCGCGTCTCCGCCGACCACATGGGCATGCTGGCCACCGTGATCAATGCGCTGGCGCTGCAGGATGCGCTGGAGAAACAGGGCGTGTACACGCGGGTGCAGTCGGCGATCGAGATGAAGCAAGTCGCGGAGCCGTTCATCCGCCGGCGGGCGATTCGCCATCTGGAGAAGGGTCGCGTCGTCATCTTCGCGGGAGGCACGGGCAATCCCTACTTCTCGACCGACACGGCGGCATCCCTGCGCGCCATGGAAATCAAAGCCGAGGCGATTCTGAAGGCGACGCGCGTGGATGGCATCTACGACGCCGATCCGCTGAAGGTGGACGGCGCGAAAAAGTTCAACCACATTTCCTATATGGAAGTTCTGCGGCTGGGCCTCAAGGTGATGGACTCCACCGCCATCAGCCTGTGCAAGGACAATAATCTGCCCATCATCGTCTTCAACCTGAACCACCACGGAAACATCCGGCGGGTGCTGCTGGGCGAGAAGATTGGCTCGACCGTAAGCGGCTAACCGAGGGCTTCTCATGATCCATCGGCTCGCTTTGTTTGTTGCGCTCGGCCTTTTCGGGATTCTCACCTGCGGCGTCATGGGAGCGCAGACGCCCGATGCTCCGAAAAGAAACTGTACTCCGCCACGTGCCACGCATCTGGAAGACCCACCGCACCCTCGTCGTTTTGGAACGACTCTACCGACCCTCAATGTTTCGATAGACGAGAACGGCCGCGTCACCGACGCGAGCATTCTGACCTCGTCCGGCGACGATAAATTCGACGAAGGCGCCCTGAAGGCTGTAAAGAAGTGGAAATTTAAACCATCCCTCTGCGACGGCAAGCCTACTCCCGTCCATTTCAAAGTGGAGATGCAGTGACTTGGCAAAAGCTGCAGCGTCGGCTTGGGCTGCGCAGTTGGGTTTATAATTCCACGTTTTGATTCTGCAATGATTGGGAGCCGATCACTATGGCGCAAGCGACAATGGCAGGCATCGCCGGTCTGAAGGAAACTTACGTCCAACTGAAGACGCGCATGGATAAAGCGGTCGAAGATTTTCGCAAGGCGATGGCTGGGGTGCGGACCGGGCGGGCTTCGGTGCACATGCTGGATAACGTCACAGTGGACTACTACGGTTCGCAGATGCCGCTCAATCAGGTGGCGCAGGTGCATGCGCCCGAGCCGCAGCTGATCACGGTGCAGCCCTTCGACGCGTCGCAGCTGGGCGCGATCGAAAAGGCGATTCGCTCGGGGGATATGGGATTGAATCCGATGAACGACGGCAAACTGATTCGCGTGCCGGTTCCGCCGCTCACTGCGGAGCGCCGCCAGGATATGGTGAAGCACCTCCACCGCGTCCTGGAAGAACATCGCACGGCGGTGCGCAACATTCGCCGCGACGGCAACGACGCCATCAAGAAGGCGCTGAAGGACAAGAAAATTTCCGAGGACGAAGAGAAGCGCTCGCTGGATGAGATTCAGAAGCTGACCGACGGCGAGATCAAGAAGATGGAAGAGATGAGCAAGGGAAAAGAAAAAGAAGTGCTGGAACTGAAGTAGGTCAACTTCTTTCGCCGCGGATTTGCGCGGATTCTCGCGGATAGACAAAGGCTGGCAGGAAACGCCGCGTGCGCATTATCCGGTTTTCAGCCTCCTACTGATTTTATCTTCCTGATCCGCGTTGATCCGCGTAAATCCGCGGCGAAAGAAGTTGTCCGAGGACGGCTGTCCCCACATCCCTATTGGTTTCCACCTCCCCTATATAATCGAAGTCGATGAAGCAGGTCGTCCATGCCGCTTGTCCGCACGATTGCCCGGATGCTTGCGGGGTGTTGATTACCGTGGAGAGCGGACGGGCTACGCGGATTCAGGGGGATCCGGAGCATCCGGTGACGCGCGGGTTTTTGTGCGCCAAGGTGGCGAAGTATTTGGATCGGGTGTATTCGCCGGATCGGGTGCTGTATCCGATGCGGAGGGTTGGACCTAAGGGGCCCGCGGCTGGCGCCACACGAACCGGAAATCAGGCTTGGCAGAGGATTTCATGGGATCAGGCGCTGGACGAAATCGCTTCGCGCTTTCGGGCGATTTCGGCGGAGTATGGCAGCGAGGCGATTTTGCCTTATTCGTTCGGCGGTACGCTGGGGGCGTTGAACAGCACTTCGATGGACCGGCGATTTTTCCACCGGCTGGGCGCGTCGCAACTGGAGCGGGCAATCTGTTCGGCTGCGGGTGAGGCGGGGCTGGAATCAGTTTACGGAGTGAAACTCGGGACCGATACGGAGCAGTTTCGCCATTCCAAATACATCATTGCGTGGGCATCGAATATCCACGCCAATAACGTTCACTTGTGGCCCTTCATCGTGGAGGCGCAGCGCAACGGCGCCAAGTTGGTGGTGATCGATCCCTACAAGACGCGTACCGCGGCATGCGCCGACTGGTACCTGCCGATTAATCCGGGCACAGACGCGGCGCTGGCGCTGGGGATGATGCACGTCATCATCGGCGATAATCTGCACGACGCCGACTATGTTGCGAAGTACACGCTGGGCTTCGAGCAACTGCGCGAGAAGGTGAAAGAG
>Ga0210395_10001032_pt1 | contig 21653 bp, 17 predicted proteins | sample IncBWH4OmetaG_FD_150861 | JGI IMG/M metagenome (GOLD analysis project Ga0210395, IMG submission 150861) | Forest soil microbial communities from Barre Woods Harvard Forest LTER site, Petersham, Massachusetts, United States - Inc-BW-H-4-O ...
GGTGACGCGGCGCGCTTCACGCGCCAGTTCGTAGCCGCCGCGCGGACCGCGGATGCCTTTGAGGATTCCTTCGCGCACCAGACTCTGCAGCACGGACTCCAGATGTCGCGGCGGCAAAGCATGACGTGCCGCGAGCGTCTTTGCCGAGATCGGACATCCTGGTGCTTGCACCGCCACGTCGATGACGGCCGCAATCGCGAGGAGTCCTTTGCGTGGAAGCAGAGGCATGTATGGGAAAAACGTCGCTGGCGGGGAATAGTTCGTAGAGAGGTAACATACTACACCCGCGCCGAATGCCTAGCAGATCGGCAATTGAAACGCAGATTTATTCAGTCTTGGATTCCAATCCCGTAGAGCCGAGCCCGCCCGATGCGCGCTCTGTTGCATCTAGACTGTTCCATTCAACAAGTTTTGCATGTTGAATTGGTGCGATTACTAGTTGCGCGATGCGCGTGCCGCGGGAAACGACGAATAATTCGCCACCAGTATTGAGCAGGATAATCTGTAATTCTCCGCGGTAGTCGGCGTCGATCGTTCCCGGCGTATTCAGCACGGTGACGCCGTGGCGAGCGGCCAATCCCGAGCGCGGCCGGATCTGGCCTTCGCTTCCTTCCGGCAACGCAATCGCGATGCCCGTTGGAATGACGGCGCGGCCGCCCGGCGGAATTTCGACCGGCGCGTCGGCCGGCACCGCGGCCATGAGATCGAGACCGGCGGCCAGCGCGCTTTGGTATTGCGGCAGTGGCAGATCGCGCCCGTGCGGCAACCGGACGATGCGCACCTCGATTTGCGTTTGGTTGCTCACCGTTTGGTCTCCGCGAGCGCCGCGGCGATCCGCGCGATCAAGGCGCGCGCGACGTCGTCCTTCGATTGCGGCGGCCAGGATTCGACGCCGGTCGCGGTAATCAGATGAATGGTGTTGACGTCGCCGCCCATGATGCCGGTCGCAGGCGAAACGTCATTGGCCAGAATCCAGTCGCAGCCTTTTTTGGCGAGTTTTGCTTGGGCATTGGCGATGACGTTGTCGGTCTCGGCGGCAAAGCCGATAACGAGGCGCGGCCGGCCGGAATTGCGGTGCGCGATCGTCGAGAGGATGTCGGGATTTTCCGTCAGCGCCAATGTCGGCGTCTTGCCCGGCTGCTTCTTGATCTTGTTGTCGCTCGGCCGCTCGGCGCGCCAGTCGGCGACGGCGGCGGCGAATACCGCGACATCGACCGGCAGCGCCTGCTCCACCGCCTTGAGCATTTGTTGCGCGGTTTCGACTTTCACTGTGGCGAGGCCCGGCGGGTCGGGCAGATTGACTGGGCCGGATACCAGCATCACGTCGGCGCCGGCTGCCGCCGCGGCTGCGGCAATGGCGTGGCCCTGCTTGCCCGAGGAACGGTTGGCGATATAGCGCACCGGATCGATCGGCTCGTTGGTCGGCCCCGATGTGACCAGGACGCGTCTGCCCGAAAGCGATCCGGTCCGGCGCAGGATCGCTTCGACAGCGGCTGCGATTTCCAGCGGCTCGGCCATGCGGCCGAGACCGGCTTCGCCGCGCTCGGCCATCTCGCCCGAGTTCGGTCCGACGATGTGCACGCCGTCACCGCGAAGCTGCGCCAGATTGCGCGCCGTCGCCTTGGCCACCCACATCTGCGGATTCATCGCCGGCGCGATCAGGATCGGCTTGTCGGTGGCGAGCAGCACGGCGGTGGCGAGATCGTCGGCATGGCCGCCCGCCATCTTCGCCAACAGATCGGCCGTCGCCGGCGCGACGACAATGAGATCGGTGTCGCGCGCCAAGCGAATATGGCCGACGTCGAACTCGCTGTGCGGATCGAACAGGTCGGTGAAAACGCGCTCGCCGCTCAGCGCGCCGGTGGCGAGCGGCGTGATGAAATGCTGCGCGGCGGCGGTGAGGATGCAGCGCACTTGTGCATTCCGGTCCTGCAAGCGACGGATCAGGTCGAGCGATTTATAAGCGGCGATGCCGCCGCCGATGATGAGCAGGACGCGGTTGCCGTTCGCTTCCGCCGCGCGCGCCTTCTGCCGCGCCGGCTGTGATGGCGGTTCGAATTGCTCGAGGATGTCATGGCCCGTCTGTTCCGCCGCCTCACGCAAGATGACGCGGACCTCGTCCTCCATCGACCGGCTGTGCCGCGCCGCGCGCAGGCGAAGGAGCTTCTTGAGCTTGTCGTCGAGCTGGCGGACAGTGAGACTGGCCATTGGAACTTCCTCTGGATTATCAGAGGTTAACATGGCAGTGATTGCATTGCAATCAATGCAATCACAACATCTTGAAGGCGATCCAAAGCAGCAGCGCGGCGATCGCCCACAGTGCCGCCAAAGTCCAGCGGAAGCGACTACCTTCGGCTTTGTCGAACTCGGCGATGGTTTGCGGCGACAGCACCAAGCCGTCGCGCGTCATCTCGTCGAGCTGATCGAGCACGCGGGCGCCGCGGGTGAGCAGGCCAGGCGCGTTGCCGACGAACCGGCCAACCTCGGCGACGCCCTGCGCCGCATTTTCCAGTTTGCCGGCCGGGCCGAGATGCCGCGTCATCCATTCGCGCACCACCGGCTCGGCGGTGGCCCACATGTCGAGCTTGGGATCGAGCGAGCGCACGACGCCTTCGACCACCACCATGGTTTTTTGCAACAGCAGCAGTTCCGGCCGCGTGCGCATATCGAACAGGCCGGTGACCTCGAACAGCAAGGTGAGCAGCTTCGCCATTGAAATGTCTTCGGCGGTGCGGTTATGGATCGGCTCGCCGATGGCGCGGATCGCTTGGGCGAAATTCTCCACCGAATGGTGCGACGGCACATAGCCGGCTTCGAAGTGCACCTCGGCGGTGCGCTGATAATCGCGGGTGATGAAGCCGTGCAAAATTTCGGCGAGGAACAACCGCTCCTTGAGCCCAAGCCGGCCCATGATGCCGAAGTCGACGGCGATCAGACGGCCGTCGTCGTCGACGAACAGGTTTCCCGGATGCATGTCGGCGTGGAAAAAACCGTCGCGCAGCGCGTGGCGCAAGAATGTCTGGATCAGCACGCGGCCGAGTTTTGGCAGGTCAAAACCCTTGGCCACAAGACGGGCGCGGTCCGACAATGGCGTGGCGTCGATCCATTCCAAGGTCAGCACTTCCTTGGCGGTGCGGTCCCAGTCCACCGCCGGCACGCGGAAATCCGGATCGTCCTTGGTGTTCTCGGCCATCTCCGAAAGCGCCGCCGCTTCGAGGCGGAAATCCATTTCGACCGCCACCGTACGGCGCAGCGTCTCGACCACCTCGATGAACCGCAGCCGCCGCGCCTCGGCGAAAAGATTCTCGGCGTGCCGCGCGGCAAAGGTGAAGGCGCCGAGATCGGCATGGAAGCGCTGCTCGACGCCGGGCCGCAACACTTTGACCGCAACCGCGCGCGGCTCGTCCGCGGTCTCGACCGTGGCGCGATGCACTTGCGCGATCGAGGCGGCGGCGACCGACGGGCCGAAGCTCGAAAACACCGCCTTGAGCGGCTTGCCGAACGAGGCGGCCACCGCCGCTTCGGCCTCGCTTTGCGGGAACGGCGGCATCTGGTCCTGCAGCCGCTCGAGATCCGCCGCGAGCGCCGCGCCGACCACGTCCGGCCGCGTCGCCAAAAACTGGCCGAGTTTGACGTAGCTCGGGCCGAGCCGGGTCAGCGCCGCCGACAGGCGCGTGTCCGCAGCATCGGTCGTGCGCCGTTCGATCAGCCGCGCCAGCCGCAGGAAAGGCCGCGCCGGAACCGGCACGTCGGAAGGATCGACGATGCCGAACACGCCCTCGCGGGCGAACACGTAGCCGGCGCGGCCGAGACGGACGAGATGCGCGGGAGCGGAGATCACAAATGCCAGCCGCAATGCAGCGCCACGATGCCGCCGGTCATTTGCGCAAACGAAACCCGCCCAAAGCCCGCCGCGCGCAGCATGGCGGCAAAGGCCTCGGGCTTGGGAAAGCGCCGGATCGATTCCACCAGGTAGCGATAGGACTCGGCGTCGCCCGCCACCGCGCGGCCGAGCGCGGGAATGACGTTGAACGAATAGAAGTCGTACAGCCGGTCGAGACCGGGCACGTCGACCGTGGAGAATTCGAGGCATAAAAATTTGCCGCCGATTTTCAGCACGCGAAACGCCTCGGCGAGCGCCGTGTCGATACGCGGCACGTTGCGGATGCCGAACGCGATGGTCACCGCATCGAAACTGCGGTCGGCGAACGGCAGCGCCTCGGCATTGCCTTCGCTGAACGTGATCGCGTCGCCGAGGTGAAGCGCTTCGGCGCGCTCGCGGCCGACCGCGAGCATGTCGGGATTGATATCGCACACCGTCGCCCGGGTCAGTTCGCCGCCGGCTTCGATGGCACGAAACGCCACGTCGCCGGTGCCGCCGGCGATGTCGAGCAGCGCGAACGGCCGGGTTTTGGGCGGATCGAGCGCGGTGACCAGCGCGTCTTTCCAGGCCCGATGCAGGCCGAGCGACATCAGATCGTTCATCAGGTCGTAGCGCGGCGCCACGCTATGGAATACGTCGTCGACCAGCGCCTGCTTGTCCGCAAGCGGCACTTGGCGCGAGCCGAAATGGGTGTCTGCCATCGCTGATGTCCCTGTCAGCCAACCATAGCGCGGCGGCGCAAGCGACGCTATGTGTTGCCATTAACCATAGTGTTGCAGCCACCAGCGCCGGATCGAACGATGCCTGAATTGCCTGAAGTCGAGACGGTGCGCCGCGGGCTGGAGCCGGCGATGGAGGGCGCGCGCTTTGCCAAGGTCGAGGTGCATCGCGGCGATCTGCGCTGGCCGCTGCCGAAGGATTTCGCCAAGCGCCTCGAAGGCGCAACCGTGACCGGCCTGGGCCGGCGGGCCAAATATCTGCTTGCCGACCTCACGTCCGGCGACGTGCTGGTGATGCATCTCGGCATGTCGGGCTCGTTCCACGTCTTCGCCAAGCAACGCCAAAGCACGCCGGGCGCCTATTATCACGAGCGCTCCAAGCACGTCGCCCACGACCATGTTGTATTTCACATGTCGTCAGGCGCCATCGTCACCTTCAACGATCCGCGCCGCTTCGGTTCGATGAAGCTTGTGGCTCGGGCAAAACTCGACGACGAGCCGCTGCTGCGCGGGCTCGGCCCCGAGCCGCTCGGCAACGCCTTCGACGCGGCGATGCTGGCGCTGGCCTGCAAGGGCAAGAAAACCAGCCTCAAAGCGGCGCTCTTGGATCAGCGCATCGTCGCCGGGCTGGGCAACATCTATGTCTGCGAGGCGCTCTATCTGGCGCGGCTGTCGCCGAAGCGCCTGGCCTCGACCATCGCCACGAAATCTGGCGCGCCGAACGAGCGCGCCGCGCATCTGGTCGACAGCATCAAGCGTGTGCTCAACGACGCCATCAAGGCCGGCGGCTCATCGCTGCGCGATCACAAACTGACCGACGGCGGGCTGGGCATGTTCCAGCATAATTTCCGGGTTTACGATCGCGAGGGTGAGAAGTGCCGCACGCCCGGCTGTCCAGGCACCGTCAAACGCATCGTGCAAAACGGTCGCTCGACGTTTTATTGCCCGAGCTGCCAGAAGTAGAATCACCTCTCCCCGCACGCGGGGAGAGGGAGGCGCGAGCCTCACGCGATTAGTCCGGCAGCGCCTCGTCCAGCCACTTGGCGATCACCGCGGCGATCTCCTTGTTGTTCTTCTCCAGCATCATGACGTGGCTGTTGCCTTTGATGCCGATATCGGCGAGCCGGATATAGGTCGGCTTGACGCCGGCCTGGCGCAGATAGTTGACCGTGCAGTGATCGTAGGGCGCGTGGTAGGAGGCCTCTGACGTGAGCACCAGGATCGGCATCTTTTGCAGATTGGGCAGTTGCCGCGCCGGCTCGGCTTGCGCGTAGCAGCGCACCAGGTCGGGAGAGTCGGCTTTGTCCTGCTGCACCATCTTCAGCTCGGTAGAGTCCTTGATCGGCGGCGAATAATTCAACGGCACCGCGGTGATGCCATAAGGCAGCGCCAGCGTGCCTTGCTTGAACCAATCGGGCGCGCCTTTGAATTCGACCTGATAGAACGGCGGACCGTTCGGCTCGATCGCCAAAATCGCTTTCACCAGATCGGGGCGCGCATCGGCGACCGGCCAGCCAAACGCGCCGGCTTGCGAATGGGTGAGCAGGATCGCCGGCCCGATCTTGTCGAGCAGCGCCAACAGCGCATCGCGATTAAGGAATTGCTGCGAGGCGAAGTCGGCGATCGCCGGCATCTGGCTTGAGGCGAGTTGCACCGTCGCCGGATCGTCGGGCTCGCCGCTGCCCGGCCACTGGGTGTGCAAGACCGCCTGCGGCCACAGCTTGAATTTTTCCTGGGCGACGAAGCGCGACAGCGCATTGCCGCGCTCGACATTGTGCATCGGCCCGTAAGCCGCGGCGAGATAGCCGGAGCGCGCCCGGCCGGGCTGGTCGACCACATAGACCGCATAGCCCTCGCGGACGAAATATTGTGCCCAGCCCTCGCGGCCGTCCGGGGTGCCGATGTAATTGGTGCCCGACATGGTGCCGCCGTGCACCATGACGATCGGATAGGGATGCGTTTGCTTTGCCGGGATGCGCACCTCGACATACATCTGATGGCTGACATAGTTCTTGCCGTCGACCGTCGTCGTCTTGGCGTTGACATAGAAGAAACCGTCGCGCGCCAGCATCAGCGGCGGATCGTCGGCGGCCTGCGCGGGCCTGGTCAAGAATGCGATGGCCACGGTTGCGGCGATGATCAGTCCGGCCGCAATACCCGCATAGGCAATGATTTCACTTGGCTTCACGGCGCCCTCCCTGTTGAGTCATCATAACAGAGTGGCCGCGGCCGCGAATATCGGTCGGGCCTGCATCTTCCGGGAGCGTCAAGCATGGCTTACGAAAATATCATCGTCGAAACGCGCGGCCGGGTCGGCCTCATCCGGCTCAATCGCCCGCAGGCGCTCAACGCGCTCAACCGCGCGCTGATGAGCGAGCTCGGCCAGGCCATCGCCGCGTTCGACGCCGACGCCAATATCGGCTGCATGGTCATCACCGGCTCGGAAAAAGCTTTTGCGGCCGGTGCCGATATCAAAGAAATGGCCGACAAGGATTTCGCCGACGCGTTCTTCGGCGATTTTTGCGCGGATTGGCATCAGGCGGCGGCGGCGCGCAAGCCGGTCGTCGCCGCTGTCGCCGGCTTCGCGCTCGGCGGCGGCTGCGAGCTCGCCATGCAATGCGATCTCATCATCGCCGCCGACAACGCAAAATTCGGCCAGCCGGAGATCAAGCTCGGCATCATTCCCGGCATCGGCGGCACCCAGCGGCTCACCCACGCGGTCGGCAAGGCCAAGGCCATGGACCTCATCCTCACCGGCCGGATGATGGATGCCGCCGAAGCCGAGCGCTCCGGCCTGGTCGCGCGCGTCGTGCCGGCGGCGAGCCTGCTCGACGAGGCCATGAAAGTCGCCGAGACCATCGCCGCGATGTCGCTGCCGTCGGTGCTGGCGGCCAAGGAAGCGGTCAATCGCGCCTTCGAGACCTCGCAGGCCGAAGGCATCCGCTTCGAGCGGCGCATCTTTCATTCGCTGTTCGCCACCGCCGACCAGGGCGAGGGCATGCATGCCTTCATCGAAAAGCGGCCGCCGAAGTTCGAAAATAAGTAGTTCTCATCCGTCATGCCCGGCCTTGTGCCGGGCATCCACGTCTTAGACGCGGAATGAGTTCAAAGACGTGGATGGCCGGGACAAGCCCGGCCATGACGGGGTTGGGTGATTACTTCCGCACGCAGATCACGCGCACCACCGATTGGTCGATTGGAGTGTGACCGCTCGCAGGCGCGATGTTCTGTGCTTGCAGAAAGGCGCGCAGCGTTTCCGGCGGTATGAGCGCCGCCAGATTGACGGCACTCGCGCCGGCGACGGCAGTCGACTGCAAATCCACCATACCGGCGAAACGGCCCTGCGCATCGACCGCCGCCGCGCCGGTAAAGCCAAGCTTTGGCGCCGGGTCGAGGCCTTGGGCGCCGCGATGCGCCGGCGCGCGCGTCACCGCGCCGCCGCCGGCCTGGGCCAGCGGATCGGCGATGCCGACAAGCGTGAGGTCATCACCCGCGCCGCCGTCGCCCGCGAGCGCCACGGGCAAAAGGTTTTGCGCGCCGTAAACGCGCAGCAGCGCGATATCGTTGGCCTTGTCGGCGGCGATGCGTTCGGCATGGCCGAAGCCCGGTATTGTGATGGCCTGGCAGCCGTCGGTGATTTGCGCCGACGTGATCAGATGCCCTTGGCCGGACACCACGATGGCGGTGCCGTATTCGACGCTGCGCCGCAGTCCCGGCGGCGGCGCAGCGCTCGGATCGGGAAAGCCCTGATAGGTATTGGCCATTGTCGCGGCGATCGGCGCCATGACGCCTTCGGTGGCCTGGTCGAACAGAATAGTGATGCCGCGCAGTTCGCTGCCGCTCGATTGGACGCGGACGATGAATCTTTTCAGGCCCTGCATTCCCGACATGACGAAGGAGTCGGGCGTGACCGTCGAATGTTCGACGATGCGGCGGCGTACTTTCTTTTCGGCGTCGAACAAAGCCGCCAGCGCGCCCTCGTGCAGGCGAAATGTCTCGATGTCGATCTGACCCTGCCGCGACGTCCAGCGACTGCCCATGCGGGCCGGCGCGGTTTTGGGCACCAGCGCGCTTGGCAGGCCGAGCCGCGCGCCCGTGACCAGGTCGTCGATGATGCGCCATCCCGCCGCTTCCAGCGCGCCCTGCGACGGTGGACCGATGGTGTCGACCGCGGAATCGGGATCGTCCGATGCCGGCTTTGCGGCGACGGCGGGTTTCTTCGCGGCCGTTTTCGCTGCCGCGTCCATTGTTAGTCCCGGTAGCGCCAGCACCAGCAGGCCGACGACGATGCACGCGATCTTCATGACTATCGCCCCACGCGCCGGTTCAGCCTAGCGCAACGGTGGGGCGAAGCAATGCGGTGTCTGGATCGATACATCTGATCGGATGGCGGCCTTGATCGCTTGGCTGCCAATTGTTCGTGTTGATGAGCTTGTCAAGGATCTGCGACCGCCGGAGGCGGCGGCGCTTTGCGCCGTCCTTGACAAGCTCATCAACACGAACAGAAACGCTGTCCAAGCGATCAAGGCCGCTTTCTGGGCCTTTTAGACAAACCCGATGCCACCCCCAAGCCGGTCGTCCGCCGCGCCGTTCCGGTCTATGTTATCGCCATGTTGAGCACGGAAGAGCTTGAACGTTACGCGCGCCACATCGTGCTGCGCGAGGTCGGCGGGCCGGGACAGGCTGCGCTCGGCCGCGCCCGCGTGTTGGTGATCGGCGCCGGCGGGCTTGGCGCGCCGGCGCTGATGTATCTCGCCGCCGCCGGCGTCGGCACGCTGGGCGTGATCGACGACGATGTGGTTTCGCTGTCGAACCTGCAGCGGCAGATCATCCATGCCACGCCCGATGTCGGCCGGCCCAAGGTCGACACCGCCAAGGAGGAGATCCAGCGCCTCAATCCCCACGTCGCCGTGGAGCCGCACGGCGTCCGGCTGACCGCGCAGAACGCGCTTAATCTGATCGGCCGCTATGACATCGTCGCCGACGGCTCCGACAATTTCGCCACGCGCTATCTGGTCGCCGACGCCTGCTATTTTGCCAAGAAGCCGCTGGTCACCGCGGCGCTCGGCACTTTCGACGGCACGCTGACCACGATCCGCGCCCACGAGCGCGGCGCCGACGGCAAGCCCAACCCGACCTATCGCTGCCTGTTTCCCGAACCGCCGCCGCCCGGCAGCGTTCCGGCCTGCGCCGAGGCCGGCGTTCTCGGCGCGCTCGCCGGCGTCGTCGGTTCGATGATGGCGCTGGAAGTGATCCGCGAGATCGTCGGCTTCGGCGAAGGCTTGGTCGGGCGCCTGGTCATGCTCGACGCCCGCGCCATGCGCTTCGAGACGCTGCGCTATGCTTGGGATCCGGCCAATCCGCTCACCGGCGAAAAGCCGACGATCCACGATCTTTCAGCGCACGGGTAGAATTTTCTCACTTGGTCCAGATCGCCTGAATGGTCGAGCCCTTCATCACCGACCATTTGTTGGCGCCGGCATTCACCAGCGTGAAGCAATTGGCCATGGTGGCGCCGCCCCAGGTGGTGCAGAAGCCGTCCTTCGACAGCTTCCAGGTGCCTTCGCCCTTGTTGCCCGAGCCGATCGGCTCGCGCTTCATCTTGCCGTCGGCCAGGAAGGTCATCTTGTATTTGACGTTCGACAGCGTCGACGCCGTGAACGGCTGACCGTTGAAGAACGTGGTCTGGATTTCACTCGGCGGCAGCCTTGCGGGCTGCGCGGCGGCGACGGTTGTTGTCAGCAGGACGGCGAAAGCCGCAATTGTGCCGCTTCGTCGAAAATTCGCGTGCATCGTAAGCCCCCAAGATTCCGATTCACGGCCGCCATGATAATGATTTGCCGTCGCGGCGTCCGCTAAAAAAATCTCACCGGCTCTGGCCGTGATAGACGCTGTTCGGCCGCATGTCGGTGGCGGACGCCACGCGGTTCGTCATATTGAAGAAGCCGGCGACGGCGGCGATGTCCCAGATATCGCGGTCGCTGAAGCCCGCGTGGCGCAGTGCGGCGCGATCTTCCTCCTCGACCAGCCACGACTCGGCGGTGAGTTTTGCGGCGAAGTCGAGCATGGCGCGCTCGCGTTTTGATAAGCGCGCGGCGCGGTAATTCATGACCATCAATTCGCCCAGCACCGGATCGCCGGACAGCGCGCGCACCGCGGCGCCATGGGCGACTAGGCAGTAATAGCAGCGGTTGTGCGACGATACCGCGACCGCGATCATCTCGCGTTCGAGCTTGCTCAAGCCCGACGGCGCCAGCATCAGATCGTTGTACATGCCGACGAAGGCCGAGAGCTTCGGCATGTCGAAGCCATAGGCCTTGAGCACATTGGGCACGAAGCCGAGCTTTTCCTCGCATTTGGCGAAATAGGCCGCCATGTCCGGTGACAGGGTTGCCGGCTCAAGGGTCAGCGCCGTGATCTTGGTATCGTCACCGGCCGCGGCGCTGGGGCGCCGCTTTGCCTTGGCTTTGGCTGTTTTGCTGCTCTGCTTGGCCATCTTCGTCCCCTGTGAAACGCCCTTGCCGCACGCCATCTTTACGGCGGTGGCGATGGCGGATGCGCATATTGTGCGAGTATTATCGTAGCGGACCGCGCTGACCAGCCGGGACGGGAGCATGAACGTCCAGGATTTTCCTCTTAACGCCGATGACGGCGCCGCTCAGGCGCTCATCGCCGCCGCCGGCGCCGCCCTGGCAAAGCGCGGAAGCGATATCCCCGGCACGTTCCTTGCCGATTTGCTCGGCTCTGCGGTGCCCGACGATTTGCAGCGCTACGGGCCCGATGAGCTTGCAGCCATCGCCGAGCGGTCGTGGTCGCTGCTCGCGGTACGCCAGGTCGGCGCGCCCAAGATCAGCTTCGAACCGGCGCCGCTGACGCGCACCGTGTCGGTGCTCGACATCATCAATGACGACATGCCGTTTCTGCTCGATTCGGTCGTCGGCGAGCTCAATCAACGCGGTCTCGACATCCGCCTTCTGGTCCATCCGGTGTTCGCCGTGGAGCGCGACGCGGCGGGAACGCTGACGGCCTTCAAGGGTGTCGCGAAGGATGGCGGCCGGCACGAAAGCTTCATCCACATCCACATCGAGGGCGTTGCGGAGACGGCGCGGCGCGCCGAGATCGTGCGCGCGCTCGAAGACATTCTCGCTCAGGTTCGCGTTGCCGTGCAGGATTGGCGGCCGATGCTGGAATGGCTGCGCGCGGTCATCGCGGAATTGCGCGCCCATCCGCCGCCGCTCGACGCCGGCGAAATTGCCGAGGCCGTGCAGTTCCTGGAGTGGCTCGCGGCGGACAATTTCACCCTGCTCGGCGTCCGCGATTACGTCTTCACCGCCGATACCGACGTGCTCGAACCGATGTTCGAGACCGGGCTTGGGCTGTTGCGCTCGCGCGATGTGCGGCCGTTGCAGCGCTGGAACCAGCCGCTCGTCATCACGCCGGAAATTCGCGCGCTCATGGAGGAGCCACGGCTCCTCGTCATCACCAAGTCGACCTTGCGCTCGCCGGTGCATCGCCGCGTCGACATGGACTATATCGGCGTCAAGCGTTTCGACCGGCATGGCAAGCTGGTCGGTGAATACCGCATCTGCGGCTTGTTCACCTCGACCGCCTATACGCGATCGGTGCGCGCCATTCCCTATTTGCGGCGCAAGGCCGACGACGTCATCCGCCGCGCCGGCTTCGAACCGGCGAGCCATTCCGGCAAGGCGCTGGTCAATGTGCTGGAGACCTATCCGCGCGACGAATTGTTCCAGATCGACGAAGACCTGCTCTATCAGTTCGCGATTGCCATCCTTCAGCTCGGCGAGCGTCCGCGCGTGCGGGTGTTGCCGCGGCGCGACCGCTTCGACCGCTTTGTCTCGGTCCTCGTTTACATTCCGCGCGAGCGCTACGACGGACGGATCAGGGCGCTGATCGGCGATTATCTCTCAACCGCGTTCAACGGCGAGGTGCGTGCCTTCTATCCGTTCTTTACGGAAGGCCCGCTGGTGCGCGTGCACTTCATCATCGGCCGTGCCGAGGGCGAAGCACCGAATCCCGATCACGCCTCGCTCGACCGCGCCGTCGAAACAATCGTGCGCAGCTGGATCGACGGCCTGAACGAGGCGCTCGCCGCCGTCTACGATCCGGTCAAGGCGCACGCGCTGTCGGCGCGCTACCGTGGCGCATTCCCGATCGATTATCGCGAGGTCTATGCGCCGGCGATCGCCGTCGGCGACATCCGCGTCGTCGAACTGCTCGCGCCGGAGCGGCCGCTCGGTGTCGACTTCTACCGCCAGGGCGGCACCGGGTTGACCCGCGCGGGGCTGAAAGTCTTCAGTCAAAGCCGGCCGATTTCATTGTCCGAGCGGGTGCCGGTGCTGGAAGACATGGGCTTCCGTGTCGTCGATGAGCGCACCTACCACATCAAGCCTGAGGGCGCGGCGGAGGTCTGGTTCCACGACATGGAGCTGGAGAGTGCGTCGGGCCAACCGATCGACCTCGCTGCGCTCGAGCAGCGTCTCGAAGCCTGTTTTCTCGTCGTCATGGGCAAACGGGCCGAGAGCGACGGCTATAACGCGCTGGTGCTGGTGGCTGGGCTCGGCTGGCGCGACGTTGCGCTGATCCGCACCATCTCGCGCTTCCTGCGCCAGATCCGCGTGGCCTATTCGCAAGGCTACATGTGGGCGACGTTGCGCAAGCATTCGGCCATCGCCGCGCAGATCGTCACCCTGTTCCACACCCGGTTCGATCCGCATCTGCAGGCGTCGGACGATGAGCGCGCGGCGCGCGAGGCCGAGATCGCGTCCGCCATCGACGCCGCTTTGCAGGCGGTCGAAAGCCTCGACGAGGATCGCATCCTGCGCCACTTCGTCAATGCGGTGCAGGCGGCGATCCGCACCAACTTTTATCAGCTCGACCGTGACGGCCAGCCCAAGGACGTCATCGCCATAAAATTTTCAAGCCGCAAGGTCGACGCTATGCCGCTGCCGCGGCCGCTCTACGAGATTTTCGTCTATTCGCCCCGCGTCGAGGCCGCGCATCTGCGCTTCGGCAAAGTGGCGCGCGGCGGCATCCGCTGGTCCGACCGGCCGCAGGATTTCCGCACCGAAATTCTGGGCCTGGTGAAGGCGCAGAACGTCAAGAACGCCGTCATCGTCCCGGTCGGCGCCAAAGGCGGCTTCGTGCCAAAGTATCTGCCGGCCGGCGGCACCCGCGAAGCCATCCAGGCGGAAGGCATCGCCACCTACAAGATCTTCATTTCGACGCTGCTCGACATCACCGACAATATCGGCGCCGCCGGCGTCGTGGCGCCGCGCGACGTCGTGCGCAAGGAGGGCGACGATCCTTATCTGGTCGTCGCCGCCGACAAAGGCACTGCGACGTTCTCCGACATCGCCAACGACATCGCTATCGCCCACGATTTCTGGCTCGGCGACGCCTTCGCCTCCGGCGGCTCGGCCGGATACGACCACAAGAAGATCGGCATCACCGCGCGCGGCGCCTGGGAATCGGTCAAGCGCCATTTCCGCGAAATGGACGTCAACCTCGCCACGACGCCGTTCACCGTGGTCGGCGTCGGCGACATGTCGGGCGACGTGTTCGGCAACGGCATGTTGCGCGAGAAGACGACCAAACTGGTCGCCGCCTTCGATCACCGCGACATTTTCATCGATCCCGACCCCGATCCGGAGCGCACCTTCGCCGAGCGCCAGCGCCTGTTCGACCTGCCGCGCTCGAGCTGGCAGGATTTCGACAAGACGCTGATCTCCAAAGGCGGCGGCGTCTATCCGCGCTCGGCCAAGGAGATCAGGCTGTCGGCCGAAGCGCAAAGGCTCTTCGGCACCGGCGAACGGCTGACGCCGCAGGACCTCATTCGCGCCATCCTCAAAGCGCCGGTCGACCTGATCTTCTTCGGTGGCATCGGCACCTATATCCGCGCCGCCGACGAAAGCGACGAAGCGGTCGGCGACCGTGCCAACGATGCCGTCCGCGTCTTTGGCAAAGATCTGCGCTGCAAGGTGATCGGCGAGGGCGCCAATCTCGGCATGACGCAGCGCGGCCGCATCGAGGCGGCGTTGCGCGGCATCCGGCTCAACACCGACGCCATCGACAATTCGGCCGGCGTCAACACCTCCGACATGGAGGTTAATCTCAAGATCGCGCTCAGCATTCCGTTGCGCGACGGCCGGCTCACGATGGACGGTCGCAACGCGCTGCTTGCCGAGATGACCGACGATGTCGCAGCTCTCGTGCTGCGCAACAATTATTTGCAGCCGCTGGCGCTGTCGCTCGCCGAGCGGCGCGGTATGGAGGCTTTCGGCTTCCAGCAGCGCCTGATCCAGACCTTGGAGAAGCGCGGCCACTTGGACCGCGCGGTCGAATTTTTGCCCGACGACGCGCAGCTTGCCGAGCGGCGGCGACGCGCCGAACCGTTTACCCGGCCGGAGCTGGCGGTGCTGCTCGCCTACGCCAAGCTGACGCTCGACGAGGATTTGCTGGAATCCGCGGTGCCCGACGACCCCTACCTCGCCCGCGAGCTCGGCCGCTATTTCCCCAAAGCCATCGCCGAACGCTTTCCCGACGCGCTCGAGCATCATCGCCTGCGCCGCGAGATCATCGCCACCCAGCTCGGCCATTCGATGATCAACCGCGGCGGCCCGTCGCTGATCGTGCGTATCGCCGACCAGACCGGCGCTGCGCCCGCCGCCATCGCCGCAGCCTTCGCCGCCGTGCGCGACAGTTTTGGCATGACCGCACTCAACACGGCGATCGATGGGCTCGACAATCGCATTCCGGGCAAATTGCAGCTCGAGCTTTACGCGGCGGTCCAGGACCTGCTGCTCGACCGCATCATCTGGTTCCTGCGTAACGTCGACCTTTCCAAAGGCCTGGCCGACGTCGTTGCGCATTACCGCGACGGCATCGCCGCCGTCGAAGCCGCGCTCGACGGCGCGCTGTCCGAGGACGGCTTGAGCGCGCGGGCCGCGCGCAAAGCCAAGCTCGTCGAGGCCGGCGTGCCGGCGGAACTCGCCGGGCGTTTGTCCAATCTGCCGTCGCTCACCGCCGCGCCCGACATCGTCCTGGTCGCCGACCGCACCGGCAAACCGATCGGCGAGGTGGCCGCGACCTATTTTGCCGCCGGCGCGTTCTTCCGGCTCGATCGCATTACCAGCGCCGCGAGCAATATTCCGATTGCGGATTATTTCGACCGGCTGGCGCTCGACCGGGCGCGGGATTCGATCGGCGATGCCGAGCGGCGGCTTGCCGCAGCCATGGTCGGCAATGGCACGGCCGGCGCTGCCGCCGTGGCGGCCTGGGTTGAGCCGCGCCATGACGAGGTCGAGCGCGTCCGGCTGGCGGTCCACGAGATCGCCAATTCCGGGCTGACGCTGTCGAAACTGGCGGTGGCCGCAAGCCTGCTCGGCGACTTGGTCAAGAATTGAAGGCCGGCAGGGACTTACCCACAGGCGCCGCGGCCGGCCACAAAAAAGAACCCCAAGCAGAGTACGCGCTTGGGGTTCTAGGTGTTGCCTCAACTTAGGCTTATTGGGCCGGGCGGCAGGGTGTCGGGGGATGGGGGAGCCGCCCGGTTGGCCTAATGAACAACAAGTAGGAGCGAGGTTCGTGGATGCAATGCGGATCACGGTTTAGTGTAATCCGCTGCGTCAAAACGCGCCCCTTGCAAACAACAAATCCATCGCGAAACGAATTTTTGCCGCGGCGCAATGCGGCTCAGTACTACCTCGCATACGTGACGCGCGGATGTCACAAACTCGGCGCGATTTTACTCAATTGTTCCGGCGCCGAAGAATTTCATTTTCCGCGTGGAACCAACCGAGCTTGCAGCACTTATTGGTCTTGGGCCACGATGGGGTGAGATGTGCACGGGGCGCTCATAAGCCGGAAAGTGCGGACGTCGTCGGCCCAAGCGGCATGGCAATGATTGCGGTTGTTACGAACTGTTGCGAGATCACGGCATGAACGCGATCCAGTCGCTACAGCCGTTTTATACGGTGGCCGGCTTCGCCGTCGGCATGCTGGTCGGCTTGACCGGGGTCGGCGGCGGCTCGTTGATGACGCCGATCCTGATCGTGCTGTTCGGCGTCCATCCGGCGACCGCGGTCGGCACCGACCTGCTCTACGCCGCGGCAACCAAGACGGCCGGCAGCCTGGTGCATGGCTATAACCGGACCGTCGATTGGCGGGTGGTGCGGCGCCTGGCCACCGGCAGCGTGCCGCTGACGGTCCTGACCATCTGGGCGCTGAGCTATGTCAACATCAACGGCGCGGCGGCGCGCGAGCTCATCGCCGGCGTGCTGACGCTCGCGCTGTTTGCCACCGCGCTGATGCTGGTGTTTCGCGACCGGATTGTGACCCGCTACGCGGCGCGCGTCGGTACGCTGCCGCCGCAGCGGATCGCGACGCTGACCGTGATCGTCGGCGCCGTGCTCGGCGTGCTGGTGTCGATCTCCTCGGTCGGCGCCGGCGCCATCGGCGTCACCGCCCTGATCCTGCTTTATCCGCAGCTGCCGACGGCGCGCATCGTCGGCTCCGACATCGCCCACGCGGTGCCGCTGACGCTTGTCGCCGGCATCGGCCATTGGTGGCTTGGCTCGATCAATCTCGCTCTGTTGATTCCGCTGCTGTTGGGATCGGTGCCCGGCATCGTGATCGGCAGCTATACCGCCGTGCGCGTGCCGGAAAAGGCGCTACGCCTTCTGCTGGCGGCGACATTGGTCCTGGTGGCGACCAAATTGTCGTTTGACGTGCATTCGTCAGGCATGCCGGTGGTCACGGCGACGACAAATCGCGCACATTGATTGTTGCTCGGCGCGGCGATTGTTTCTTAACGCGTCTCCTGCCCGGAATCGGGCAGGCCGTAGCGATGCAAATCGGCGCCATGGGCGTCGAGCCAGGCTTTGGCGCGGTCGTGACCCGGGCAAAGCCGCTGTACCAGCCGCCAGAACCGCGGCGAATGGTTCATCTCGACGAGGTGCGCCACTTCGTGCGCGGCGAGGTATTCGAGCACATGGCTCGGCGCCAGAATGAGCCGCCACGAGAACGACAGCATGCCGGTGGTCGAGCACGAGCCCCAGCGGCTCGATTGATCGCGCACGGTGATCCGTTTGACGGCGACGCCCAGCGTCGCGGCAAATCTCAAGCTCGCGGCTTCAAGCTCGCGCCTGGCCTCGCGGCGCAGGTAATCGCCGACGCGCCGGTCGAGATGCGGGGCGTTGCCGGCGACGCACAGCAACCGCTCGCCGTCATCGGTCACTTCGGCCCAGACGGTGCCGCGCATGCCGCGGCGGTGCGCGATGCGGTGCGGCACGCCGCGCAGCGGCACCACGACGCCGTCGGCGAACGGCGTCGCCTCCGGCAGCCGCCCAAGCCGCGCCGCGATCCAGCCGCCGTGCTTTTGCGCGAACTCGCCGGCTTCCTTCAGCGTGCCGCGCGGCGGAATGGTCAAAATGACTTCGCGCGTGGTCGCCTGGATGCGCAAGGTGTAGCGCCGCGCCTGCCGGTGGCGGCGCAGCTGCACCAGATAAACCGATCGGTCGAAGACGATCTCGATCGTCCGCGGTTCACTTGGGCGACGATAAAGCAGCGCACGCAGCGGCATGGCGAAGCATCCGGGCAAAAATCGACGCGAATACTGCCACGATTCGGTGCGCAGCGCGAAGGCCGCAGCCGGCGCGGCGATCAAGCCTGCTGCAACGCCGCGCCGTTATGCGCGCGCCGCTTGGCGGCGCCGTTGCGCGCGCTGTTCGCCATGTGGCCCATCGACAGGATGAAATCGGCGATGCGCGGGGCGATCTCGGAGCGGAAGCGTGAGCCGTTGAACACGCCGTAATGCCCGACGGCCGGCTGCAAGTAGTGCGCCTTGCGGTCGGGCGGGATATTGACGCACAGCCGATGCGCCGCCTCGGTCTGGCCGACGCCGGAAATATCGTCGTGCTCGCCTTCAATGGTGAGCAGCGCGACGCGCTTGATCTTGGTGAGATCGACAGGCCGGCCGCGATGGGTCATCTCGCCCTTGGGCAAAGCGTGGCGGACGAACACGGTCTCGACGGTTTGCAGATAATATTCGGCTGCGAGATCCATCACGGCGAGATATTCGTCGTAGAATTCCTTGTGCTTGCCCGCGGAATCGCCGTCGCCCTTCACCAGATTGAGGAACAATTGCTTGTGCGCCTCGATATGGCGCTCGAGATTCATGCTGACGAAGCCGTTGAGCTGCAGGAAGCCAGGATAGACGTCGCGCATGAAGCCCGGATTGGGAAACGGCACCTTGGTGATGACGTGGCTGTGGAACCAGTCGGTGCCGCGATGTTCGGCAAGCGTGTTCACCGCGGTCGGATTGACCCGCGTATCGATCGGCCCGCCCATCAAGGTCATGGACACCGGCACATAGGGATCGTCGTCGGCTTCCATCAGCGCCACGGCGGCCATCACCGGCACCGCCGGCTGGCACACCGCGATGACGTGGGTGTCGCCGTGTAGCGCGTGCAGGATCGAGATCACGTAGTCGATGTAGTCGTCGAGATCGAAGCGGCCTTCCGACACCGGCACCATGCGCGCGTCCACCCAGTCGGTGACGTAGACGTCGTGATTGGGCAGGAACGCTTCCACCGTGCCGCGCAATAGGGTGGCGAAGTGGCCCGACATCGGCGCAACGATCAGGAGCCGCGGCTGCGGCCGGCGCGGCGGGTGCTGGAAGACGCGCTCGAAATGGATGAGCTTGCAGAACGGCCGCTCCCACACCGTCGAGAGCTGCACTGGCACGCGCTCGCCGCCGACCAAGGTCGAGGTGATGCGCCATTCCGGCCGGCCGTAGCGGCGCGTCGAGCGCTCGAACAATTCGGCCGCCGCGGCGACCGTCTTGCCGAACGTGGTGAAGGACAGCGGATTGACCGGGTTCTTGTAGAACAGCCGCGTGGCGTCGGCCCAGGCGCGTGCCGGATTGAGCGCCGCATGGCTCATCTCGTAGAACCAATACAACGGCGCGGCGGTCAGCAAGGCATTGCTGTCGCCTGGCACGGCAGGCGCGCCGCCAAACTCCCCGATCGCCATTGATGACCCTAACCCGGCTTGCTGCAGTGCAGCATTGTGACGATGGTATGTCATGTCATCAAGATAAGCGCAATCATTTCCATTTCCGTTACGTATGAAGGCCAACGCTTTGCGGCCATTCGCACCGCACATGGCACCTATATTGGCGCCGATACGGCGGTTTATTCGCCGGCTTGGATCAGCGAGCCGTGGCGGCGCGCGCTCTGCAACAGCTTGAGGAAGCCGAACACGCCGGCGGCAAAGAACACGACATTGAGCGCCAGCGCGCTGAGCATCAAGTCGGGCCGGAAGGTGTGCTCGATCAAGAGCGCGCGCATGCCCTCGAAAACGTAGGTCGGCGGCAGCGCCCACGACACCGGCTGCAGCCACGCCGGCAAAGTCGAGACCGGGTAGTAGACGCACGTCAGCGGCATGAACAAAAACATGATCGACCAGGCGAGGTTTTCCGCGCCGAGGCCGTTGCGCAACACCAGGCCGGAGACAAAAATCCCGACCGCCCATGCGGTGAGCATCAGATTGAGAAAGAACGCCACCAGCGCCAGGCCGAGACTGTAAAGATTGAAGCCGAAAAATGCGATCGCAAGAAAGGTCACCGGCACGGTCCCGATCGCCAAGCGCACGATGCTCATCACCATCAGCGCGCTGATGAACTCGAACGGCCGCAGCGGGCTCATCATCAGGTTGCCGATGTTGCGCGCCCACATTTCTTCCATGAACGAGATCGAAAAGCCGAGCTGGCCGCGGAACAGGATGTCCCACAGCAACACGGCGCCGATGAAGGTGCCGGCAGCTTGGGCAAAAAAACCAGCGTTCTGCACGATGTAATATTGCAGGAAGCCCCAGGTGATCATCTGCACCGTCGGCCAGTAGACCAGATCGAGCAGCCGCGGCCACGACGAGCGCAACAGATACCAATAGCGCAACATCATTGCGCCGGTGCGCCGCGGTGAAAAATCCAAGACGCCGTCGCTGAGCGTGGTCATTGCATGGCCTCGCGCTCGATGCCGCGGCCGCGGGCGACGTCGAGAAAAACTTCTTCCAAAGTGCGCCGGCCGTAACGCGCCAACAGTTTCACCGGCGTGTCGTCGTCCTCGATATGGCCGCGCTTCATGATGATGACGCGGTCGCACAGCCGTTCGACCTCGGCCATGTTGTGCGAGGCGATCAGCATCGTGGCGTTGCGCTCGCGGCGATAGCGCTCGAGCCGGCCGCGCACCCAGTCGGCGGTGTCGGGATCGAGCGAAGCGGTGGGCTCGTCGAGCAGCAGCAGTTCCGGCGCGTTGATCAAACCCTTGGCCAGCGCGACGCGGGTCTTCTGGCCGTCGGAAAGTTTTCCGGTCTGGCGGTCGAGCAGATCGGTGAGATCGAGCTCTTCGCCGAGCTGCTTGATGCGCTGCGCCAGATCGGGCACGCCGTAGAGCCTGCCGAACACGGTGAGGTTCTGCCGGATGGTGAGCCGCATCGGCATCGCCACATAGGGGCTTTCGAAATTCATCCGGTGGAGCACCCGATAGCGCTGCCGCGGCATCTCGGCGCCCAGCACCGTGACCCGCCCGGAGGTCGGTGTGGTCAGCCCCATGATGGAGGCGATGGTCGTGGTCTTGCCGGCGCCGTTGCCGCCGAGTAGTCCCGTGACCGAGCCCGGCGTCAGCGTGAACGAGATGCCGTCCACCGCCGCGATGGTCTTGTAGATTTTGACAAGCCGCTCGATGGCGATGGGGGGTGCGGGGGCGTGCATCCGCGCACATGTGGCGCGCTGGCGCGGAGGAGGCAAGGGGAGGGCTGGGATCAATGCCGCTTTCTAGGCCGTGCCACATATCTTCGATGCAGGTTTCGCACCAGGCAGCATATGGCCGAGCGCCACGGAAGATGGCACAACACGGCGCCCCGGGGAGGGGTTCCGCCAATGAGTACGATCACAATGGCGCAAGCCGACCGCATCATCGACGCCGCTATCGCGCGCGGCGTCGAGCTCAACTGCCGGCCGATCAGCGTCA
>Ga0210395_10001033_pt1 | contig 21645 bp, 19 predicted proteins | sample IncBWH4OmetaG_FD_150861 | JGI IMG/M metagenome (GOLD analysis project Ga0210395, IMG submission 150861) | Forest soil microbial communities from Barre Woods Harvard Forest LTER site, Petersham, Massachusetts, United States - Inc-BW-H-4-O ...
CCGGTGAGGCGTCTGGTCCGAGCGCCGGGTTCAGACCATCGCTGCCAGAGGTAATACGGGACCGCTTCGTTGAGCGACTCGTTCGGCAAGAAGACGGTCTGCGACGGCGCGTGTGAGCCGAGCCAAGCGACCGTCGAGCCGTCGGCGCTGATCGAAGCCGGACCGTTTGCGCCACACGCCGGCTCGCCCCCGGCCGACGAGGTACTCGTGCCGCATTCCGGACCGGGGCTGTCGCCGATCGCGGTACGAGTGACGAGAGTGGTCGTCTTGTTCTGGAGATCGCGCACGAAGAGCTGGCCCGCGGGAGTTGTGGGCATGGAGCTTTCAGGCAAGCTCGACGGCAGTTCGCCCGAGCGAAAGACGACGTATTGCCCATTCGCGCTGACCGAGGTGTTTGGCCACACTTCGGCGCCGGGGTCGCCGCCGGGGAACGACAACGTCACTAGCGAGTCGTCGTAGCCGGCAGGTGTTTCGCTCCCATTCTGCGCGGACACAAGGGTGTAGGCGCCCTCTTGGCCCGGCGCCACATCCATGTCACGCTCGTACACCTCGACGTTTTCGGTGTGGTTCGGCTGCGAATGCGGAACCAGCTGCTGGGCACTGGAGAAGACAACGTAGCGTCCTTCCACGCTGACCGACGGGCTCTCGGCGCCGCGGACGAGCACCTTGCCCGCTTCCTTGCCTTCGCTGAGAACAAGATTGCCGCTCGCCACCAGTTCGAGCCCCCCGGTTTCGCGGTCGTAGCGGAAAATGCCGCCTTCGCGCTCGGTGCCCGGTGGTTCGGCGGCCTCTTTTTCCTGCTGTGTTTCGTCGTCGTCTTCGAAGAAGTTGGTGGCCTTTGTCTGGAACACGACGTACTGGCCGTTCCCGGAGATGTCCGCGTCAGTCGTAGGCGCATTGGCCTGTTCATCCGAAGCGTTGTCAACTGAGGCGATGTTCGCTCCAAACCCTTCGCCAATCGGTCCATAGATCGCATAAGCCGACGGAGCAAGTGCCAGCAGCCCAAGCGCAACCAGTGACACCAGCCAGATCCTCACGCGGCCGACTCTTCCCACGCGATCCAAACCCCGCACAAAGGCCAGCAGCCTCACGAGACCCGCACCGCCTTGCGAGCGGTCATCTTGTTGCCCGCGTTATCGGAGGCGCTCACCACGATCGTGTACGTGCCAGCGTGCCCATAGCTGTGCCTCAGCGTCTTGCGCCCTCCGCCCGAGTGCCCGTCGCCGAAGCTGACTTTGACCGAGCCCAGCTTTACCCCCGAGGCTTCGCTCTTTGGGCCGTCGCCCAGGCTCACCGTGACGCCGGACCCGCTCACGTGCACGCGCACGCGCACGCGCGGTGGTGTCCGATCGACCTTGATCGTGCCAGGCACCGAGTCGACCACCTGGCCCAGCGAGTCGGTAGCCTCGACCTGGATCGAGTGCACGCCATCTGGGAGCTGTGCCCGGTTGAGCAGGTATTCGTCGCCGCTGACGTTTTCGACGACTTCGCGATCGTCGACGAGGATTGAGTAAGTGATCTTGCCGGCGCCGGCCAGCGGCACTTCCCACTGCAATGGGATGCGCGCCGCTTTGACCCAGCCGTTGGGGGCGTCGGTGACAAACTCGCCCGGCGGGGCGCGCACGACCACGGCGGCGATCTGCGCATTTGCGCCGCTGCCCTGCAGAAAAGCGAAGACCGCGTCGCCGCGGTGGGAGACGCCCAGGTCGAGTTGCGCCACCGCACCGCCGTGCGGGGCGGCCACGATCGCGCGGTTTGGGGTGCCGTCGGCGCGGCGTTCTAGCACCGCCACTCCACCGGCGCCGTGGACCTGCACCTTCCAGGCAGCCGCAAGGGCCCCGTCGTCGGCGCGTGTGAGCAGCGGGTCGCCGGGCACTTCCGAGCCGGCGTCGAGCCTGATCGGCGTGCCGATCGCGGTTTCCGAACCGTTGCCGTCGAAGCTCTCATCGCCCGTGCCATAGCCAACGTCGAAGGCGCCTTCTGCGTCGACGGCCATGCTCAGCGGGCCCAACCCTTCGGGCGGGCCTTCGCCAGCCGGTGGCCCTTCGACTGGCTTGGCCGCGCCGAAGGCCGCCCCCTTTGGTGAGAACGAGGACGGGATCTCGCACACGAACACACGCGCATGGGTAAAGCCCGAGCCCGGCGCCGGCTGCTGGCGCCAGGCGATCGCGCCCTCACCGAAGCCGGCGAAGTCGAGTGAGAACTCGTCGGCTGGGCCGTTCAGCGGATGGCCGTTGTACGTGGCCGGGCTGACGTCGAGGATATCGCCTGGGACCAGGCCAAAGATGCGCCGTGCGTAGATGCGGTTGACGAAGTTATCGTCGGGCTCCTGCCAAGCGAGCAAACCTTCGCCGGTCAGGTCGATCGCCACCTGCGGCGAGTTCAGCGCAGTGGGTTGCGGCACCGGCTGGTTGACATCGCGGTTCAGCGGCTGCCCGAGCGAGGTCCAGTACTGGCCGTCGAAGCGGGCCATGCGGATTTCGTCCTGCACATAGCCTGGTGGTATGTTGGGCGTCGAGGGACCGCTCACGGCTGTAATCACGCGGTATGTGACGTAGGCGTCGCCGGAGAGATCCATCGCGACCGACGGGTAGGTGCCAGTCGCCTGGCCGATGTTCAGGTCAACGGGCACCGGCGGCTGGAAGCCGGAGACGCCAGGGTCCATCGTCGCCGAGAACAGGCCATCGGTGGTTGACGAGTAGTGATTGGCCCAAACCACGATGAGCCGCCCGCCTTCACCCGCCGCGATCGCCGGGAACGACGATTCGAACTTCTCCCCCACGTCCACACGCTGAGGGGCTTCCCACTTGTCGTTCACGTACTGGGCCACGAAGATGTGCTCGCGGCCTTCCGTGCGCTTGCGATAGACGATTCCCCCCGTTCCGTCGGCGGCCATTGCCGCGCCGCCAAGTTCGACGATTTCGGCGGAGGGGCCGTCGATTGGCGTGACAGGGGAGATTTCGGCTTGGGCCGTCGCCGCGCACAGCAGCACGGCGGCTATCGAGACGCACAACGCGCGAAGCACCGCGCAAGGCTGACCGCCGCGAGCGACCAACTTGTGAACGAGTTGATAAACGACGCCCTAAAACGTGACAACAGCCATGATGTTCACCAATTCTTCTCAAGTTGAGAACATCTTTTTTACGTGAGGGGGAGGCCCATCCTCGACACTTTTCCCATCGTATGCTTCACGGTGGGCAATGCGGGTGGGCAGGGCATGCTCGGCGATTTCGCGATATACAGCGACGCCGCTGCGGCACATCGGCGTCAACCTGTGTACGCAATGTGAACAGCCGCAACATTGAGGCGTGTGTCGGTATATGCACCGCGACCGCCCAAACACAGCAAAAGGAGCTTCCAACGTGCGCACGACTCGCACCATCATCCTAAGCCTGATCGCCGCGCTCGCGCTGGCCGTGCCCGCCGTCGCCGGGGCGCGCGCGCTGCTGATCGACGGCTCGACCTCCGTCTTCCCGCTGATGACGCAGCTCGCCGCCGCCTACCACAAAGCGACCAAAGAACCGACCCCGAAAATCAACCAGGGGACCTCCGACGTCGGCGTCTCCGACGTGGCCGCCGGACGCGTGGACATCGGCGACGTCTCGCGCAACCCCGAAGAAGGCGACCCCAAAGGGCTCGTGTTCACGAAGATCGCGCGCGACGGCGTGTGCATGATCACCAATCCCAAGAACCCGATCGCGAACCTCAACCAGCAGACGGTGCAGGCGATCTTCACCGGCGACGTGCGCGAATGGAGCGAAGTGCCGGGGGCCAAGATCTCCGGGCCGATCGACCTCGTCGACCGCATCGCCTCCTCCGGTACGCAGGCCGCCTTCCAGGACATCTTCCTCGGCGAAGCGCTGAAGATCTCCCCCAGCGCCGAGGCCGAGGAAAGCAACGGGCTCGTGCAGAACAAGGTCAAAACCGACGAAGACGCGATCGGCTTCGTGTCGTTTGCCTTTACCAGCGGCGTCAACGCCGTCGGCTACCAGGGGATCCCCTGCACGCTGCAGAACGCCAAGTCCGGGCAGTACCAGGGCGTTCGTAACTTCTGGATGGTGACCAAAGGCGCTCCCAAAGGGCCCGCGAAGAAGTTCATAGAATGGATCACCAGCTCGAAAAACGCCACGGCCCGCAGGATCATCAACTCCGAGTGGATCGCGATCCACTGACACCCTCCGCCGCACCGGGTCGCCCTGGGGGCGGCCCGGCAGGGCGTTCGGGCATCTTCTCGGTGGCGACGTGTTGAGGAGTCTTCTCGGGGGCGGCGGGTTCGCGAAGCTCCTCGGCCGCGGGGCCGCTGCCGCCGAGCGGCGCACCGAGCTTTTGCTGCGCGCGCTCGCGGTTGGCGTGCTCGTGGTGATCCTCGGCATCGCGATCGTCGTCTTCTCCAAAGCCTGGCCATCGTTCTCTCACAACGGGCTTGCCTGGTTCGGTTCAGGCGGCGACGTCGACACGCAGTTCGAGGCGATGATCAACGGGCCCCGCGATCCCGCCAACTACGTCTACCACTTCAAAGCCTGGCCGCTGATCTGGGCGACGATCCTGACCTCCGGGCTGGCCGTGATCTTCGCCATGGTCATCTCGATCCTGGCGGCGGTGTTCGTCGTCGAGCTCGCCCCGGCTCGCGTCAAGCGGGCGATCGACCCGACGATCAGGCTCCTGGCGGGGGTGCCGTCGGTCGTCTACGGGCTGATCGGGATCCTCGCGATCGCCCCGTGGGTCGAACACAACTTCATTTCCCAGCAGCGCAAGCGCTCAGTTGAGTACGTGGTGCAGTTGACAGGGGCGAACCTGAGCGTCGCTGTCTTGATCTTGACCGTGATGATCGTGCCGATCATGGTGGCGATCATCGCCGGGGCGCTTGAGTCGGTGCCGCGCTCGTGGACAGAGGGCTCGGCGGCGCTGGGGGTCAACCGCTGGCGCACCACCTGGCGCGTATCGCTGCGCACCGTGCGGCCCGCGATCGTTGCGGCCGCGGTCCTCGCCACCGCGCGGGCGCTGGGCGAGGCGATCATGCTCGCGATGGTCGCCGGCTCGCGCGGCTTTTCGCCCAACCCGCTCGACGGGACCACCTTCCTCTTCGAGCCGGTGCGGCCGCTTGCCGCGACGATCGTCCACTACGTCGAGGATCTCAACGTCGTGCCGGTCGAACACACGCTGTACGCGATGGCCGCCGTGCTGCTCGTCTCCTGCGCACTGCTGTCGCTCGCCGGCTGGGCGGCGAAGCAGCCGATGAAGCGCTATGGGGTCAGGACGTGAGCTTGACATTGCAACAGAGGCTGGACGTGAGCGCGGCGTTCTTCCAAAACAGGCGATGTTCCGCGCGCGCGCGCGGGGGGAAGGCGTTTTGCGCCAACCGCACATCCAACCCCCGCCCCTCCCGGTCCAGCGATCCGCGCAAGCCGCGGACGCGGGCATAGGCGTCTTATGGCAAGCCCATCCCCATCCCTTGCGCAGGCGTCCGGCGCGACCCAAGCCCTCACGCCTCCCGCCGGCTCGATCCATCCCACCAAGCAGCGCGACTCGATCCGCAGCTGGCCGCTGGGCGATCGCGTCGCCTACCTGCTCTGCTGGGTCGTTGGGATCGGGCTGTGCGTGATGGCCGGGGCGATCGTGCTGTTCATGCTCATAAAGGGGGTTAGCTACCTGCGGCCCAGCCTGCTGATCGAACACCCGAGCGCCTCACAGGATCAGGCGACCTCCGGTGGCTTTCTCGACCCGATCGAGGGCACGCTGATACTGACCGCGGTGGGCATGGCGATTGCCGCTCCGCTCGGCGTCGGGCTGGCCGTTTGGATGAGCGAGTATCAACGTCCCGCCTGGCTTGCGCGGCTGGTCGAGTCGGGCGTGGAGATGATCGCGGGCGCACCGAGCGTGCTGCTTGCGATGTTCGGACTCGCGCTGTTCGCACGCCCGGCGCTGGCCTTCCTCTCACAGACCTCGGCCGGCGGGTCGGTGTTCGGTCGTTCCTTTTTGACGGCGGGGGCGATGATGTCGCTGCTGGCGCTGCCGCTCGTCGTCGCCTCCACGCGCGAGGCGCTGCTGCAGGTGCCTGCGCACGTGCGCGAGGCCTCCTATGCGCTCGGCAAGACGAAGGCGACGACGATCCGCAAGGTGCTGCTGCCGTCGGTGCGGCCGAGCATCGCCAACGGCTTCACGCTCGGTGTCGGGCGCATCGTCGGCGACACCGCGATCGTCGTGATCCTGCTGGGCGCGACGATCCGTCTGGAAGGCGCAGGCGGCGCGCCGCTGCTCTCCACGCTGCGCGGCACCGGCGGCACGCTCACCAGCTACGTGCTGTTCAACTCGCCCGCCGGCGAAGGCAACGCGCACGAAAAGGCCTATGCGGCGGCCTTCGTGCTGCTTTTGATGGTGCTCGCGTTGAACGTGATCGTGATGCGGCTCAACTCGAGCCGCGCCGGCAGCGGACAGAGCCTCGGCGCCTCCGGCCGCTGGCGTGCGATGACAAGGGGGGCGCCGTGGATCCGCTGATTGGCGAGAACGCCTACCGACGAAATGAGGTGGCCGTGGGTCGGCCAATTGACAGACCGTCCACCGACGAAATGAGGTTCTTGTGGATCCGCTGATGCCACCGCCCGTGAGGCGGATCGTGCTCGAGCGCGAGCCGACTGTCGTGAACCCGCCGTCCAACGGCTCGGCCACAGCAACCGCCGAGCGGCCCAGCCGCGCACCGCTCACGAGCGCCGACGAACGCGCGCCGGGCGCCGAGGTCCAGGAGCGCATGCGCATCGAAGGGGTTTGGCTGGCCTACGGCGAGAAGTGGGTCGTGCGCGATGTGAGTTTGCCGGTGCGCAAGGGCGAGGTGCTCGGGCTGATCGGCGCTTCGGGCTCGGGCAAGACGACGCTCTTGCGCTCGCTCAACCGCCTCACGGAGATCACCGCGGAGGCGGCGCGCGCGGGGCGCATCTCACTCGACGGAGAGGAGATCGGCGAGATCGAGGTCAACTCGCTGCGCCGGCGCGTCTCGATGGTCTTCCAACAGCCCAACCCGTTCCCGATGAGCATCTTCGAGAACGTCGCCTACGCGCTGCGTGAGGAGCACGGCGAGAAGGGGGCACGCAGGCGCAAACGCCGCTCGCACGACGAGCTGATGCCGGCCGTGGTCGACGCGCTGCGCAGGGCAGGACTCTACGAGGAGGTCGCCGGCAACCTCGACCATCCGGCGCTGCGCCTCTCCGGCGGACAGCAGCAGCGGCTGTGCATCGCCCGCGCGCTCGCCGCGAACCCCGAGGTGCTGCTGCTCGACGAGCCCTGCTCGGCGCTCGACCCGATCTCGACTGCCACGATCGAGCAGCTGATCGTCGGGCTGCGCGAGACCGTGGCGATCGTGATCGTCACGCACAACCTGCAGCAGGCGATGCGCGTGGCCGACCACGTCGCCTTCATGCACCTCGGCGAGCTGGTCGAGTACGGGCCAAGCGCGCAGATCTTCGACCACCCGCTGCAAGCGCGCACGCGCGAGTATGTGAGCGGGGCGTTCGGGTGAGAGACGGCGCCGGCGGCGCGATTCGCGTGTGCTTTTGGGGATGGGTTGGGCGTGCCCGCACCATGACTGCGGCTTTTGGCACTGTCGCGAGCCGATGTTTGAACGACCCGTTGCCCGACGGGCGTGCCCGCAGTGTCAGCGCGGCGCTTGGCGCGGTCATCGTGGCGGTCGCGCTCGGCGGCTGCCAGAGCACGCAGGAACGAAGCGCGGAACTGCAGCGCCGGGCAAAACACGACGTGCTCGCGGCGCACAGCGCGGCCGTCACGAAAGAGAGCCCGAGCATCGAGGTGCTGCAGAGCACGGTGATCCATTCCAGCTCGACGACCGCGGTCGTCGTGGCGCTGCGCAACACCTCCAACCATGCGCTTGAGAACGCGCCGATCGAGGTGACGGTGCGCGACGCGCACGGGAACGTGCTCTACCAGAACAACGGCTCCGGTTTGGAGCCTTCGCTGAGCACCGTTTCGCTGCTGGAGCCCGGTGGGGAAACGATCTGGGTCGACGACCAGGTGACCGCCAGCGGCGTGGCCGCGAGCGCAAGCGCGCTTGTCGGAGAAGGCACGCAGGCAACGGGGAGCATCCCCCAGCTGAGCGTCTCCGGCACGCGTCAGGGCGTCGAAGCCAGCGGCGAAGCGACGCTCTCCGGCAACGTCGCCGACCAGTCGCAGACTGCCCAGCAGAACCTCGTCGTATACGCCGTCGCGCGCCGCGGCCTGAAAATCGTGGCGGCCGGACGCGCGGTGCTGCCGGAAGTGCCGGCACAAGGCACGAACATTCCCTTCCAAATCTATTTCGTCGGCGATCCCGGCGGGGCGCAGATCTCCACCAGCGCCCCGGCCACGACGTTCTGAAGACTCCATTTGCGTCTGGAAGCAGCCGATATACTCATGCTACAGTATGAGCATGCCGCTTGAGCACCGTCTGCAGGTTCTGATCGACGACGAGCGCCATCGGCGCATAGTGGACGCCGCACATGAGCGGGGGGTCTCAGTGGCCACAATCGTGCGCGAGGCGATCGACCGCGGTGTGCCCGGCGCCGACAAGCGTCGGCGCGCTGCGGGGCAGCGCCTGCTGGAAGCGCCGGACATGGATATGCCCGATCCCCAGGGGCTGCGAGAAGAGCTCGACGTGCTGCGCGGCCGTCGCGGATGATTGTCCTCGACACGACCATCCTCGCCTACGCGAAGGGGGCCGCTCATCCCCTAAGAGATCCCTCGCGCGAACTGATCGCTGCGATCGCCGACCGGCGCGTCGAGGCTACCACGACCGTCGAGGTGATCCAGGAGTTCGCGCACGTTCGCGCCCGACGCCGCGGTCGTGCCGATGCCGTCGAGCTCGCGGGCGACTACTTGGATCTACTCTCACCGCTCTTGACCGTCACAACAGAGCACCTTCGCAGGGGATTGTCGCTGTTCGAGCGGGCTGAGCCCCTGGGTTCGTTCGACGCCGTACTCGCTGCACTCGCACTCGACGCGGACGCCGACGCGCTGGTGTCGGCCGACGCCGCGTTTGCCGTCGTGCCCGGCCTGACTCACGTCATTCCGGACGCCGCGGGCGTGTCGTCGCTCATGACCGTCTGAGCTCACCGCTTGGGTCGGGCAAGCCTCTCAGTGGCGTTTGCCGCGTTTGAGCATGATCCCCTCGATCACGTGGGCCACCGTCTCGCACGCGTCTACCGCAGCCTCGAGCGACTCGAAGATGTCCTTCCAACGGATCACAAACATCGGGTCGGCCGCGCCGCCGGCGAACAGCGAGGCGACGCCGTCGCGCAACAGGCGGTCGCCCTCGTTCTCCAAGCGGTGGATCTCGACCAGATAGGGGCCCGGCTCGCCGCCGGCGCCAAGTTGCTGCAGCGCCTTGACGATCTGCTCGTCGGCGCCGACGAGCACGTCGGCCAGCTCGACCGCCTGCTCCATCGGCGCTTCCACGCCATATAGCTGCAGCAGCGCTGCGGTCTGCTCGGTGTGGTCGATCACGTCGTCCAGCGCCGTCGCCAGCGCATAGCCGTCGCCCGAATCGAATGGCAGACGCAGGCGCCGCCCCCCGCCGTTGAGGCGGTGGATGATGTCGTGGGTGATGCGATCGCCCTCCTGCTCGAGGGACTTGACATCCTCCGCCAGACCCGAGCGCTCGGGCCACTCAGCCAGCAGCTCGCGCAAGAGCAAGCCGGAGCGCAGGATGTTGCCGGCGGAGTTCTCCACCAGCGTAACCAGCGTTTGGTCGGCCGAGCGACGCAGGAAGGGCATCCGACAAGGGTATGCATACCGCCCCGCCCGCGTCATCCGCTTCACGAGTTCTTTACGAGTCGATCACGACTTTGCAACTCCCGACGAGCGCGTCCGCGCCACCCTACCTACCGGTGGCCGTGCACCAGGACAGCTCCAGCACCCTGTATGCAGGCGAGCTTGAGATCAGGCTCGGCGAGGGTCTCGTGCTCGCAAGCGGCCGTGCGCTGACGCTGTCGGTGCGGGAGTTCGAGCTGCTCGGCGCTCTGGCCGGCCGGGCCGGCGCGATCGTCACGCGCGAGGACCTCTATGCGGCTGTGTGGGGCGGGCAGTTGCGCGCCGGCGACCGCTCGGTCGACGTCTACGTGAGCAAGCTGCGCGGCAAGCTCGAGCAGGCGATGCCCGACCGGCGCTTCATCCACACCCACCCCGGCTTCGGCTATCGCTTCCAGCCACAGCCCCTGGGACACGCACCCGAGCTTTCACGAGATCTTCACAACGGGACACCCGTCAATTGAAGAGACTGCGCTGGCACTGAGCCGGCACAGGGGCCTGTTCGCCTGCAGCCGCCCAAAAATCCAGTCATAGGAGACGTTGTGAACAAGAACAAGGTCGGCGTGCTAGCAAGTTGCGCGCTGCTCGCAGTCACCCTCGCCGCGTGCGGGAAATCGAGCTCGACGAGCTCGACCGCCTCGACGAGCTCCTCGTCCGCGACCATCTCCGGCGCCGGCTCGACGTTTGCCGCCCCGGTTTACCAGCAGTGGGGCTCGGGCATCTCGGGCCTGACCGTCAACTACAACCCAGTGGGCTCCGGCGCCGGCATCACCGCCCTGGAGGGCAAGACCGTCGACTTCGGCGCCAGCGACCCGCCGCTGAAGCCCGCTGACTTCGCAACGCTCGAAAAGGTCGGGCCCGTCCAGCAGATCCCGATGTTCCTGGGCGCGATCACCGTCTCCTACAACCTGCCGGGCGTCAAGACCGGCCTCAAGCTCGACGGCCCGACGATCGCCGAAATCTTCCTCGGCAAGATCAAGACCTGGAACGACCCGGCGATCGCCGGCCTGAACCCAGGCGTGTCGCTGCCGAGCACCCCGATCACGGTGATCCACCGCTCGGACTCATCAGGCACGACCTCCGGCTTCACTGGCTTTTTGGCCTCGGTGAGCCCGGAATGGAAGAGCAAGGTCGGCGAAGGCAAGACCGTGCCGTGGCCCACGGGCACCGGCGCCAAGGGCAACGCCGGCGTCGCCGGCGCCGTGCAGCAGACGACCGGCTCTGTCGGATATGTCGAGCAGTCCTACGCGCTGGAGCACAAATTCACCTACGCCAGCGTCAAGAACAAGGCAGGCAACTACGTCGAACCGACGCTCGCCTCGACCAGCGCCGCGGCCGAAGGAGTCGAAGTGCCGGCCAACCTCGGCATCAAGATCAAAAACCCCGCCGCGCCGACGGCCTACCCGATCACCTCGCAGACGTTCGTGGTGGTCTACAAGGACATGTGCAAGGCCGGCGTACCCGGCGGCGAATCGGCCGCCAAGGGCGTCGTGAAGTTCCTGGAATACGGTCTCGGCTCCGGCCAGAGCATCCTCAGCCAGGCCGACTATGCGGCGCTACCCGCGGCGATCCTGACCAAGTCCAAGGAAGCCGTCACCGCCCTGCAGTGCAACGGAGCCCCGATCGCGGGTTGAGAGATGACTGTCAGCCGCCGGCCAAATAGAGTCCCGCTCATCGTGGATGAAACGGTGAGCATGGGGTCGAGCCGTGCCCAGCGTGGCTCGACGGCCGGCGGCTAGGTAGTCCTATGGAGGCAGCGTCTGTAGCCGGCGGCGGGCACTCGATTCTCGAGCGCTCGCCGCTTGCGCGCCTCCCTGATCGAGCGCTGCGCTGGGGCCTGACGGCCCTGGCAGCATCGATCCTCGCGCTGATCGTCTACTTCTTCGTCAAGCTCGTCGGCGAAGCGGGCCCGGCGTTCTCGAAGTTCGGCGTGCTCGGCTTTACCTTCGGCAACAACTGGGACGTCAGCACCAACCACTTCGGCGCCTTGGCACTGCTGGTCGGGACCTTGATCACTTCGGGTATCGCGCTGCTGATCGGCGTGCCGGTGGCGGTCGCGACCGCGCTGTACGTGACCGAGCTGTGCCCACTGCGCATTCGCGGCCCGGTGACGATCCTGATCGAGCTGCTGGCCGCAGTGCCTTCGGTGGTCTATGGCCTGTGGGGCATCTTCTTCCTCGCCCCCAAGCTGCTGCCGGCCGAGCAATGGGTAGCCGACCGGCTGTCCTTCGTGCCGTTCGTCGGCGGTGGCCTGGCGACGATCCCCAACTATTTCGTCACAGGACTGGTGCTGGCGATCATGATCCTGCCGATCGTCAGCTCGCTCTCGCGCGAGGTGATGAGCACCGTCCCGGCTGACCACAAGGAGGCGGCGCTCGGTCTCGGCGCCACCCGCTGGGAGATGATCCGCACCGCCGTGCTGCCCTACTGTCGCAGCGGCATCTCCGGCGCGGCGATGCTCGGTCTCGGCCGCGCGATCGGCGAGACGATCGCCGTGACGATCCTCGTCGGCAACGACCCCAAACTGGGAGGCCACCTGTTCGGACAGGGCTACAGCCTCGCCGCCGCGATCGCCAACGAGTTCGGCGAAGCTCAGGAACTGCACCGCTCGGCGCTGTTCGCCGCCGGCCTCGTGCTGTTCGTCTTGACGCTGCTGGTCAACGCGATCGCGCGCCTGCTGGTGTTGCGTGCGTCGCGTACCACGAGGCCAAAGCGCACGGCGGCTGACTTCGCCCAAGCAGGCCCAGCGGTGGGGGCGGGATCTGGCATATGAGATCGCACAAAGCAAAAGCCTTTGCACGCAATGCAAAAGCAATCGCGCGCAAAGCAAAAGCAATTACGGCCCTTAGGTGCCCGCTCGTGGAATACCACCCGACGAAGGGGCCGCTCCGATGAGCGCCTCTACCCCTGCCTTCGAGCGCTTCTCCCTGAGCCCGGCCCGGCGGCGCAAAGACCGTGTCGCGCGCGGCGCAGTGGTGGCCGCCACCGCCGTCGCGCTCGTGCCGCTCGTCCTGATCGTGTACTACCTGCTCAGCAAGGGGCTCAGCTCCTGGAGCGTCAAATTCTTCACGACCGACCCGACGGGCAACACCTTCTTCGCGGCATCCTCGATCGGCGGCATCAAGAGCGCGATCCTCGGCACGATCGAGATGGTGGCGCTCGCCTCGGCGATCGCCGTGCCGCTCGGCCTCGGTGTGGCCGTCTGGCTGGTCGAGTACGGCAAGTCCAGCCGCTTCGCGCACACGGTGCGCTTCTTCATCGACGTGCTGACAGGGGTGCCTTCGATCATGTTCGGACTGTTCATCTACATCGCGCTGATCGTGGGCACCGGCACTTCATACGCCGCTTACAAGGGCGCCTTTGCACTGTCGCTCTTGATGCTGCCGGTCGTCACGCGCGCGGCCGAGGTCGTGCTGTTGCTGGTGCCCGGTTCGCTGCGCGAGTCGGCCCTGGCATTGGGTGCGCCGCGCTGGAAGGTGATCTTCAGGATCGTGCTGCCGACCGCGCTGCCAGGTCTGCTGACAGGCATTCTGTTGGCGATCGCGCGCGCCGCCGGGGAGACCGCGCCGCTGCTGTTCACGGCCGGGGCGACGATGAAGACCGGGTTCAACCTCAGCGGGTTCATGAATTCGCTGCCGATGCAGATATACACGGATGTCACATCTCCGACCACAGCGGTGGTAAACCGTGCTTGGGGAGCGGCCCTGACGCTCGTCGTCATGATCCTTCTACTCAACCTTTTCGCGCGGCTGTTGGCGCGCAGGAGCAGCCTTCGATGAGCGCCGACGAGCCGACGATCAGCCTTGCGAAGCCCACGATCAGCCCGGGGGAAACCACGATGAGCGCAGATGAGCCTACGATGAGCCCCGAGGACCAGCACAGACAGATGCTCGACCCCAGCCGAAGCCAATCTTCCAAGAGCCCGCAGAGCGCTCCTACCGCGCCCGCCCAGGGGCGCGCCAACGCCGCTGACGGGCTTGCCGTCAAGCTCGAGCGGCTGCGCGCCTTCTACGGCGACGTCGAGCAGGTTAAGGGCATCGACCTGGACTTCCACGCCAACGAGGTGACCGCGATCATCGGCCCCTCGGGCTGTGGCAAGTCGACGATGGTGCGCTGCATCAACCGCATGCACGAGGAGGTGCCTGGCGCGCGCGCCGAGGGCAAGGTGCTACTCGACGGCTTTGACATCTATGACTCGAACGTCGACGTGGTGGCCGTTCGGCGCGCGATCGGGATGGTCTTCCAGAAGCCCAACCCGTTCCCGACGATGTCGGTCTTCGACAACGTCGCCGCCGGGCTGCGGCTGGCCTCGCGCGGGCGCGGGGACCTGCACAACAAGGTCGAGACCGCCCTGCGCGGCGCGGGCCTGTGGGACGAGGTCAAGGACCGCCTCTCAGAGGCCGGCGCGGGGCTCTCCGGCGGCCAGCAGCAGCGCCTGTGCATCGCGCGCTCGCTGGCGGTGGAACCGGAGGTGATCCTGATGGACGAGCCCTGCTCGGCGCTCGATCCGATCGCGACGCTGAAGATCGAGGAGCTGATCGACCAGCTCAAGACGCGCGTGACGATCGTGATCGTCACCCACAACATGCAGCAGGCCGCGCGTGTGGCCGACCGCACCGCGTTCATGCTCAGCGGCGAGCTGGTCGAGGTCGGGCCGACGCAGCAGATCTTCACGAACCCGAGCGACTCCAGAACCGAGGAATATGTCACCGGGAAGTTCGGCTGAGCGTGAACGTGGATCTGCGTTGGGCCCTGGCCAAGAAGAGCCGGGTGGGTTATCCATTTTTTTGAGTTCCTTACACTAGAGAACTGTTTATCTCAGTCACGATTTCAAAATTTGAAATGAACCACCCAACCCTTCACAATTCTTTTTCCGATGCCCTCGAAACCTTCCTGCGATGAGCTCTCCTGATGTCAATGCCGGCCAGGCCACCTCGCTGAACGCCCAGCAGGGTCGCCAGCACTTCCAGCAGCAGCTGCAGGAGCTCGAGAATCGTGCCCTGGGCGGACTCGATGTAGTGATCGAGCAGCTCGACCGCACGCTCGAGGCGCTCGCTCACCAGGACGTCGAGCTCGCCCAGATGGTGATCGCCGACGACGACCGCATCGACGGGCGCTACCTGGAGGTCCACCAGGGGATCCTCTCGCTGCTCGCCACACAGGCGCCGGTGGCGGGCGACCTGCGCCTGGTCGCGGCGCTCCTGCACGTGATCGTGCACGTCGAGCGCATGGGCGACCAGTGCGTGAACATCGCAAAGCTCATTCCGCTCTCGGGCTACGAGCCACCGGTGCGCCCGGAGGTGCTCGAGCTGATCTTGAAGATGGGGGCCTACGCGCGCTCTGAGATCGTGCAGTGCAAGGCAGCCTTCTCCGGTCGCGACGTCGGCCTGGCCGAAGATCTCGCACGCCAGGATCGCGAGATCAACCGCCTCAACCGCGAGATCTTCCGCACGGCCCTGGAGATCGGCGACGACCCCGACACACGCGAGTGGGCGATGCACATGATCCTCGTTGCCCGCGCGCTGGAGCGTGTCGGCGACAACGCGGTGGACGTGGGCGAGCAGGTCGCTTTCGTTGTCACAGGGCTGTTCCGCGAGTTCTCCGACCAGGCGAACCCGCTCGGCAACTGAGGGCGCACCCTCCGCAAATAGCGGCAACGCGCCTGTGAAGATCCTGTGACTATCGTCTGCGTGGCTTGCCATTCATCGGCAGAACACCTATACACTGCGCCTAGATGACGACGGGCATCCTCTCCAAGGATGAAGGAGTCGCTTCGGGCGCCGGGGGAACGTCCTCGCTGCGCATCGCAGTGCTCGACCGCGACAGCGGCTTCATTCAGGTCCTCGCCAAGCGCATGGACAGGCTCGGTTGGGAGCATCGCGTGCTGGCCAGCCCGGTGCCGACCGACGCGATCGCCTCGATGCGCCTGAGCGCGCTGGTGGTCGACCTGGCGGTGCTCGGGCCGCAAGCTTGGGAATGGCTCGAGCGCCTCTGCGGCGCTCTCCCGGAACTGGGCATCGTGGTCTGTAGCGGACCCTCGACGGTAGCCCAGCGGGTGCGTGGACTGCGCCTGGGCGCCGACGATTGGATCACCAAGCCCTGCCATCCCGAGGAGGTGATCGCGCGCGTGCAGGGTCTCGTGCGCCGCCGCCGCCGCTCGACCGCGCGCACCGAGTCAAAGCCCGTGTCGGCCGGCGAGGTGGAGATCCGCTCCGACCGCTTCCAGGCGTTCGTCGCCGGCCGCAGCCTGGAGCTGACGCGGCGTGAGTTCGAGCTGATCGAGCTGCTCGCCGGCGGCGAAGGCCGCGTGCTCGAGCGCGAGGAGATCTATTCGCGCCTGTGGGGCTATGCGATGGTGCGCGGCGACCGCTCGGTCGACGTGTTCGTGCGCAAGTTGCGCCAGAAGCTCGAGAAGGCATCGCCGCAGTGGCGCTACATCCACACCCACTTCGGGATCGGCTATCGCTTCGCCGCCGAACACCACGAGCCCCAGCCTGCCGAGGACGCGCCCACAGCCGAGCAGACCGGCCCGCGCCTGGACGCGGACATCGACGGCAACGACGCACGCGAGTCCGGCGTGCTACAGGCCGGCGGAGGCGATCTCGGCGATCAGGGAGAGCTCAGCGGGGCGCAGCAGGAGTATGAGCTCAGCGCCACCGGCGCTTAGCCTCACCACCGCGAGGCCACCCTTCTTCAGATCGACGCGTCCGCCGGTGAGTTCGCCCACGATGCCCGAGAGATCCGGCTCGTGAGCGACGATCAGCACCGGGCCGTCGCCATCGACGCCGGCGAGCAGCTCGAGCGCCTCGCGTGCGCGGACGCCGCCGGCCAGCAGCGGGTGCAGCTCCAGCAGCGCCTGCTCGCGCTCGCCCAGCTGCTCCAGCGCCAGCTCGGCGGTTTCGCGCGCGCGAGCCTTCGGGCTCGCGAGGATCGCGGCAAACTCGACTTCGGCCGCGGCGATCGCGACTCCGGCGCTGAAGGACTGGCCCTTGCCGCGATCGGTCAACTGCCGCTCCGCATCGGGACGCGTACCGTGAGGCTCTGCGTCGGCGTGACGGAGCAGCCAGAGCTGGCGGGCCATAGCCATAAGGTTCTGCGAGCATAGAAGAGTTGAGCTACGAGATGCATGACGACCACGAACCAGACCGCCACGCATCCGTGACGCCCGAGCGGCGCTTGGAGGATCCCTCGCTGTACATAAACCGCGAGCTCTCCTGGCTGGATTTCAACGAGCGCGTACTGCAGCTCGGCGAGGACCAGTCGATCCCGCTGCTGGAGCGCGTGAAGTTCTGCGCCATCTACACGACCAACCTCGACGAGTACTACATGGTGCGCGTGGCGGGGTTGCACGACCAGATCGACGCAGGCGTGGAGAATCCCAGCCAGGACGGGCGCACGCCCTCTGAGACGATCGCCGGGATCCGCGCGCGCGTGTTGCAGCTCGGGGTGCGCCTCAGCGACTGCTTCGAAGCCAACCTGCGCCCGGCGCTGGCAGAGCAGAACGTCAGCGTCGTCAGCTTCGAACAGCTCGACGACGAGCAGCGCGCCTACCTGGCGCAGCACTTCCGCCGTGTGATCTTCCCCGCGCTGACGCCGCTGGCGGTGGCGCCGGGACGCCCTTTCCCATACATCTCCAATCTGTCGCTCAGCCTGGCCGTGCTGGTGCGCGACCCTGCCGGCGGTGAGACGGTGTTCGCGCGCGTGAAGGTGCCAACCGAGATCCTGCCGCGCTTTGTCACCGTACGATCCGCCACTCCAGCCATTCCGGCCAGCCCCGCGCCGGGCGCCCCGGACGCGAGCGGGGCCGTGACGGCTGCCGAAGGACACGGCCTGCCGGCTGCCGGCTCGACGCCGGCGTCGAGCAACAACGCACCAGCCGCGAGCATCACGCTGATACCGCTGGAGGATGTGATCGCCCACCATCTCGACGCCCTGTTTCCCGGCATGGAGATCGTCGACTACGACGTCTTCAGGGTGACACGCGACGCCGACCTGGAGGTCTCAGACGACGCGGCCGATCTCCTGCAGGCCGTGGAGGACGAGTTGCGCCGGCGGCGCTTCGGCGAGATCGTGCGCGTGGAGATCGGGACCGATTGCTCGGAGCGTCTGCGCGAGGAGCTGGTCGGCCTGCTCGGCGTGCGCGAGGACGAGGTCTACCCCGTGAACGGGCTGTTGGACATGGGCGCGCTGTGGGAGATTGTGAAGCTGCCCGGCATGCCCGAGTTGCGCAACCCTCCGTATGCGCCGGTGACGCCCCCGCGCCTGTTGCGCCACGAGGGCGAGCGCCCGGACGTGTTTGCCGCGATGCGCGATGGCGACGTGCTGGTGCACCATCCCTATGACTCGTTTGCCACCTCGGTGGAGCGCTTCGTCGAACAGGCCGTGGCCGATCCGAACGTGCTTGCGATCAAGCAGACCGTATATCGCACAAGCGACGATTCGCCGCTGGTGCCCGATCTGATCGAAGCCTCCGAGCGCGGCAAGCAGGCCGTCGCGCTGGTCGAGCTGACGGCGCGCTTTGACGAGCGCATGAACATCCACTGGGCCAAGGCGCTCGAGGAAGCCGGCGTGCACGTCGTCTACGGGCAGCCTGCCCTGAAGACGCATGCCAAGTGCGTGCTGGTCGTACGCAGGGAGGGCGACGGGGTGCGCAACTACGTGCACGTCGGCACTGGCAACTATCACTCCGCCACCGCGCGTCTGTATACCGACTTCGGCCTGTTTACGATCGACGAGGACATCGGCGCCGACGTCGCCGACATGTTCAACAACCTCACCGGGTACGGACGCCCGCTGCGCAACCGCAAGGTTCTGATCGCTCCTGCGCATCTGCGCGAGGGGCTGATAGCCGAGATCGACGCGACGATCGCCGCCCACTCGCCCGCCTCGCCGGGGCGAATCGCGATGAAGATGAACGCGCTCGTGGACGGCCACTGCATCCGCGCGCTCTACCGCGCCTCGCAGGCCGGGGTGCATGTGGATTTGAACGTGCGCGGCATCTGTTGCCTGCGCCCCGGGGTCGCCGGAATATCGGAGAACGTTCGCGTCGTCTCGGTCGTCGGACGGCTGCTGGAGCACTCGCGCGTCTACACGTTCGAGCGCGACGGCGAGCGCACCGTCTACATCGCCTCGGCCGACCTGATGCCGCGCAACCTCGACCACCGCGTGGAGCTTGCCGCCCCGATCGACTCGCCGGAGTTGAAGGCCGAGCTGATGGACACCCTGGAACGGGCCTTTGCCGACAACCAGAGCTCCTGGGAACTGCACGCCGACGGAGTCTGGCGCAGGCAGTCGCCTGGGCCGGGGGAGCGCCCGCGCAACATGCAGCTGGAGCTGATGGAGTTGCACGCTCGCCGCGCCGCCGAAGCGCGGCCGGCCGAGCGGGAGAGCGGCACGGCGCCGACGACCTAACCCGCCCAGAGCTTCGACGCGGCAGGGCGGCTTCCCGCCCCATGGAAAGGACCCCCCTCCAGATATTGGCGATACCCCGGCAGTCCCCCAAGCTCGTCGTAGTCCATATGGACTAGTGCACCTGCGGTGTTCGTCGAGCAAGGCGAACAGCTTTTCCCGAAAGCTGTCGTGGACGACGCGACCCTCAGGCGCGCGGACCGGGGAGCGCGTCCAAGGCCCCCTTCAGCTCGTCCACCGTCTGATAGTCGAGGCCCAGGCGATGGTCGTGGCGGTGGCGCACCACGCCCTGCTCGTCGATCACGATCACCGCGCGCGCTGTCGAGCCGATACCGGGCGTCACCGCGCTGTAGGCCTTGGCGACAGCCTTGTCCACGTCGGCGAGCAACGGCACGTTGAGGCCATGCTTGGCGGTGAACTGCTCGTGCGAGGCTAGGTCCTGCGAGGAGATCCCGACGACCGTCGCGTTCAACGAGGCGAAGTCCTCAGCGCGGTCGCGATAGGAGCAGAACTGCTTCGTGCAGACCATCGTGTTGTCGCCCGGATAGAACAGCAATACCACCCGCTCGCCGCGATGATCGGAAAGCTTGAACGGCCCGCTCGTGCCCTGCAATTCGAAGTCCGGCGCCTGCTCGCCCACCTTGGGGATCTTGGCCATCTCTTCAGCTCCTCGCCTTGGCTTGATTGTGCGCACAGCCAGAATAACGGCGGGCGGGCACCGAGTACCGTCGGGTGCGGCCTCACAATCGCTTCATGTCTCAACCGGCCATCGTCGCCAGAGCTCAATCGCGTCCTTCCCGATCGCTTCGCGTCGGTAGTACCGTGCGGGGACCGGCGCGCGGATCCGGTCTGTCTAGCGCTCCCTGAGCCCGCTCGTGACGTTGACACGCACGCACAAGGCCTTTCCACGCAGCGCTCTTCGTGCGCACGCTGCTCGGCGTCCGCGCGATTGCCTGCTGCGCCATGGATCTCTTTTCGGTGAGATAATCGGCGCCGGCCGCCGAGCGTCGTAAGCTGGGCGAAGCTCTCCGACCCGTCGCCGCCATCCGCGGCGTCTCCCGTCAGCCCCCTTCCCCAGGTTTCCGCCGATGCTCAAGTTCGCCCGCTGGTCCACAACCCACCGCCTGTACATCGCGATCGGCTGGGTAGTCCTGCTGATCGGCGTCAACGCCATCGCCCAATCGAGCGGAGGCGCGAGCTATTCGAACAACTTCACGCTGCCGGGCTCCGACGCCCAGCGCGCGTCCGATCTGCTGGCGCACAGCTTCCCGGCGCAGGCCGGAGATCGCGACACGATCGTCTTCAAGGCGCAGAACGGCAGCGTGCGCGACTCCTCGGTTCAGAGCCATATGGAAAACCTGTTCGCCGAGGTGAGCCGCCTGCCGCACGTGACGGCGGTGATCAGCCCTTACGCTGCTGGTCAAGCGGGCAAGGCCATATCCGCGAACGACCAGATCGCGTTCGCCACCGTCGTGTTCAACGAGAAGGCCAACGAACTGCCCAAGAGCGCAGGCGAAGCCGTCGTCAAAACGGCGCAGGCGGCGCGCATACCGGGTCTCGAGATCGAGCTCGGCGGGCAGGCGATCGAGCAGACCGAGCAGGAAGGCTTCGGGATCACCACGGCCGTCGGGCTGATGGCGGCGATCGTCGTGCTGTTGATTACCTTCGGCTCGCTGATCGCGATGGGTCTGCCGATCCTCACGGCGCTGCTCGGGCTCGGCACCGGCCTCGGCCTGATCGCGTTGTTCACCCATGTGGTCGACACCCCCAACTTCTCCTCCGAGCTGGCGGCGATGATCGGCCTCGGCGTGGGCATCGACTACTCGCTGTTCATCGTCACCCGCTTCCGTGAGGCCTACGCTACGCCGGGCCCCAGCTTTGGCAACGTGCGCGAGTCGGTCGTACAGGCGATGGACACCGCCGGGCGCGCGGTGCTGTTCGCCGGCTGCACCGTTGTGATCGCGCTGCTGGGGATGATGCTGCTCGGCGTCAACTTCCTCTACGGCGTGGCGATCTCGGCTTCGATCGGCGTGGCGCTGGTGATGCTCGCCTCCTTGACGCTTTTGCCTGCGCTGCTGACGATCGCCGGCAAGCGCGTCGTGCGGCCCAGCCGTCGCGCACGGCGCGCGGGCGTTCAGGCCACCGACACGCACCACGGCAAGACGTGGTTGCGCTGGAGCCAGTTCGTGCAGGCCCACTCGTGGCCGATTGCGCTCGTCGCGACGCTCGTGCTGCTGTTGATCGCGGCGCCCGCGATGGCCCTGAGACTGGGGTCCAGCGACGCCAGCAACGACCCCGAGAGCTTCACCACCTACAGGGCTTATCAGTTGCTGGCCGAGGGCTTTGGCCAGGGATTCAACGGACCGCTGCAGGTGGTGGCCCAGGTACCCGGCGCCGCCAATTCCGGCAAAGAAGCAGCCAAGTCTGGGGTCTTGTCGACCGTGCCCG
>Ga0210395_10001034_pt1 | contig 21640 bp, 22 predicted proteins | sample IncBWH4OmetaG_FD_150861 | JGI IMG/M metagenome (GOLD analysis project Ga0210395, IMG submission 150861) | Forest soil microbial communities from Barre Woods Harvard Forest LTER site, Petersham, Massachusetts, United States - Inc-BW-H-4-O ...
TCGGCGGCGGGTTAGAGCCGCCGAATTCGCGTTCGATCAATTCGGCAAACTTGTGCGTCGTTTTGTCTTCGAGCAAGCCGCCGACGATCTGCACGCCGATCGTCATGGCCGATTGGCATCACCGTTACCGGCAGGCCGGTGCGCTGGCGTCGATTCCCCCTCACCGAGCGTGAGCCCGGCGCCGATGATTGCAAGCCCCTACGGCTAGCGACAGGAAGGCTTCCGCAGCGTACTTGACCCGCTCGGAAGGAACGGCTTCGAACCGCATATCGGAGGCTCGGCCGATTCCCGCTTCGGGTGGCTACCTGAGCTTGGCACTCGGCGTTTCCACCGTCCGCTATCCGATCCCTGAGCGGATCTTCGACTACGTTTCCGCTGGTTCGATCGCGCCTGTCGCGCGACGGCCGGGATGTGAAGCGGAAATCCAGGGGGGCGAGATTCGAGCGCTGGCCCTGGGCCCCCGCTTTCGCGGGGGTGACGAGAAGTGATTGATGACCTCTGGCACGCTCCAAATTTCGGCCGCGGTTCGCGCGGGCCAGGCGCTGCCTGGAAACGGTTTGCCGTTTGGTTAAGCTCACGATTCTTTGCGTGCTCGAGCGGGCTCGGGTCGGGAGGACCTCCCAAACCTGGAGTCCAGGGGGACCCAGATGAAGGCGCATATCGTCGGTGGCGGGTTTGGCGGGCTAGCGGCGGCCGCGTATCTCATCCGGAACGCGGGGGTGTCTGGCCAAGACATCACGATCTACGAGGCGGACGAGCGGATGGGTGGTGGGCTCTTTCTGGGCGGCAGTGCAGAGACTGGCTACAACCTGCCCGCCTCCGTCTTTGACAAGGAATTCCGCTGTACATTCGACTTGCTTCAGGCGATTCCCTCCGCAAGCGGTTCGGCTATTTCCGTCAAAGACGAATTCTTCACATTCAATACGCAGCACCCGTTCCACGACCGGGCGCACATTATCGATCGTGACGGCCGCACCGTGCCGCACGCCCCACGTTTCGGCCTGAGCGTGCGCGACGGCCTCGACCTCGTGCGGCTCGGGTTGACGCCCGAAGCACTGCTTGACGGGCGGCGCATCGAGGAATTCTTTGCCCCAGGGTTCTTCTCGACCCAATTTTGGTTGCTCTGGTCGACAATCTTTGGGTCGCTGCCGCAGCACAGCGCGACGGAGTTTCGGCGCTACATGAACCGCGCCCTGGCCTTGTTTCCGGACTTGTCGGACTTGAGACACGTCCTGCGCACACCCGTCAACCAACACCAGGCGTTTATCGAACCACTGGTTGCCTGGCTGCGGCCACGCGGCGTGAAACTCCTGGCCAGCGCCGTCGTGCAGGATATCGGCCTCGCGCCGTCGGATGGCCGCATAACGGTCAACCGGGTCGACTACGAACGGGAGGGTACGGTGACATCGGTCGCGGTCGCGCCGGACGATGTCGTGCTGGTCACCACCGGATCGCAGGTCGAGGACCTTTCGGTGGGATCGATGACCGAGGCGCCACGGCCACGGGGCCGCGGACGCTCCTCAGCGCTGTGGAAGCGGCTGGCGCAGCAGCGCACCGGTTTCGGCAATCCCTACCTCTTCTTCAGCGCCGTCCAGGTGCCTTCCTCACGCTGGGTGACCTTCACGGTCACCACGACGGGGACCGAATTCCTCGACCAGCTGTCCGCGCTAACCGGCAGCAAGCCAGGATTCGGCGGGCTCGTGACTTTGAAAGACTCGGGCTGGTTGCTGTCGCTGACGATCTTCTACCAGCCGGAAGTCGTCGGCCAGCCGCGCGGCACGTACGTCTGGTGGGGCTACGGCTTGTATCCGGAACGCAACGGCGATTACGTGCCGAAACGCATGGATGCATGCACAGGCGCGGAGATCCTGGAGGAAGTGGTGCGGCAACTACGGTTCGACCAATTGGACAGGATCAAGGCCTCATCAATCTGCGTCCCCTGCGACATGCCCTATGTGAACAACATCTGGATGCCGCGCAGCCGCACCGACAGGCCCCCCGTGGTTCCGGAGGGCGCGACCAATCTCGGACTCATCGGCCAGTATGTGGAGGTTTCGCAGGATATAGCCTTCACCATCGAATACTCGGCCCGCACCGCGTGGGAAGCGGTTCACCTCCTGCTTAAGCGCGGCCCCGCCCCGCCGCCCGTTTATCAAGGCCAATACGATCCAAAGGCGCTGTTCGCCGCGTTCAAGGTATTTGTCAGTCAGTGACTACCTCGCGGCGATTCGCTCGGCTGCGGCCAGATCACTCCTTCAGGGCCGCCGACCACTTCGGGTCAAGGACGGCCCGATACTTTCGCAGGCACGCTCAAGGTCCAACCGTCCGCTGTCGGATCAGGTAGCGGACGCCCCGAACTCGCGCGGCCAATGTCGCAGTTGGGTCGACAGTGGTCATCGCAGCAGAAAACCCGTCCGCCCGGCGCCGCCATTTGGTGGCGCGCGGGCGGACGCGTCAGCCGCTCCTGGCTGAGCTCATCAGCGCTCCTGGCTGATCTCGGCGGCGCGCTCGCGCGCCTTCGTTTCCTCAGCCCGGTCCAGGTTGCGTTCAACCGTCTCCTGAGCCGCGCGGCGTTTCGAGCTTGATGCAACCCGGTCCCAGTATTCGATGGCGGCTAGTGTTTCTTCGCTGTCGGCCATTTCTATGGACTCCTTCCTGCAAAAAACCGGTTGGCTCTCGCGAGACCGGAAAATTCCGGACGACGAAAATAGATCGCGCGCCCGCAGAGCACCGGACGGCCGCGCTTTGGAATGATGATCTGCGCATCCTCGCGCAGATCATGCATGATCTCTTCGGGCCGGATCAGCGGCCGGATGCTTTCAGAATAGGTCACGTTCCGGCTCCGCGACCGGGAGCGTACGTCCAGCTGCCGGCCATGGGTTCCGGTGTTCTGCGCCTCCGACCAGGCGAGCACGCCGTAATTGCCGATCGTCGTCGACAGCTCCTCGGCGGTCTCGGGGTCCTTGACCGCCGCATAGCCCCGCCAGGACGCGCTTTCGTACCAAGCGCGCTTTCCGGCTTCCCCCCACTGCTCGACGATCTGGCCGACCGATTGGTAGAGAAGCTGCAAGGTGATGCCGTATTTGCGCCCGGCATCGCGAGCGATCTCGATGATGTCCATGGGGCCGAGCCGGAACGCCTCGTCAAGCAGAAACAGGATGCGGCCGTTGACGGCGCCGTTGGCCTCATAGGCCGCGTTCAGCAACGCGCCGATAATGCAGCGCCCTACCCCGGGCGTGCTTTGCAGCGCCTTCAACGGCAGGCATACAAAAATGTCTGTTTTCCCGTTAACCACATCCAGGGTTTTAAACGAATTGCCGGACACGAGGTCGGCGAAGGCGGTCGTCGCAAGCCAATCGGTCCTGCCGGCGGCGGTCACGGCAATCCCGGAGAATGTTCGGTCGGTGACCTCCTTGAGCGTTCCCGCCAGATCCTGCGCCATTGGGCTGTACGAATTTTCATAAATCCCGTCGAGGATCCTGCGCAGCTTGCTTTCCGGCGCGGCAACGGCGGCGCGCAAGGTTCTCAGCGTCTTGCGCCCAGGCGGCAAAGCCGGGTCCCACAGCATGTGCGCGAGCAGGCACGCGACCAGAGCCTTGCCCCGCAACTCGAAGAATTCGCCAGCCGCGTCTGCCCCGTCCGAGCTGCCGCAGATCCACTCGACGACCGCCCTGACATCGGTTTCCGCCAGCGGCGAGGCGGTATCGATCCAGTCAAGGACATTGAACCCGCACACCGCCGAATGGTCGGGGCTCAGAATGAAAACCCGGTGCTGCATCCGCTGCCGCGCCATTTCGAGCATCGACCCGAGCTCGGCCGCGGGATCGAGCACCACCACCGAGCCAGTCCAGGTCAACAGCGTCGACACCGCACTCGTCGTCTTGAAGGACCCAGAGCCGGCGATGACAAGCGAATGCGTCGACCCCTCAACGCAAGGATCGATTAGCAGCGGCGCCCGCCCGCCCTGGCCCCACGTCGCCGGATTCCCCGGACTGAATGACCCACGATCCTGCCGCGGATCATAAGCCTCGCCGACGACGATACCGCCGAATGACGAATTGGCCCCCGGCCACAGCGCGCCCGCTTCTTGCGTCAGCGCCCATCGGGCATGGCCATGGTTGTCCGTTGTACCGCGGATCGGCTGCGCGACCGGGCGCGACGCGGGCGGATTGCGCCGCAGCGTCCAACCACTGATCCGGCGGCGGCGATACAGGATGATTCCGCCGACGACGAGCGGGAAGACCGCGGCGGGCACGCCGCTTAGTTCCACCCACGCACGCACCCCTGGATTGTCTGAATACCAAAGGGCATAGAGCCACCATTGCCAAAAGGGATGCACGAACGCGCCGAGCAGCCCGGTTCCGACCAGAAAAAACAGCGTGGCAAGCACCGTGAAGGTGGCGAGGTAAAGCGCAACGCCGAGCACGATCCACGCTGTCCGCGGGATCGCAGGCCATTCAGTCCAGCCACTGATCAAGCGGCGGCGATACAGGATGATTGCGGCGGGGACGAGCGGTACAAGCGCGGCAGGCACGCCGCTCGCTTCCAGCCACGTTCGCACCACTGGATTGTCTGAATACCAAAGGGCATAGAGCCACCACTGCCAGTACGGATGCGCGAACGTGCCGAGCAGCCCGGTTCCCACTAGGAAAAACAACGTGGCAAGCACCGTGAAGGCAACGAGGTACAGACCGGCGAACGCGACGATCCACGCTGTCAGGGGTATGGGGATCATATTTCGCGCAGGAGATCGGCAGCTGTCTCGCCGCGCCGCGCGGCATCGGCCGCAAACCAGACCGAACCGATGCCAAAGACCCCGCCGCTTTCCTCAAGTGGAATAATCACGTCGATCGCCCCGGCGATAAGGTCGATCAGCGTGCTGTCCTGCAACGCCGCCCCCTGGCGCGACGATTTGGCAAGAGCAAAAAGGCGCCTGAAGGCTTCGGACGCGCCGTGGCCGTGAATGGTCGTGATCGAGCCCGGGTGGCCGCTGATCACCTCGTTGACATAGGTCCAAGCCGCGTCATCGCGCAGTTCTTGCAACAGCACACGGTCGGGGCGCATGCGCAGGCTTGCCTGCAAGAGTGCCTCGGCGTTGACCTCAGCGCCCGAAAGCCCGTCCTTGCTGTAGAGCAGCCGCACCACATTGGGCTGCAGGATCATAAGTTCGAGCGTGTCTTCGATCGTGATCAACCGCTCGCCGGGATCGATGGCGGCGAGCACGCTCTTTGAAAGGGTTGTCTTCCCCGAGCCGGTGCGCCCGCTGAGCAGCATATTCAACCGCGCGCGCACCGCGGCGGCGAGAAAACCCTCCAGGTCGCCGGCGTCATACAGCGCCAGGAGTTCCGTCATGTCCCGGCTCGCACGCAGATTGCGCCAGCTATTCCACCCCCTGGCGCGATAGCGGCTGCCGAGCTTTGACAGCGGCGCCACCGAATGCTCGTGCTTGCGGATCGTCAGCGAGACCGTGCCTTGCGGGACGGCCGGCGGCAGGCAGATCTGCAGCCGCTCCCCATCGGGCAACTCGGTCGCGCACAAAGGTGACAGCGCGCCGACTTCCTGCTTGCGCAGTGAGCCGGCCAGGATGGCGATCTCTTCGAGCGCGTCCCCATCCAGCGCCACACCATCCCGCAGCCAGGCGCCGCGCTGCCGGATCCACGCTTCGCCCGGCTGGTTGATCGCGATGTCTTCGGTTGCTGGATCTTCAAGCCACGGATCGAGCGGCGTCAGCAGATACTCCAGCAGCGGCGCGGCCGGGCTGATCATCCGCCCCGCCCCGCGGGGCCGATCTCTCGCAGCCTTGGCGCCCATCGACCTTGCCCTCCCAGGTTTTTGTTAAGCCGCCGCGCCTTGCGGCTAGGGTTGCGCCCGCAGGTCGTACACGCTTGAGAAATCGAGATCGCGCGCCGTGAAAATCGAGACCGTCTCGCCCTGGTTCTTTTCGAGGGTCGGCGGGATATTGATCTGCGCCTCGAGCACTGTGTTGGCGAGTTCCTGCTGCGGCGTCAGAAACTGGATGTAATTGTTGCCGTTGCCATGCTGGACGGCATTGGCCGCGATCTCCGGGCCATAGCCAATCACCGAGAAGAGAATCGCGGCGCCAAACCGTTGCCAGAAATGATTGTCGACGGCGCCGGGGACACCGGCACGGCCGAGCTCGTCCGCCGCCGGCGAGGCCAGCGACACGACGACGTTTTCCGGAGTCCGCGCGCGCAACCAAAGAATGAAGAGGCGATCCTGCCCCTGCCGCAACCCCGAGCGGACTTCTCCGAAAATCTGCGTGCCGCGATCCAACAATGTCACCGTGCCGGTGGCGCCCCGTACTTCCGACGGCAACACGCAATCAACAAAGCCCATCAACTGACTGTTGATCGCGGTCTGCAGCGTGCACGGAATAACCGTGCCGGCCGGAATCGTAAGATCCGGGTGCGGCATCACCGTAGCCTTCGCTGGCGCGCCGAGATCCGAGGGTTTCAACGCCTTCGACAACTCATCATCGACCCCGCCTTGTCCGCCAGCTGCGGTGCCCATCGTGCGCGCCAGGGCGGCGGGTTCGGCGCCACCGCCGCTGTAGGAGAAGATTGGCGCATTGAGAGCAACATCGTTTCCGCTGCTGGCCTGCGGCACCAATGTTGGCGTCGGGGGAAACGAAAAGGACACCCCCGGCGCCGGGGCGGGTGCGCTGCGCGCAGCAGGAGGCGTAGACTCCGCCGGCGCCGAGAACGGCATCCCGGGCGAGATCAGACTGTCGTTGCTCTTTTCCAGATCCTTCTCGCCGGCGCCGCCCATCAGATGAGACACAACGATCGCGACCAGCACGAGACCGCCGGTGACGCCGAGAATGCCAATTTTCTGGTGGCCCGAGAGTTGTGGCCGCGCCCGCGCAACGGCCGAGACGCCGTCGCCAGCGGAGTGTGGCTCAACCGCCATTGCCGCCGCCTTTTAATGTGCGCTGCACATAGGGGCTGACAGTTCCGGTTCCCGGCGTCTCGCCGATCGGGTTATAGCCGAGATCGTAGATTTCCATGACTGTCGCGCCGTCGCGCAGCCGCCATTCGCGTGCCGTCCCAGGGGCAATGACGGTATCGCCGTGCACCGAATAATCGGCGGTCGCTTCCTTCCCGTCCGGATCGACACGGAACACCGCCGGAATCCGTTGCTGCGCCGGGAACACAAAGGCTGTCGAATAGCCGTTGTCCCACACCCAGCGCGGCAGCAGACTCACATCACCGCGCCACATGTAGCGCAAATTCCGGTTGCCACTGTACGGGTCTTGCGTATCGAACGTTGTCGCGGCGTTCAGGATGCGGCCGGCCCTCTTCTTTCGGTATCGGTCGGATGCCGCTTTGGCCGCCGCGCGGCGTTGGGCCAGTTCATCCCCCGGATAGTGAAAAACCACGCTGTAATCGACGTCTGCATCGGGTCCGAGAGCGTCAGTTGAGATATGCTTCAGGTTTTGCGCCGCTACCGGCGGCGGACCGCCATTCGCGGACGCTTGGACAATGGGCGGGCTGGTGCTGTTTGAGCAGATCTGCGGATGCGTCTCGACCTGCAAGGCGTATCGACGCAGCTTACCCGATGGCAACTTGGTCAGAACGATGACCGGCTCGGGGATTAAACAGCCCTCGAACTTGAAAAACAAATAGTTGGCGCGCGGCTCGGCCTTGAGGCTATGGCTGTCGCTGGCCGCGACGTCAGCCACCATCTCGTCGTCAGCGAACTGGAGCACCATGACAGCGCCGGGCGTGGACCACAGCTCGACCACATTCGCCGGGTCATAGTTGACATTGCGAACGCGGCTATCGGCGCTGCCTGGATTTGGCTGTTGGGTGGCGAGTGCTTGGCCCACCAGACAGGTCGTAAGCGCTGCGCCGATTACAAAGGTTTTCATTGTACAAACGCCGAAAACTGCGACAGATGTTCAAAAAACCACACGGTCGCCAAAGCGCCGCAGAGCACGCCAAGCATGAATCGGATCATGGTGTCGCGCTGTCCTGAGACGATGAATACCGGGTGACAAGAATGCCGCCTGGATCCATATCGCGGGCGCGCATCGTCATCCGTTGCTCTAGCCCGAACTCGACAGTAGCAGTCCATGTCGTTTGCTCGGGACTTTGGCCGTAGTATTGCAGCATCCGCCGAAAACGAACCAGCGCCATTTGCGGCCGCACAAAGGACATCGAAATTTTCGCTACATCGATTTGGCCCTTTTTGCCCACGATCAGCTGCGGGGAGGCTTTATTTCGGGGCAGGAACCACGCCTGATAGATGTCGCGCGTGGCCGGGGCCGACATCAGCGTGACCAGGTCATAATAATATCCGGCCATCGGCCAGCTGTAGCTCTCGCGCGCCCAGACATATCGCCAGATCGCCGCCCGAATTACGGCCTCTTCCTGGGTCGCGGGCAGGCTCGAGATCGACGCCGCCGTATCCCAGGTGCCATCCGACTGCAAGATGAGCGGCATCGGCACCAGGCGCTGGTTGGGAACCAAAAACGCCACCGCGCTTGCCATAGCGACATTCGCGGTCATCGATGCGGCGAACAATGTCCCCCAGAGCCTGGTCCTGCGGTTCGCGCGAGCGGCGCGCTCGGCCTGATAGCTCCTGACCTCGGCATAATGCGCTTCGAGTGCCGGCGCGCGGATCGGCAGTGCTCGCCAATTGGCCGGGATGTCATTCATCGCGGCAGGCTGTCCAATTCTGCCCGGGTGGGCTGCCATGTGCCCCAGCCCGACCAATCGTTGGCGGGTGTCCACTGGCCCGTCGGCAGCGGTGGCGGTGCGGGGCCGGCGCAAGCCACAAGCGCTAACCCCACGACAAGAACGAATATTCGGATCATGAGATACTGCCCTTCTCGCCCTTGCTCACATGCGCGCCCCGCCTAACTCTGCGAAAGAGCCGAAAAAGCCCGTAGCCGATCAGAGTGCAGAGGGCGAGTGCGACCAAGAAGGTGCGCTTGAGCAATCTTGGTGCAAAAAACCAGACGAAGAGGAGGGGGACACCGATCGCCCACCCAGTCTCGATGAGATCTTTCATCATCATGAGAGCCCCAAACGCCGACCAACCGTACGGAATGAAGCCGATGCTGCAGCGCGGACCGGCCCGCCCGCCAAGTACCAGGCTGCGCCATCCAGCGCGGCCACCACACCACCGCCAATGCGCGCCATCATCGCCGGCACGAACGCGACCGACGAACCGAGAATAAAGACCATAATTCCGAGCGCGATCACCGAGGGAGCGTCGGTGTCAGGCGTCCCGCTCAAGGTCATCGCCCCAAGCATCGCCGTCAGGTTCGCCTCGTATAGCGTCAGCATGATGTCGACCGCCAACAGGCTTAAAAGCAGCGTGCCGACGACACCGACCCATGACCAGAAGACTTGGCGGGTGACCCTGAACAGCGTCAGCGGAATAATGATCGGGCCTACGATCAAGGCAACAAAGGTCAGCACCGTGGTGACCGCGATAGCAACAAACATCGCAGCCAATCCCAAGCCCGTCAGGAATTTGGCGCTAAGACCAACGAGGAAGATTTCGATAGCATGAGCAACGTGCCACGGGCTGGCCGCACTCGCCATCTTGTCAGCAGCCGAGCTAACCGCGTTATAAACTTGGTCGAGTACCGAGACTGGGGAAGATAGCCCGCCCCCAGCACCGCCGATGCCACTGATCACCCAGCTTTGCCACCAACCCGGCAGGCCCATGACCGGCTGGACGACCCAATTTTGGTAAAGTTGGCTGCCGCCAGCGACGAGCGGCATGACCAGTACCAGCCTAAGCGCAAAACCGACCAGCGTGTCGTACCGGGTCCCACCCAGCCACGTGCTTATCCCTAAGACGATCACTGCAAGGACAAGCAGAGGCGGCAGATAATGAGCCACCATAAGCTGAATCGCTTGAATTTCGCCCTGGACCGCGTTCTGGGTGGTGCCAACCATTTGATTCCATTCCCAGCTGAACGGCGAGCTGAGCGTACCGGGCGTAGAGCTGACGCTGGCTGCGGTCACCGTTATGCCGCCAGGAGTGGTCGCGGTCGTGCTACCCGGGGTCGTGGCGGCGCCACCGAAGAGGCCGGCCAGTCCTCCCGAACTGTCGGCCGCGGCGTAGTCGGTCGGGTTGGTCGACAGCCCCGACGTTTGAAACGCGCCAGCGCCGCCAGCAGCCGCCACGGCATTTGCAAACGGCACATCACAACCGCTGCAAAGCCACGGACTCAGCCCTTGCTGATCGATCAGCGCCGAGTTGGCCGCGATCTGCACCGAGGCGGGCGCGCTGGCCGCCGTCGGGTATTGGCCGGTGGTACCGCACCCGCAATCAGAGAGCGCCTGCGTCCACGTACCGGTGAGATCCTGGAACAGGCCGCTGGCTGAGCTTGATGAACTGGCGGCGGTTGGGTTGCCCGAACTCTCATGTTGAATGATCAGCGGGATCGGGTTGATTCCGCCGGTCTGAGCCCGGGCGCTGCCAGCGAACAGGAGAGCGATGACCAGGAGCAGGAGGCGGCCCGGCATCACATTCACCCCATGCAGCGGAGCACGTCGCCCACCGGGTCACCGCAGGCGAAGCACGCGTGCCGCTGCTCGCGAGCTTGTTCGATCGCCGCGACGCATCGCTTAAACCGCGCCTGCGTCTCCGACGTCATCGCGCCCATATTCTGCACGGTGCACGCCGCCAACCATTGCCAGTTGGGGCATCCGGCCTTGCCCTGGCAAAAGGTGCTCTCGGCATACTGATCGCATTGGTGCACGACCGCCCGCCAATCAGCGGCGTGTGCCGGCAGCGCCGCTACGGCCATGAGCAACGTTGTAGGAAGCAAGAGGCACTTGCTCATTTCAGCACCAGCTGAGAGCCATGCCAGCGGCGGTGCATTCGGCTTTCACGCCGGCCGCCATTTGCGCTGTGGTGAGGGTATCGCTCGCCGCCCGGCGATCGGCATCGGCCGTCGCCGTCGTCAATAGTCCCTGATAAATCGCCGTATTCGTCGCCTGTTGCTTGCTGATCTGCTGCGCCAGCGTCGTCTCGATCCCGGCCAAGGTTTGCAACGTCGCTTGGCGCCCCGCCGTGCCGAGCGCTTGAGTCTGCAGGGACGAAAGAGTGGCGCTGTCGCTAGATGACCCAAGGCTGTTGAGCACGTTGGCCGCAGTCTTAATCGCGTTTGAAATAGCGTTGCTCTCGGTGATCAGTTCCTGCGACAAGCTGGTAATATTGCCGAGAGGATAGCCTCCAGTATTGCTCAAATTGTTGAGCATCGATCCCGTCTCTCCCGAGAGCATTTGTGCTTGAGTGCCGATGTTCTCAATGTTCCGCACGTCGGTCGTCAAATCGCGGTAAACCGTCGTCGGCAAGGCAATGGCAGAATTGACCTCCTGGGTCGCGGTCGTGATTTCCTGCTGAAGCTGCGCGATCTGTTGTGCGTATTCTTGGAGTTGCTGCACGATCGTTGAGCAATTCGTGCAGTATACGATGCTGCTTTGCGCTGACACGGGCGGGACACCCGCGAACAGAGAGATTGCAGCAATGCCAGCAAAAAGCGCTTTTTTCATTGCGGTTCTCCTAAAACGCGACACAACCGCATGGTGCCGCGCCAGGTCGGCCAAGTAGCGGCGACACTTCGAGCCTAGTCGCGTAATTCGGATCAAACGCGATGGTCGGTATGACAGCCGAGGCATGTGCGGCAGCGGCTGGGGCAGGCAGGGTCCCGGATTCTCCAGGAATGTCCTACGGTAAATCATACCAGGGCCGAAACCCGAGATCATCGGCAGCACAACTAGCCAAAGGCTTGCCCGGACAGAAAATCCAACGAACATCAGTCAACCGCCTCCCGATGCCGTCGCTGAAACTCAGCGACCCAGTCGCTTCCATGCTCGGCGCGCAGCCGTTCGGCAAAGCGCACGGTGTTGGCGCGCCCCGATAGCACCGCCACGAATTCCGGCATGGCCGATAAATCGAAATCGACGATCACGCTGCCGCTGTCGCGCTTGATCAGGCATTGCCGCGATCCCGGCAGCATATCCTCGCGAATGGCACGGTATTCGCCCTCGGTCAAAAACAACTTCCCCCGATGCACCTCTTCATCCGCGGTCGGGTTGCGGAAAAACACCTTGGTAAAACATTGATTAACCATAGTCGGCGCGAAAGTCCCTTCGAGCAGATGCTCGGGCTCCTGCGTCACCAGGATAATCACCGAATTGTTTTTGCGGCCACGCAGCAGAAAATCTTCGGTCTCCTCGCGAAATTGCTCGTGCAGCAGATAGGCCTTGCATTCGTCGAGGCTGATCACCGCCCGGCGGCCGTCGATCACCGAACGGATGCGGTAGAGCAGGTATTGCGCCGCCGGATTGACGACCTCGGGATTGCCGAGGATCGCGCTCAAATCGAAGCCGACCATGCGCGCGGCGATGTCCACCTCGTCGCGTTCGCCATCAAAAGCCCAACCAAGGCTGGCCGCGCGGCACCAGCGCTCGATGCGGGCGCCGGCGCCGCGCCCGTCCCGCCAGCCAAGGAATTGGCGCAGCCCCTCGAGGCTGCGCAGCCTGGCCGGCATGCGCATCAACGCCGCCACCGCGCGTCCCAGCCGCGCATCGTCCTCCGGCGGCAGCGGCCCGTGCCCGTCGAGCTGGATCAGCGCCTTGATCCACCGGACCAGGAATTGCCGGTCGGCCGGGTTGTCCAGGAGCCCGCGCAGCGGCGCCAGCCCGCTCGGTTCGCCGGAACGCACCACCAGATACGCGCCGTCAACCGCGCGGACCAGCAGCTCACCTCCCCTGTCTTTATCGAAGAAAAAGACGATGCCATTGTCCCCAAGGCACTGATCGAACATCGCCAAAAGGGTCATTAAAAACGTGCTTTTGCCCGACCCGATGCGGCCGAAGATGACCGTCATCCCGACATCGTCGACATGCGGGATAAAATCGTAGGCGGTGCCGGCGGTCGTCCTGAACCGGATCATTGCCGGACCCCAGCGGCCCTCGTGCGCGCCATGCGGAAACGCACCGAAATTTGCCAGATGCGAAAAATTCCGCGAGCCGATGGCACCCGGCCGGGTGCGCCAATCGAGATTGCCCGGCAGCTGCGCGAAATACGCCGCTTCCATGCCGAGACTTTCCCGCGCCACGACGGCGCCGGCATTGGCAAGCTCGCTGCGCGCCATGCCCGCCAGGCGCTCAAGCTCCGGCAAATTATCGCTATAGACCGCGAGCGACAGGTGATGACTGCCCATCACGAACTCGCCCGAGGCCAGCTGATCCTGCGCCGCGCCAAGGCCCTCGATCTGCGAGGCCGCCTTGTCACCGGCGGCGATCATCTGATTAGCTTTCAGCGACAATTTCCCGAGCGCATCGGGCCGCGCCAGAAACCCAAAGGATTGCGAGAGCACCAACGACATCGGCAAGGGCAGCAGCGCATCAAAGAGCCCCGGATGCGTCGCCGCCATATATTCGCGCAAGCCGAAGATCGCACCATAACGCGAGCGGCCCGGCGAACAGATCTCATACGCATGCCGCCCGAAAATCGCGCGGTCCGTATAGATGCAATTACCCAGCGGCCCCGACACCAGCGGCACCGGCAGATAATCGCCCGTCAGGATCAGCCGCAGCGCCTCGGCAATCTCGCTGAACTGAACGCCGCCCTGCTTGCGCAAGCCAAGCCGCTGCAAATCGTAACCTTCGAGGCTGCGTGCCAGCGCCGTCCACAAATCTTCAATCGAGACCAGGCTAAAGGCATCGACCGCGCCGCCATGTTTCCGAAAGCGCGCCAGCGCTTTATTAAGCTGCCGTCCCGTCGCCTGACCGCCGGCCGGCGTGCGCGGCGCCACGATCACCGACAGATACCAATCGTTCTGATACAGCCGGTCCTGCAGGACGCGGCCGCGATACGCCTGATCCAGTCTCGCCGCGAACTGATTGCGGAACAACGCCGCGGGCAAGCCCTCGACCTGCTGGTGCCGGACGAGATGCGTGCCGACGGTCACCGTGTCATCAGCGATGTTACGCCACAGGCCATTGAGGAACCGCGCCGCGGCATTGCGCTCCGCGGCCGAGGCCAGCTCGTGCGGCACGCCGCGTAGCCGGCCCATGGCCAGCACGGAGCTGTCGTTAAGCAGAACCGCGCCAGGCGCGACGTGCCCGAGATAAGGGAGATAAGCCTCGGCCGAACGCTCGGCCCAGCCGGAATTACCGCGCATCATTGGCGATACCGCGCGCGAACTTACCCTGGCGGATCGGGAAGGGCGCCGGCGAGGCGCCTCCCCAAAAATGGGCGTCGAACGACCGCGCCTTGGTCTTCAGCCAAAGGGATACAACGCCAACGGCGTTGTAGTCGTAACGCACGAGCAGCCGCGCGCCGAACCACAACGGGACTAGGCCCATTTCGTAGAACGGATTCTGTACCAGAATCATGATCAGCGCGATCGCCATCAGAAACAGCACAAACAGGCCGAGCGGCAGACCCATGATCAGCGCAGGCCGCGTGGCGGCGACGAAAAGCGGGACCTCGTCGAGGCGTTCCATTGGCCCCGGGCTACAGCCCCCCAAGGAATTGCTGCACCAGATAGCTGCTGCCAAAGACGAGAACCAACCCGCCAATAAATGCGGCGATTCCAAACAGGCCGAGCCGGCCAACGAGAAAGGAAATACCCACCCCGATCAAGGCCAGCACAGCTAGAGCCTGCCCGAACGGCCCTAATATATAGCTGGCAACCGCTGTCAGTATTGTGCTGGGGTCGGTACCGCCACCAATGGTCTGGGCGTGCGCCGCCGTTGCACAACAAACACCCGCCGCCACAATTGCCAGACGAGTACTCGTTACTGCCGTGCGGCGTTCCAAAGTCCTATCGGCGGCCGGCAGAGAACACAGCGCGCGGCGATACCAGTGGCAGACGTGCTTCGCGTCCTCACCGGCCCGTCCGCCTTCTTTCGACTGCTCGACGGTGATGCCAATTTCAGCGTGGGTCGGTCGTGTCAGCTTGCTCAATTTGATCCCCTCTCTGTAAAAATGTCGATTGGCTGGCGCCTGGCGCGTCGTCCGGAAAGAGATTCCACCCATCACGCCTGTCGCGATTCGGCGCCTGCACTTTGTCGGCGAACAAAGTTGTCTGAGCCGCGTTCGGCTCTCCCCGCCCAGCCGCGACAACTCGGGCGACATAGCCGTTATCAAAGCCGGCGCGGGGCGAACCCGTGTTGTAGCGAGAGAGGGCTGTCAGCACCGCGGCACCAGCCGCGAGCGATCGGCAGGGCTCAAAGGCATCGTCCGCGACGAGACCGAGCCACCCGAAATTCCGGTGATTAATCTGCATCAGGCCGAGGTCGAGATCGTGACCCGCGGCGGCAAGCTGCGCCGCCAGCGAGAGCGCCTCGGCCTTCGCCGACGGATGATAGGAGCGGTGCGCGGTGTTGTCGCCGATCGCGAGCGGATCAAGCCCGCTCTCGGTCTGAGCGATTGCGGCCAGGGTCGCGGGTGCCACCTGCGGCGCGCAGGTAACGGCCAGTGTGGTTACGACTGCCAGCGGTAAGATCACCGCGACCCTCACGTTTACCCCCTCACACGTAGTGAGACTGGGTACCTCTAGGTGAATCTGTCAAGCGCCATTTTTACTCCTCGACGATGCCGGCGCGCTCAACGGGCGAGGGTTATCATCAGCAAGTAGGGGTTAGCCATATTATTGACACAACTTATAGCGAGCGTTGCGGATGCGACCTGCGGCGACGCCCCATAGCGGCGAGCGTAATTGTACCGCCAGCAATAGATCACCGCGGGCTTCTCACTAAAACGTAATACGTATGATGATGACGGTCGGTGTTCTAAGTCGTTAACGTTAATTTTTACTTTTTGGCAAGGCTACCGCGGTCGCGCGGCTTCGGCATCAACACCGCCGAGAATGTGCACCCCACGGCATCCGCAAACGCCTCGCAGGCCGACAGCGAGATATTCTGGGCCCCTCGTTCGACGCGAGACACGTAGGCTTGTGTCATGCCGAGACGCGCCGCGAGCGCGGCCTGGCTGAGCCCGGCGCGCCTGCGCGCCTCGCGCAAACGCCGCGCGAATTCGGCGATGCCGCCGGCGCCGTCACGGGGCGTTGGTGGTGGCATAAACTCCGGCGAAAATAGACATCCCACCGCCCGGGCAAACCTCACGCAGGCCGACAGCGTAATATTCTCCGCGCCTAGCTCGACGCGAGATACGTAGCCCTGTCTGATTCCCAGACGCGCCGCGACTTCCGCTTGGCTCAGGCCGGCCCGTCTGCGCGCCTCGCGCAACCGCCGCCCGAATTCTATTATTAGCTGCCGCTCGCCGTCCGCACTCCCTTCCGGCTGTGCCAATCCCCCTCACGCCCTGAGGTAGAAAAATCCCCCGAAATATTACCGCCGCAGAGCCACGGCAACAGAATCACGCCGTGACCCGCGGTGAACCCGAGGGCAATACCAAAACGTCACCAGCTGGACGGCGCCATCGGCCGAGAGCAAGCCGCTCGGTGACGGTCAATTGCCCGAAATGGGGGCAACGCAAGATCCGAATCACCGTGCCGGTGATCCAATCGAGCCGGCGGCGGCGGGCCGGCAGCAGCTCGGGCCGAAGAGTTCGGGCGGCAAGATTGTCCTCGGGGGTTTGCTCGGCAATGTAACTCGCCGAGCGAGCGGCCGAGACGATCGAGACCCCCGATTAAAGTCCAGCGAACCCGGCTCGCTTGACGACGAGAGCGCGGCCAAGGGTATCGAAGGCGCAGCAGAGCCGGCGCGAGACGGTCGGAGCGCCCCCGCCGCCGCGTACTACGACGATATGTTCTTCACTGTGAGATCGTGGGGCTTTAGGATGACGGGGGGAGAGAGCCATTGGCTGATGACAAGAACGAACGCGGACCACTTTCTCCGATAGTCAATATTGTTGGAGTAGTTGCGGGTATCAGCACCATCATCGGTCTGTTCATAACCATCTTCTTGCCTTCCAATTCAACCAATGTTACATCGATAATCTCAAATACGAGCCCGCCAATTGACCACAGCCCTGTATTGGAAGTCAGTAATGCGATCGCCTCTCCTCCTATGGAATGGAGGCCCCCTTTTTGGGGGCTACTCCCGTTCGTGCCGAGTTCGTGGAGCTATGTGCTTTACCTCGATATAAACAAGCTTTCCGACTCCCCGATGTCGGACTGCATTGGGGAATTGCACACTATGAATGGCTACATAGAGTTAGAGCACGTGTTGGGGACTTCGAGTGAGGCACAGCCACCGCATGAGGCAACTTTTCAACTCGCCAAAGGTGTCCGTGCGCAAAACATGTGGGTGGGCGTTGTCGGAGAACCGCGCCGGATCGACATGCACAACTCGACGGTTCGTATAAAGTGCACCGAGTACGTTACACCGTGGAGAGCCGTTGACACCACCGGTTATGATCGCTGGTACGCAGCCTCACACCCAGAGTGGCAACCCTTCTAGGGTTGAAATCTAGTAGGCAGAACTTTCGTGGCTTGCGACTTGTCACCGGTGGGTTCCGTCTCGTGGATTTCAACCTTCGGATAGGGGCGCAGGTTGAGAGAATTAGGGCAGGGCCGCTGGTGGCGGCAGTATTTGGCCGCCACCGCTAAAGGACGTTTTCAGCCACCGGAGGTTGGTATCGGCGCTTCAATCGGCTTTTCCGGCCCGTCACCAGCCGGATTCTCCTCGACAGGAGACGGGCAATTCATTCCGCAACAGCCCGATGCGCAATCTGGTGTACGACTTTCCCATCTGTCACCCGTAGGCGGCATTTTTGTTGGAATTATTACTTGAGGGTTTAGCAGACTCCGTGCCGGACTCTGAGAGAGTCCACCGTCTTCGTCATCGCTGCGCATCCCGCCGCCGCCACCCGCTGGGCCGCCGCTCCCCTGAAAATGGATGCTGCCTAGGACCTTGCCAGTCGCCTTAAGGCCGTTTCCGGCGTCTGTTACGGCTTGACCGAGACCGTGCTCGATGCCGCCATGACTTAAGTTACAGGCGGCGTCAAAAAATCCGCCGCAGGCGTGCGCGGCGTTGATGGGCCCGAACGATAGCCCTACCGTGGCAACCGCCGCCAACGCCCAAGGACGCCAACTGGTCGAGATCATCAGGTGCCTCAATTTGTTTCCGCCATCAGCGGCTGCTCGCATGTGGGATGCAACCTGACGATTCGCCAAAGAGCGGTATCCTTGGGAGGGCTGCTACAAATTGCCGTTTCGTTCGTAAAAACCGGTTTCCACTTCTCGCCCCGATTTTGCGAGACTCAAGATTTACGCAACAGCCGATGTGGCGCACCGGGCTGGTGCAAGCCTCGAATTGCGACCGAGGGTTTCGAGATGCCGTCCTACCGGACAGGTGTATCTGGCCGCAGCAGGGGCCCCGCGCGCGTTCTACAGCCACGCAGGCAACAGCAGCGTCTATCAGCGCTGGACGACGCCCCCGGCGCTCCTTGCCCGGCTGTACGCGGTTTTCGGCACGTTCGATCTTGACCCGTGCTCACCGACCGCCAACCGGCGCAAAGCGCCCGGCGGGCGCGGATGTATTTTACCGAGGTCGACAACGGGCTTGTGCTCCCCTGGCATGGCCGGGTTTTCGTCAACCCGCCCTATGGCCGCGAGATCCGCCTATGGGTACAGAAGGCCCGCGCGGAGTGCAGGAGTGCTGCGCAGGCGCAGCCTTTGGCCAGCTATAGAAGCCTGAGCGGGCCGGTGATCCCGCGATTTTCTACCGAGTTCGGCGCGCGTCAATCTTCCTGCCGTGTCCTTAGTACTCCAGAAAATGTGATGAGTGCTAGTGCAGTGACGATCTTCCCGATAATTGAAAAAGAGAGCTTGGCGATTCGCCAGCCCAAGAATTCGGGGCGCGTGGAAACCTCGCACCTGTTCTCCTGGTGCAGTGGTATGAAAGGTAGCATTAGGTCGATGCTGTAGAATAGGGGGACGATCTGGTCGGCACAACGTGCCTCTATGGTGGCGAGTGCGGTGTCGCCCCTCTGTATCGCCGCACGCGGAACATCGGCCTCGCGAACGACTGCGGCGACCGGTATGGTCGTCAGGACCATGGCGCCGGCGCGCAGAGACTGGTCGGTACCGTACCAGCCCGCAAGAACGAACGCTGCCAAGGTGAGGGTGGCGCGGGCGGGAGAAAGGCCGAAGCCAAAGCCGCGACCAAAAAGGGGCCTAAGCAGCTGGTACGAGAATCCCGAGGGCGCCTTCCAGCCTTCGGCGATGCCGACCTCGCGGGCTGCTTCCTCATGGCCTTGCGCGCGCAGAATGCGGGCGAGGTGCCGGTATGGCTGAGGGTAGAAGCCGCCACTCTGCAACTGCAACCAATGTAACCGGCTCTTGGCCGAATAGCGCGGCCGAAGGACGTCGTGTCGCGCCCAATCGATCGCGCGGCGGAGCATCTGGCTGAGAGGCAGCGCGGCCCGGCGCCACAGCCAGGTTATGAGAATGGCGAGCGGGCAGATGGCTGTGCGAGCGAGGCCACCGCACGTGCGCAAAGTAGCAGCGAGCCGGGGCAGCCGCTCGGCCGTCCGACTCATCCATCTGCCAGGACCTGCCATGCCAGTGCGGATCCGCGGCGCTTGGACCGCCAACCACGCTGTGAACTCCCCGGCGCAGACGCTGACCTGAGCGACCAGGGGGGCTCTCGCCTCCTCCACCAGCAAGTGGGCAATTCTGTCGTACACGAAGCCATCGAGGTTCAGGTTCACGCGATCCGCGGGAAGGGGATCGCCACCCCAGCCGGAGGGCCATCGATCGCTGAGAGTCGCTACGTGTGCGCCGCAAGGTCGATGTCGAGCCCGATTTCAGATGTCAGCCGTTCAGCTCTCAGCTCCGTTCCAATATTCGCATTCGCGAGACTTAATCGCGAGCGTCCTGCCCGGGCCTGATATAGCTCGCCGTTGTATGTGCATTCCCGTGGCAGCTGCAATCTGGTCCAATCCAGTCCTCCAGCGACCTCCGTGTGCTGGAACGAGAGGTCTCCGAGCACGATGGCGGGTCCAAGGATGATGCGACCAGTAACGTGGAGATTAATGGCAGTGATCGCGTACGAGCGGGGCGAAAGGAGACGCGAGCCGCGCAAGTCGAGATTGCGTCCGATCCGAGAACCAGATAGGATGATCCCGCCAATGACAACTACCCTCCGTAACAGTAGGTGAGTGCCGAGCTCGGTATTTATCGCAACAAATGCATTGGCACTGCCGTTCTCAAAGTATGCACGGTCGCAGTCAAGGTCACCGTTGATCCTCGCCCCCTCTAAATCGACCTTTCCTGACGCCTTAAAATTCGGGCCTCGCAGAAATGCTACCCCAGCGATCTCGGCGCGCTGGACATTAAGGGCGTGGCCATCGCCATCTTCCGCCCGATTCTCAAAAGTAGCATCGATGCAGTTAAGATCCCCGCGGATCTTTGTGCCGATCAGGCTGACCTGCCCCGAGGCCTTCGCGCCGCTAAAGACGAAGTTGCCGATTTCAGCATTCGTGGCGGTCAACGCCTCGCCAGCGCCATCTTCCCTCCGATTATCGAAAGTCGCATCGGTACAGTCAAGATCACCGCCGATCCTCACCCCTTCTAGCCCGACCCTCCCTGACGCCCTAAAATTCGCGCCGCGCAGAAAAGCTATCCCGGTGATCTCGGCGCGCTGAGCATTAAGGGCGCTGCCATCGCCACCTTCCGTTCGGTTCTCAAAAGTCGCATTTATGCAGTCAAGATCACCGCGGATCCTTGCGCCGATCAAGCTGACCTCTCCGGATGCCCTCGTGCCGCTCATGATGAATTGATTGCCGACCTCAGCACTCGCGGCCGCCAGCGCGTAGCTGCTGCCATCTTGCGTCCGGTTCTCGAAAGTCGCGCCAGCGCAGTCGAGATCAGCGCGGATCCTTGCGCCGATCAAGCTGACCCCTCCGGATGCCTTCGTGCCTCTCATGATGAAGTCATTGCCGACCTCAGCACCCGCGGCCGCCAGCGCGTAGCTGCTGCCATCTTGCGTCCGGTTCTCGAAAGTCGCGCCAGCGCAGTCGAGATCACTGCCGATTTTCGCGCCGTTCAAGAAGACCAAGCCCGCGGCCTTTGTCCGTTGCATCGTAAAGTCATTGCCAATGCGAGCATTTGCGACGCTAAGTGCTAAGTTGGTGCCGTCCGTCCGGTTTTCGAAAGTCGCATCATTGCAATCAAGATTGCCGCGGATGTTGGTGCCCAAGAGAGTGATATTTCCGGACGCCTTAAACTTAGCACCGCGCAGAAGCACGTTGGCGCCTATCTCGGCACCCGCGATTATTAACGCGTAGCCTGTTCCGTCCTCAGTCCGGTTCTCGAAAGTCGCGTTTTCGCAAGATAGGCCGCCGGCAATCTTAGCACCCAGCAGCCACACTTCGCCTTGCGCTGTGAATCCATCGTCGAGGGCTAGCAACGAACGAAAGTGCGTATCTTGGCCTCTGAACGCGTTGCCCTCGCCGGAGGAGACCGCGGCACCGCTCAACCAAGTTTCGCCTAGAATGTCGCTGCCTGAGAGGGTTACACCCCCGGCGGCCCGGAAACCTTCACATAACATTATGCGGCCACGGATGTCACAGTTGGACAGCCGCAGAGCGTAGCGCTGTGTTCCTGGTGCGATATCGGCGGCTCGGCGTGGGACTGGAGCCCGCAAATGCGCCCCCTGACCGTCCACAT
>Ga0210395_10001035_pt1 | contig 21616 bp, 21 predicted proteins | sample IncBWH4OmetaG_FD_150861 | JGI IMG/M metagenome (GOLD analysis project Ga0210395, IMG submission 150861) | Forest soil microbial communities from Barre Woods Harvard Forest LTER site, Petersham, Massachusetts, United States - Inc-BW-H-4-O ...
TGTTGGCGGTCCGGCTGATGTGCCTAGAAATTGGCGCAACGAATTGATTTGATCTATCAGCTCATGATTTTGCTTTTCGAGCTGTTCGTTTTGTTGGACTAGCTGATCGATTTTCTTCAGAACTTCGGCGGATACCTGCTTCTGGGAATTGGCCGTGGCCTCCTGCCCCGTCGGCGTCTGCCCACAGAGAGGACAGGAACTGCCGGTCAATACAAATAACAACAAAAGTAACCCGGATTTTATTCGACCGAATCGCAGTTGCATTCCGACCTCATCGAAAAGCCTTTGCGCGTCGAGTAGAGCGGACCGGTAGCATTCTTGGCCGCACTTACTACGCCTACGGAAGATTCCCGTGGGCGATGCGCCGCCCACAAATCAGGTCTCTGACGTCAGTCGGCTGGGACTACTTCTTCAAGCCGACGGATTGTGGCGAAAACAGGTTGTAGTCAAGCTTGTCGGAAACGAACTCGATGACCTTTTGTGCCTTCACACTGTTTCCTGCATCATCAAGACGCGGAGCGAACACGGCGATGGCACCTTTGCCAGGAACAATGGCGACGATTCCGCCACCGACGCCGCTCTTGGCGGGAAGTCCCACATGCCAGGCCCAAGAACCAGAGCTGTCATAAAGTCCGGCCATAGCCATAGTCGAGAGGATGTAAGGCACGTCTTCAGCTTTGATGACTTGCTCGCCTGTCGCCGGATTCTTGCCGTTATTGGCGAGCACCGCGCCCATGCGCGCAAGTTGGGTCGTATTCACGCCGACGGAGCACTGTTTTGTGTAGATATCTACGGATTCGAAGGGGTCGGCATAGATGCGTTCGTATTTGGCGAGCAACATCGACAGGGCCTTATTGCCTGCATTTGTGGCGGCTTCCGATTTGTACACCTCTTCAATCAGGACTAATTTCTCGCCCGCGACCTTGCTGTAAAAATCGAGAATCCTGTTCCATTTCTCGTCTTCGTTTTTTCCGGAGATCAAGCTCGTGGTGGCAATGGCGCCAGCGTTTACGAGTGGGTTGGCGGTATGCGTTGGCATGTCCACCACGGCAAGCACGGAATTGAACGCCCGACCGGTCGGCTCGGAACCAATCCGTTGAAACACTTTGTCGAAGCCGAGTTCTTCCATCGCCAATGCCAGCGTATAGACTTTCGAAATCGATTGGATGGAGAACGAATACTTGACGTCGCCCAGCTCATAGACCTGATTGTCCGTGGTCACTACGGCGACACCGAACAGCTTGGAATCCACCTGCGCGAGGTAGGGAATGTAATCAGCATTCTTGCCATTCGTGTCGCTGCGATACTTGTCATAGGCTTCTCGCACGGCGGCTTCAACTCGCTCGCGGTTAGGAGCTACCGGGCTTCTTTTGGCTTGCCCGGAAACCGGGACGGTCCAAATGCCAGCTAACAGGAGATATGCAGCCAAGACCAATGTCCCAAATCGAGTACCCATCCTGTACATTTGCTTCCTCCTGAACAAAAATCGGCTGCCTGCGCCCTGCGACGGACTCAACACAGGATCTTCCTCTCCGAATTGGCGCGGTTAGAACTCAAAGCCCTTACTCCAGTCGTAGCGGAAGGAGAACTGCACTTTGTAGTCGTTCACACTGAAGCCATCGGCGAAATTCACGCGCCTCCCAAACTGAAATTCGCCGCCCGTCGTTACTTGTTTCACTGGGTGGAAGAGAAGATTGATCAAGGCATAGTCGCCCTGATGGAACGAGGCGGCCGTCATTGCGTTCGAATTTGAGATGTTCAAGAAGGAATAGCCGATCGAACTGCTGAACCGCTCGCTCCAAGTGTGATCGACAAAGGCAACAACTCCGAGAACGGGCAACGCCACGCCTTTGATTGGAGTCGCCGGGTTCGAGAAATTGTTTTGGACGCCGATGTCAACAGGGGCGTCGTTCATGTAATTTTCGATGCCCTTTCCGTACACGAATGCGAACCGGCCGACGTCCTTCTTAGTAAAATTGACATTTGAGGTTAAATTTACGCCCCAACCAACGGCGCTACCGCTGAGATTGGGCAGAGCGCCATTGGTGTCGACCCAGGCGATTTTCCTCACAATGCCGGCCGCCTGGACGTAACCCCAGTTTCTAGCAAGACGGGCATGGCCGGTCAGATCGGGCCACTTGAATTGGGGAGAAATGTTTTGGAGGTCGATGCGATCGGCGTACACCCCGCCGTCCGCACTGGCACCCGGGCGTTCCAGGGCGATTACGACATTGCTCGCACCCTGAATCGGGGTCCAGCGCACCTGCACATTTCGAAAGAACACCATGCCGTTCGGTCCCCAGTACTCGAGCGAGTTGGGAAACACATCGATGTCCATGAAAGCGCTCCAGGTCTGTCCGGCGCCGAATTTGCCAAGTTCGCCATAAGCATGACGCAACCGAAAGGTAGTCTGCCCGGCATCAGCACCTGTGCCGAAGAGTTCGAATTCGAAGATGGTCTTGAGATCTCCGAGGGGCGTTGGAGTAAAGGTCTTCACGCCGAACCGGGTTTGTCGAACACCGGCAAAAGTGCTGCCGTTTGGACCGAACTCCCCCTGGAAGGCCGGTAGTTGTGTGGGGCGCTCGACGTCAAACCAATTTGGGTTGATGGAACCGAAGTTATAACCAGTGTCCGTCATCGCATAGCCGTAAAAATTGATCGAACTTGATGGTTTCGGTTCCTCCGAGTGTTCTTCGCCTTGGCGAGTGTCGGTAGTGTCCGGAACGCTTGGCCCGGGCACGGCTTGCTGCGATATCCCCGAGCCGGCATTCATCTGTCGCTTTAGTTCCTGAAGCTCCTTTTCAAGCTGCTGCAGCTTCTTCTGCATGTCTTGCAAATCGGGTTGCGAGGACTGCTCTTGTGCCCGTGCGGGCTCTTGCACGAGCACGGCGAGGAACAGAGCCAGCAACAAGGGAATCAGGCTTCGTTGAGGAGCTCGGAGGGAGTCGAAGACCATGGGCTTGCTCCTTGTTTAAATAAGTGTTCAGCAAGGCTCAGCCATATGCGATCGTGAACCGGCCTGCTGAACGCCAGCGAGTGCTCATTGACTTCAGTGACATGAATCAATTCTGCGTCGTTTTTAGAGGAAGGAACCGCAAGTCACAACTAGGGAAATCCCTAAGATATTGGCGACGCAGTGGATTCGTCTAAGCGACGATTGCTAGATTCGGTTGGCGGAAGAATGCGGTAGGGGGAACGAGTTTCTGAACGTATGGAAGTAACCAACTTATTATATATTGCGTTAGGCGGAGAGAAGGAGTATAAAGCCGCTATACGGTTATCGCAAAATGCCCAGTCGAATCATAACCGTCAGGACGCTAAGTATTGCCTTCGTCAGCGTGCTGATGTGTGCGATTTTTGCTTCAGAGATGCCTGAGCTTCTTTCTCTGACCGATAATGTTGCAAACGACTATACGCTGCGTCGCGCAGACTCTTCAGTCTCGCCCGTTCTCGATAACGCCAGAAAAGTCCAGAAACCCGTACTAGAGTTCAACTTTTCCACGCAGGACTTCATTTTTTGGCGCGTGGGCTCACCCGAAAAGAAGGAATTGGCTCTCTGCCTTTTCATCCTGTACTCCGCACTGCGCAGATAGCCCACCTGTTACAACTTCCGACGATTTCAGCGAACTGACCTTTTCTAGTATGGGCGGAAAATAGCCCATCCTAGGAATTGGATTTGAACATTGGCATTTGAAAGGGGATCCGATGACGTAGAGGACGCTGGGGGCCTCCAGCCATGGCGTTGCGAGTCGGCAGTTTCGAATTGCAATGGGAAGGACAGGCAACCGATTTTGTTTTGCTGCCGATGAATGCCCACGCAACCTCGAGCATTCTACCAAATAAGTACAAGCTAGGAGGCGATGCCTCCGCCCTAGCCGGACCCGTGGGACCGACTGGCTCTGGCCGAAACCGACGACGGGATGCGAGCCGATTACAGGCTTGTTCACACACCAGGGGATTGTTTGCTGGTGATTACGGCGAGACGAATCCCGAAAATTGTCGGCACTTAAGTCTAGCAAGACGTCTTTCGGAGAAAAGCCTACGGCTGATTTCGATGCTGTCGGCCCTGCTCGCTGTCGCTGTGGCATTGGCGAGCGGGTCCAGCACCTCAGCACAGGTGCCTGCGAAGAAAGACGTCCTGATTCTCAATGAGGTGGGCCTCTCGCATGCCCTAACCGACCTAATGACCCAGCAGATCGTCACCGGGGTACGAAGCACGGCGGGCCATGACGTTGAATTCTTCGCAGAAAGCCTCGACTTACTCGATGTGGATGACAAGTCGGCGCTCTCTGAAAAGGAGGACTGGCTCGTCGAGCAGTATGCCGGTCACAAGTTCGAGGTTGTCGTAGCGATAGGACCGGACACAATTGAATTTTTAGCAAACAATGCCCGTGCCTTTTTCTCTGGCGTTCCCATCGTCATTTGTGGGAGTTCCTTAGAACAAGCGGGAACTTCGAATTTGGATTCCCGATTCACAGGAACATGGCAGAAGCTCGAGCCCGGGGGGACACTTGAAGCAGCCCTGAACCTCTTTCCGAATACCCGCCACGTGTTCGTAGTTGGAGGGAGTTCGGTTTATGATCGGGTGAAGATTGCAGCTACAAAAGCACTGCTCAGCTCTTTCCAGCCAAAAACGGAATTCTCCTATCTAGTCGACATGGAAATGGGAAGATTGCTGGAACAGCTCAAGAATCTGCCCGAGAAATCCATCGTGCTCTATGTCTCGTTCTTCCAAGATTCCGTTGGAAACAAGTTTCTAAATGCGACTAAGGCACTTCCTATGATCGCGTCAGCTGCCAACGCGCCGGTATTTGGGATGTCGGACACGTATTTGGGCCATGGTATCGTCGGCGGGGACGTGATGAATTTTCGAGAACAAGGAAAGGTCACGGCCCAGATCGTTTCGGAACTCCTCGATGGGGAAAAACCCGAAGATATTCCCATCAAGACTCTTCCGAGTATGTTCATCTTCGACTCGGGTGAACTGAAGCGTTGGCACGTTCCAGAAAGCCGGCTTCCTTACGGAAGTGTTGTACTCTTTCGCGAACCGAGTCTGTGGGAACGCACCAAGTGGTTTTGGGTGTTTACGCTGCTGATCGTATTGGTTCTTTCCGCCCTTGGCGCCTACCTGCAATACAGTCAAAGACAGTTGAAACTAGCGAAAGAGAAGGAAAGACATCTAAGCAGTAAGCTGATCGTTGCCGCGGAGCAGGAGCGGCGCCGGATAGCGTCGGAACTTCACGATGACTTTAGCCAGAGACTGGCCGTGCTGTCGCTGGGTCTGGAGAACGTGGACGAAGCAACGCCCGCGTCACTCGCCGATGTCCATGAGCGATTGCATCAACTGGTGAGATCCACGAGTGAACTGAGTACTGATCTCCACACCCTATCGCACCAGCTGCATTCATCCACGCTCGAGAGCCTCGGAATTGTCCCTGCCGTCGCCGCCTTGTGCAAGGAATTCACTGCCAATCAAGGAATTAGAGTCGACTTTACTTCGACCGAAATTCCCCGGTCGGTACATCCCGACACAGCCCTTTGTGTTTTCCGTATCGTTCAAGAAGGGCTGCGAAACTTAAAAAGGCATAGCGGCGCGGAGCAGGCGAAGGTGGACCTCAAAATCACCGGCGAGCGACTGGAAGTCACTATGCGAGATGAAGGTTACGGATTCGACTTGCAGGCGCTGCGCAAGAATGAAGGACTGGGTATTCGAAGCATGGAAGAACGCGCACGGTCGCTTGGTGGAGAATTCGAAATCCAGTCGGAATCTGGAAAAGGGACGACCCTGACGGCTCGCCTACCGCTCACACCAGACCCAGGAGTTGTCAAAAAAAGACCCAAGGGTCGTAGTGCGGGAGCCGTGTAATCCAGGAACGCCGACCACCACGTCGTACCTGCTCAGGGTTTGAAGGCGCTTCTGGAGTGGGAATACCCGTCCTCCATTGTCTATTGTTAGTTTTGACAATTGCGGCGCGTTTTGCCTAGGGCTACTTTGCAGCGCAGTGAGTTGAGGCGTCAAGCCTGACCGGCAACCAAGCCGAGCGCAAGCTGTAGAACGCCTGCCGGACCGCTATGTTCCGCAACGAGTTAAAGACCATGGAATCTGTGTCAACGGACAGGGCCCGCCCGCGTTTCGTAATCGCGGATGACCACGCAATCTTTGCTGAGGCTTTAAAAGTCTTCTTGGAACGGACTTACCCAGTTGTTGCCGTCGTAGCCGACGGTCGCGCGTTGATTGAGGCGGCCCTCAGGTTTAGGCCTGAAGTCATTGTTGTTGATGTCGGGATGCCCGTCCTGAATGGGCTGGACGCCGCCCGCAGGATTAAGGAAGAAGCTCCCAACGTTAAGTTCATCTTCCTGACGATGCAAGCTGATCCTAATCTGGCTGCCGCGGCCCTCGAACTTGGGTTGATCGGGTTCGTCCTCAAACACGCGGCCGGCTCCGAATTACTGAAGGCGATTGATCACGTGCTGCATGGAAAGGCCTATTTGAGTCCCCAAGTGAGGGCCAATGATTGGGTTGCCACAAAAACACGGGCGCGCCAGTTTACGAAGGAATTGACCCAACGACAGCGGGAGATTGTTCAGCTATATGCCGAAGGACGGCCGCTGAAGGAAATAGCGTCGCTGCTCAATTTAAGTGAAAAGACCGTTGAATTCCACAAGCATCACATCATAGAAGCTTTTCACCTGAAAAGTAATGCAGGACTGATTCTTTATGCTTTGAAACACGGGCTAGTCTTTGCAGATCCCGAACCGTCCCAGCGGTGTTAGAACCGCACACCACAAATCCCAGACGCTCCGCAAACTAGCAGATTAGTGTGCTAGGGATTTCCCCAGTAGCAAGCCGCCTTCACGCCATCTAGCATCCCCCTTGAATTTTAGTTTTGCACCATGGCTGCCTGCGTAACCGCGGCGAGTTCACGTGTGCGTTTCGGACGGAGGCGAACTTGATTCGCCCGCGCATATTTTTGGCCGACGACCACAACGAATTCCTGGAAGCCGAAATCGCCTTACTGCTACCTCACTTTGAAATCGTGGGCGTAGCAACCGACGGGGCATTCCTTGTATCCGAGGTTCGGCGCCTTAACCCGGACGTTGTTGTAGTTGACATCACCATGCCGCTAATGAACGGCATTGACGCAGTCCACATGCTGAAGAAGTCTGGTTCCACTGCCAAGTTTGTGTTCTTAACGATTAATACTGGCGAAGAATTTGTTAACGCGTGCCAGGACGCGGGCGCCCGGGGCTACGTCTGGAAATCCCGGATGAAAACTCACCTGATCCCGGCAATTCATTCTGTGCTCGCGAACCAAACGTATGTTTCTCCATTATCTTCCACATGATCGGAGTAAATGCGAGAAACAGGGACCTTTCAGCTAGGGATTTCCCTAGTTGCTGACGCGATCGAAACGATTTAAATCAGTAGAGAGACTGACGGGCCCCGAGCCCTTGTAGGTTTCAGCGTTGGTCGGAGCTAAACATGTCAGTCCGAATGTCGGAACCTCAACCACTCACAAGAGGAGGAGCCCAAGAGTTTGGGGCTCCTCCTCACCCCGGTGCTGACGAGCAGACGGAAGTCTTGCAAGGGTGAGCGGAAGTTCAATCATGATAAAAAAAACTCTTGGGTCAGAAATCTTCCTGAAACTCCCGCAGAAGTTTATGGCTGTTCTCTGTTCCGCGCTGCTTGTGCCGGGACTCGCAGTGCAAGCGAATCAGTCTCAGGCGCCGGCAGCCGGAACGGCGCAGCAAGAAGCTGCCAACCTATCCCCGGACCAACTTGACTCGCTGGTGGCCCCGATTGCGTTGTACCCAGACCCATTGCTCGCTCAAGTGCTCGCCGCATCGACGTACCCTTTGGAACTCGTTCAACTTCAGCAATGGTTAGAGAAGAACAAAACCTTAAAAGACAAGGCGCTTGTTGATGCGGTGCAGAAGCAATCCTGGGACCCAAGCGTCCAAGCCATGGCCGCGCTTCCGGATGTGGTCAAGCGCTTGGTGGATGACATTCAGTGGACCGCTGATCTCGGCAACGCATTCCTGGCGCAACAAGACGACGTCATGGGTGCCGTGCAGCGTATGCGAGCGAAGGCACAGGAGAAGGGAAACCTCAAATCCAATGAGCAAATCAAGGTTGAAACGAGGGTAGTGGAAAGCAAACAAGTGATCGTGGTCGAGCAGTCCAATCCGCAGGTTGTCTACGTTCCAAGCTACGACCCTGTTGTTGTTTACGGCCCTCCGGCCTACCCCTACCCGCCGATCTATTACCCTCCGCCGGGTTATTACGCCGCGGGGATGGCGATCTCTTTCGGAGTTGGCTTGGCTATGGGGGCAGCTTGGGGTGGAGGTTGGGGTTATAACTGCGGGTGGGGCGGGGGAAACAACAACATCAACATTAATAATAATAACAACTTCATTAACAACTCCAACCGACAAAACATCGGTAACGGTAATCGTCCCTCTCAACAGCCCAATGGCGGCCGAGGCAACAGCTGGCAGCACAATCCGCAGCACCGTGGCGGAACGCCCTATGGAAATAGGGCCACGGCAAATAAGTACGGCGGCACAACCCGTGGAGCCTCCGCCTCTGACCGCCAGGCCAATGCGCGGCGACAACAGTCTCGTCAACAGGGCGGTAGGCAGGGAGCCGGCACGATGGATCGCGGCGGCGCTGGTGGCGGCAGACAGCCGGGCGCTAGCAACCGAGCGGCGGGGGGAGGCGACCGGGTAGGCAATCGACAGACCTCCGGCGGTTCGGGCGGAAGAAATTCTGGCGCGTTCGGAGGCTCCTCCAGAAGCGGAAGCTCAGCACGAGCGAGCAGTTCGCGCGGGGGCTCCAGTATGGGCGGAGGAAGCCGTGGAGGGGGTGGTGGGCGGCGGAGGTAAACAAGTCATGCACAAGGAAATTCCAATGAGGACGAGAAAGAAACATCTGTTGACGAGGATTGCGATCGCGGGATTTTCGGCAACGGCCGTTTCCTTTGCTTTTGCGCTGTTGTGTTCTTGGCCTTTGTTCGCGCAACAGAAACCATCCGACGCTTCGTCGCAAAGCCAGGAGACGTTCGCCACGCCTAAAGAGGCCGCCGACGCGCTCGTCCAGGCTGCAGGGAGCTTTGATGTGCCTGCTCTCGAGCAGATTCTCGGCGCTGGCAGTGAAGATTTGGTCGCCTCGGAGGACCCCGTTCGAGATAAGGCCATCGCTGTTGCATTCGCCTCAGAAGCTCACGAGAAGAGCTCGGTTGTTGTAGATCCCAAGAATCCGGGCCGTGCCACTCTCGTGGTGGGAAACGAAGATTGGCCGTTGCCGATCCCCATCGTCAAGCGAAACGGAATATGGCTCTTTGACACCTCTGCGGGCCGCAAGGAAATTCTGTACCGTCGCATCGGAAGCAATGAATTGGACGCCATCGAAATCTGCCGCGGCTATGTGGATGCCCAGCAGGAATATGCTTTGGAAAGGCATGACAACTCCCAAGTAAATCAGTACGCACAGAAAGTCATCAGCACCCCCGGAAAGCACGACGGTCTGGTTTGGTGGAATCCTGATAAGACGCTGGGCGGGCCAATCGCCGAGGAAATTGCCGATGCCCTGCAGGAGGGCTACACGGATAAGTCCAAGCCATATCATGGATATTTCTTCAAAATCCTGAAAGGCCAGGGTCTCGCGGCCCCACTCGGTGCGATGGATTTTGTCGTAGAGGGGGCGATGATCGGAGGCTTCGCTCTTGCCGCCGCTCCAGCAGATTATCGCGTTACGGGCGTCAAGACATTCATCGTCAGTTACGAAGGAGTTGTCTATCAGAAGGATTTGGGCCCGGATACGCTCAAGATTTTCAAAGAAATGGAGCTTTATAACCCGGACAAGTCGTGGAAACCCACGGACGATAACTGGCCGCCCAATGCATTTGCTGACTAGGCCTCGGCGGGGATAGAGAGAATCGCTGCTTGCTAGTCGGGCGAAGTACTGCACCACTACCCGGGGTCATGGGTTCAATTCAATTCCGCAACCGCAGTATGCAGGGCGCGAGCCAGGATGCTCGAGGCGAGCGATTCCAAACATGCACCGTGGCATCAAGTTCACTCCGATGATGAACGCAAGGCAAGTTTGAATTGCATCTCTCAGTTTCTGAGCATGATTCAATCGAAGAAGGTGCTCGGAAGAGAGTCAAATTCCCAAGGCGTTCCGAAAAACACAGTTACGACGATCAAAAATCAATCAAGGGACACGAGTTCATACCCGAACGAGCTAGAGTCGATCGAAAAAGCTCGAGATGTTTACTCTGCTCTAGATGCATTTAGTCCTAAGGAGGCAGATTTGGCGAGCTTTCCAAACTCGGATACCGATTCCGATGCTTCCAAGATCGCGGCATTATGGGAAGCGTGGAATGCGGCTCTGAAAGCCAGTGACGCTAACAGCCTTGTGGCTTTAATGACTGACGACGTCGTGTTCGTTCATGGCAACGGTCAATGCGTATGTGGCAAAAAAGAAGTACAGTCGCACATCGCTAACAGTTTTGGACGATTTGACATTGACCGGAGATATTTACCTGCCGAAACAGTTGTTGTTGGCAAATGGGCGATTGAAATCCGTGAACTGGAAACTACGCTGACAACAGTTCGAGGAGGAATACAGCTTCATGCTAGCTCGAGGACTTTGATCGTGTTCGTCCGGCAAGCAGACGCCTCGTGGAAAGTGATGCGGGTACTCGAATTGCTGGGCTGAACCTTGGCCTGACCTTAATCCTGAGCGCATGCCTTGACGCGCGATTGCGCTAAAGAGCTTGCGGGGGCGTCAGTAAAAAATTCAGAGCCACCGAGATCGAAAATTGTAGGCGACGAGGAAGCATCGGGAGAATCATCATCGGCGAGTCACGTGTCGGATGAGGTCTTTTCGGCTGGTTGACCGCGCAGTCAAGATTGCGTCCAAAACTCTCACAATTCACGTTTGGCCACGGCTCGCGAACCTTCTCCCGTCCGCGTGACTCTGCGTCCTCGACGAGGCTCCGGACCATTACACCGCAAAAACACGAGTCTTCGAACCTAGCCTTAAATTCCGGCGATGCCTTTATTCTGCAGAACACGCACTACGACGCGACGATTCTCTGCCTGCCCTTCCGCCGTCTTGTCGTTTCCGACTTGGTGGCTCTCTCCCATCGCACCTGGGGCTAGCATTCTGGTGAGGGGAATGTGTCCGTTCTGGACCACGAAATTGGTCACCGCATCGGCGCGGTCCTCGCTCAGCTGTTGGTTTAGAGTCACGCTGCCGGAGGAGGAGGCGTAGCCTTTCACCTCGATCATGTAACCGTCGATGGTCTTGGCCTTATCTGCCAACGCCAGAAGTTGAGGGTCGTATTTTGGATCCACTTTGACCTTGCCGTTGTCGAAATAAACGGTGAGCTCATCCAAGATATAGTAATCGTCCAGTTGGCCGAAGCGTGCGATGGCCGCGTCAACGGCCGCCTTATTCGCAGCGATCTTGGCTTGGTGTTCGGTCAGCTGCGCCTGCTGTTGTTGCAAGGCGTCGTTCTGCGCCTTCAACGCCGCATTCTGTTTTTGCAGCTCCTCCTGGTTTTGCGCCACTTGCGCCTTCGTTTCATGCATACCAGCCTCAATCTTTTCGGCGTCTTCCAGATCGTTGCCTTTGAAAGCCACGGACTTCGCCACCAGCTGCTGCTTATCGTTGTACGTCCCTTCCACCTTCACAGCGAGGCCCGGAATGAGCGCCGCCATCGACATCTGCTTTCTGCGCGCCTTAAATACGCCCTGGATCTGGCCTACTTCAGTGCTGTCCGTCAGCAGAACGGTAACGCTCGCCGAGTTAGTAGCTCGGACAACCATGGTGTCGCCGTTGCGTGAATTGATGAGACCTTCGAGCTTTGTTGACTGCGCCGCTACAATCGGACTCGATAAAGCGAGGCCGACGACAAACAGCGTTACATGACATGCGATCTGACCAACCTTAAACTGAGACATACGCCCCCCACCTCCTGAGGTTGATTTTCAAAGTTTTGGCCAATCTGCTTCGAGGATTCCACCGACTCGATGCTCATAAGACTCCGCGAAGGCCCCACGCGCGCGCTGTCAGTAACGACAACAACATCAGGCCTGGCACAGCGGTCTTTCTAGTCATTCTGGCTCTGTTTCTCGCAGTGATTGAATCCAGACCAAATGTTCGCGGCCGAAGGCTGGTTTCCGGAGCGATGCTAGGTTCGGTTAACTTTGCGCTCAACTAGGGAAATCCCTAGGACGGCTAGAGCCGGAAAGCAGGCGACGCTCGGATTGTGCTGGGTTTGAACGCGACTGGCCATGCGCAACAGCGCACTATCGTGAAAGAGCTTACTTGGCTTACCGAACCGTAATCATTGCTACGCGAGGGACACTGTGCCGTTGTTCCCTCCAAAGCGACAATACGCACGCACATTGACATTCAGCTTGATCGTTTGGTGCGCTGCCGCGGGGAATCATTCGATGAGCAACGATGGGCTCGTCAAGTTGATCGCGAAAGAATTGAGGAAGCAAAAGATTCTGTAGATTCGAAAGGAGCCATCCACTTCGAAGCTGGTTCGAGATACGGTCAATCACCAGCAACGGGAGTCGAGACCTGTGTATAGAGATAAACCGCGAGGCCGATTAGGATCAGAAGGCCCCCCATCCCCACAAAAACAATGAAGGCGATGGGAGTCGCCCAGAGCAAGCAAAGCGCTTCAATTAGGAGACCGATCGCGAGGCAAATACCGGCAAACCGCATACCCTTTTCGGACTGGTTTGGGCTCAACATCAATTACCTTTCTCCCAGAACTTTGCCCCTTTCAAATGCGCGAGATCGTGGACCGAATCGTGGCAACCACTGGATAAGCATGAAAGCTGATTGGATTTAATCGCGGGGAGTGTAGCCGGGTCGGCGTTGTGCACCGCTCCCTCTTCAAACGAGCGTGCCCCCAGATGACAATGCAGACATTCTCGATTGTTGTACCGCTCGTAAAGCTTGATGTCGTCTGGGGACGGTGGTGTTCCTAGATAGTAGATGAACACGTGCTTTAGACCGTACAGCTTTACTTTGAGTCCGCCGAACATCGCGTACTGCGTGTGGCAGGAATAGCAGGCTTCGTCAACAGGCACGCGATGATTTTGATAATGTGACGCGGGAAGATGCGTGCGGTCATCAACCAGCAGGCTCTTGCCATAATCTTCCATCGTGTGACAGGACAAACAAAAAGCGGTGGTCTTGGATCGTTGCATTTCGCTCGAAAAACCCAGCAGGCCGCAAAAGATCGGTAGGCAGAACATCGCGATGAAAGCAAGGATCTTCCCACCGCGACCTGCCGTGAAGCCGGGGCGAAATACCAGTACCCCGATCACTGCGGCGCTGAACAAGACGAGACAAACAATCAGGATAGTCGCCTGAGGCATTGATCCGTATCCATCCTTAGCAACGGCTTTTGGTTGCGCAACCTTGTGCCCCTCATTAAAACTATTTCTTTGCAAGCGATCGAATGTAATCCACCAAATCCTTGATCTGATCGGGCTTCAGGCTTTTCCCATATGCCGGCATCTTGCCCTTACCGTCCGTGGTAATGGCGGTGAGCTCGGCGTCGCTCATCTGCTGGACCGCGGCGGAGCTCATATCCTGGGTCTTCAGCGCGGCCTTTCCCTTTCCGTCAACCCCGTGGCAGGATACGCACTTGGTTTTGAACGTTGCTGCCCCTGCCTGCGCATCGGCCTTCGCATTCATACTGAACAAAATCAGACCTGCAAGGCACAGCGACGCCAGTATCACAGCCCGCTGATTTTTCAACAGATTCTTCATATTCCTATCCTCCTGACTAGATTTAAGAGTCGCACTCTAACCGCAGGCAAAGCTCGTTGAGCTAGAAAGCGTATCGCAACGACAGTACAACCAGATTCCCCTGAAAATTTCTTCTTGCGAGCAAATCTTGATAAGCCGTGCTGGCATTTTCGTGGTACCCGTAGTATTCCCAGGTCGCCCGCCCGGTCCAACGTTTTGCAAACCGATAGTCGAAACCGCCGAACGGTTGATACCAGGCCGAATTGAGCGGACCCGGAACCGACGTCGCGATGGGGTTCAGGGGCGTCAGGTTCAGTTCGGAACCACTGACCCCGGAAAGACTCGCGCCTCCGCGCAGCGTTAGGGGCTTGAACGGAGTCCAGGAAAAATCGATAAACCCGGTGTTCACTTTATTGCTGTAGGGCGAGGCTTGCTCCACCAATCCGGAAACGTCCGGGCAGGCCGGTAGTCCAGCCTCCGAACCGGTAGCGGTGAAGCAGACCAGCAGCTGCGATGAGATATCATTATAGTTGTAGCCGAGGTCGAGTGTGAGTTTCTCGGTCGGTTGGAGTTGAGCGGCGAGACCAACACTGTTGTTATGCTCGTGTCCGTTCACGTTCACAGTGTCGTTCTGACCGTACCAAAGGTTTACGCCTCCGTTGAGGTTGATCCAACTTGCCGCTTTATACTTTGCGCGAATCCGCAATTCCTGCGCGTTCAGCGGGCTGATTCGTGTGAACGCATTGTCGGCGGACATGATGTCGCCATCAACATTGATGCGAAGATTCTGTGACGGGCGTGCCCATATGCCGAAAATGGCATGATTTTCGTTGATATGCGTCAAACCGGGCGGAGTCGGCGGAGTAGCGGCGGAGTACGCAATCGAACCATCAACTGTATTCAGGGTGCAGCCGGCCGGGAGATTCGATTGCATCAGCGGAAGTGCCGGATCCACGAGCGCGCAGTTCTGGCGAGCGGCATTGCTGGGATAGAAGACGGCGCTGATCGTATTGCTGAAATTGTCGGCAATGATGCGGTTGCGATATTCGTATCCGAGGTAGGCGCCGACTTTGGGCGAAAAATTGAATCGTGCCTCGATTGTATTCCTTACGTCCTGCTGTTTGAGGAAGTCGCTGTTAGTATTCAGAGCAGCGTCGGGACCGGAGCTCGTGGAGTGGTTCGGAATGGTGTCTGGGATGCCGTTTGTCGGCGGAATACACGTCGCTGGGGGAGCCGACGCGGGGGTGAAAACGTTTGGGGGAACGAGCAGGGTGCCGCTGAAAAAGGAACATTGCGAGGACGCGTATTGCGCGGGTTCCTTCCAGCTGCTGTAGTGGAACGAATCGACAATGCTGATAGCGTTGTTGACTTGCCAGCTGATTCCGAAATCTCCGAATGAGGCGACGTGGCGGCCGTTAATCGGTCCGGTTTCCATGTAATTGGAAAGGAACGGCTTTGAGGAAAGCCCCACGAAATTCTGCTCGTAGTTGTTGACGTTCAGATCGCCAGCCGTATAGCTGAATGTGCCAGCGATATCGATATTTTTGAAGTAAGTGGACTGCAGGCTGAATTTCTCCGTAGGGCTGGCCATGCGGATTTGTCCGTGGGAAAAATAACTGTAAGCGGCGTTGCAGGTGGGATTAACGATACTCCCAGGGCCGAATGTGGCTCCGCAAGGATTATTGGCTCCAGGATTAAAAGTTACCCCCAAATCGACAGGAGGAAACCCAACACCAGGAGAAAATTGTTGGTTCTCGTCGGTGCTGGACAGATCGTTCCGGTAGTTAGTCCAGATCTCGTCGTAACTGAGAGTCGTTCGCAATAGGAAACGAAACTCGACGCCCAGCCGGTATTGTTGCAGGCGGTAGGAATTGTTCAGCCGGAGATATTGCTCGGCGCCCTCATGGAACGTGCTGTCGCCGGGACCATACACGGTGTTTTGATCGTATCCAAGACGAAAACGAATTTTCGAGTCTGGCAATATCGTCAGGTTGTAGTTCTGCATGTTTCTTCGAGTGTAGAAATCATGCGGACTGGTTCCAATCAGGGACGTGCCCAGTACATTTGCAGGCGCATTTATAATCGGATTGAAGTTAACCGGAGCGTTGGGTACGGGTGTGTTTGGGTTCAGCGGATTCGCCAGCAAGGAATAGTTCCAATGATTCTGGTCCTGGCGAAACATGCCGTTGAAGGAGTACCACTTGTTCTTGCGGATGCGAATTTGCGATACATCGTTGGGATCGCCGCCGTAGCCAAAATTGCTAAAGTAAAAGTCGTCGAAAAATGTGCCACGATGATCGAGCGAGCGAATTTCAGTTGTGAATCCCAGCAGCCTTGGCCCCTGTTGCAAATTCACCAAGGTGTCGTAGGTTTCCTGGCTCCCGTTTACGTTGGTGAATCGGTAGCCGAATTCGATGGATTGCTTGATGTTGTAGTTGCCCTCGTTGATCCCAGTTTGTTCCTCCACCTGCTGCGCGCGGCTCATAGGAGCCGCGAAACACCCAACGCATAGCATGAAAAGGAATAGGCCGGCGACGTGACGGTAGGATTTCAATTGCAACTTCTGATCTTGCCGCCTCATCACGATGCGCAGCCTCCTTTTGCTAAGGTGTAAAGAACACGTTGCTGCTGTTCGATCCGTGTATTGCCGTGTGGCAGAGAGTGCAGGCCTGATATTCGTTGGCTTGGTTATGAAATGACGGGGTGGCGGCTGCACCTACACTCGCGTTAAGTGAATGGCAACTAATGCACAGCAGATTCACCTGATTCTGAACGAGCATCCGCTGGTTAGTGGATCCATGTGGCGAGTGGCAAACTTCGCAGCCCTCGATTTTGGCTTCGTGCTGGTACACGAAGGGGCCTTGTTTGTCGGCGTGGCACTTGTAACAAGCTTCGTCTTGACCCGCCACTGTGCGCAGTTGGTGCCGCTCGAAGCCGCCATGCGTATTGTGGCAGTCATTGCATTGCATTAGTCCTTCGTTTACACGATGGTGAAACGGGCGCACGAACTGTGCCCGCACATCCAGGTGGCAGCCGTAGCAGAGTTTCGGTGACGATTCCTGCAGTAATGATTGCGTGTCCTTCGCATGATGCGGCGAATGACAGTCGATGCATGCCACGCCACTCTGCAAATGGAGGGAGCGTCTATAATTGGTCTGTTCGCGACTGCTCTGGTGGCAATCCAGGCAGCGGGCGCTGCTTTCCGCGGGCGAGACGTCTTTAAAAGCGAATATTTTCGTTGTGTCGCCGCCGCCCTCGACGTGTTCCTTACCCGGGCCATGGCAGGCTTCGCACCCGTGCCACTCCGGGCCCTTCTGCGCGTCCAGTTTCGAATCGATGGTGGTGACGAAATGGGGACCCGTCGCGAAAGCGTTGTAAAGATCTTCGTGGCATGTTTTGCAAACTTCTGTTCCAACGTAGAGTGACGGATCGGTCGGGCGCACATACTTGTGCGACTGCGCCGACAGCTTGGGATTGTCTTTAGAGGTTTGAGAACCAAGTGGCTCTGCGCGACCAGCCATGACGACGCTGCAGACAAGCAGCGCCATTGAAACTCTGTGTGCCGCACCGCGCATTTATGGTCATCCCTTAGTTTTCACACTTGGTTCGTCATCCCCGGCCAGCTGTGACCAGTAGGTTAAGTAGATTGTCGTGTGCAACCGATGCTCGATGATCTGCCGACGGAATGTTCAAAATTTCCTCTACGGCATGGATTCAATTCTCGTCTGTCGCTAAGTCAGACCTTTCGATTCAAGCTCGGAAACCCACCTTCTAGGCTGATAAAGCCAACACTTCTGGCGGACGTCAAGATTTCTGAAAAGCTTTCCCGGAGGGAAGAATATTTTGAGGAACTCGCGAAGTCACCTAGGGGTTCCCCTAGTTGTCTGCGGTGAACCGAAGACCTAGCCTCCGACTGGCACTTGGACGACGTGAACGCGCCGCGTCGCGCGGTCGGCTGGTTACTCGAAAGTAATGACTTCAAGCCAGCGCATCCAGGTCTGCTTCGCTACCTGGGTTGGACTGCGTTAGCCCTACATCTCCGCCCGCTCGTGGATGCTTTCAGTAGCTGGCGCGATAAAGAGCACTGGCTCTGCGGCTACTGCCCGGCTTGTGGGTCGCCACCCGCCATGGCCCAGTTGGTCGGCATCGATCTCGGAAGCTTACGGCTCCTCTCTTGCGGCTGCTGCAGCACGCGCTGGCGATACCGGCGCATTGAGTGCCCGTTCTGCGAGACACCCGACGATCACCGGCTCTCCGCCCTTGCTATCGAAGGAGAGAAGTATCTTCGTATTGACTACTGCCAGTCCTGCCGCGCTTATCTCAAAACCTACAATGGAGAAGGCATCGAGCCCCTCTATCTAGCGGATTGGACTTCGCTTCACCTTGACATTATCGCCCGCGATCGTGGGTTGAAACGATTGGCGAATTCACTGTACGAACTGTGACCATCTTCCGGTTCGAGGGAAGTATCAGATACGTGGTTCGACCCTGTGTGCTTCGGCGCCGGGTCGCTGTTCTCACCCTATGCCCCCGGACAACCAGAAATAGCGATAGGCCACGACCCTCGGATAGAACCATGGTTGCCATGGAATTGAATCCTGCCAAGTTTCAGGAATCCACGGACCTTGTCACCACTCGAAAATGAACCAATTAGGGATTTCCCTAGTTGAGTAGCTACGGAGCCAGACCTAGATTACTCCAGAAGCCAAGGCTTAGCCTTGGAGATTTTGGTCGCGATCCAATAACTGAGAAATACGGAGGGAGCTAATGCACCGAAAAATGAGTGTACTTTGTCTGAGTGCTTCGTTCTTTTTGGCATCGGTCTCTGCATTTGGCGCTGATGTCAAAGGGATGATCATTTCCCGGGCTGGAGACACGTTGATCGTGAAGTCCGGGCAGGGAAACGTCACTGTGGTCCTCACCGATTCCACGACTACGAAAGACGACAGGGGCCTCTTTGGCCTAGAGAAGCAGCAGATGTCCGACGTAGTGCTGATCCCAGGGCTCAAGGTGGACGTCGACGGCACGTCCGACAGCCAAGGTCGGGTGGTAGCCAAGACAATAACCGTCGATGGCGACGACTTGGAGACTGCGGAAATGATCCAGTCCGGCTTGCATCCCACCGCCGAACAAGTCGCAGCCAACGTGCAGACTCTCGCGGCCCACCAGCAGCAACTTGGGGCTCACGAACAGCAACTCGCGGCCCACACGGAAAATATCAATGCCAATCAGCAGAACATCTCCGCGAACAAGCAGCAGATTCAACAGAACATGGCGGACATCGAGGAAAACACGGATCGCTTTACCACATTGAGCGAATACGATGTGAAGGGTGAAGCAGACGTAAAATTCGATTCCGGTAGCACCAAGATCTCGGCGCAGGACCAAGAACAACTTAAGAATTTGGCGCAAACCGCCACTAGCCTAAACGGATACATCATCGAGGTGACGGGCTATGCCGACTCAAGGGGCAACGCTGCGATGAACACAACGCTGAGCGAGAACCGTGCTAAAGCAGTGATCACCTTCTTGATGCAACAGGGTAACGTACCGGTGCGTTACATCGTAGCGCCGGGCGCGATGGGGGAGTACGGGTCTTCGGCACCGAACGAGACGAAGGCCGGGCGGGCTGAGAACCGTCGCGTTGTGGTTAAGGTCCTGGTCAACAAGGGCATCGTCGGTAGCTAGCGACACTCTCTCAGCAGCGGCGGGGCGCTTGTACTGCCTTCTAATCGAAGGCAGCCATGTGGGTCGCTTTGCCGCTGCCGGGAGTCTGTCGAGAGCCGAACGTAAATCTGTTCCGCTTGCTGAGATTTCATCGAGCTCATCAGGGTGGCAGTATTCCCGGATCGGCCGGCCGAACTAAAGAGGCAGAAGAGACCCTCGTGACCTCGCACACGTCGGCGCCCCATCTGACAGTTCCGCAAGAGTCTCCACGCTGTAACAAGCAGGCTGGTCGAACGGGCTTGAAATGGATCTCCTCATAGTGCAGGAATTTCTTGCGGTGCTGCTCGCACTCGCAGTTTTGACCGGAACAATACTGGTTTTGGGGGTCGGCCTCGTTTTGTTTCAGGAAGGTATAGGACGGGTCCTCCACGGGAGGCGAACGCCTGTCATCTCTCCTAAAGGAGCGAGCGCAAACGACGTGTGGTTCCAAGACCATGGTCGCTCCATGCTCCGCTAAAGGCACGAAAACCCGGCTTACGTGACGGCAACTTGGCTAGGCGGGGCTAGCTCGCGGTCCTCGCTCAAGCTATAAGAACTATGACCAAACCGCGCATCCTTTTCGCAGATGATCACCCGGACGCTCGGAAAGTAGTCGCGAACCTGGTCGGATTCGCGTTTGAAGTTATTGGAGCGGTAGATAACGGCAAGGCTCTCCTGGAAATGGGGCTAAAACTGCAGCCTGACGTCATAATCGCGGATATCTCCATGCCGATCTTCAGCGGCATCGAGGCTGCTCGGCAACTGAAGGAATCCGGATCGCGGGCGCAGTTAGTCTTCTTGACGGTTCATTCGGACCCCGACTTCGTGAACGCTTGCCTGGATGCCGGAGCTCGCGGATACGTCGTGAAAATCCGCATGGACACCGACCTGCTTCACACCCTCCGCGAAGCCCTCGCCGGCCGCATCTTTCTGTCTCCAACCGATGAGTGATGGGAGAGTGAGGCTCAGGGAAACGGAGAAACCCAACCCTCATCAATTGGCTGTCTCAGACCGAATTCATCTTGCTGGTCCTTTTAGCCCGTGTCAGAGCACTCACAGCTGATTGATCGACCTTTCGAGTAAATTGATTCCGTTGGGTTCGAGCATGCGAATTCTTCTGCTATGGGGCGCGTATCTTCTTCTAACGCCGTCGGCGGCGTTGGCTCAGACTGCTCCCGAAGAACTGAGAAAGGTCGCGAGAAACCCATTCGCAGATGAGATCAAGCTTACGTTCGAGGAAGATTTCACCTTCATCCAAGGACCTTATGATCGCAGCGCGAATTCTCTTGGGATTCAACCGGTGATTCCGCTCTCGATCATGGGAGATTGGCTTCTTGTGACGCGAGCTGCGGCGGCGGCGGTTACGTATCAGCCGAATTCACGTGCGAAGAGCGGCGGGACCACCGGATTAGGAGACACTACCACTTCATTCTTCTTGACGCCGGCCAATACGGGGAAGCTGATTTGGGGCATAGGGCCCGCAGTTCTAATGCCGACGGCTACAAGCGATCAACTTGGCGTGGGAAAATGGGGCGTGGGTCCGACGGGCGCCGCGCTGGTCGAGGCGGAATGGGGCTCTGTCGGCGTGCTGGTTCAGAATATTTGGTCCGTTGCAGGCAGCTCGAACCGTTCACCAGTAAACCAACTTCAGATCGAGCCGTTGTTTTCCTACAATCTGCCTCGAGGCTGGTATCTCACCAGCAACCCCACGATTGTTGCGGACTGGACGCAACCGACGAGTGAGCGGTGGCTGCTGCCAATCGGAGGTGGCGCGGGCAGCAGTTTCAATATCCGCGAGCAAGCGATTGATTCGAACCTCACTCTGTATTGGAACGCTATTCGCCCGGCGAATCAGTTTTCGCCAAAATGGCAGCTGAACCTGGAGTTCACGTTTCTGTTTCCGATTCCGAAACACTCAAGGAAGAATCACTGATCGCCGGACCGGTGAGCTCCCGGTGCGTAGCAAATCCGATCCGCCCGGTTGAGCATCACCCCGTCGGAATTGATAAGTTCTCGGTCATCTACATTTCGGGCACTCCCATGGGGCCTAAAGAGTGATCGTACCCGAAATCCCTAGCGAGTATCCCTGGAATGTTGACCTGTTCTCGAATTCTCGAAAATACT
>Ga0210395_10001037_pt1 | contig 21609 bp, 29 predicted proteins | sample IncBWH4OmetaG_FD_150861 | JGI IMG/M metagenome (GOLD analysis project Ga0210395, IMG submission 150861) | Forest soil microbial communities from Barre Woods Harvard Forest LTER site, Petersham, Massachusetts, United States - Inc-BW-H-4-O ...
GCAAACAAAGTCGAAGTGCGAGTCCGGAAGACACCAAATCAGATCGCATGGTGAAAATCCATTGGTGCCTGGCTCGCGGAAACTTGGCGGCCGAGAGCAGGGAAAACAAGTGAGTTGGATTTTCGAAGCTCGTTGCTTGACAATTATGGAGGGGAGAAACAAACTACGCGGATGCGAGTTGGCTCGGTGCAAGCGTCGCAAATCGATTTTCTAACGAGTCACACGTGGGATTGCCGCGTGCAACTCGGCGAGCGCGAGAACTGCTGAAGAAACCTGAATGGAACTCCGAAAAGATCCCATCACCCAGAGCTGGATTGTATTAGGCCCCCGGGAAGTCGCCGGGGAATCCTTGTCTGAGTGTCCCTTCGAACCGGGGAAGATAGAAAAAATGAAGGCCATTCTGAGCTGGCCCGCGGAAGGCCCGTGGCAAGTGCGCGTTGTGCCTCATCCTGAGCCGCTCTACCGCCTGGAAGGAGATTCCGGACGGTTGGCTGAGGGCATGTACGACAAAATGGGTCCGCTCGGGGCGCACGAAGTTGTGGTGGAGACGCCGGACCACGAGAAACAGATGTCTCAGTTCAGCGACGAAGAGCTCGAGCGCGTGCTGTGGGTGTGGGGAGCGCGGATCGCCGATTTGAAAAAGGACGCCCGGTTTAAATATGTGAGTGTCTTCAAGAATCGCGGCGTGCTGGCGGGGGAGGAGTGGCCACACGCGCACTCTGAAGTTGCGGCGACGATTTTTGTGCCGCGGCGAGTGAAATACGAGCTGCACGCCGCGCACGACTGGTTCAAGGACAAAGAGCGCTGTATATTCTGCGATGTGGTGCGCCAAGAGGAAAAGCAGGGCAAGCGGATTGTGGATGTGCAAGGTGACTATTACGCGCTCTGCCCGTACGCGTCGCGCGTGCCGTATGAAGTGTGGGTGATGCATCGGCGGCACAATCACTTATTTGAACAGCCCCGGCCGGGCTCCACCAATCGCAAGCAATTGGCAGCGCTGCTTGGGCGCGTCCTACGCAGGCTGGAGAAAATAGCGCCGGCGTATCATCTGGTGGTCCACACTGCACCGAACACGAAGAGCAAGAAGGGCGAATTGGCTGGTTACTGGAAAACTTTGGCGGAAGACTATCATTGGCACATCGAAATCATGCCGATCGTGGAAAAGCGGAGCAAATCCTACAGCATCAAAGAGGTTTACTTCAACGCGGAACTGCCGGAGCAGGCGGCGGCGCACTTGCGCTCGATAGACCCGAATTCATGAGGCTCCGGTTTTCAGGGAAGCACGGCTGGTGCGGCGCGGGACGATTGCTTTTTTCTTGGCTCGAAATCCCAGCGGGAATTGCGACATTCCTCGATGCGTTCCTCTGCACTAGGCGCGCGCAGGAACCGTCGGAGCGCTGACAGCGATCTCGCAGTGAAAATAAATAACAAAACGTTATTTCAACATAAAGTTAAATGAAAAATTCAGGGTAAAATTGGCAGGGAATCGGGAGCAGAGCGGAAGGGCCGATTGCCGAAAGGTATCGCAATTGCTAGTGGGTATAGCCGGACTGAAACCACCAAATATGGTGTAGCGATTCAGGAAACACGCTAGATTTGCTACCCTGCATACTTGTTTACAGCCACTAAGTCCTGTACTATGTTCACGCTTCTTAGTCGCGGTTCCTCCCAGCACTCGATCGGCGGCTTCGAAAATCCAATTTTCGATGTCGAGGTGTCAGATGTGGAAAAAAGAAGACGGAAAACCCCAAGGAGCGCCCGAGCTTTCCACAACACCTACGGGCGCGCCGAGCACGCCGAGTCCAATTTCGTCCCCAATTCGTGAGACGCCGAGAGAGGTACAAGGGTCTTCGAACGCTGCGGCCTGCATCAGCCAGGGAATCAAAATAAAAGGGGAAGTCACGGGAAGCGAAGATCTTTTTGTCGACGGACACGTGGACGGAAAGCTGAGCCTTACGAATGGAAGTTTGACGATTGGACCGAACGGACGCGTGAAAGCGGATGTAACCGCCCGCGAAGTGATCGTTCGCGGAATAGTGGAAGGAAAAGTATCCGGACGGGACAAAGTGGTGCTAGGGAGCACGGGGCAAGTGACCGGGGAAGTGCAGACTGACCGGCTAGCCATTGAAGATGGCGCCATGCTGCGCGGAAAAGTCGAAGCAGGAAAACACCCGAGCAAGACCGGGGAAGCGCAGGCCGCGGCTGCGGCCGGTGGGTCTACCTCGGGAGGGAAGTCGTCTAGCCCCATTTCCATGAGTTCCGGAACGGCGGCGGATTGATCCATGAGCTTCCTGAATAAACTCGGCATAGGCATAGGAACGGGAACAAGCCGTGAGGTTTCCCAGCCGATTCCACAAAATGGAAGAGCGCGAAGCGTAGCTCAAGTGCAAGCCGTAGGAGGAGCGCCTCGGCCGCCGGAAGCGACCGGATCGACGCGTATTTCGAATGGATTAAAAGAGCTGTTGTGGAACCTTGACGGGCTCGGGCGCGGAACCTTGCTGGATCTCGGACCCGCGTGGCAGACAACCCTCAGCTTTTTCATCGAGCGCGGATTCCGAGTTTCCTCGGAAGACATTCTGCGCGAGTGGAAAGATTTTTTGAACGAAGAAGAAGCGCTGTTGCAGGGCTTGAACGCCGCTTCTGAAACCATGGACATGACGCCAACGGGGCGAGCCGCGCGATTCCTCGAGACTAATCTGCAGTATCCGCGAGCATCGTTCGATGCAGTGTTGGCGTGGGATTTGCTGGATTATCTTGAACCTGCCCTGGCGAAGCAAACGATAGCGGTTATGACGGACTGGCTGCGTCCGGGTGGAGTGGTTTTTGCTCTGTTCCACAGCAAGAAGCCGGAAGGATTTCAGCGCTACCGCATCGCGGATTCGAACTCTTTGCAGATTATTTCGGCGACGGTATTGTGTCCTGCGCAGAAGGTTTACCAGAACCGCGAAATACAGGACCTGTTCAGCCGATTCCGCACGATGAAGTCGTTTGTCAGCAGAGATCAGCTTCGGGAAACTCTCTTCATTAAATAAAACTGCAGGGTGGGGGCGAGGAATGTGCTCGCTGTGGAATTCGTGTGTTCACTCATTCTTCGCTTGCAAATAACGGTGCGAGGGAGTACACCGAAAGGTGAGAGCTCAAGGAGCTCCGGAGGGGACATGACTCCACCGGGCTTAGAGCTGAACCAACGATGAACACACCGCTCTCGCGGTGCGAGTCGCTCTCGAAACATACGCGCATTTAGCGCGCTTCGGAGACGACACAGAAAACAAAAAAAAGGGGGAGCCAGTGGCTCCCCCTTTTTGATTTCATCAACTAGTGCTGGCTTGGAGTGTGGTGATGCCGGCGATGGCGGCTACTATGGCGGCGATGGTGCCTGTCGTGCGATGAAGCCGGATTGGATGATTGTGGCTGACTATTGCTGGTCGTCGACGGTAGAGCAGATTGCGATTGGGGAGCGGTTTGTTGTGAAGAGGCACAAACCGCGGGTGCAACCGCGAGCAGGATCAAGCCCAGAGTACGTTTCACGAAATATCTCTCCTAGGTCAGAAATCTCCTGTGGAGATATTGAAACATAAGAAGGCCCGAAAGTCGCGAAGGATTCTTGACGGGGTGTATCGATAAATGAAGGAGTTGCAACGAGTGCACCGTCAACAGCCAGCGGGGAGGGGTGCCAGGCGCGCGGAGGGAGGCACGCCTGGCATTAGCAGGGGCTGGACGGGTAAAACTATCCACCAAACTTAAGAGTCTCAAGCCACTGAATGGCTTCACGCTGATTGGCAATAATCTGAGCTTGCCATAGCAATGCGACGGACATAAGCCCCATGGTAATGATACAAATGGTAAGAACGAGGCCCATGGAAGATTCCGAGGCCGGGATGCGAAGCTTGCGAATGAGCCATGCCATAGTAAGGGTTCTCCTAGTACTCGGCCTGCTGGAATTCTCGATGGACCGATCTAAACCGACAGGTTAAATGCACTTATGTGCCTGACACTCACGAAGTAAAGGGCAATCGAAGGGCCATGCAGAAGAATTGGCTATCCTCGCGAAAACAGGCGATTTGGGAAGGTTGCCCGGGAGAAAGGTTATCAGAATCGTGTCAAGCGTGTGGAAAAGGAGTCGCATTACCGACACTTTCTTTCCAAGAGTTTATGTTGGTTTCCTTGGTCTACGATCGCCGCGATGAGAGGTTGGCGAGAACTTGTTCCCACGTGTCGTCGTCTCTAAGTGGTAGTTCCATTACTCGATGGGCTTGGGCGGCGGCTCGAGCGGGAACAGTATCCGGCTGATCGTCGCCCTGGTCAGTGAGAAGAATGGCGCGATCGCATGAAGCAAAGAGGATTTCCTCCTGGCCTCGGGTGGCGATTCCAACAGTGCGGGCGTGCGAGCGAAGTGCTCGGTCGTAGAGTTTGGAAAGCTCGCCAACGCAACGGCGAACACTCGCACCGATGGACAGAGACCACAGGACGCCGCGCTGGCGAAGTTGAATATTTCGGGTACGCCCTGCATCCTGAAAGTTGCGAATGTCCAGCTCAGAGGCTCCCGCAAAGAAAAAAAGCTCGTCGAAGTCACGCTGACGCGCCAGCTCTGCTTCACGCTGTGGCAAGTTCGTGTTCTGAGCTAACTCGCGAGGGGGCAGCGAGCGCAAAGGCACGACCGAGACTCCCGTTTCGGCGGCCAGGGTTTCTAAAGCTTCCGCAGCTGCGGGTTGCTGCTCGGCGACCGGCAGGCAAGTGAAGCGGCCAAGGCGGACGGTGGCCGTACCGCGAGGCCTTGAACGGGAAGCTTCTGGCCGAAGATGAAAATAGTCTTCGGGTAGGAAAACGCCGCAGCCATCTTCGGCGATGAAAGGGTGAGTGTGGGCCAGCTTGCGGCGGGGATCATCCATCTGGAGGCGGGTGCGGCTGGTGAGCCAGACTGCAGGGATGCCGCGATGATCGAGGGCGGCGGTGAACTCGTCGAGTCCTGGAATGCTCTTTCCATGGGCGGGGATCAGGTCGTCAACGGCGATGTAAAGGATGTAAGAAGTTTGATGCAAACTATTCTCCGCTATGCCTGCTTCCATCTTAGCGGAGATTGGCGGGAATCCGGGCAAGGTCGTTAAAAGAAGTCACAAGTAAGCGCTGCAACAGCGAGCGACAAAAAGAAAGCGGGCAGGAATTCCTGCCCGCTTCGGCTGCCTCGACGGCCAAAATGGCCGATGTTGCTATCTGTCCCTGTTTAGTTACCGGAGGTGGTGGAAGTGCTGGCGGTTTGTGCATTCGCCTTGGGAATGCTGACGTAGCCGCTAACCTGATCCTTGCCAACCTTGTTCACCACGATCTCTTCGGGTATATGTGTCCCGGAGATGTAGAAGAAGATGGGCTCGTTAAGAGCGCGGTTCTTCTTCTCGAAGCGCTTGTCTTCGACAGTCATGGCGAGATTGACCTGGTTCTTCTTCTGGTTTACGCTTTTGAGTTCGACAGTGATGTTCCCGACCTTTTGGGGCTTGTTCTTGCCAGCGATGGTGAATTCGACGTAGTCGCGCTCGCCGAGGCGGCGGAGTTGGTCGATCTCATCATGGTTGCGCGCGATGAGGGTTCCCATCTCGCTCTTGGCCATTTTCAGGTCTTCCTTCGTGGTGTTGAGGTCTTCGCCAACGGCGGTGACCTTCGTGTCGACGTTCTTCACGTCATCCGTGCCGGCCTTGGTGGCCAGTTCGGTGTGGACAGACGTGTCAAGAGCGCTGAGCTTTTGAGTCGTCTCGTCGTTCTGCTTCGCGACCAGTTCGGCCTGTTGCCGAGCCTTCTTCAGTTGGCCTTGGGTAATCTTGAGCTTGTCGGTGACAACCTTCAGGTCGCCCTGGAGGTCGGCATTGGTCTTCTCGTCCTGTGCGATGCGGTCCTTCAAGGAGGACATGTCTTGCTGTACAGTCTGTTCGGTAGTCTTGAGTTGCGCGGTAACGTCTTGCTTCGTGGAATCAAGCTTTGACGAAGCGTTCCAGCCGAATCCCAAACCGGCAATCGCTACCAAGCCAAGCACAATGACTGCGGGTAACTGCCAAGATGAACTGTTTCTCGTTTCGATGATGTGTTCCTCTGACATAGTAAAGTCTTTTCTCCTCACCCTAATGTGGGCAAACGATTTAGTCTTTAATCGGCCCGTAACAAGGAGGGAGCAAGTGACGAGCCAAAAGGAGAACGGGGAACAAGTGGCGAAGATGCCTGTAAGCCAATGAATAAATGCGGGTTGCAGAGGGAGGAAAAATGGATGGGGGAGACGAGGCAGTACTAGTCCTAGCAATCTTTACGCGAAGAATTCCGATTTCGGAGTTTCTTACGCTTCCCAATTGCTCTTCAGAGGTTATCCACGCCGAGAGACTTGAGGTCGGCTGTTAGCTGGGCGGGAGACTGGAACTGAATGGCTGACATGCCAAGACGCTGTGCGGCTTCGACATAGGCAGCGATGTCGTCAATGTAAAGGGCCTCTCCGGCACTGACTTTGAGGGCCCGAAGGGCTGCGCTGTAGATCAATGGATTGGGCTTGCTGGCTCCCACGGAACAAGAATAGATGCGCGTGGGAAAGAACGAGAAAAAACTGTACGTGGCTTCGAGATGGCGGACGTGGATGGGGTCCGTGTTGGAGAGAAGCGCGAGGCGATAGCGTTGGGATAGATTCTTGAAGAAGGCGTCGTCGTGAATGGGAGTCGGATCCAGGACGCGATTCCAGATTTCCGTGAACTGCTCGAAAGTGAAGTTCCCGCCAAAGCGTTTCTCCAAATGGAGGTGCCAGTCGCGGGCCGAGATACGACCCTCTTGCCAATCGGGCCAGCGAGGATCCTTTTCGATAGCAGTCCAAAGTTCTGAGGGCGAAAGAGAGCTTCCCGACGCTAGACCTTGCATGGCACGGCCGACATCGATGCGCACCAGGACGCGACCTATATCAAAGATGATGGCCTTGAGTTTGGTGGAATGCATGAGCTAGTTAGCTTTGTCGTTGGCAGAGACCGGAGAGGCGGGCGGGTTCGAGGAGTCCCGTGAGCGCAGCACTCCGATGACGGCAGGGAGGATGGAAAGAACGATAACCACGGCAATTACATAGTGTATGTACTGGCCAATATTCGGGATGAGATGGCCCAACGAGTAGCCGCCCAAAATCATGGCGCTGATCCACAACACTCCGCCACAAGTATCGAACATCAGGTAGCGGGAGTAGGGCATTCTCGCGGCCCCGGCGACGGGTGGGCAGAAGGTCCTCACGATCGGGATGAAGCGGGCGAGAATTACAGCTCTGCCGCCGTATTTTTCGTAAAAATCGTGGGCACGCTGGAGATGGCTGCGGCGGAAAAAGAGGGAGTCTTCGCGCCGGTAGAGGGCCACACCCGCCGAACGGCCAATCCAATACCCGACTTGGTCACCTGCGATAGCGCAAAGCATGACGGGAAGCAGTAACCATTTGAGGGGAATGACGCCGGCGGCGGAAAAGATGCCTGCGGTGATCAGGAGTGAGTCGCCAGGAAGAAAAAAGCCAACAAAGAAGCCGGTTTCGATAAAGACGATGCTGCAAACGAGAGGAGCGCCGCCTGAGCGGATTAGCTCTCGAAGTCCATCAGTGCTGTAGAGCGAGTGGAGAAAGTGGAGGATGGATTGGAGCAAGCGGAACGGGTCCTCGATAGGATGATTTGAGAAACAGGCACCGGAACGAGCGTGCGGGAGCGCAGCGTCGTAAAAGCACCCAATCCGATACGGTAGCAGAAAACGCCGATATCTTCTCCGCATTCATGCCAGAGAAGGAAGGAAGCGATAACGGCCGCGATCAATGCTGTCAGGCGAATCATCGGGATGCCTCCGCGAGCCAGAGATAACTCTTTGCTTCAGCTTCGAGCCGAGCCTGGAATTCGAGATGGGAGTCTTGGGGAGAGTTAAGGAGCTTCAGGATGCGGGGGAGAGCGCGGCGGGTGGCTGCGGCGCCAGCCTCGATGGCCTCGTCGGCGCGGTCGAAGTCATCCCAGGCGAGAGACTGGACGTCGGGGCGCAGAACAAGGTCGGCGTGGCGCTCCCAAATTTCGAGTTGATGTTTCTGAGCGGCGCTGACGGCGCGGCAGACGACTTGAAAGATGTTAGATGGAGCGCCGCGCTGCCCATCCTGGAGGCCAACCGAAACGCCGATGACGTGCGCGGCGCCCATCTCGCGGGCGGCGCAGGTCGGGACTTGGGCGACGAGACCGCCATCGGCCAGGTAGCGCGTTCCAATTTGTACAGGTTCGAACAAGCCCGGGAATGCGCAGCTAGCGCGGATCGCTTCGCACAGATTTCCATGCGTAAAAACTACGGGCTCTCCATTGGCCAGATCCGTTGCGACAACGGCCATGGGAATCTCGAGATCTTCGAAGCGCCGCGATTCGAAAACTTGCTCGATGAGGTCACCCAGGCGGTGATTGCTGGCCAGCCCAAGCCGGGAAACTCGCCATCTCGCGATGTCACGGAAACGAAGCGTTCGGCAAGTAGCAATGATGCGCGCGAGAGGGGCCCCGCTGGCATAAGCCGCGCCGAGGATGCTGCCGACGCTCGTGCCGGCGATAAAAGAGATGGGGATGCGATTCTGCTCGAGAACCTGCAGGACGCCGAGATGCGCGAATCCCCTAGCGAACCCGCCGCCTAGAGCCAGGCCTAGACCTGCCCTTTCGGGCGAGGGCACTGACCCAGCGTTCAGTGGGGAATGGTGGGGACGCGTCATGGCATGAGAATGCCATACGCATTCTTATTACCCAATGGACCGGGCGTTCTGGAATGACAGTACGTGCGTACTTCCATGCGAAATGGGGGCAAATTTCTGCGGCGAAGAAAGACAGTACCAACTTACTAGGCTAGTACCCTCTCTGTACCATTGTCCGCGGAGGTGCGCTCAGCGATTCTGTTCCCGTCAGCGAGGTCTGAACATCTACCGGAGGGGGAATGGACAGCGCATACGCAGCATGGGTAGGGCAGCCTGTCGTTCTGCAAGTGGCGCTGGGAGATATTAAGGTGCCGCTGCGAGGTACGCTGCTGAAAGATGGCGGCGAAACGGTTCGGATGAGAATTGGTGAAGGCTGGGATGTGGACATTTATAAGGCCATGATTCTGGCGGTTGAACAAGATGCTATGGCGTTACTTCCCGCGTGAGGAGGAGTGATGAATAGCCAAGTGCCAAAGTACGTGACGCAGGGACGAGCGGCGCTGCTGCTCGGGATTTCAGAAGCCGAACTCTCCCGGCTATCGCATGAGTCCGGATTGGGACACAAGGAGTGCGCGGGAGATCAGGAAGAGACGTTTTTCACGTACGAAGAACTGAGAAAGATTTGCGTGTTGACCGTGCACCAAGTGAACTAACAATTTCCCGAGTTTCCTCCGGCCCCCCTCAGCAGTAAAACCCCACCCGGGTCGCTCCCCCCAGCGACCCGGGTTTTTCTTTTCGCGGAGATCTCAGCGTCTTTCATGCCGTTTTCCGCCTCCCCGTTTTCTGGGGAGGTTGCGTTCGGTAAAGCTCAGAATTCCTTTGACACCGCGCGCTTTGGGAAAGAGACTTAGCGCCGCAAACTCACCGGGGGGTGCTGGAAAATGCGGCGGGGATCGTTTCGAAGAGCGCGGATAGCAGCAATCGCGATTGTTTTTGCAAGCATTGTGCTGACTTGTGCGGTGGGGGCGGGACTCGCCGCTGACGACGAGAAATACGACGTAGTCATCGCGAACGGACGTGTGATGGACCCCGAATCCGGGCTGGATGCGGTGCGCAACGTGGGCATTAGCGACGGGAAGATTCGCGCCATTTCGTCGAATTCGCTGCAAGGTAAAACGACCATGGATGCAAAGGGACTGGTCGTTGCGCCCGGATTCATCGATTTGCACGAACATGGACAGCAGCCAAGGAACTATCAATTCCAGGCCCACGATGGCGTCACCACTTCGCTTGAACTTGAAGTGGGCACCTCAGACGTAGCGGGCTGGTATGCGGAGAGGGAAGGGAAAGCGCTGATCAATTTCGGCGTGAGCATTGGACACATCCCTGTGCGCATGAAGGTGATGCACGATCCGGGCGGTATGCTGCCAACGGGAGACGCTGCCCATCGCGCCGCAACTCCGGAGGAGCTGGCTGAGATTGGCGCGGAGATGGAAAAAGGGTTCCGCCAAGGTGCGCTGGCTGAGGGAATGGGAGTGAATTACACAGCGGCCGCATCGCACTGGGAAATTGTGGAGATGTTCAGGATCGCGGCGCGCCACGGCGCCTCCGTGCATGTGCATCTGCGATACGCGGGATTAAAAGAGCCCACCACGGGGCTTGCCGCGCTCGAAGAAGTACTTGCCGCGGCGGCCGCGACGGGCGCACCGCTGCATGTTGTGCACATCACAAGCATGGGGTTGAAGTTTACGCCGGAGCTGATATCGATGGTGGAAGGAGCGCAGCGCCATGGGCTTGATGTGACGACGGAGTGCTATCCGTATACGGCGGGTAGCACAGAGCTGCAATCGGCGATTTTCGATCCTGGCTGGCAAGAGAGCCTGGGGATCACCTATAAGGATGTGCAGTGGACGGAGACAGGCGAACGATTGACGGCGGAGACGTTTGAGAAATACCGGAAGAAGGGCGGAGTCGTAGTGATCCATTCGATTCCGGAGGATGCGGCGCGAACGGCCGTTGCGAATCCTATTGTCATGATCGCGAGCGACGGGATGAGGATCACGGGCTCGAAGGTTCATCCACGAGGGACAAGGAACATTTTCGAGGCTTGGACATTATGTTAGAGAAGAAAAGGCGCTCGATTTAATGACGGCGCTCCGCAAAATGACGTTTATGCCGGCACAGCGTCTCGAGAAAAGGGCGCCGGTGTTCAAGGGGAAAGGGCGGATTCGGGTCGGCGCTGATGCGGACATCACGGTTTTCGATCCCGAGCGCGTCATCGATAAGGCGACGTATGAGGAGCCACTGCAATATTCCGCAGGGATACAGTTCGTCCTTGTGAACGGGGTTGTGGTTTTGAAGGGTGGTCAGCTTGTGGAAGGAGTGTCTCCGGGGCGTGCGGCGCGGGCTCCCATTTCTCAGTGACGTTCGACGCGAGTATTTCGACGCAGGTAGATGAGCGGCGCATCGCTATGTTAATATTTCTAAACCGCGCGCCCGTAGCTCAGTTGGATAGAGCGTCTGGCTACGAAACCTTTCTTCTCCACGTCTACCACGTATTTTCAATCAGATAGCGTCATCCTGGGAGGGCTATATCACGGTTGTTGGGCTACGGTGGGTTGCGAGTATGCAAAAGAATATGCAAAACCTTTTGCATGAACCGATATTGAAACCGATACACCTTTCCCTGGATGTTTTCATTTCGTCCGAGGGGTGACAACGCCCACCTTGACCAGCCGATAGGTTAACCGCTGCTCGGATTTTGAGGCTTTGATTTCAGTGGATTTCAAGCCGGGGTGGGGCGCTGGTGCAAGTAGATTTCAGAAGAGGATGAAACGCGGTCCCATTCGGGGCGAGCGAAAAGTCCGAAGCTGTTGTTCTCCAAGAAAGCGGTATAATCCGCCAGAAAAATGGAAACGGCCCGATTCGTAGTCGGGCCGTAAGAAACTCTTGCGCGGCAAGTAAAGAGTGGCGCAAGAGTTTGTCCAAATGCAACTCAAAAGGACTATATCGTGGCCCATTTTGAGCACTTCTGGAATTGGCTGCGGGATTGGTCTGTTTACATCCTGCCGGCACTCTCGAATCTTATTCTGGTCTTGTTAGGCATCATAATGTCGCTCCCAAAATTGGCAGAAGCGATTGAAGGAACTCCAAAACACCGAAAATGGTTCGCCGCAGTATGTCTGCTGTTTGGGCTGGTGGGTTTTGCCTTTGAGGTTAGCCAGAGGCGTAGTGGCGACCAACAAACTAGGCAGCTAGTAGCAAACGTAGATACGCTGGTAGGAAGCACAAACACTCTAGTGATCAGCACCAACCAAACCGTAACGACGCTTGGCTTGCTTATGCCGCAGATTTATACCCTAAATACCAGGGTGGCCAGTCTCAATGTAAAGATTGCGGCCGCCAAAGGAGACCCGCAGTTGATTGCCACTCTCCAAACTCAAGTTACCGAGACGCAACAGAAGGCCGATGCTCTTAACCAGCAATTGCTGCTGCTGAGGTTATCCGCAATAATTGAACAATTGCAAAGCACTCTTGAGAAATGGAGGTCAGACGATACTGTAGCAAGGCACAAAACGCCGAAGGGGAAGTACGACCCAGACTATCTGAGCCAATCCCAGGCATGGCGGCAGCAATATGGCTCCTCACTGCAACCGACCATGGCCGAAGCCAAATACATCCGAGAACAGCTTCGCGTTGGACTTCCCGCGAACATAGACATTGGTAAAATTGGGGACGATTCCCGACTTGGCAAAGCGGCGTACGGCCAGCCAATTGATATAACTGAGCTTAATGCCATCATTGGGGATTTGACGGTAGTTCGTCGAAAAATCTACAATCTCTCGATACCGCCAGAACAATAGTTGCTCTACAGACAAACCTGTTTGGTTCGGGCACAATTCGGGCACAATTTGGAGGCCGACAGATGGAGCCCTCAGTGCTAGCGGTCCTTGGAACACTTGGAGGGACAATCCTCGGTTTCGGACTGAACGAGGCATCCTACCTTGTGCGCGTTCGACGGGAAGAACGCCAACTGTTGGGTCGAGTGTTGAACGAACTGCTCGAAATCCGAAACCAAACGAAAATGATGCCGACACTTATGGAATCTCTTAAGTCGAGGATTCCCGCCGCCGTACCACCTGCCGCAGAATTTACGATCCGAAAATTGGTCCGAGATATTACCTCCGGAGTGTTCCAGGGAATGCAGGAGCGATACAACCAGGCAGTGTCCGAGGTGTCCGGGGCCTTCCCGGTCTTGGCCTACGAACTCAGAGCAAAAGACGCACTGGTGCCATTGCTAGGGCAATTCGCAGTGTTCGTGCCGATGGATGATGCCACCGCAGTGGACTTTTCGATAAAATTGGAAGAGGAGTTGACACGCACGACGTTGCCGGTCCTCGAAGAACTTATCCGTCGCGTTGCTTCCTTGTGCGGGAGGACGGCTCGCAAGCAAACTGAAGACATACTCACGCGCCAATTCGAGTTTCCAAAATCAACGGACAAATTATTCTCGCAAGTCCTAGCTCGGGTTGCGAAAGTTAAACCAGCAGAGACACCCCCGCCGATGTAGACGTTTCCTTTGCGTGGACTCTGGAACGCCCAATATTTTTTCCAGTGGAACAGCCAAGCTGGTTTTGGAATTTCTCTCTATTCGAGCTGTAGAAACGGGGCGAACTCGCGTCTAGCCGCATCGTACTGGTCCGTGAACCAGGCCGCAAGCGACGTCTCCTCGTTGACCAAAGCCTCAAAGTTTCCAACCTCCCGGTTATATGTCACCGCAGCCTCCCGCATTTTCACAACTGCATGGAGTCGAACAGCCCGCCTGATTTGGGGATATTCTGGTTTCAAGTCCCGCACAACATAGCGGATAAATTCAATCGCTGCCTTGTAAATGGGCAAGCGACGCTCGTAAACAGCGAGCGACACTCCACCTCGATTCGGTTGCTTTGGACGTCGAGCTAGTTTCCCCGGGCCCGTCGAGGGTGACCCTCCGGCTTTGAAGAATGCACGAAGACTTTCGCGAGCTTCCTTCAACTCTTCGGGAGAGAGGCGTTTTGATTGTCTCGATACCATGTCATATTCATCGTGATGCTCCTTGCCAGAGGTAAGCGCCGTTTCCAAGTTCGACGTTGCTGGGATCTCTGTCCACGTACGCAATTTGACTGCGAATTTTGACGCTGCTGTTGCCCTCAAAATAGAAGCAAAAGGCGCAGACGCGTCGGCTTTCAGTCAAAATCTTCGCTTCGACATCCGGGGGCCGTGGCTTTCGGGCCAAATATCCTCCTTCAATTGCCGGTGACTAAGAAACTTGGAACGCTTTCCCGAAGCCGTTTTCGGCGGATTTTTTGATTAGACCATCAGGCAAAAACGAGATCGTAATGTGTACCATGGCCGCTGCCGTTTCGCAGGCCCATCGGGCCATTGAGGCCGTTCCAATTCTGTGTATCCAAGCCGCTCCTACATCGGCCGGGATGTCTGCCAAGACATGCCGTGAGCGCAAGCGCCCGATTACTCTCGGTGGCGCCACGGTGACGCCACCATCCTCAGCCACCGGGATTCTGTCAATTTTGTAATGGACCAGCTCATTTCTTACTGCAATCAAATCTGCAAAGTCTTGATAGGGCTTGGTTCCTTTGTCAAAAAGTTGGCCGGTGCAAATCCATTTCACTAGCTCGTACTTCATCTCCAGCGGACCGTGCGAATGTTCGACATGTTCGAGCATCTCGGCTATCGCTTGAAGCTTGTAAGGCTCCGTTTCGAGTTTTGGCAGAATTATCGAAGAAGTCATTCCTGCTAGTTCGTTTATAAATGCTTCCATCGCAACGGCGGAGAAAACGCAAGCGACCAGAACATTCTCGATAACAGATTCCCCGGCTGCGGCGTCTTTGTATGCGGTGAGCGCGATGTTGAAAAGCACGCCGGCATTGAGGAAGAAAGCAGGCATCTATTTCACCGTTCGACCTTCGGCTTTTTCTTCTGGCTCTTTAGCCAATCCGCGATAATCTTCCGGACGATGCCGGCGACGGGAACGCCCGTTTTTCGGTGAGAGGTTTGAGACGTTCACGAGTGAGAAATATAGTCGTTCGCGTATAGGTATGTCTATAGACGATCCCAAGGTCGGCGAATTGGAACGGCGTTTAGAACACGGTCACGGTTTGGTCGAAGCCGGTCGGGCACATCACTCCCCAACTATCATCGCCGAACGCGGTCGCGGTTGCCGGTGGGGCTGCCTTGAACGCTACCGCGATAGCATTCCAGACTTATGCCGGAAATCTAGGCCATGATTCTGCCGTAGATGTGCAATGGATTGCACAAATGCGGGCGGTCGGGCTGCTACATCCTTTGCTATCAGTGAAAGGGGCTGGCAAAGGAATTGCTCACCTAGTTCTCTCTTACCAGGTGTGTTTCGTCTAGCAAAGGGGGATTCGACCTATGGGAATTAGATTCAGAGCCCTAGGAATTGCATTTGGCGTTTTGCTGGCGCTTCTGCTGTTGCAGTCACCTGCGAAGGCGGACTCATATTCGTTCTCGTTTCAATCCATTCAAGGGTCAGGACCGGGCTTCGGAGCAACGCCGCCGGGATCTACAGTTAGTGGCAGCGGAACGTTCGCTGCGAGTCCTCAGTGCACGCAAGGCGGCACAAACGGCGCGTATACGATCACCTCATTACAGGGCCAGCTTACAGTGAACGGTCAGTCATCTGCTATGGGATTTACGTTCGACCCTTGCCTGAACTTTGTCGAACCGAATGGCACGCTTGCAAACGCAATCCTTCACAATATAATTTCATTCACTGCTGGTGGTCAACAGTGGGAACTCATTGCCCCGACCGTCGCAGATCCTTTCCCCCTCTATCTAGAAAATATCGACACAAGTGCCGCTTGGCCAATTACAATGACGACAAGCCTAGTCAGCACGCCAGAGCCCTCAATGTTGCAGTTCCTCAGCATCGGCTTGCTAGGTTTAATGGGATTTACAATGCTCAAAAATCGACTCAACTAAACCCGCCTTCGTAAAGCATCCGGGGCGTCCCGGGATCTTTCGCCAGCGCCCAACCATGGGGACCGAGGATTTTTTCTCTGGCATTAGTGCACCGTCCAGCCGCGCGTCATTTCGGCGAGGTCCAGCGATTCGGCGGCGCGCCTAAGTCCGGCGTCGAAAATCTCGAGGACTGGCGTCGGGTTGCTCTTGAGAGCGCGCTTGGCAGCCAGAACCTCATCCCGGTCGCGCCCTTGCTGGAGGTATTTGTCGGCAACGCTATCGATAACCTTACGCACCAAAATTAAAAAGGTTTGCTCGACGCTCGGAACGTACTCGGCTGCATCAATCTGGCCGAATTTTGATTGCAGAGGCGGCCAGGTACTTTTCAACGGCGCGCTGCCAAGAATTTGCTTCTTGCGTCTTCGGACGGTTTCGACACCAACGCCGTATCGTTTTGCGATTCTGCACAGAAAATCTTTGCGGCCGCGAATTTCTGCATCGATAGCGGCCAGCTTCTCTGGCGGCAAACGCCGGCAAACTTTAATTTCGATTCCGTTCTGGCGCAACACGTTCAGTACGCGACGGTCATCAATTGTCGTCTGTCGCGCAATTGCCCGAGCACTCAGGCCCTGCTCGTGCAGTTTGAGAATGTCGCGCCGCGCTTCGTCATCGATGACGCGGCGATATCCCTCAAGGCCCAGCTTCTTCTGTTGGCGTAGGATAGTGTTTCTGTCACAGCCAAGCCTGGCGGCAATCTCGACCTGCGAAACGTCCTCGTGCCGCCAGACAACAATCTGGGCTCGCTCCGCTTCATTCAAGCGCGTTGCGTAAGTGCGCGTTCCTTTTGGCTGCTTCATAGTCCCTCCCGTTTGCGTTTATTCGCCAGCGTCCGCGAATTCATTTATTTCTTCTGGGGAGCGGTTCAGGATTTTGGTCATGTCTTTATTCGAGGCGCCGCCCGAGTGCAGCTCGCGGACGCGCTCGAATAATTCCGCGCTCTTCGTTTTCGGACGCGGTTTCGCGCTTGGGGCTCGGAGTGATTGACTTGCGGTCGCCACGGGGGACCTGCTCCTGTTACGCGAAAGTGATTTTAGTTATTTGCTCGACTGGCACCCACGTCAATATTCCCGGCGTCGAAACGTTGGCCGCGTCCGAAAACAAAATTCCGCCGCTGCGGCCAAGATTTAGGATCGTGGTGGTTGGGTCGACGCCGACAGGCACGACTACGGTCGTATTTGCTGTCGCGATGCCGTTGGTGTAGGCGCTGATATAGCTAATCGTTGCTTGCATCTTCGCTCCTCACTCACTGCCGAAGTGATTCTTCGTTTTCGGCGCTGAACAATTTTTGGAATTGCGGTTCAACGACTGGTGCTTCCATAGCCTTCGATCCCGCGCGCGGCACGGCGCGGATCCCGAAGTCCGGCGCGATGGCGCTCACTCTGCTTGGAATCACCGTATCGCCAAACATTTTCAGGAAAGTTGCGCGTACGGCGTCCTCGAGAACTGACGGCGCCACACCCTCCGTCACTTTTGCGAGTTCGGCCTTTGCCGTTTTCTCACAATCACTAATCGCCTTGCTGCATTTTTCTGCCTTAGCATCATGGGCGTCTCGTGCTTCGAGATGACTCTCGTGCGCGGCTTTGTGGAATTCGTGCTCGGGCGTGCCTTCCTTGTGCTGGCCAAGCCTCGCGCCGTGGCCGGCCGCCCGCTCGTTGTGGTGCGCCGACGCGTCTTCGTGGCTCTCTTTCAGGTGCTCGTATATTGCCTTCACGTGCTCCGCGTGTCCCATAGGCTCTCCTTTTTTCTCGATTGCGAATTTGCGAATTTCGGTGGAACCATCGGACTTCACCAACTGGAAAGTGGCGGACGGAATGGCGGGCCGGTCCACTATGGAAACTTCGCAAGGGTCCGCGACGTAGTGTGTCAATCCGCTAGAGTCCTGCCAGCTCTTCGCGTATCGTCCGCCGATGCTAAAACCGCAATAGACGCCGGCGACGCATTTCTTCCAGGCATCATCATCGATGATTTTTGCCGCGACTTCGATTCTCTTGGCTGCATCATCGAACTGGATTTGGTCGAGCGTGCCCACGGCGGACAGGCCGTGCATTTCTCTCACGTTGCCCGCAGATTTGCCCTGCGAGTCCTTTTTAACGCTTGCGCTCCACGCTTGGAAAAATGGTTTGGAGCCTGCGTAATCCATGACTTCGTTTTGTCTATCAGCCTCTTCGGCTGCGGCGCAACCGAAGACCATGCGTCGCTCTTCATCGATTTTGTTCACGCGAAAGAAGAGAGACATGGGAGCGCCTGGTGCCCGCTTTGCGAGTGGCGGCGGGGCCGTTTGCGTACCGATTCGCAGGGCCTTTATCAAATCTGAAACGACATCGCCAACGTCGCCACCATCGTCGTCACTTTTGGACAGGATAGGCAGGTCATCATTGCTTGTGTCAAAGGCGCCGGTTGCTGCGAGGAAGGGATCGACCGCGGAATTGGGCGGTGCTACTGCCAGAGGTGCGGAGAATCTTTTACGACTTTCGAGCCATGACAGCTTTTCCATAAATAATTCTCCTTCACAAAATCAATCCGGGATGCTCAAGCATCGCCTTCTCACGGAGCAGCGCCTCCACTTCGGCATCCGCCTTGCGCTGGAGTGATTCGAGAAGAGCGTGCGGCGTCTCCATTTTCATCGCGCCAATAGCGGTGTAGAGACCATCTGACAAAATCGAAACGCGCGGATCCTTAACGCGCAGCCGCAAATCCCGCACTTCTTTTCGAATTTGATCCCGCGCCGCTATTTTTAAGGGCAGCTCGCCTTCGATTTGTGCCAAGCGCTCAAAGCGGGGATCGACGGCCGCTTCCGGCTCGACTTCGACGGCGGGTTTGCTGAACCAACTCACGAGGAAAATTCAATCAGAAAAATGCACCGCGTCATAGATGGCAAAATCAAATATTTTGTTTGGCGTTTCCTACGGACTCGGGTATTCGCCGAAAGCGCTGGAATTGTTGATTGCGGAGAGAAAGACCAGGAGGGACGTTTTATCAGGCGTGGGTAAGAACCCTACGAAGCGGTCGCACCTGTTGCTCCACGATCCGCTGCTGCTTGTCTCGCGAGACCTCCAGATTGTAACGACTCTGGAGGTTCAGCCAAAATTCCGGTGTCGTGCCAAAATACCGGCCCAGGCGGAGAGCCATTAAGGGCGAAATATCTCGCTTCTCCCGAACGATGTCATAGACGGTAGGCGGGTAAACATGGAGGTCCAGCGCCAGCTTATTAGGATTCAAGTTCAGCGGCTTCATAAACTCCTCGCGCAAAATCTCGCCGGGATGGATGGGTTTCAATTTAGCAGTCATCAGTGGTGTCCTTTTCCCCGCCCTCAGTGATAATCCGTGATCTCCACGAAATATGCGTCATTTTCTTTAGCGCTCCAAACGAAACAGATACGCCATTGGTCGTTAATCCGGATGCTGTGCTGGCCTTTTCGGTCACCCCCCAATCCTTCCAAGTGGTTGCCAGGAACTGCTGCCAGGTCTCCCAATATTCTGGCCGAATTAAGCATGTCCAGCTTCCTGCGGCCAATGTGTTGAATGGCCTCAAATCTTTTAACCCGTTCGCGCTTGAACAGGCGCTCAGTGGCAGCATCCGCGAACGATTTAATCACGCTCCGAGAGTATAATGCGACGCGTTAATTGTCAAGCATTAGGAAGTGGGCCTGGATGGATGGCCTACGGCCTGGCTACCAGCTCGGCACGCCTTGCGAGGAGCCTGTCGCGCCAATCTCGGGCAATGCGCTCGGCTTCGCGCAAGTGCACGAGTTCCGGACCTTTGCCACAGAGCACGAACATCGACGCTTCTCGCAGGATACGTTCGGCTTCATTGAGTTGCTGCTCTAGGTCCGCAAGGCCTTCCGTCGCGTGGTGGTGCGGCGTAAATCCGGTCGAGGGTGACCGTTCAGCTTTTCTCGCAGCGGCTTGCGCGACAATGGGATTCCTGTCCAGGCCCCATTGAGCGCCGCATTGATTGCATTTTTTCATGTTGGAAATTTCCACAACCAGTTCGCTTCCGCAGTCCGGGCAAACCGCCTTCGTCTCTTCGGGCATGGTTCCTCCAATCAATTCGGCCGCTCCGGTTGTGGCGGCTCCCAGGAAGCTGGCGCCGCGGTATTGGCTGCTAGCCTCATGCGCAACGCGCAGTCGGACCGCGACGCCAGCCATTTTTCCGCCTCTTCCCGGGTATCGTGAAAGGTGCACCACGGGCCTGCATTCTCTGGCCACAAATCCACAATCAAAGCGTCGTCGCAGGGATCGTCTAAAAAGTAACGGAGCAAATACTTTGGCGCCGCGCCCGTTTCGATGCGCCCAAGGACGATGCCCCAATTTGGTGTATAGCCTCCGTTCACGTAGTTCACAAAATACATTCCTACCAGCGGGTCGATGCGCAGGAGTATCTTGAGCCATCGCGGTAATCTCATCCTCGGCCACCGTTGCGAAACCGGCCCCAGTCCAAGCCGAATCGTTCTCTGCTAAGAAGCGAATTATTCCGCTCGTCGTACTGTCTGCGACTCATACCGTTTACAGTCATGGGCGCCTGGCCCGCTATCGACCGCTGCTCTCCGCAGTCATCGCATTTTTCATAGCCACCAGGAATCACTCGCCATCTGTGTACATGCTCCGACGTCTCGGTGCCAGGTACGTCTTCGCCATTGTCACGCAGGCATTGATTGCAGTGAATTTTTCCACTCAGGATGGACGTGGCTGTGCTTCCGCATTTCGGATGCGGGCAGGGCGGTGCTTGGCCCTTCTCGCACCATTTCCTCCAGCCCTCGATAGTGATCGTCGGTGTCTTTTCTGGCTCTTCCTCGACCGCGGCGCCCGGCTTTCCTCGTAACCGTTCCCCGACGCTCGCAACCAGTTTCTTCGCGCCCGTCGCCACTTTCTTGAAGTAATCGAGCAATCCCAATTCGTAAGTATTCGCTTGCAGCCAAACGCTCGCCTGCGTAATCGCGTCGGTAATGTCGTCGAACTTGCAGAGCGGAAACATCGTGAGCTGCTCTACAACTTTGTGAGACCACGGCCCGTTCCGTTCGATGATCCAGTTACGCGCTTGAAATTCCGGACTCGTGGCGACGACGCGCGCCATTTTGCCGCCCTGTGGGTCGATGGCAATCACGCCGGGAATTTCTTCTTTGAGATGGGCAATCACGCTTGAGCCGTTAGCTTTGTCTTCGATTAAAGTCGCGCTGATGGGGCCGAACTGAGCACGACAATTTCGGATTTCGTTTTCCGTTCCCGTCAAATCCAGATGCGCGTTCGTGACGTGCAACAGATAGCGGCGGCTTCCGACGATGCCAACCACAATCACGACGACATAATCGCTCGTACTTTTGTCTTTGAAGCTCGCATCGACGGAAATGATTTTTCTTTCAAAAGTTTCGGGCAACGCCGGGTCGAGCGCGCCCGTTACGGGATCTCTGCCGCCGTAGTAGAGAATCTCGTCGACGCGAATCAAATTTCCTTCCGCCGGGCTCGGTTCTTGCTGGAATTGGCCGCTCCAGACGAGACGATTCTGCTGGCGTTGCTTTACTACCTTTAGCGACCAGCGTTTCGGGTCCAGGCAGTCGCCCTTCTTGCGCTTCCACTCTCTTCCGCTGACAGGAAAAACAATCCGCTCGTCCTCCTCGGCAACCAGTGGCAGCTTGAGCAGTGTCCAATCGCTCTCTTCTTGTGCCAGCAAAAAGCCGCTTGGGTCGTTTTGATGAAGCCTTTGCATGACGACGACGATGGCTGACTGCGAAGGATTGTTGAGGCGTTGCGGGAGCTGATGCACAAACCAACTATTCGTTTCGTTGCGGAAAGTTTCGCTTGTCGCCGCATCCGCGCTCAACGGGTCATCCACGATAATGATGTCACCGCCACGGCCTTGCGCTTTGGAATTCGTCGACGCCGCCTGCATCACTCCTCCGGCCATGTTTGAAAATTCCCCAGCCTGGCTTCTGTCC
>Ga0210395_10001039_pt1 | contig 21577 bp, 15 predicted proteins | sample IncBWH4OmetaG_FD_150861 | JGI IMG/M metagenome (GOLD analysis project Ga0210395, IMG submission 150861) | Forest soil microbial communities from Barre Woods Harvard Forest LTER site, Petersham, Massachusetts, United States - Inc-BW-H-4-O ...
AGCCGCCGAGATGCGGACTTGCATCACCACGAACGCATCGTTCATGAGAATTAGCTGCTCGCCCCGATGCTCGCTGAAGTCGACCACGAGATCGGCGCGTTCTCCGGGCGCGATTTCAAGGCTGGTGAGCGGGACCGGCGCGGGCAATAGGCCCTGGTCCGTGCCGATCTGGTGAAACGTCGCATGATCGTCGGACGATTTATCGCCGGACGTTTTATCGAGAGATAGATGATAGAAGCGGGCATTGGAGGCGTTGAGGACGCGAAAGCGATATTTTCTGGGCTCGACTTCGAGATAGGGGAAGAGCTTCCCGTTGGCCAGAATGGCGTTGCCTGAAAGCTCGGGAATCCAGGGAGATTGTGGATCTGGCGAGACCGGGTAGAGAAGCCGGGCGTCTCGCGTCAGGAGACGGTCATAGAGGGCGAGCGGAATTTCGTATTTACCCTTCGGCAAATTGAGCGCGTCTTCCGCGCTGTCGCGAATGAGGAATGTTCCGAACAATCCGGCGTAAACATTCAGGCGATTAATTCCCAAGGCATGGTCGTGGTACCAGAGCGTGGCCGCGTCTTGCTGATTGGGATAGTAGTAGAACGAAGATTTTCCGGGGACGATCCAGTCTTCCGGATAGCCGTCGCTTTCGGGTCCGGTTTTCGCCCCGTGCAGGTGTACAACGGTTCGGACCGCCGGTTTGTCGGCCTCGGCCCCGTGAATAGTGTGGTCGACAGGCAAGAAATGTTCGTTGGGGAGTGCATTCACCCACTCCACAAGAAGAGGTTCGCCGGAACGCGTTTCGAATGTAGGCCCGGGCGTGGACGGGCCAAAGCTCCAGAATTTAGTGGGCGGCAGATCGCGGTGAACCTTGCTGGTAATGGGTTGGGCCTGGATGCGATAAAACGGAACCGTCTGTTTGGGATCGGAGGGACTGGGCCGGGTTCCCTGGGGCCGCGCGAGTTGAGGAATCGGAAGGGGATCCACAAATTGCGGCAGGGTATTGACGTCGAGCGCAGGGGCCATGGTGGCGACACCGTGCGTCTGCGCGGCTGCAAGCAACAGCCGGCTTTTGCCTGCCGCCAGAGTGGTGGCCAGCAAGCTTGATCGCTGCAGAAATTTTCGCCGTGTAATCACAACCCGCCTTTCGGACGTCAAGGATACAGCAAGGGAAAGGCAGGTGAGCGCTGGAGCGCCGCACCTGCCTTGCCGGTATCTACATCGTGGGGTCTGACCAGATCGTTCCCGGTCAGACCATTTAGGGTGGATACATGCACAGGGAGCTAGTAAATGTTCACGGGCTCGCCTGTGTTTTCGTTGAGGATGAACAGGTCATTGGTGACGACTTGATGGAAGTCGAACATGGAGCTGATCGAGTTCGCGATGCCATCAAAAGAGCCCTGGCCGATCCGCTGGCCGCCGAGCCAATTGTCCTCGATGAAGCGAATAACCGAAGTCTGATCGGTGATCGAATGATCTACAAAGTTGTGGCGCGCCCAGGGGGAAATGACGAGGAGCGGTTGCCGAGGACCGTATCCGCAACGACCCTGAGCGTGCGCCGTCGCAGGCTTGATGCCGGGCAGGGCATTGGCTCCGCTGCCGCAAGTTCCCGGACCGGTGAGTGCATCGGCTGCGGTCGCCGACGAGTTCACGATCTGGCCGAGTTGATGATCGTACCAGCCATCGGAATCGTCGTAGAGCACAACTAGCGCGGTGTTGGCCCACTCCGGTTGGGATTGCAGGAAGTTGGCCACTTTAACCACAAATTGCTGTTCATCCAGAGGATCAGAATTCCCTGGGTGGGCGTCTTGAATTGCAATGGCCTTGAGGAAACTTACCTGCGGAAAATTGCCGGCTGAAACCGCGGCGAAGAAGTCATCGACATCATAGTCATGATTAGCGGGATCGCCAGAGTGACCGATTGCCGAGATCGACTTCGGCCGCGCGTGGGTAGGATTCGCGGTGGATTTGTAGTACTGAAATGGAGTGTGATGTGGAACGTAATCGCCCTGCGTACCAGCGATGGGTGAGGTCGACTGGCGGTTGCAACCGGTGCTGCCGTCCGGATTTACGATGTTCAGGTTGAAACCTCCGCCGAACCAGCCCCAGGTAATGCCGGCTGCGTTGAGCAGGTCACCGATATTCTTTCCGCCCATCTGCGCCGTGCCGCTGCCGGAGCAGACGTCGCCATAGGGATCAGGGTCCCCGATCACCGTGAATCCGCCGTTCCCGTCGCCGACAAAGCTACCGGTACCGCCGGTATGGTTCACGACGCCGTTAGTCTGGCCGGAAATCAAATTGATGGCGCCAACCGTGGAAGGACCGAAATTGGTGCTATAGGAGTTGTCGCTCATGGCGTAGTGCTGGGCGTAGTTCCAAAGCGCCGTAGTCGAGTTGCCGTCGTAGTAGCCCATTACCAGGCCGGTTGTGTTCACCACGGCCGGCGGAGCGCTTGGCGGCGGGCCTGGGCTTCCAGTGTTCAACGGGAAGAGATCCATCACGCCGCCGTCGAAGGCGAGTTGTTCGGCCAGGTAGTCATGATCCATGTCTTGAGTGAAGGCCTGGGAACGAGCCAGACGGAAGGGGTTGGATGCGCCGGTACCATTGGCCGGATTCAGATTGGGGTTATTGTTCAACAACGCGTTGCCAAAGCCGTTCACGGTGGGGGTATTCGGGGCGGCGTGGAACTTCGGCTCGTCCGGCGGATTCAGGGCATAGGGATAGGTTCCGAAATAGTGGTCGAAGGACTGGTTCTCCCCGAAAATGATCACAATGTGCTTGATGGGCGTGGCTGTTTTAGGATTGGCGGCGTTGGCTGCGGGCGTGAGCACCGGCGCGGCAACCATGGAGGCGGTAAGGATTACAGAGAGAAATCGACGCATAGAGTTTTTGCCCTTTCGGAAATTGGCGGTGCAGGGACTTCGCTGGGAGAGGATGCTACGGCGCGAAAGTTAATGCAGGATTAAAGGAATGTTAAAAGAAGTTTCAACTGCTTCGAAACAGGCGGGAGTGTCTAGACCCGGCTGCGGTCGGGAGCCGATGTGCAAAAGAGCGGGAGCGAATTGACACGACTCTGAAAATTGTGCTCCGCTACCTACTCGTGCTGCAGGACCTCATCGATAACGACTTTCCCGCCTCTATCCACGGAGATGACTTTGTGGACGGTGACGTAGCCGCTCAAGGTGATGTCGACAACGTAGTTGCCGGGATCGAGAATAAAGTTAACCGGCGTGTCTTTATCGAGCATGTGCTGGTTGACGGCGACCTGGGCTCCCTTGGGCTGAGTCTTGACGTTGACCGTGCCCATACCCTGGGCGTCTTTGCCACCGAAGAGCTTATTCATTTTGCCGACGGTCTTGATGTCATCGACATTTCCGAGCGGCTGTAGTGTGGGTGAGAAATTGGTGGTCTGGCCCAGGGCAAACTGCGCGCTGGTGGTCTGGTCAATGTAGCCGGACTTGCGCACCAGCACGACGTGCTGGCCCTTATCAACGGAGACTTGTGCGGGAGTGACCCTGCCTGTGTTCTTGCCATCAATGAAAACGTCGGCTCCGGCGGGGCTGCTGGAGACAGCGAGCGTCGCCATGAGCTGCGATAGGTGGCTGGTGACAAACGCCTTGCTGCCGGAAGCTACGTTGACGGTTCGCGTGTCAGTGGAATAACCCGCCTTGGTGACCGTAACGGTATGCATGCCCGCGGCCAAACCCGTCAGAGCGAATGGAGTGACCCATGAGGGATCGGTTCTGCCGTCGACTTGAACCTGCGCTCCCTGCGGAGTGGAATCGATTGCCATCTGTCCGGGGATGATTGCGGGAGCGGGCGCTGGCTTCTTCCTGGAGTTTCTGCCCCGGGCGGCCGCGGCAACGTGAGTTGGCTCGGGCTCAGGTTCAGCCACTGGCTCGGCGGGAGCTTGAGCTTCCGGTTGAGCTTGCGCTGGTGCGGTTTGCACCGGTGCCGGCGCGGGCTGGGCGGCGGGTTCACTGGCTGCCGCTTGCGGAGCCGGTTCGGCGGCGACAGGGCGCGGTGTATCGCCATCGCTATTCAAAGTGTTGACGTGCAGGACCAAGACGACGGCGATGATCAGAATCAAGACCGCCGCGCCGGCGATGGAGTAAATCATCAACTGCGGAGGGACGCTCTTGATCTCTTTCATCGCCTTCTGGGCGACTACGCGAGGCTGGACTTTCGGCTTCTCGGGTTCGTCTTCCTCCGAAAAGCCCGAGAAAACTGTTGGAGCTTGCGGCGTCTTCTGCTCGAAGACCGGAGTTGGCGGAGGTGGTGGAATATAAACTTCCTTGAGCGGAGGCAGTTCGGTCATCTCCGAGAAGCTGATGCCGCCGCCACCCTGAGCCCGACCACCTTCGGCCATCATGGGATCGACGGCTATTGTTGGCTCCTCGACTTCCGGTGTTTCTACCGCGGGCTCATCAAGAACAGGGGAAGACATGTAAACGGATGGTTCCTGCGTTTCGCTTGGGGCTGGCTTGACGGGTGCGGAGGACGTCCCCTGGCCGCCAGTCCATCCCGCTGCTGCGGCAGCCGCCTTTCGTGGAGCCGATGCCGGAGCTGCAACTTTCTTTTCGGCCGGCTTGCTCTGCACCTGCGGCGCGGGAGGTTTCGCCTGGGCCGGCCGGCCTGGAGCAGAGGCGCTAGCAAATTTCGTCTGAGCCGCAGCTTTGACCGTAGTCGGAACGGCTATGCCCTTGGCGGGCGCAGCTGCCGCTTTCGCAGCCTGCGGTTTTGATTCCTTGCATTTCTCCAACTCGTCGAGCAATTCCCTTCCGCTCTGGAAGCGTTGCGCAGGATCCTTCGCAAGAGCTTTCATGATGAGATCGCTCAGCACGGGATGAAGCTTGGGATTCACGTGCATCGGAGGTACGGGCGTGCTCTCGAGGATGCTCTGGCGGAGCGATTCTGCATCTTCACGATCGAAGGCCTTGCGGTCGGTCACCATCTCGTAAAACATGGCGCCCAAACTGAAGAGGTTCGAGCGGGTGTCGATACTCTCACCGCGAACCTGCTCCGGAGACATGTAGTGCAGGATGGAAGGGACGCCGGGCATATTCGCGGTAAATTTGCCGATGCCGGAAACACCGTAGCCCAGAATCCTGACCGTGCTGTCCCAGCCGCACATGATCTTGGAGGGCTCCAAACTGAGGTGAAATATGTTGTGGGAGCGGGCGTCATCGAGGCCGCTGCACACCTGCCTGCCGATATCGAGTAGGTCCCAGATGGAAAACCCTTCTTTGCGCGCCAGCATGGTGGCGATGCTGTTGCCTTGAATGTATTCCATCGCCGCGCAGAACTGGCCGTCGATTTCCGCTGCACTGCGAACCGGCGTGAGGTTGGAATGGCTCAGAACCTTGGCGGTCTCCGCCTCGGCGAGCAGACACTGCTGCAACTCGGCGGCGCTTTCGCCGAAGGCAGACAGCTGAATCGCTTTTAAAGCGACGGTTTGACTGCTCTCCGTGTCGTTCGCCTTGTAAACCACGCACGTCGCGGATTTAGACAGCTCGCTCAGGATCTCGAAGTGGCCGATTTTAGTGGACATGGTTCCGTGCCCTCATCCCAGGAAACAAGCCGCGCAGTTCTCAATCGCGAACTGCGTGGGTTAGAACCCGGGGCAGGTTATGGTTAGGATATCGCTCGCGAGATCAAGGTTCGAGTTACCGAAGTACCGTGAAAACGGGGATGGCGGACGCAGGGTTCAACGGTGTCTTTTGTCGAACGGCGTGGCTTGATGCAAGAAATGAGCCGTCGCCGACGTGACCTTTCGGCATGAGGCGCGTTTAAAGTCTGTTGGCCGGGAAATCACGACTGCCACGCGGCTCCGGGCGGACGCAGGTTGTCGGTAGGGGACCCATTCGTTTATGCTTGGGGCCTGCATGGACTAAGCACACTCCGCTGTCCGGCACGCCGCGTCTTTCCTAGGGTTCGACTGGGTTTCGCATTATGACTTTGACCCGATTCGTCACCAAGAACGCCCTTCGCAACAAGCGCCGCAGCATCCTGACGATCGCGAGTATTGGGGTTTCGCTGCTGCTGCTGACCTTCATGATGACGCTGTGGCAGGGTTTCTATATTGACAAGGGCAGCGCTGAATCAACCCGCCGGCTGGTGACGCGACACCGGGTGTCGCTGACGTTCAGCTTGCCGAGCTTCTATCGCGAAAAAATCCGTGCCATACCCGGAGTGGTCGCGGTCGTACCGAATTCATGGTTCGGTGGCTTATATAAGGACGACAAGCCGGAAAACTTCTTCGCGCAGTTCATGACTGATCCCGACGAATTTCCAAAAGTCTACCCGGAGATGCAGCTACCACCCGACCAGTTCGCGGCGTGGCAACGCGACCGCGCTGGCGTGATCGTGAGTGACGAACTGGCGCAGAAATATAGCTGGAGAGTTGGGGATCGTATCGTGCTGCAGGGCACGATCTACCCTCTCAACCCTGAGTTGACGATTCGTGGCATCTTCCATTGGCCGACGACGAACAAAACTGTCTACTTCAATACCCTGTATGTGGAAGAAGCGGTACCAGGTTTCAAGGGACGAGCGGGCACTTTCAGCACTATGTCGCAGTCGCCCGACGACGTGGCCAAGATCGCCAGCGCCGTCGACGACATGTTTCGCAATTCACCGCAGCCCACCAAGACTGAAAGTGAGAAAGCGTTTGGCCTGAGCTTCGTCAGCATGCTGGGCAATGTGAAGGCTTTTATTCTCAGCATTTGCCTGGCGGTGGTCTTCACCACGCTTCTGGTCTCTGCGAACACCATGGCAATGTCGATCCGCGAACGTACCCGCGAAGTGGCTGTTCTGAAGACTCTGGGATTCGAGCGGCGGACGATCCTTGGCCTTTTCGTGGGCGAGGCCATGGCGCTTTCGATTGCGGGCGGGCTTTTTGGTTGCGGTTTCGCGTGGCTGCTTCTGACCATGATGAAGCAGTCGCCCATGGGCTTTTTCCTGGCGCAGATGACGGTTACGCCTGGGACCCTGGGCGTGGCCCTGGTGGCGGCAGCGCTGGTCGGTTTCTTCAGTTCGCTGGTGCCCTCCTACAACGCGTCGCGCGTGGAGATCGTGGAAGGGCTGCGGCACATTGGTTGAATGCAGCGAGGTGAACAGAACAGGTTGAACAAGGCAGGTTGAGCAGAGCGGGTTGAATTTATGACGCTGAATGGTTTTGTGATGCGCAATACTTTTCGCAACAAGCGGCGCAGCCTGCTGACGATGCTGAGCATTAGTTTTTCTTTACTCCTGCTGACGCTGATGATGTCGATCTGGCGCACTTTGTACATCGACCAGGGGGCGGCGCTTTCAGGGAGGCGAGTGATTACGCGCGATCGCGTCTCGCTGTCATTTTTCCTGCCGGGCTATTATCGCGACAAGATTCGAAGCATCCCCGGAGTGGTGGCGGTAGCGCCGATGACTTGGTTTGGGGGACGCTATAAAGATGACCGGCCGGAAAACTCTTTTGCGCAGATGGCCACCGATCCCGACGAGTATCTGAAAGTTGCAGCGGACAAGATCGTTCCGCCCGATCAGGCAGTCGCCTGGCAGCGCGACCGCGCCGGAGCGTTGGTGGATGAAACGCTGATCAAGAGATTTGGTTGGAAAGTTGGCGATAAGATCACGCTGGAGGGAACGATCTTCTCAGTGAATCCCGAACTCACGATTCGGGCGATTTACCACCGGGATCCACCGCAGAATACGCTCTATTTCAACGCCAAGTATCTGGAAGAGTCGTTATCGTGGTTCAAGGGGCAGGCCGGTTGGTACGTCATTCAGGTGTCCTCACCGGACGACGTGGCGCGGGTCTCGGGCGAGATTGACGGCTTGTTTAAAAACTCCCCTCAACCGACAAAGACGGAAAGCGAAAAGGCTTTCATGCTTTCGTTTGTGGCCATGCTGGGCAATGTGAAGGCTTTCATTCTTGGCATCTGCGGCGCTGTGGTGTTTGCCATCCTGCTGGTCTCGGCGAACACCATGGCGATGTCGGTGCGCAGCCGCACGCGCGAAGTTGCCGTGTTGAGGACATTAGGCTTCACGCAGGGGCGAGTGCTCTCACTGTTCGTGTCAGAGGCCGTTGCTCTGGCGGTTGCTGGCGGGGTAGTAGGCATCGTGGCAGCGGCCGGATTAATCCGCTTGTTAACCCACTCCCAGGTGGCGATCGGCGTTCCCGCAGACATGCGAGTCACGCTACCTGCCGTGGGGCTGTCGCTGATCGTGGCTACAACCGTGGGGTTTGTCAGCGGCTATATTCCGGCATACGGTGCGTCCCGCGTAAACATTGTGGAAGGGCTGCGCCACATCGGTTAGTTGCACCAATCTAGTTGCACCACGTTAGTTTGAGAGCGAATTTATGGCGATACCGATCCGCTACAACATCCGCAATTTGAAACTTCGCAAAGGGCTTACCATCATGACCGCGCTGGGCATCGCGTTGACGGTTACTACCGCGATCTTCCTGATGGCGCTGCTGGCGGGCCTGCAGCGTGCATTTGTTTCCAGCGGCAATCCGATGAACGTGCTGGTGCTGCGCAAAGGATCGGAAGCGGAGCTGTCGGGCGGCTTTGACGCTGCGCTGTTTCCCACACTCAAAGTGCTTCCCGGGATTGCAAAGGATAGCCACGGCGAGCCCATGGTTTCGGGCGAGTGGGTGGTGGTGATCGTGCTTCCGCGCAAGGACGGCACCGGCGAAGTGAACGTGACGGTGCGGGGCATGATGCCGGATGGCCTCGAACTGCGGCCCAGTGCGAAACTGATCGAAGGACGCTGGTTCCAGACCGGGCAGCGCGAGGTTGTGGTGAGCAAATCCATCCGCTCGCGTTTTTCGCACGCCAACATTGGCGACACCATGGAGTTTGGCAAAGGATCGTGGAAAGTGGTGGGAGTATTTGACGCTGGTGGTTCGGCCTACGAGTCGGAGATATGGAGCGACGTGAATCAGATGGCATCGGATTTCGACCGGCAGGGCGGCTACTCATCGGCCTACTTGCGGGCGACGGATCCCATTGCCGCCGATGCGCTTACCAAGCGGGTCGGCGACGACCAGCGGCTCAAGCTCGAGGGAGTCCTGGAAACGCAATATTACGAGAAGCAGACTAGTTCGGGGGCTCCCATCAAATATATTGGCATTGTGGTGGCGATCATCATGGCGATTGGCTCGAGTTTCGCTGCGATGAATACGATGTACGCGGCGGTAGCTTATCGTGGGCGTGAAATTGCGACCTTGCGGGTGCTGGGATTCTCGCGGCCGGCGATTCTGACGTCGTTTGTGCTGGAATCCCTGATGCTGGCTTTGCTGGGAGCGGCAGTGGGAATTCTGCTGATGCTGCCTTTTAACGGGATGCAGACAGGAACGTCCAATGCAGTAACATTTAGCGAAGTCGTATTCAGCCTGCAGATTACGCTGCAGGTCGCGGCGACCGCCGTCGGGTTCGCGCTGATCATGGGATTGTTGGGAGGATTTGCTCCGGCCTGGCATGCGGCGAGGCAGAATATTCTCATCGCGTTGCGGGGCTGATTTGTTTTCTTTTGATTGGCAGTTGCGGACACCGGGGCAGCGCGCTTTTCGTATTCATTCTTATGCCGATTGATGCCAAACACGAAGACTTGCAGAGTTTGCGAATTGACCGCGCGAGCCACGGCGCGGGCAGCGGAGAGCCGCCGGTGTGGGCGCGCCGCTACATTCTTATCGGGATTGTGATCGTAGTCGTGCTGAGCTTGTCGGCGCTGGGGTATCGGGTGCTTTCCCGCGACGTTCCCGAGGTCGAGGTGACGCGCGCTTCCGCGGAGAGCAGCGATGTGGGCGGCACAGTGCTATCCGCTACAGGCTACATCGTGGCTCATCACACCATCAATGTGAATTCCAAGGTTACGGGACGCCTAGCCTGGATTGGCGTGGAAAAGGGCGACAAGGTTAAGGAAGGTCAGGTTCTGGTGCGGTTGGAGGATCAAGAGTTCCGCGCTTCCTATGAACAGGCTGAGGGCGCGTTGGATAACGCGCGCGCTTATTTTGATGAACTTCAACATGGCTCGCGGCCGGAAGAAATTCAACAGGCTCAGCACAACCTGGACGAAGCTCGCGCTACGCTGGTCGATGACAAACTGACTCTGGACCGCACCAAGGAACTCTCAAGCGCTGGAGTGGTTTCGCGCCAGGTGATGGACGATGCTACCGCAAAGTTCGAGTCGGACCAGCAGCGAGTGAACTCGCTCGATAAAGCTTTTCAACTGATGAAGATTGGGCCGCGTTCGGAAGAGATTGCCCGCGCCCGCGGAGCGCTCGCGCAGGCACAGGGCCAGCTCGATTACGCTAAATCGCAGCTTGATGCCACGGTGATTCGCGCACCGGTTACCGGCACGATTCTCGACCGCACCGCTGAAAAAGGAGAGTTGATTACGGCACAGTTTGCCAGCGCAGCGGCGGGTGGTCCGCAGGGATCGGTCGTATCGCTGGCTGACTTGAACGATCTTCAGGTCGAGCTCGACATCGCGCAGGCCGATTTTGCCCGGTTGGGGCCGAAGCAGAAAGGCATCATCACTACCGACGCCTATCCCGACAGAAAATACAATGGGGAAATCGCGCAGATTTCTCCTGAGGCGAACCGGCAGAAAGCCACGGTGCAAGTGAAAGTGCAGGTGCTGAATCCGGATTCCTATCTGCGGCCGGAAATGAACGCCACGGTGAAATTCCTGGCCGATGAACCGAAATCCGCCAGCACCCAGCCGGCCGGGACTTTTGTGCCCACAAGCGCGTTGCGGGATCATGACGGCAAGAAGGTTGTGTTCCTGGCTTTCAATGGCAAGGCGCGCATGCGCGAGGTTCGCGTGTTAAGCCAGCGCAGCGACGGTGTTCTGGTGGACGGGCTGATGGGGGGCGAAAGCGTGATCAGCAAAGGCCCGCCAGACCTGAAGGACGGGGACACAATTAAAATCAAGGGGCAGTCATAATTATGAGCACAGTTGCTGAAAATCAAGTCGCCACCGGAACCAAAGTAGTTCAGGCCCGCAACGTCAGCAAGATTTTCAAGCGCGAGGCCTTTGAAGTGAAGGCTCTGGACGATGTCTCGATCGATATCGCGGCCGGCGAATTTCTGGCGCTGATGGGACCTTCGGGCTCCGGCAAGACCACGCTGCTGAACATGATTGCGGCCATCGATCGGCCAACTTCAGGCGAGTTGCTGGTGCAGAATCAAAATGTTTTTCGCTTTAACGACTCGCAGGCGGCGCGTTGGCGCAATGAGCACATCGGGTACGTGTTCCAGACATTCAACTTGATCCCAGTTCTAACCGCGTTTGAGAATGTGGAACTGCCGCTGCTGCTGACCCACCTCAACCCGCAGCAGAGGCGCGACCACGTTATGACCGCGCTTAAACTCGTAGGCCTGGAAGAACGAGTGAACCATCTGCCGAAGCAGCTCTCCGGCGGACAGGAGCAAAGAGTTGCGATTGCCCGGGCGATTGTGAGCGATCCGACGCTGCTGCTGGCGGACGAACCTACGGGCGACCTCGACAGTCACTCAGCAACTGAAGTCTTGGAAATCTTGAAACGCTTGAACGAGGACTTCCACAAAACGATCGTCATGGTGACGCACGATCCGCACGCGGCATCTTATGCGCATGTGACACGGCATCTCGAGAAGGGGATGTTGCTGCCGCCAGGGTAGCTCCGTCTACGACAAGGCTGACGCCGGCAACTGATCCGACTCAGGGTCTGAGTCAGCCACCCACTGCCAGGCGCGGCGACCGCTGTCGAGAGACACGGCCTGGGCCTCTCCATACGCCACTAAGCGATTGAGCACCGTGGTGACCGAGGCCATGGGATCTTTGTGGCGCGCCAGCATGGGCGGTGCTTTTTCCTGAATCCGATCACAAACATCACGAGCGCTCAGAGCTCGTTTTGAGTCCATCAGGATCATGCGACAGGCCTTGGTGAAACCGGGTTGGCGCCCGCTGCTCTTGCGATCGACCAGTTCCAGCAACTCATCGCTTAATACGCTGTCGCCGAAAAGGTTAGCCAGGCCGGCAATCGTCTGCTTGATGGTGCCGATCCGGCGCATCACCTCGGCGCGTTCTCGCAGGAGTTGGCGCAGCTCTTCGTGCGCCTGCCGCACTACCTCTTGCACGTGGCCATTCCCGGTGTCGGTGATGGTTCTCATCGCGCTGGCGCCATCCTGGAAGTGCATAAATCCTCCGATTCCGCTCCGCTGTACAGGCACACTCTGCCTCTTAACCGATACGCATAACGCCGGGACGTGGTTCCCAGATTCTCGCCAGGATGAGGCGTATCCCCCACATCCAGACTTTCCGTATTAGACGATTGAACTTCGAGTTGGTTAACCATCGAAAAACGATTAGTGACAGGGTACAGCTTCAGGATGGACATACGGCGAGGAAAGTGACAGGCGGCGTGTTTTCCGGTGCGAGTCTACAACTTCGCCAGCCGTCCAGGCCTCACTGCAGCGGGCCTCACTGCAGAATGATGACCAGCAAGCGACCGTCGGATTCATACTCGGCGCCAGTGGCATTCCTCGCCTCTTGGACCGGGTTCGATGGAAGATAGTAGGTGAGGTTTTTTACTTTGTCAGCTTTTTGTAAACTGCCGCCAATGTTATCGCGCTCGCCGTCGACCAGCGGATCGATCTTGTGTGTAATCTTGCCATTGCGCTTATCTTTGGCAAACCCGATATCGTGCGTGCCGGCACCGACCCAGACATCCTGGCCTTTCCAGGTGAATGGTGCTTTCCAGATGCGAAAATGGTGGCGGTTGGCGACCATCTCGATGGGTTCGGCCATTTCGTATCCGAAATCCTGCGGCCGGCCGAACAGGTAGAGAGTGCTCATCGGCAACTGCAGATAATCTTTATCCTCGTATGTTTCCAGCACGGCATCAAGGACGGCTCTTTTCTTGGTGGTATCTGCAACATGCCAGTTGGCGGCGTCGAGAGCGGATTGCAAGCTTTTCTGCGACCCTACGACTACGAAGTTCACCATATCGCCCAGATCCTGGAACTGGTCGCTGACCCGGCGCGGCAGTCTGTCGATGTGTTTGCGGAGTCCGGAATCGAGTGAGCTTGCAGAAAGCTTGAGTTCAGGCGCAGTCGCCGCGGTCTCGCTTGGCCCAGCCCCGCCTGCAGCACTCAGCAAGCGCAGGCTCGCATCGTTGCGCGGCATCGAACCGGATGCTACGCCGAAAGCCTGGCCAGCAGAGGGGGCCTGGCCCCAACAAGGCAGAAGCCAGACGATAGTTAAGATTAAGGACAAACAGGCGACAGTCCGCTGCTGGAACGCGAGCATACTCACCGTGAGAACAGAGAACTATTTCTATTCATTATCCTACATTCAGGAAGGCGAGACCGAAAGCCGTGCGGCGGTAAAAGCGGCCGGGGTTTCGCTCGAAAAAATATGCCGTCAGTCCCGAACTGGACCCATCCCCGATCTGGGACTTCTTCCTGTTCTCAATGAGTGTGTGGTTACCTCCAAGACGACGCCGCGAGAGAAAGATTCCGATGTGAAAGGAGTAGACCTAAGGAATTCTCTGTCAACCGCCGCACAACCCGGGCCCTCCGTTTTGCGTGTCCTGCTGGTGGGAAGCCAGGAGGAGGATTTTTTTCTCATCCGGGAAATTCTCGACCGGAACCGGACCGCAATGCCGGCCGAACTCGACCATGCGGGGTCACTGGAAGAAGCCAAGGTGATGTTACAGCGCGCCGACTATGGGCTGGTGCTGTTTGAACATGAGACCGGAGATGCCGCGGCCACCAAGCTTCTTTCAGAGTTTTTGCACACCCGGGGCGCGATGCCTTTCATTCTGTTGACTGAGCACGCAGACGAGAAGGCCGTTGCCGAAATCATCCAGGCGGGCGCTTATGACTGCATGGAGAGATCGCAGCTCAACGGAGTCAACCTGGTGCGTACGATCCGCTGTGCTCTCAATTTGCATTCAACGCAGCAGCATCGAAAAACCGCAGAGCAATCTTTGCGCAAACTTTCCTGCGCGGTCGAGCAATCGGCAGATGCCATCTTTATCACGAATAGCGAAGGCATCATTGAATATGTAAATCCGGCCTTCGAACTGCTGACTGGATATTCTTCCGAGGAAGTTGCAGGGAGGACTTCGTCCATTCTGAAATCCGGGGAGCAAGCGCCCGTACTTTACCGGGAGGTGTGGGAAAGCATTCATTCGGGCAGCGATCGCCGCAGCATCGTCGTAAACCGAAAGAAAAATGGCGGAGTGTACTACGTCGATGAGAGCATCAGCGCCATTCGGGATGCCGAGGGGAACATCACGAACTTCGTGTCGAACGGGCGGGATTACACCGAACGCCTGCGCCTGGAAGCACAGTTGCTGCAGTCACAAAAAATGGACGCTGTCGGCCGCCTGGCCGGGGGCATTGCCCACGACTTCAACAATCTGCTCACGATTATCACCAGCTACTCGGAACTGGCACTTGACTCCGTGGTCCCGGAAGGCCCTGCCCATGCGCGAATTCAGGAGATCCTTTCCGCCGCGCGCCGCGCTGCCGATCTGACGCGGCAGTTGCTCGCTTTCAGCCGCAAACAGCCCCAGGCTTTGCGCGTCGCAGAATTAAATCCGGTGGTCAATGGAATCACCAAAACTCTGCGCCGCCTTATCGGAGAAGACATAGAGCTTGTCTTCGCCGCGGGCGAGGAACTGGGGAGAATCCGTCTGGATCCGGTTCAGATCGAGCAGATTCTCATGAACCTCGCGGCCAACGCCCGCGACGCCATGCCCCAGGGAGGACAGTGCACGATCGAAACCCGCAATGTCCAACTCGACGAACAATACGCCGACCGCAAGCGGGCGGTGATTCCTCCCGGGCGCTATGCCGTGCTAAGCATGACCGACACAGGATCGGGTATTCCTGCCGATCACCTGTCGCACGTCTTTGAACCTTTCTACACTACGAAACCTTCCGGCAAAGGTACAGGGCTTGGTCTGGCTACGGTGTATGGGATCGTCAAACAGAATCACGGATTTGTCTGGGCCTACAGCGAACCCGGGATGGGCACAACGATCAGGATTTACCTGCCCTGCGTGCAGGATCAGCCATCTACTGTTGAAAGCCCAGACAAGATCGCGGGGCCAGCACAGCGCGGTACAGAGACCGTTCTTCTGGTCGAGGATGAGGAGCCCCTGCGCCGGGCGACGGTCGAATTCCTCAGGCTTCGCGGCTATACCGTTTTGGAAGCCCGAGACGGAGTCGAAGCCTTATCGGTCAGCAGGAATCATGGCGCGACGATCCACTTGACAGTTACCGACGTCGTAATGCCTCACATGAGCGGGGGAGAACTGGCGAGGGAATTGGAAACGCTGCGACCGCAGACCAGGGTACTGTTCGTCTCCGGCTACGCCGGACAAACGGTGTTGGACCATAAAGTCGTCGATGTCGAAAACAACTTTCTGCAGAAACCGTTCACCCTGAAACAACTGGCCAGCAAAGTCCGGACAGTTCTCGATTATCACCATTCGGTTCCAATGGCAGTCGGAACGATTGCGCATCCATACATCGCTACGGCCCGAACCGAGTGAGCTTGCCGGCCTCCAGCCGGAAACGTTCCCCTCGCCAAGTAACGGTGTGGCCACGAAGGCTCACGACCCAGACCGCGGCTGCAGTTAGGTCCCGAAGAGGGACCAGCCATGCGTATTTGAGAATCTGATGGTCCCGTAGCACACCACGGCCGACAAACAAGGCAACCGCGAGACGAAGAACTAGCGTTATCGCGAGCGCGCCGCAAGCCCAGAGTGCTGCACGACTCGCGGCCAGAGCGAGCAGCGACCACATGATCCCAAACGTAAAAATCAGACCCATGTACCCTCCCGCGCGCGCGTCCCGGACTCCACGAGCCCAGCGAAGTTGATGCGCGAAGAACTCCTGCAGCCGATAACACGGGAGATAGGTCTCAACCACCAGATCCGAAAGTTTGAGGGTCAGCCCCAGGCCGGCAATGCGCTTTCCCAGTTCGTAGTCATCCGCGAGATAGTCTACGAATAAAGCGAACCCGCCGATCTTCTCCAACTCTGCCCGGCGGAAGGCCAGCGTGGAGCCCAGTCCGAAGCGAATGCCGCCTTCAAGCTGCCACGCGGCGAGCACACTCGGGCAAAAGTCCGTGCTGATGCCCAACCCTTCCAGATGCGATCCCAGCGTCGCACCGGCCACTCCGCGGTAAAGACAAGTGACCATTCCGATGCGTGGGTCTGCCAACGGCGCGGTCACCCGGCGCAGGTAATCGGACTCCACACGAATGTCACTGTCGTTAACAATCAGATAGTCATAGCGAGCTTCCGCCAGCATCTGCGCCAGGTTGCTGACCTTCACGTTCGCGCCAAGGATCTTCGAACAAACCAGCAACTGAATTCTGCGATCGGGGAATTCTCGCTGCAATTTCATCACGCTCTCGATCGCAGGATCGTTGGGATCGCTGACCCCAAAAATGATTTCGTATTCCGGATAGTCCTGCAGACAGTGGCTCCGAAAGCTCTCATACATTTCAGGATCGGCGCCTTTGAGGGGTTTGAGAATCGAGATGGGTGGCGAAGATTTTTCCGGGCGGATGCCTGGTTGGACTTTCACTTCGCGCAAGAATCTTGCCGCACTCCACAGACACAGAAGATAGTAAATGCAACTGGAGAACGTGCCGATGACCGCAACGATCTGAACTGCTCTGACGATGAAATCCATCATGCGCAAGCGCGGGCCAGACTATTCGTAACGCAACGCCTCAATCGGATCCAGGTTCGCGGCCTTCCATGCGGGATAGATGCCAAACACCAGGCCGGTTCCCGCGGCAGAAGAAAAGCCGAAGATCGTCCAGAACATCGACATGTGGGCAGGGAGCGCGGGCCAGAACGCAGGAATCACCCAGACGATGATTGCGCCGAGCAGAATCCCGATCACCCCGCCGACTGCCGTAAGAATGATCGCCTCTAAAGTGAACTGCAAAAGAATATCCCGCTTGCGTGCGCCAATCGCCTTGCGGACCCCGATCTCGCGCGTCCTTTCGGTAACGCTCACCAGCATAATGTTCATCACGCCCACACCCCCGACAATCAGCCCAACGCTCGAAATGGCGAACATGCCTACGAACAACATGCCCGTGAGCTGATTCCACACGTCCGAAATTGAGTCCGAGGTGAATACGGCAAAATCATCCGCCTTGTCGTTCGGCACTCGCCGCCGCCGCCGCAGCAGTTCGCGAATTTCGTCGACCGCTTTCGGCATGTCCTCGTGGGACGTAGCCTTAACGATAATCCAATGGTCCTTCAATTCAGGGTGCAACGTCCTGAAGGTAGTCAGCGGGAAAAACACCCGGTTGTCGTTAGGATCCTTTCCACCTCCAAACACCGATTTCACTTTAGCTATGACGCCAATCACTTCGAACAATCGCCCCTCGATGTTGATTTCCTTTCCCAGCGGGCTTTCAACCCCGAATAGTTCTTCTGCGGTATCGTGACCGAGAAGAATGACCGTGGCGCGCCGCTGCTCGTCGGTTTCAGTGAACCACCTTCCAGCATCGATCTGCAGGTCAACAACATCCTTGATAGAAGCCGTATCTCCCTCGAGGATTGTGTTCTTGGCTTTGCGATCCTGATACTTCACCGCGAAGGTACCGACTCCCAATTCCGGACGGAGGAACTGCATCAGCGCCCCTGCTGCCTTCACGTGAGGGAGTTGGGCGACCGCTTCAGCATCGTCGAAGGTCAGTTTCTTGCGGGTGCGCATTTCTTCGGTGGGGCGTCCGAAGGTGAAAGGCTCGAGATGATAAGCAAAAATCACGTTGGAGCCGACGCTGGCGACGACATCGCGGACGTTGTCGTCCAAACCGCGCCCGATGGAGGAGACGCTGATCACCATCGCGACGCCAATCACGATCCCCAGCACGGTCAGCGACGAACGCAGCTTGTTGCCGCGGATCGTGTCGGTCGCCATCTGAACGATCTCGCCGAATTCGTCTTTATGAATCATGAAGAATTGGGTAATTTGGCGATTTGTAATTTCGTAATTTAAACCCGATTCGGTTTTCAGATTACGAAATAACTCGATTACAAAATTACAAATTGCTCTTCTACGTTTCGAACCGTAACGCCACAATCGGATCGAGTTTCGAGGCTTTGCGTGCGGGATAGACTCCGAAGAACACTCCAACACTCGCCGATACAATCAGCCCGGCCGCCACGGCCCAGAGCTTGATTGCCGACGGCATCCCGACCAGCAGAGTAACGGATAGGGCGATCGCCGCGCCCAACAACACTCCCAGAATGCCTCCCGCCAGCGCCAGAGTAACGGACTCGATCAGAAACTGCAGCAACACATCCTCACGGCGCGCCCCCAGCGCCTTGCGAATGCCGATTTCGCGGGTGCGCTCGGTCACCGATACCAGCATAATGTTCATGATCACTATGCCGCCCACTACCAGAGAGATCGCCGCAATGCCGATAGTGGCAATGAAGAACGTCTGGCTGAAATCAGTCCAGATGCCAAGCAGGCTCGAATTAGTCTCAATGTCGAAGCTGTCGTCTCCCCCAAGCGGGTCGTGCCGCCTGGCGCGAAGAGCAACGCGCGCTTCATCTACGGCTTCGTTGAGGGGCACTCCGGCGCTGGCGGCCTTGGCTGCAATCCGCAGGCTGTTATTGTGCGTGCCATATTGTTTAAGACAGGCCGTCATCGGGATCATCACGTAATTGTCCGCGCTCTGCCCCAGCGTTTTGCCCTTCTTCGTTCCTACACCAATTATCTGGTAGGTCCAGCCGTCGATTCGGATTTCCTTGCCCAGCGGATCCGTACCCGCCATCAGGTGTTCGACGATATCGTTTCCCACCACAGCCACCGGAGACCGATTATCCAGGTCAGTCTGGTTCACCATGCGGCCAGCGCTTAGGTCGGTATCCAGGATCGTAGGCATTCCGGGAGTGATTCCCCGGACCAGCGTATCGTTGATCTCCTGCCCGTTGTACTTCACATGGCCGCTTTCGTTGCGCGTGGAAGCGGCGACCAGTACACAATGCCGGCAAGCGTCAGCCACCGCCTGGTAATCCTCTATAGTCAGGTCTTTGCGCTTCTCAGCTTCCAAATAGTGATCGACATTCGTGACGGCCGGAGAAACTTTGAAGATAAGGAAAACATCCGCACCCAGATTAAATATCTTCTGGGCCACGTAATCGTTGATGCCGGAGACAAAGGTGACGACGGCGATGACAGCAGCCACCCCGATTACGACACCGAGCAGCGTCAGCACTGACCGCAGCTTATTCACCCACAGCGACTGCAGAGCGATTCGGATGGCTTCGGCGATGTTCATGGGCGGGTCTTGGGTCTCGGGCCCTGGGTCTTAGGATTCTGGCTTTTGCGCTACAAGTCTATCAGTCCACCCGGCCGCGCGTTCAAAAGCTCCCAGACTCGATCCTAAGACCCAAGACCTAAGACTCGAGGCCTGCGGCATCAAGCCATGGCATATAATGATTCTGTTGGCAGCTGGACCGGGCGGTCGCTTTCTGCGTCTTCGGACGCGGGGAGAGGAAAGTCCGAACTCCACAGAGCAGTGTGCCGGATAACGTCCGGGAGGCCGGGTTCAAGCCCGTCCGACGGAAAGTGCCACAGAAAATATACCGCCTGCATCTTTCGGGATGAGGGTAAGGGTGAAAAGGTGCGGTAAGAGCGCACCGCCGCGGCAGCAATGCAGCGGGCAGGGCAAACCACACACGGAGCAAGACCAAATAGGAAGGGAGCCGGGAATCTGGTTCTTACGAATCAGGGTCCGGGCACGTGTCGGCTCGGCGCGTAAAACCTTCGGGTAGGTCGCTAGAGCCCCGCAGCGATGCGTGGCCCAGAGGAATGACCGTCCCGCCGGAGGAATCCGGCGGACAGAATTCGGCTTACAGGTCTGGCTGCTACAAATTTCAATTCACTCCAGGAGCACACGATATGTCAGCACCCAGCCGCCGGCCGGAGATTCGCCGGCGCCGCGCTCGTCAACATAAAATCACCCTCCTCCGCAAGCGTCTCGTTTCGGCCCAGACCGACGCCGACCGCAACCGGGTTACCGCCAAGCTGCACAAGCTCGCAGTCGCCTCGCCGGGCCAGCCCCTGCTCAAGTAGATCCATCGCAGAGTTCGGTGCGCTGAGTTGCCAGTTGAGTTCTGCGAGCGACTGGCTGGAGCCAGCCGAAATCAAGCCACGCCCGCGGTCGACCTGGGGCTCGTGGAAGCGGACTGGCCTCGGGATTCTGAACTGCCGGGCGGACTTACGACCTCTTGATAAGTGTTCAAGATTCGACGCACAGACTTCTCCCACGAGAACTTTGCCGCCTGCCGGTAGCTGCGTTCCTTCATTTTCTCGCGCAACGGCTGATCCAGAAGCACCCGTTGCAGGGCCCGCATGATTTCGAAAACGTTCTCCGGGTGGACCAGCACTGCAGCGTTGCCCACCACCTCGGGCAGCGACGACACGTTTGAAGTCACGACCGGAGTGCCGTGGGCCATCGCTTCCAGCGGCGGCAGGCCGAAGCCTTCGTACAACGACGGGAAGACGAAGATCTTGGCCTCATCGTAAAAAGTGCGCAGCACTTCGATCGGAACAAATCCCAGGAAGCGCACATCGTTCTGCACTCCGCTGCGGATCACCGTCCGCCGCAGGTCGGGATTGCCCGAGACATCGTCTCCAATGATGATGAGTTTCAGGTCAGGGAATGCCTGGTCTTTCTCCAACTCGGTTTTCAGCGCAGAGAAAGCTTCGATCATGCGCACGACGTTCTTGTGCGGGCTGATTCTGCCGGCATAAAGCAGGAAGGGATACGTGACCTGGTAGCGCTCGGCAATCACCTGACGGTCGGCAGCACTGGCGTGTCCGCGAAGAAACCTTTCATCGATCGCGTTGTAGACCACCTCGATGCGTCGCGGCGGAATATCAAACAGCTTCTCCATTTCGAGCTTGGTAAAGTTTGAGACGGCGAAAATGCGCGCCGCGCCTCGCAAAACCCGTTTGGTCAACTGGAAATGCAGCGTTCCCCAAAACCCGGTCTGCTGGCGCGCCCGCGACAGGTGCTCCAGCATATCGTGGACCGTCATCACGTAGGGGCAAGGCAGCGCGCGCGGGACAGAGAACAAATTCGGGATGTGCACCAGATCGCATTCCAGCCGTTTCACAATCGTGCGGAACTCCCGGAAGCTTTTCCAGGACCGTTCCGGCTCCGCCAGCGGAATGGTGTGAAAGTTAGCCGGCAGGGGGCCGATTTCTTTCACTTTGGCGGGAGAACCGATGAGAAAGTACGTGGTCTCGTGGTCCAGTCTGCCCAGAGTCCGCACGACATTACGGATGTATGTCCCTACGCCGAACTCAGTCATCCGCCGGATGTCGATGGCGATCTTCACCGAAGGCAATTTAACACAGGGAGGGTACCCGCTCCTGCCGAATCTACCTAGAAACGCGGAGGTACAAATCCAACGCAACGGGTATCGCCGCAACGACCGCAAGAGCTTGCAGCCACACGAATATTACTTGGCGCCAGTTCACGGGTTTCTTCTCCAAAACCTGGAATTGTTTTCGGCCTTGTTCGCGCGAGAATCGGTAGG
>Ga0210395_10001043_pt1 | contig 21527 bp, 19 predicted proteins | sample IncBWH4OmetaG_FD_150861 | JGI IMG/M metagenome (GOLD analysis project Ga0210395, IMG submission 150861) | Forest soil microbial communities from Barre Woods Harvard Forest LTER site, Petersham, Massachusetts, United States - Inc-BW-H-4-O ...
CTCCGTCGAGCGGAGCCCGAATTGGCGCACCGATCTCTTCCTGTTCGAAAGCAGCTACGTCGCCGACCTGTTCCGCGCCAAGATCGGCACGCCGCGCGCCATGGTCCGCATCGTGCGCAACGGCGTCGGCAAGGCCGAATTCGAGCCGGTCGCGATCCAACCCGACGCGACCGATATCGTCTGCGTCGGCGAGTTGCGGCCGGTCAAGGCGATCGACGTGCTGATCGAGGCGCTTGCCATCCTCAAAAACTCCGGACAACCGGTCACCGCGACCATCGTCGGCGAAGGCCCCGACGACTCCAAGCTGAAGGCGCAGGCCCAGCGCCGCGGCCTCGCCGAAGAGGTTCGTTTCGTCGGCTTTCGTCCGGCGCGGGAGGCCTTCGCCATGGGGCGAACGCTGGTCATTCCCTCGCGCGCGGAATCGCTGCCCTATGTGGTGCTCGAGGCCGCGGCCGCGGGCGTGCCGATCATCGCCACCGAGGTCGGCGGCGTGCCGGAGATTTTCGGGCCCCAAGCCGTGCATCTCATCCCGCCCGACGACATCGCGGCGCTGGTCGAGGCGATGCGCGCGGCGTTGACCGATCCCGGCGAAGCGCATCGTATCGCCGAAGAGGTCCGGGCGCGCGTCCGCGCCGAATTTTCGCTCAGCACCATGGTGGAAGGCGGCCTCGCCGCCTATCGCGAGGCGCTGGCGTTGCGAAAACTTGCTCAATTCACATAACCAATTTTTGAAGATTGTTCACTATGTTGGCTCAAGGCTGGCGACACCAAGTGTGTTGGGCTCACACTTGAGTACGAAAGTTTGCGTTAACCATGTCCAGCGCCGAACACAACACGATCTTTGAAGCGGCCGCGGCGGTTTCGTCGGCGGTGAAATCATTGCCGCGCATCGCCGCGAAATCGTCAGGTCCGCGCACGCTCTCGCCCGCCGCGATCGATGTTGCCGACGAAGAATTCAAGCCGGCCTATTCGCCGATCGTGCTTGCCGGCACCGTGCGGCTGATCGAAGCCGCGCTGGTCATCGCGGTCGGCCTCGCGGTGTATTTCTGGCACGTGGTGCCGGCGGTCGGTTTTGCCTGGTACTACGTCGGCGCCATCGTCAGCATCGCGATCATGGCGATGCTGGCGTTCCAGATCGCCGACATCTACCAGGTGCAAGCGTTCCGCGGCCACGAAAAGCAATATATGCGACTGGCATCGGCTTGGTCCGTGGTCTTTCTGCTCGCGATCAGCCTGTCGTTCTTCGCCAAGGCCGGCGACCAGTTCTCCCGCGCCTGGCTCGGCGCATTCTACGTGCTCGGCCTGTTGACCCTGATCGCATTCCGGCGCGCCCTCTTCCTCCTGGTGCGGCGCTGGACGCGGCAGGGCCGGCTCGACCGCCGCACCATCGTGGTCGGCGCCGACTTGAATGGCGAGACGCTGCTCAAATCACTCGCCGCGCAGCGCGATTCCGACGTCCGCGTCATCGGCGTGTTCGACGATCGCGCCGACGACCGCAGCCTCGCCGCCTGCAACGGCGTTCCCAATCTCGGCACGGTAGACGACGTCGTCGAGTTCGCGCGAAAAACCCGCGTCGATCTCGTCATCTTTTCGCTGCCGATCGCCGCCGAAGGCCGCATCCTGCACATGCTCAAGAAGTTGTGGGTGCTGCCGCTCGACATTCGCCTCTCGGCGCACAGCAACAAGCTGCGGTTCCGGCCGCGTTCCTATTCCTATATCGGCAACGTGCCCGTGCTCGACGTTTTCGACCGGCCGATTGCCGACTGGGACATCGTGATGAAGTGGCTGCTCGACAAGATCGTCGGGTCGCTGGCACTGGTCTGCCTGGCGCCGGTCATGCTGCTGGTTGCGCTCGCGATCAAGCTCGACAGCAAGGGACCGATCTTCTTCAAGCAGCGGCGCCACGGCTTCAACAACGAGCTCATCGAAGTCTACAAGTTCCGCTCGCTCTATGCCGAGCACACCGATCCGACCGCGGCCAAGCAGGTCAACAAGAACGACCCGCGCGTCACCCGCGTCGGCCGCTTCATCCGCAAGACCAGCCTCGACGAGCTGCCGCAGCTCTTCAACGTCGTCTTCGCCGGCAACCTGTCGCTGGTCGGGCCGCGGCCGCACGCCATCCACGCCAAGGCCGCCGAGCATCTCTACGACGAGGCCGTGGACGGCTATTTCGCGCGCCATCGGGTGAAGCCGGGCATCACCGGCTGGGCGCAAATCCACGGCTGGCGCGGCGAGACCGACAGCAAGGAAAAGATCCAGCGCCGCGTCGAGCATGACCTCTACTACATCGAAAACTGGTCGCTGATGCTCGATCTTTACATTCTGCTGCGCACGCCGTTCGCCGTCCTCAACATGCAGAACGCCTACTGATGGACGCCCGCAATCCGGCGATGGCGCTTGCCGCTGCGGACGATGCCGGCCCGTTTTCCGCGCTGGCGCAGCGACTTCTCAACTTCGTCCTCTTCGTCACCGTGCTGACCAGCTCGATCGCCTTCATCGAGCCGTCGCCCCATGACGGATTGATGATGGTGCTTCTGGTCACGTGCGTAGGCGCCCGCGTCGGCTTCGACCGCAAGCTCATTCCGCTGCTATTGCTGATCTTGCTGTGGTTGGTCGGGGGCCTGTTGTCGCTGATTCAAGTCGGCGATCAGGCAAAAGACATTCAATATGCCGGCACCTCGATTTACCTCGGCATCGCCGCCGTGATGTTCGCGTGTCTGTTCTGTGATGGCAATCTGGAGCGTTTGGCGATCATGCGGCGCGGTTACATCTTGGCTGCGCTGATCGCGACGGCTGCGGGTTATATCGGCTTTTTCCATTTACTGCCCGGCGCCGACATTTTCCTCGACAACGACCGCGTCAGCGCCACGTTCAAGGACCCGAACGTCTACGGGCCATTCCTGATCTTTCCGATCGTCTGGCTCCTGGTCAGCCTGTTGGTGCGCGGCGTCAGGCTCTTCGATGTCGCGGTGTTGATGGTCTTGCTGGGCGGCCTGTTGCTCAGTTTTTCACGCGGCGCGTGGGCCCATTTTGCCATCTCGGCGGTGATCGGCATCGTGATCGTGCTCGCGGTCACGCCGGACCCGCGCATGCGCGTGCGCATCGTGCTCCTGGGTCTTCTTGGCGCGACCGTCGTGGCCCTGCTCCTGATCGCGTTTACGTCCATCGGTTCGGTCCACGACATGATCGTGGAACGCGCCAAGGCGATCCAACCCTATGACGTCGGGCCGGGCGGCCGCTTCTGGCAGCAGCAGCTGGCGCTCAGCACCATCCTCGATAATCCGAACGGCTTGGGACCGTTCGAATTCGACCGAATCTTCGGGCTGCAGCAGCACAACGTCTACATGCAGGGTTTTCTGGTCTACGGCTGGCTCGGCGGCGCCGCCTATCTGGCACTCGTGGTGATCACGCTGGTGTTCGGATTGCTCACAGTGTCGGTGCCCACGCCGTGGCAGTACTATCTGATCACCGCTTACGCGGTGTTCGTCGGCGAGGCGTTCGAAGGGCTGATCGTCGACACCGATCACTGGCGCCACTTCTTTCTCGTGCTCGGCCTGGTCTGGGGGCTTGGCGCAGCAACGATCAATTTCCGCCGCCGGCAAGCCTATGGCCGCGATGCCGATGAAAATTTTGTCGAGGCCGCAGCCTAAGCGCCGACCTCGGCCGATTGGGCTCAATCAGTTCACGATTTGGTTAGCCCCGTCCGATTAGGATCGATCCATGCAAGCGAATACAGCCTCGCTGTCGGCCGACGGCGCGCCGGTCGAGAACCCGGCGACGCGGCTGATTTCGATCCCCTTCCTGCTGCTGCGCGTATCGACAGCCGGCGGCGCCTTCGCCATGGGGCTGGTCCAGACGCTGGTGTTCGCGCGCGTGCTGACGCCGGACCGGTTCTCGCTGTTCATCCTGGTGGGAGCGATCGGCTATTCGCTGTGGCTGTGCGATCTCGGCTTGGCCAAGATCCTGTTCGTGCGATTGCGCGCCGCGCACCTCGCCGGCAAGACCGACGCGCGGGCGGCGCACCAGGCGACGGCGGTGATCGTGTTCTATGTCCTGCTTGCCGCCGGCGGGTCGCTCATCTGTTTTGCCGTTATGGCGGCGCGGCCATCTTTCTCATTACTGCAAACCGCCGACTTCGGCTTGTTCTTTTTCTACATCACGCTCAATCTGACCTGGGTTTGCCTGCGCAGCCTCAGCATCGCCGTCGACGAATACGTTTTCTACGAAAAGCTCGAGTTGGCGCGTCGCATCGGCAACATGGCGACCATCCTCGCCATGCTGATCGGGCTGCCGTTCACCGCCTTTCTGGTCGGCTCAAACGTGCTGTGGGCGGTGCTGGTGACGTGCGCGGTGGCGAAACTTCTCAGCCGCGGCGCGATGGCGCCGCAGCTGCGTGGCTTTGCCAGCGACCTTATAGAGTTCTTTCAAACCAACATGCGGTCGATCGCGCGCAGCGGCACGTTCGCGCTGAGCGATATTTTCACCTATACGTTCCCCTATTATGTCGTGCCTTGGGCGTTCGGCCTCGGCGCGCCGATCATTATTCTGGAAGCAACGTTTCGCATTTTCCGCGGCGCCAGCGTCATCTACACTGCGGCTTGCGATCTCGCGATCCCAGGACAGACGCGGGCGCTCGCTGCGCGCGACGCGTCGAAGCTGATCCGTACGACGCTGATCGCGGCGGCGCTGTGTTGCCTGCCGGCCGCTTTCGCCTGCGGATTGCTGATTTTCGCGTCAAAACAACTGTTCGCATTCCTGCTCGGAACGGCGGCGACCGTGCCGCCGGCGGTCACGCCCATCCTGGTGGTGATGCTGCTGGCAAACCTCGTGCAAATGGTCGCGCAATCGCTATTGCTGCATGCCGGCTTTTTCCGCGAAATATCGCGCATCGGCGCCGGCGTTGCAGTCGCCATGGTGATCACAACCGCGATCGCGGTCGTTGCCGGACTGACCATTGTCGAGTTTCTCGGCGTTTATGCCGCCGTCTACACCGCGGGCGCGCTCTATCTGGCGGTCGCCGCTTATCGCGGACCGATTCTCGCCGCCGCGTTGCCGCATGGCACGCCGAAATGGAAACGCGCCGCGGAACCTGCCGCGGCGCGTTGATCGAGGCGCAAAGGAAGATGGCGCTTTACGCCAAGGATATTTAGAAGCCGCCGTCGTTCAAGGGCTTGCCATAGTGCGACGGGGTTTGCTGCTGAACCGTCCGAGTCTGCGCTTTGGCGGCGGTGAGTTGTGCCGCGCTCGGCTCATCGGTTATGCCGCCGTCGTTGAGGGCCTTGCCATAGTGCGGCGTGGCCGGAGCAGCTGGCGACGCGGAGTTATAGAGCGGCTTTGCCGGCGTCCCGCTCGAATTGTAATCGTCGACCAGTCCGCCGTCGTTCGCGGCTTTGCCATAGTGTGTCTGCGCCGATGCGGGAACCGAAGCGAGCGCCACGCCGAATGCGAGCGCGGTTACGCCAATGGTGATGTGCTTTATCATGATTTTCCTCCAACCGAGGTTTTCGGACGGCCACCGCAGCGACCGTCGCTCGGAGCTTGCAATTAATTTTGTCAAAGCGAGGAAATATAGAGCTGGAACCATAAATACGCAGCGCGAACTCATAAACCTGATGTAAAAGATACGCGAAGAATATGCGAACCGTGCCAACGTTTAGCGCGCGTATAGATTTATGAAGAAATAATAACGGCGCATGGAGCGCCGCATAGCGGCCATTATCACGATGCTCAGAACAAACCGCAGCGCACCGCGATTGCGGCGAGCCACACCAGACCCGCGAGCGCGAGCGCGCAGAACACCGCGGAAGAGCCGAAATCTTTTATTCTGCCGATGTCGCGATGCTGCTCCGGCGTGACGTGATCGGAAAGTTTTTCGATCGCGGTATTCAAGAACTCGATGGCGAGGAGCACAAGGAGCGTCGCGATCATGGCAACGTACCAGGCAAGACTCGGCGCGATGACAAAGCCGACCGGTACGGCCAGCGCGAAGGCAATCGCCTCCTCGCGGACCGCGGCCTCGGTTTTGATGCCGTCGACAATCCCGCGCAGCGAGTTCTTGGTCGCGCTGAAAAGTCGCATCACGGCGCGGCGAGACGGGCTGGGCGGCAGCGCCGGGCCGGCGCGTGTTGCGGGTTGAGACCACCCTGCTTATAGTGCCGCCCGATATTCGGAGCGTAGCGCAGCCCGGTTAGCGCACCAGTCTGGGGGACTGGGGGTCCCGAGTTCAAATCTCGGCGCTCCGACCATATAACCTCTTGTTTCATCAGTATTTTCTTCACCAGAAGATAAACTCTCTTTTTCTCGAATTCGAAAAATCGCCACCGTGTAGCTGCGTAAATTCATCTCGAAAACTCTACCTCATTCCTACATCCTTGGGCCATCGCTTTCAAACCACACTGGCTTCCTTTGCGATGCCGAACTGCTCAATCGCTGCCGACAGGGTAGCGGATGTGGGAGCACACCGGGTGGGCCAGATCGCGCAGGCAGGCGGCAACTAACAGTGTCACTTGGAGCGAGTGCCGCGCTTTTGCGTTCGTTTGCGATCGCGAGAACCGCTGGCGTTTGCAAGCCTGCCGAAGACCATGTTTTCGACGTGACGCCAATACGAGCCGACAATAGCGGGGGCTTCCGGCTTTATCCGACTGGTAACGCGCATCTCGGGACCAAACCCTGCCAGCATGGCGGTGAGACTGATCATCATGTAGTGAAACACGATGGGCTCGATTGCGGGGAGATCGCCGTCCTTCTGGGCAGCTCTGATTTGGGGCAACAGGCGATCAATCAGCGGCGCCAGTACGGTTTCGGCGACCCATCTTAGTCGCGGGTTGTCGTACTTGGCCTCCTGGCGCATGAAGCGGTGAAATTCTGGAAATGCGGCGGTGTAGTCAAACACCGCCCGGTATTCCGCTCGCAGATGATCGATCGGCGCGGCGCCCGCGAGCTCGGGTCCGGATTTGTCCCACTTCTCCCGTATTTGCTCGAAGGCGTATTCGGCCGTCGCGCGCCATAACGCATCCTTGGTGGGGTAGTGGTAGGTGATGAGGGGATGCTGAAGCCCCGTTCGTTCTGCGATAGAGCGGATGCTCGCGGCCTCGAAGCCTTTATCCGCAAATTCGGATAGCGCGGCCGCCAGAATCGATAGGCGCGTCGCGCGCGATCGCTTCTGTTCGGCCCGCTTTCCTTTGCGGGAAGTGCCCCCTACTCCGCGGCTTTTCCTCGATCCTCGCGCCATACGCTTTGGTTATCACGGCGCATGGTATCTCGCCCAGCGCTCAGGTCATTTGCCTTCGAACGTCATTGCCGGTGGCTCGATATCGGCGTCGAAAGCCTTTGCAGTGCTGGCAAAGCCGCGCTGGGCATCAGCGCCGTTGTAGAGCTCCATCGACACGTCGAGCATAACGAGGTCGGCCGCGGCGACACCGCCGCTTGACCAAGCTTTAAGAAGAGTGCGCGTCGCCGCGTAAGAGCGCGTGGGACCGCTGCCGAGGTGACTGGCAAGCGCGTCGGCGGTTTCCTCGAGTTTGTTTTCATCGACCACGTGGGTCGCTATCCCCAAAGCACCCGCCTCAACACCGGAAATGGGCTCACCCAGCATGGCGAAACGGGACGCACGGGCACGGCCGACGCGTTCAGCCAGCCGCTGCAACGCCCCCGCAATCGGCAGCATCGCCGTCGTGACCTCGACACAGCGGAAGACCGTGGATTTTGCAGCTACCAAAAAATCGCACGCCAGCGCGAGCTCAAATCCGCCGCCGAAAGCCACGCCCCGCACGACCGCCATGGTCGGAACACGTAACGTTTCGATCGCACGATAGGACGCGTTCACCTCGGCGACGAAGGTACGAAACCAATTGACGTCCTTGCCCGGCCATTCCCTGACCTCGCCCCCGAAACTAAAGTTCGGTCCCTCGGCGCGAATGACCAGGACCCGAATAGCGCTCTCGCTCGCACTGTGCACCGCTTCCCGCAGCGCCGTTGAAAAGCGAAGATCGAGCCGATTGAACGGAGGATTAGCGAGGACGATGCTGCCAATCGCGCCCTTTTGTTCAAACCTGATCGTATCCATATAGTCCTCCTCTCTCGCGCTTCGCCTGCTGTAAACGCCACCGCGTAGCTGCAATCGCTCAGCCTCTGTCAGGAATGACGGGCAACAGCAGATGGGATGGCCTTTCCGCGTCCCGATAGATCCGGTGGGTCACCGTCCGGCTGCTGCACACATGATAGGGAATGTATTCGACGTTGGTCATCGCACCCGTGCCGGTGGGCACATCCATTGATGTGATGTCGAGACAGATCCGGTGACCGGCTTTGAACCGATTGGCGGTGCCCAGAATTTGAATTCTGTACTCGACGATTTCTCCGGGGACCACCGGAGCGACGGCCGCGCGCGTGAGCTTGTGGAACGGTTCCCAAGGCTTGGACCGTTTCTCGTCCACCGCGCGATAGGATGCCTTGAGCCAGCCGCGTGTCAGTTCCCGCTCCGGCAGATTTTGCGGCACGGCACGTTCGCCTTCTCGTGCGGTCCGCACCGAAACATCCGGCCCCACGTCCTTGAGCACGACAATCCAATTGGTGTCGCTCTGATCGATCGCCGCGTACAATGTTAGGGCAATCGGTCCGACCACATCGACATCCTGCGGCAGCGGATCGGTCATGTAACGCAACCGCTCAACCTTCACAGTTCGTGTGAGCGGCATCTGGGTGAAGACGTCAGGCTCCCGCGCGGCGGCCCCGGCCTCTGATCCGAGCGGAGCCTCCGTTGTAAGTCCCTCCCATTGAGACAGATAGAATTTCGTCCATTCGGTCTCCGCCAGCGGCCAGTCGCTCGCTGTGCGCCATGCGTTGGCACCCATGAGCCAATAGCGGACCGGCGGCTCGTCCATGACGCCGGTGTCCCTGCCCTTCAGCCAATGGTCGTACCAACGGATGATCTCGTCGTGATACTGATGAAAAGGGCGCTCCAGGTGGGCCGGCCCGGTGAAGATCAGCTTTTTAGGTTGTTCAATATTTTGAAAATAGTGCTGCGCGCCGAGCCAATGAAGTTTGTAGCTGTAGGCATATGCACCCGAGCCGGTATAAAATGGGATTTTGATCTTCTTGAATGTCTCTTCAGATCGCTCGACCGTTCCGTCCACCTCCCACGGACTTGTCAGCAAGTGGTACATCAGGAAGGTGCGTTGCCCCTTCTGGGTCAGGATGTTGTAAAGGTTGATGTACTGCTTGAAGTCCGGGTTGCGCGTCGCCTCGCGCCAAAGGTCCTCCTGCTCGGGCGGGAGCTCTGTAGGCCGGTCTCGCGATTCATGAACGGTGCTGAAGACGTCCAGCAGATAAGGAAACGTGTGCAGCACGCCTCCAGGGGCGAAATCGCGAAAGCCGAACATCCCGCCATAAGCGCTGCAGGCGTCGTAAGGAAAGATTGCCTTCAGAGCCGGATGCCCCTGAGCGGCGGCGCGCCATTGCTCGCCGGCGTATCCTGAGATGCCGACCATTCCGACATTGCCGTCACACCAGGGTTGGCGCGTGATCCATTCGATTATGTCGTAGTGATCTGTTTCCTCGTGACCGTACACACCCTCGGACTTCGCCGAACCGCGCGGTTGCGCGATGACATGCACATATCCGTTCGCAATAAAGTGCCGGGTGTTGCCTGCCTCGATGGGGCCGAACCAAAGCGCCGCATGCGCCGGCTGCGGCGGCAGCACGTCGGCGATATCGGGACCTTGAATGTCCTTGTTGTGCAGCGAACACGCATAGAGCACCGGATATCTGGCCGCCGCGTCCGGGCGATACACGTCCAGCACAAGGCGCGTTCCGTCGCGCATCACAACAGCAATGTCGCGCTCCTCGATCATCGTTTCGCATTTCCTCGCGGCGGATAATTCGGAACCGACGGCCCTCGGCTGGAAGCCTTGGCACTTTTACTTTACAATCGTAAAGTATAATATCAGCGCAGGTCTGGCGCAAGCTGCCGCGAGCATCCTCGTGATCCGGACCTGGCTACGCCGCACATCGGGCATCCAATTCGCCCACGGGCTTGCAGTGAGTGGCCTGCTTCCTAAATCCAAATGACCTATTCCCAGGTTTACGTGGTGACGCCATGGACCCGGACTAACCTCGCGATCGCCAACGCGATCCGCCACGGAGGGAAGATCTCCCAGGAGAGTCCAATGGAACTGCAAACACACGGAGTAAGAAAGCATCCTCCAACAGTCCATCCGCTCGATCCCGAAGATGCAGCGTTCACCGTTGCCATGCGCGCCATGGCCAGTTCCACCAAGGGCGTGCCGCGGGGAATAGAAGCGCGCGGACAATTCGACGCTCTCATGGAGAGCGTTTTGCCACGCGACGACGTGACATTCGCAGCGGACACGCTGGGCGGCGTACCGGGACTTTGGGTACATCCTGCGGATTGGCGGTCAGACGAAGCGATCGTCCATCTGCACGGTGGTTGGTTTAACTTTGGATCCGCCAGGGCCTACCGCCATCTTGTCGGGCATATTGCTGTGCGAGCGGGAGCGAGGACGTTTATCCCCGACTATCGGCTTGCCCCCGAACATCCATTTCCGGCAGCCACAGACGATGTGCTGGCATGTTACCAAGGACTCGCCGGGAGGGACGTTCATCGGATTGCTCTTACGGGAGACTCCGCTGGAGGCAATCTCGCATTGGTACTCGCGTCGCGCGTTACCGGCGAAGCCGCCTCCATCAACGCGACTCTTGTCGGCGTTGCCGTGTTGTCGCCGGTGACAGATCTGACTCTGTCAGGCGCGACCTATGAGACGCGCGCGGATGCCGATCCTTTTTTCACTCTCCCACAGGTCGCGGAACTCGTGCATTCCTACCTAGAGAGCGCGGACGCGAAACATCCGCTCGCTTCACCTCTCCATGCTCGACTTTCCAGCATGCCTCCCGTTCGCATTCACGTCGGTTACGACGAAGTACTACTCGATGATTCGCTCCGGTATTATGAGCGTGCCTGTGCTGCCGGGGTCGATGCCCGGCTCGATGTGTGGATAGGGATGCCACATGGATTTGCCGGAAGCATCGGAAAGTTGAAGGCGGCAGCACAAGCGCTGGATGCCGTCGGTGCATTCCTCGCCGAGAGGCTACAGGCGCTCGCGAGCCCGTAAAGGTTCCAACGCTTTACAGGCTGTAGACGGGCGGAAGAGCCGTGAATCCTTATCCCGCTGACACATAACCCTGGAGGCTCATATGAAGACCCCGCTTGAATTGGTACAAACGCTTCTCTCGAACCCGACCAACATCGAACACGTTCGCAGCCTCACCACCGAGGACCTCACCTATGTTTCGCTGAATTTCAAAAATCCCGAGCTGCACAAGGTGCTTCCATGGGCGGGCACGAACCGGGGCCCGCAGAGCCTCGTCGACGCCTTTAACGGCATCGGCCGGGTCTGGGAAACAAAGGCGTTCGAGGTCAGAGACGTGCTCGTCAATGAACACAGCGTCGCGTTGTTCGGGAGCTTCACATACAAGACGCGCACGCTCGGCAAGGAGATTACCTCCCCCTTCGCCCTGCTCGCCAAGGTGACAGGCGACAAGATCAGCTACATCCAGTTCCTGGAGGACACATTCGGCACTGCTGGCAGCTTCCGTGCAGCCGGCACATGGCACTTCCGTGGCGTCGCAACCGGCGAAGACGTCAGCGTGGGATCCTGATGGCAACGCTGCGCTTTGGAAAGCATCGTTGCCGTTATGGAGGACCCAACATGACCAATGCCAATGAAATGCTGCAGGTCCTTCTGGACCAGGTGGCGAGCGGGCAGCTGAGCAGGCGTCGCTTCCTGGCCGTCGCCGGCGCTGCCGGTCTAACCGCCGGGCTTTCGGCCGCGATGGTCGATCAGGCGTTCGCCGCCGGCGACAATCAGGCGGCCAACCAAGCGAAGCTCGAGGGCGCTTACGACTACATCGTTGTCGGTGCCGGCGCCTCGGGCTCGATCGTTGCGGCTGAGCTGTCAAAGGCGGGCGCCAAAGTTTTGGTGGTTGAATCTGGCGGCGCCGATACGGCTACCACGATCAGCAATCCGAGCATCTGGTTTTATAATATTGGCGGGCCGTTGGACTGGAAGCTGCCGATCACGCCCGTTCCCCAATTGAACAACCGAAAATTCAATATGGCGCTCGGCCACGTACTGGGCGGCGGCAGCTCCATCAATGCGATGGTGTGGTCGCGCGGCATGGAGCGCGATTATGACGCCTGGGAGCGGAGCGGCGCGAAGGGATGGGGTTTTAAGGACGTCTTACCGACATACAAGACCCAGGAGGATTGGGAGGGCGGCGCTAACCAATGGCGGGGCGCCGGTGGTCCCGTCCACATTCGCAAGCCCGGCGATCCCCACCCGACGGCCCCTGCTTTCATAGAGGCTGCGCGTCAGATGGGCTTTCCCATTATCGACGACATGAACGGTCCGATGCGCGCCGGGGCCGGCTATATCAACATGAATATCGCCGCCGATGGCACCCGGGTGAGCTCATCCCGCGCCTTCTTGCGGCAAAACCTCGACCGTCCGAACCTTACTCTTCTGCTGAACACCAACGTCACCAAAGTGGTCTTCAACGGCGATCGTGCGAGCGGCGTGGAACTTAGCACCGGCGATGGCGCCAAAAGTGTCAGGGCAACCCGCGAAGTCATCCTCGCAGCTGGCACGATCCATAGCCCGCAGCTACTCATGCTGTCCGGCGTCGGTGACGCGGCGCAATTGCGAAAGCTCGGCATCAAGCCGGTCGCCAATTTGCGGGGCGTCGGCCAGAACCTGCAGGATCATGTTCTCGTGTCCGGGGTCATCTACCAATACAAAGGAAAGATGCCGGACCGTCCCATGGACAGCGACGCGGTCGAAGCCGAAGTCTACTTGTCGAGCGGCGTCGACAGTCATCCGACCGATATCAACCTCGTGCTCGAGCAGCTTCCAATCGCGACACCGGAGGCGGCCGCTCGCTTCGGCGCGCCCCCGCAAGAAGGCTTTACGATCGCGCCGGCGCTCGTTCAACCAACCAGCCGTGGCCATGTTCGGCTTGCCAGCGCGGATTGGCGCGATGCGCCCATCATCGAGGGCAACCATCTGGGCACCGACCGCGATCTCGCCGCCATTGTGCGGGCGATCGAAACGGCCCGCGAGCTGGGCAGCAAGACCGCTTTCGATAACATCCGCGAAGCCGAGGTCATTCCAGGCTCGAAAGCCACCAGCCGACAGGACCTGATCGACCTCGCGCGGACCGCGGCAGCGAGTTTCGGTCACCCGGCGGGCACCGCGAAGATCGGCACTGGCGCCGACGCCGTCGTCGACAGCGAGCTTCGCGTCCACGGCCGTCGGGGTCTGCGCGTAGCGGACGCGTCTGTCATGCTGTCGGTCACATCCGGGCCAACCAATGCACCATCCTTCATGATTGGCGGCCGCGCCGCCGAACTGATCAAGGCCGCGACATGATGAAACCGATTTCCCCGACGCCGCCAGCCAGCGCAACAACGGCCAGAGGCGTCATGGAAGCCCATTTGCGACGCACCATGTGACTTCCTTAGACCGCCCAGCAAGCGCAGCCGAGCGCGCCCCAAAAGGATTGGAGATCGGAGACCGGCAATTTCTTCAACCATGCGCTGGCGTGATCATGACCGTGGATGCGGCAAGCATTCGCGCAGCTGCATTGCATGGCGAGCTTGCGATTGAGCGCGGGCTTACCGGCGCCATTCGGGTCGCCCCAAGCGGCATAGCCGCCGAAGGTGCGCACTGGGGACCATTCCGGCATTGCCGGCGGCAGCTCGGCTTCGTCATAGCGCGCGAAGTCGCCGGCGCCGTAGACGACCTTGCCGCCGACGACCGTGAGGTCGGATGTGGTATCAGCGATCTCATCTTCCGCGCAGGCGAAGTAGTCGCGATCCGGCACCATCAGGTCCGCAAACTGGCCGACCTGGATGCGGCCTTTCTTGCCTTCTTCTTTGGAAAACCATGTCACGTATTCGGTCCACATGCGCAGTGCCGTCTCGCGGTCGAGGCAATTTCGTTTCGGATAGATTTGCGTCCCCGCGACGGTCTTGCCGGTCACGAGCCATGTCAGTGCCACCCAGGGATTGTACGAGGCGACCCGCGTTGCGTCGGTGCCCGCCGAGACTTTCAAGCCGGCGGCCAACATGCGCGAAATCGGCGGCGTCGCCTCGGCGGCGCCCGGCCCGTAACGCTCGACGAAATACTCGCCCTGATACGCCATGCGGTGCTGCACGGCGATGCCGCCACCGAGCGCGGCAATGCGATCGATCGACTCGTCGGAGACCGTCTCCGCGTGATCGAAAAACCAATTCAGGCTGTCGAGCGGAATGTCCTGGTTGACGCGTTCGAACACATCGAGCGCGCGCGAGATCGTCTCGTCATAGGTCGCATGCAGTCGCCATGGCCAGCGGTTCTCGGCCAGAATCCGGACGACGTCCTCGAGCTCGCTCTCCATTTGCGGCGGCATGTCGGGACGCGGCTGGCGAAAATCCTCGAAGTCGGCCGCCGAGTAGACCAACATCTCGCCGGCCCCGTTGTGGCGGAAGTAATCATTGCCTTCCTTGTATTTCACGGATTTCGTCCAGTTGAGGAAATCCGCCTTCTCGCCCTTTGGCTTCTGCGTGAACAGATTGTAGCCGAGCCGGATGGTGAGCTGGCCGGCTTCGTTCAGCTTCTGAATGACTTGAAAATCCTGCGGATAGAACAGGAAGCCGCCGCCGGCATCCAGAGCGCCCGTCACGCCGAGCCGATTGAGTTCACGCATGAAATGGCGGGTCGAGTTGAGCTGATATTCGAACGGCAGCTTCGGCCCCTTGTCCAGCGTCGCATAGAGGATGCCGGCATTGGGCTTTGCCAGCAGCATACCGGTCGGGTTGCCCTTGGCATCGCGCACGATCTCGCCGGCGGGCGGCTCGGGCGTGTCTTTGGAATAACCGACCACCCGGAGCGCTGCGGCGTTGAGGATGGCGCGGTCGTAGAGATGCAGCAGAAAGACCGGCGTGTCGGGCGCGACCGCGTTGAGTTCCTCGATGGTCGGCAGGCGCTTTTCCGCGAACTGATGCGCGGTAAAGCCGCCGACGATCCGGACCCACTGTGGCGGCGGTGTAACCGCCACCTGCCGCTTCAACATCGCCATGCCATCGGCAAGACTGCGCACGCCGTCCCAGCGCAGCTCCATGTTGAAGCTGAGCCCGCCGCGGATGATATGCAGGTGGTTGTCGATCAGGCCCGGAAGCGCCCGCCGGCCTTTCAGGTCGATCACTTTCGTGTCGGGGCCCTTCAAACGCATCACGTCGGGGTCACGCCCGACGGCCGAGAATGTCCTGTCGGTGACCGCCACCGCGCTCGCCACCGGATTGGAACGGTCAAGCGTGGCGAACTGACCGCGATACAGAATGAGATCGGGTTCCGTCGCGTTCATGGTGCCTCTCCGTATCGTTTTGTTGTGACCGAAACCGGGGCCGGCCTATTGCGGCAAGTTCTCGACTGCGACCAAACGGAATTTCGCGTATTTGCCGCTATCTGGGCGGCATCCTCTCAGGGAAGCGCGGAATGAAACCGTTGCGATTGGGCATCTGCACCGCGGGTAATGTCTGTGCGTTGATCATCTGCTTGGCGTCGATCAATTTGTTCTGCGCCAGAATATAAGCGGTCAATGCGTAGACTTGATCGTCGGTCAGCGTCCGCGGCGACGTCCACGGCATGGCGCGCCGGATGTAATCAAACAGCGTTGTCGCGTAGGGCCAGTAATTGGCGATGGTGAGCGTCGTATCGTCGATGCCGTTCCGCTTCACGTCGCTGACCACCGGCGGGGCGGCGGGTGCGCCGCTCGTCGTCGTGGTGGCGCCTCTGCCACCGTCGCCATGACAGGCAGCGCAGTTGTCGGCAAAAATCGCGGCACCCTGATCGGACGTGCCACCGCCCGCGGGCAACCCCGCCCCACTGGGCTCGGTGTCGATGTCCCACGGCGCAAGGTCGGCCGGACTGATCGTCTTGCCGAGGTTCGGGCCGGCGCCGAATACCGCGCCGGGTGCAAGCGTGAGGGAGAACAGCGCGGATAAAAGGAGGGCGCTATGCATACGCATGTGTGACCTGCCCTTTCTGGTCGACTGCCCAGCTCGTGATCCCGTTGTAATGATGGTTTTCAAAGGCCAACAGCGGCGGCACCGAAGGCAACTCGCCACGCGCCGCGACGAACTGCGCCCGCGTCGGTTGAGCATTGCCGTCTTCGTCCCAAGCGCGGCTCTGCAAAATGGCCGGACCCCCGTTCCATTGCCAGGGCATGCGAAAGCGCGTGAACGCCATGCTCAGCACCGGCTGTTGCAACGCGGCCTCGCCCCAGCTTTGGCCGCCGTCGGCGGAGATCAGAACCTTGGCAATCCTGCCTTTACCCGAATAGGCGAGACCGGAAATCTCATAAAGACCCGGTTGCTGCAAAGACAATCCCGGCGACGGTTTGGTGATGAAGGATTTGACCTCGTTGACGAAGTAGAATTGGTACGCTTTGCCGCTCGGTAACGGCTCGGTGTAAACCTGCGATTCCCAATAGCTGAAAACAGGCTCCGGCAGGAGTTTGATCCGCCGCACATACTTGATGTTCATGTTGCCTTCATAGCCCGGCAGCAACAGGCGCATCGGATAGCCGTTACCCGGCATCAGCGGCTCGCCGTTCTGGTACAGCACGATCATCGCGTCATCCAATGCCTTGGCAAGCGGCGCGTTGCGTATCACGTGCGCCGCGTCGGCACCCTCGGCGATGAACCATTTCGCTTTCGGGTCGATGCCGGCCTCGTCGAGGAGTGTCGACAGCATAACGCCAGTCCATTCGGCGCATGACACGAGCCCGTGAAGGCCTTGCACATCGGTCTGCAGCGGCTGCGGGGAAAACAGACCAGCGCTGTTGCCGCCGCATTCGATGAAGGCGATGCGCGACGTCATCGGATAGCGCATCAGCGCCTCGTAACTGAAGATCAAAGGCCGCTTGACCAACCCGTGAATCAAAAGCTGGTGCGCGCTCGGATCGATTTCCGGAACGCCGTCATGAACGATGGTGAAAAACACGCCATTCGGCGTGATCATGCCGTCAAGCCATTGATGCGGAGCCCGCGACTGCGAGGTGCGCGGCTCGAAGTTGGGATTGGACAGCGTGCGCACGACGTTCTTGGCGAATTTTGACGGCACCTGATAGGCCGGAACCGGGTCGCCCGGCGCGAGACCCCAATCCGGCTCGGCAAGCGGTTCGGCAGCGGCACCGGTCCCGTTCAATCCGGCGCCCGTCGCCAAGGCGCCGGCGAAAGCGACGCCGCGCCCCAACAGCGCGCGCCGGTGCAGGAGGCCATTGCCCGCCACCCGTTCGGTTTGGCTTAGCACTGGATTTGTCATGGAGCGTGTCATGGTTTCACCCTCGTGATCATGCTGAGGTCATTTGCCACCTTGGACTCCGCTACGGTTCACGCGAGGCGACATAGGCCGCGATGGCCAGCATGTCGTCGATCGTAAGCCTTTGCACGACGCCGTGCATCAGCGCCTCCGCGGGCCCGGAGCGGCTGCCATTCTGAAAAAAGTAGAGCTGCCGGACAATATAGCCGGTATGCCGGCCGGCGATCGCGGGCGTTGAGCCGACGCCTTTGAGTGCCGGACCGTGGCAGATGACGCACGCGGTGGTTTCCCCGCCGCCGGTCGTGACAAGGGTTTGGCCTTTGGCAATGCTGCCCGGCGGCGCATAGGCGACAAAACCGGATCGTGGATCGCGCGCAACCGCAGCCGCCTCGTTCTCGGGGAGTTCGACGATGCGGTTTCCGATTGGCTCGGTGCCGCCGTTGGGCAGCGCCAGCCGCATGTTGCCGGGATTGACATAAGTCTTGGGCACCGTGTCGGTCTCGACGACACGGACCCAGGGCCGCGCGGCGAGCGAAGAAAAATATGCGGCGGCCGATTGAACGTCGGTATCGCTGAGAGCCTGGGCGACGGCCGGCATGTCGCCAAAACCTTTCCTGGTGCCGCTTTTGAAATCCGCCATCTGGCGCACGATGTAGGGCGCCGGTAGCGCCGCCAGATAAGCGGACTCATCGTGGCCGGTGCCGACCGGCAGATGACAGGAGCCGCAGGCGAATGTCGCAGTGCCTTGCGCGACGACCGGCGGCATCGGCGGGTGCATGTCGGGGAACCAATCCGGCGGATTTTTCAGATCGTCGATCTGTTTTTGTGTGTAGGACTTGGTGCTGCCCGTTAAGGTTTTCGGCTGGTCGTCATCTTGCGACGGCGGCTGAATTTGGTCGGCAACGGGGAATGCCCAGTCAGGCCGGTCGGCTCCGTAAGCAACGACCGGCGTGAGAACGACCAGCAAGGCCAAAATCGATCTGTGCATGGATCTTATCTCATGACGCTGTGGCTCTTAATTTCCAGACGGGCGACGCGGTGCTTAGCGCGACGGCTAAAGCGCAGACTGGTCGCCCAACGTACTTCATCACGCCGCCCGGCAGGCGCACCCGAGCGCGCCTCATGTGCGAGCTTCTCCGGCTTCGCTCGCGTGCGGCCCAAGCATCGTCTTGGCGTAGATGACGCCGAGCCCGTATGCGCCACCGAATGTCCGTGCCAGACCGCTCGTCGCCTCATAAGTCTCGATGCGGGCCCAATCCCGTTGCAACTCGAGCAAATATTGGAGGGAGGTCATCGGTCGTACTCCTGCCTGCACCATCCGCTCGATCGCACGCTCATGCGCCTCCTCGGACACGTCACCGCAAGCGTCGGCAATGACATAGACTTCAAAGCCCTGGTCGATGGCCGACAGCGCTGGACCGACGATGCACACGGAGCTCCAAAGGCCGGCGAGAACGATCCGCGCCTTGCCGATGCTGTTGACCCGCTCGATGAATGTTTGGTCTTCCCAACTGTTCATTGTTGTGCGATCGGTGACCGTCGCTTTGGGAAAGGCGGCTTTGATCTCGTCGAACATGGGACCAGAGAAGGTCTTTTCGGCCACGGTCGTGAGGATCGTTGAGACGTTGAAGATTTTCGCCGCATTGGCGACGAGAGCTGCGTTGTTGCGCAGCATGACTGAATCGATCGACTTTGTGGCGAACGCCATTTGCGACTGGAAGTCGATCAGAATCAGCGTGTGATCGGCCGGCGACAACAGCGTCTTTCCGGGTTGAGGAACGGCTTTGATCATAGGACTGCTCTCCTCGGCAATCGGCGGGCGTGCCAGCTACGTAGATGAAGCGCATAGCAAAGAACAGAAGTTACCTGGGAGTAAGTGCGAAATGGCAAACGAAAAAGCTCTGACAATCGGGCATGGTCCGGCCGGCTGTCCCCTCGATCCGGTTTTGAGCTTTCTCGCCTTGAAATGGCTGGTGCACATCGTGTGGTTCCTGGGCCTGAATCAATCTCTCCGATTCACCGAGCTGCAGCGCCAACTACCGGGTCGCGTGTCAGCCAAAGTTCTGTCAGGGCGCCTGAAGCAGCTTGAAAGACTTGCGATGGTCGAGCGGGAGGATAAGGGCGCAAAGCCGCCACATGTAGAGTATCGCCTCACGTCGTTTGGTCGCGCGTTCAATGAACTATTGGCGGGAATTGAGCTGCAGACCCGACAAATACCATTGCCTAAGGTCCCGCTTCCCTCTTCATTGAGGCATTCATGAACCATCATCGATTTTGATCTTCGCCACGTCGTTTTGTTCTCCTCATCAAATCTGTGCGGAGCCGCGTTCCACGGAGAGTTCGTTTTCGGTAACAAAGCTGCCATCGTGAACTGCATGTCCTACCAAACCGGCTGATTGATCAGTCGTCGGATTCATACCTCGCCACTTACGAAATTTGCTGCAGTGCATGAGTCTCGGAGTGGCCCATAGCGACCGTAGTCACTCGCGAGGAAATGATGATTTATAGCAAGTTGCCGAGGCGCCGCTGGCTTCGGAAATCATTTTCGAAATAAATCGAGGGCATGCTCGAGTTTACGCCCTGCAATCCTCGAGCGGCTCACAATGTAGTGTGTTTCAGTCGATGGGAAATCTCACGAAAATAGTCCGGGGGACTGGGGGTCCCGAGTTCAAATCTCGGCGCTCCGACCATCTTGCCCAGCCGCACCGTCGCCCGTTAGCGCAGCGTCGATCAGCTGTCGGCAGGCGACCAGCTCACCCAACACCAGCCGCAGCGTGTCTTCGGCCGCCTTGGCGGATTGAGCGGACGGCCGCGCAGCAGCGACCGGCACAATCGTCGGTTCGCGGCGCTCGGCCGGAGCCCCATCACCGGCGCGCGAGAACAGCGACGGCTCCGCGCGAGCGTCGGCAACGTCTTCAACGAAACTCTCGGGCTCATCAGTGGCGTCGGGCGGCGGCGGCAGCGCGGCGCCGGGGCGCCAAACGTTCTGCACGAAGGCTGAGCCTTCGTCGCGCAGGATGCGTTGCACGCCGCGAATGGTGTAGCCCTCGCCGTACAGCAGGTGGCGCACGCCGCGCAACAGATCGACATCGTCGGGACGGTAGTAGCGTCGGCCGCCGCCGCGCTTCATCGGCTTGATCTGGGAGAAACGGCTCTCCCAGAACCGCAGCACGTGCTGCGGCACGTCGATCTCGTCGGCGACTTCGCTGATGGTGCGAAATGCGTCGGGCGCCTTGTCCAAGATCTATTCTCCACCAACGACGGTCACTTGCCGCCGTCCGGCTCCGAATTGATTCGCTGCTTGAGGATAGCAGAAGGCTTGAACACCATGACCCGGCGCGGCGAGATCGGCACTTCCTTGCCGGTCTTGGGATTGCGGCCGATGCGCTGGCCTTTCTTGCGCACCACGAATGAGCCGAACGACGACAGTTTCACTGTTTCGCCACGTTCAAGGCAGTCGGTGATTTCTTTCAGTACAAGTTCTACGAGTGTGGCGGATTCGGTGCGCGACAGGCCCACCTTTTGGTAGACCGCCTCACACAGATCCGCACGCGTGACTGTCTTTCCCGCCATCGCCAGCCCCGAGCACGGCGATCGATCCAACGTCGATCAAGATATCGTGCTGAATTATCTACGATATTAGCTTGGCGCCGCAGGTGTCAACCGGGCTTCTGACGGATCGCCAAAGGTCGCCAAGGTCTACCAGCGCACCAGCGCCGCCCCCCAGGTGAAGCCGCCGCCCATGGCTTCGAGCAGCAAGAGGTCGCCGCGCTTGATGCGGCGGTCCGCAACCGCGTCGGCCAGCGCCAGTGGAATTGAGGCCGCCGAGGTGTTGCCATGGCGGTCCACCGTGACGACGATCTTGCCCGGCGGAATGCCGAGTTTGTGGGCCGAACCGTCGATAATGCGCTTATTGGCCTGGTGCGGGATGAACCAATCGATGTCGTCGGCGGTGTAACCCGTGGCCTTGAAGGCGTCCTCGACCACGTCGGTGATCATCGCTACCGCATGGCGAAACACCTCGCGCCCCTCCATGCGCAGGTGGCCGACCGTGCCGGTCGACGACGGCCCGCCATCGACATAGAGCTTCGACTTGTAGCGGCCGTCGGAGCGCAGACGCACGGTGAGGATGCCGCGCTCCTCGCCCTT
>Ga0210395_10001044_pt1 | contig 21525 bp, 19 predicted proteins | sample IncBWH4OmetaG_FD_150861 | JGI IMG/M metagenome (GOLD analysis project Ga0210395, IMG submission 150861) | Forest soil microbial communities from Barre Woods Harvard Forest LTER site, Petersham, Massachusetts, United States - Inc-BW-H-4-O ...
AAAGGCTTGGACACTTGGAAGCCGATGAAATCGTGATACTGCTGCGACGCATAACGATTCTTGGCCACTTGCACCATGTCGAATCCAAACTCCGTCTTAAGGTGCGCGGAATGGTCTTCGGCATATTTGACGGAATTGCCGTACTTTGCGCGCAATTTCGGATACTGAATGGCGACGGCGGCGTTGACTGCCGGATGGCCTGCGATATCCGAAGCGTAGTGGGCCAGCGCGCCGAGAGCGAAGGCGAACTCATTGGCATCCTGGCTTTGCGCTAGCAGTTCTCGAACGAAGTCACCGCTGCGAACATAGTGAACCAAATTGCTGAATTCCACGCTGCCAAATGGATAGTAGCCAAGGTCCTGGATAACGGCGCCGCCGTACGCGTAGCCGTGGGCCTCTTTGAGCTGTTCCTCCGTTAGCGTGGGAAATCGCTGGAGAAGAAGCGGGCTGATCTCCGTGGTCCAAACCAAGTCCACGATCTCCTCGTGAGTGAGGACGGAGTATGCCGGCAAACCGCTCGCGCACAAAAGCAGAATGAAAAACGCTGCAGTTGCGCGGAGCATCCGCTGACGCCAGTCAGTGGATGCCGGAATTTTCGCGAAAGGTATCCTACTTCGTTTTTCTGAGTTCATAGACGAGCTTCTTCGCTTCCTTCATTCTCTCTTTGTAGAAGGCCGGGCTGATCAGGACCTTTTTCGCTCCTAATCGCAGGTCAGACTTGATGCCACGCTTCGACAAAAACAAAGAAAGCGCCAAATAGGTCTTGATCTCTTTCTCGAGAAACGCGATTGCATGGCGCCTGGATTCATCCATTGCTTACCTCCAGCCTGACAGTAACGGCAAAACCTAAATACGACCTAGCAGCACGAGGATTACGACGATGACAAGAACGAGCCCGAGGCCGCCCGTCGGTCTGTAGCCCCAGTCTCTGCTGTGCGACCATCGCGGCAGTGCGCCAAAGAGTGCCAGGATCAAAAAGATGATTAAGATAGTTCCGAGCATTTTGTTCCTCTCTTCAAAAAACCAATCCAATGAAAATCAAACTTCCCGCCCCGGCGGTATTCCTACTGTTGTACAGATTCCGCGCCGGGTCGGGGTCAGCTCGATCGCCATCTCGGACCCGAGGTTAGATCACGACGCTGATTGCGAAGCGAGCGCCGGGATAGTACGGGTCGTACATGTAATAGCCCCCATCCACATAATCGATGTAGACGTCGTCGGTGTAGTACCAGCCTGCTGGCCAAGGCTGGACAAATCCAAACCAATAGCCGCCGTATTGAAAGCGAGAATATCCGCTCACCAAGACAGGGTTGCCCATGCGGAAGTTGTGCCCACGGCCAAAATTAGAACGGAAACGGTCGTCTGGGATTCGACCGCTACCCCTGGCGCTGAGGCGGAGCGCTGGCTGTTCGCGTTGTCTGGTCTGTTCCTGCTGTGAGCGCTGAGGACGCTGTGAAGAGGCAGTTTGTTGCTGGTGCTGCTGTTGTTGCTGACCCCTGGCTTGCTGTTGCTGCTGATGTTGCGGCTGTTGTTTCGGAGCTTGAGCTTGCTGCTGATGTTGCGACTGTTGTTTCGGAGCTTGAGCTTGCTGCTGATGTTGCGGCTGTTGCTTCGGAGCCTGTTCTTGCTGTTGATGTTGCTGCTGTTGCGTGGGCTTGGCCTTTTCTTCCTGTTTCTCCTGCCGCGCATTAGCCGCAGAAGTAAATCCTAGAAGCAGAAACAGCGCTGTTGTACTGATAACCACAATTCGTTTCGCCATCTTGTCTCCATTACTTTAAATCGATGCGCTGGACACTAGTCGTACGTGGAGCACCTATTGATTCCGATCGTTGATTCCCATCCAAAGCTTGAAAATGTTCACAGCGCGATTCATTTAGCCGCGTTGGTCATCCGACGTGGATACGAGAGAGCGAGTGGAACAATCCAAATACGTTGAGGAGCCAGAGTACGACGCAGATGACCACGAGAGCGTTCAAGATAGACTTGATACTGCCTGCCATAGGGATGAAACGATTCACAAGCCAAAGCAGGACGCCCACAACGATCAGGGCTATGAAAATTTGCATAAGAGGCATAGCTTTGTACCTTTCTGTCCGCTGTACGAGACACTTACACGTACACGCGAGTCCTGGGAATTGCGGCCTGCTCTGCCCAGTTCGGAAAATTCATTGAATCTCTTTGATTCACTCCAGAGATGCACTGCCGACCCAAGCAGGCCGTGCGATTCAAGTGTTGTTCGATGTCCCCCAGAGCCTTTGCGGTCGCGGAATTCAAGCTGAAGGGGATGAACTGGCAAACATTGCAATCCTTTTAATGCAATCCCATCCTAGCGTCCGTCAGCCCACGAGTCTGTTCACTTGTGTACAAGTCTTCGGTTTATTTCCGGTGAGAGCTTCCCAGGTGAGACGGCGCAGCGCACCTCATGAATTTATTCTTTCCCAAGTTGGGGGGATGCGTCGTCCAGCATACAAGCTTCCGCAAGCAGTGAGATCAATTTGCCTTTAAGGCGGATTCGTGGAGAACAAGGTCGTGCGAGGGGTGTGGGGATTCGACGAATAAAGCGCCGCCCCTGTTCCAGGGCGGGTAGTTGCCCGGATGGTTCCGTCTATTCGCTTACGTTCCACACGTACAAAAAAGTGGTGTCGCTGGCGGTCTCAACCTTACGTCCGGCTTTTCGAGTTGCGCGATTCAGCGCGGAACGAACTTTTTCTTTGGAATCCACCAATTCCGCCAGTGGAACCTTCAGTGCGGAACCGGCTTTTAGACGGTCCAGATCCTTGAGGATTGCGGTGACAATCAGTTTGTGCTTTCCATTGCGGCCCTGCGGCACATCCAACTGCACCATGGTCTTGAAGTGCGTTGGTCCAAGTCTCGTTTGAGCGCTTCCCATAGTATCCTCCTAGCGCCATGACACGCTAAACAAACGTGACGTTATCGTATCTAATCGTAGCGAGTCCTGCAAGTGAAAATGCGGGGCGAGGCGAGGCGGGGAACGAGGCGGGTGTGCGCGCGCGGTTCGGGCCGATGCGAGCCACTGGCTCGGCTAAGCGTGCAGTCTAGCCCCGACTAACGCCACGGCTCGGCTTCCAAAAGATTTGACCCGTACGACCTCCAGCCTGTTAGCGTCTATGCGATTCGAAGGAATTGCCATGCTATCTGCGAAAACTCGCTTCCAACAGGTCTCGCTGGAGATAGTCAGAAAAATTGTTGAAGAACAAATCCGGCGGGAAACGGAAGCCGAACAAGCTCAAGGAGCTAAGAAGCTGACGTTGGAAGAAAATTGCCTGCCGGAGCAAGGACGGTCCATAGCAAGGTCTCACAAATTTTCACAAGAGGAGCAATAGAAGCGATCCATGAATGCCAACAACGCAAACTCCAAGCCTTTGTCCAAGAAAAAAGATGCCTTCGACGCCCAAACTTTTCTGGATTCTGCGGGCGTGGCGAAAAAAGTTAAAGAGTTTAAGGGAGCGGATGTAATCTACACTCAAGGTGATGCCGCCAAGGGCGTGCTGTACTTACGCGAAGGTGGCGTCAAGCTTTCCGTTATCAACGAGTCCGGCAAAGAAGCGGTCGTCGCCATTCTGGGGCCGGGTGATTTCTTTGGCGAAGGCTGCCTGGCGGGTCAGCCCGTTCGCATGGGGACGGCTACCGCGGTCACACCCACCACCGTGCTCCTCATTGAGAAGAGCGAAATGTTTAAGGTGCTTCACGAGCAGCATGCTCTCTCCGACCGGTTCATCCATTTCATGCTGGCGCGGAACATTCGAATCGAAGAGGATTTGATCGATCAGCTTTTCAACTCCAGCGAAAAGCGGCTCGCCCGCACCCTCCTTTTGCTCGCCCGTTACGGCAAGGATGATAAGCCTCACGCCGTCCTTCCCAAGGTCTCGCAAGAAACACTGGCCGAGATGATCGGCACAACGCGCTCTCGCGTTAATTTTTTCATGAACAAATTCAGAAAGCTCGGTTTCATCAAGTATAACGGCGGTTTGCAGATCAACACTTCTCTGTTGAGCGTCGTGCTGCACGAATAGCGTCTGCTGCCAGTTCCTGGATGGTGTTGTTGAGACTCCCGTCCAGGGTTTTCTAGCCGAGGCGGGAATTTGTGCTCTTGAAGATTAGTTGAAGGGAACTGGCCATTCGAGCACGCGTCCGCTCACCGGCCGATTCACACGCACGCCACGATTGCCTTTTTGGTCCGCCTCATTGTGTCGTTTGATCGCAATAGCGGCCAGGCACTTTGCTCGTTCAATTAATTGAAGGTCGCTGGCAGATGGCCTTCGTCGATCGCTGCAGTACATCTCCAGAGATCCGAGGAGTTCGTCATTCTCGGCAACCAGGCCTTCAGAATAGAAAGTATCCAAACCAAAAAGCGCCGCGTTCGCGGCAATTCCGCCAAGCTCGCCGGTATCGTCCCCGGGCAGGGAAATGAGCGAAACTACGTTGGCAATCTGACAATCGAGAGCAGCACAGATTCCATTCAGCACTCCAGGCAGGGGTGCACGACTGGAGATCAGCTGAAGAAGTTCCTCTTCTGCGCTCAACAAATACTGGATCTTGTTGTCACCATCGTGAGGCGCTTCGCGATCTTGTGAGCTGTCGCGCGAGCCAAAACGGTATTCGTTCATCTGAGCTCTCCCTTATCAGGCCGCGTTCAGATCAATTAGAACTTTGTCAACGTGCCGCCTACTCGTAGAAGCGGTCTATTCGTCACCGCTCCCACCGCCGATACAAACAGACTTCCATTGTGCCTTCCGGCTTGCCGCTTAGCGTCCGTCGTGATCGTGATCCGGGTGACTGTGACGCCAATTCCAGTACGACCGTTGGTCTTTCACTTTTATTTCGACAAAGGGCCGATACTCTCTGTGCCTCTCGGTGAGGTACACACGGTAGGAGCGGTCTTCGTTGTCATCCCAATTGTGATAGTCCTTGTGGTCACGGTCGTAGACCCTGTTCTGGCCCTTATCGTCTCGGTGATTTTCCTCTTGGCGTCCATTGTCTTGCGGCTTGGCCGCGGCGCTAATTGCCGCTGGCGCAGCAAGGGCTGCAGTTAGAAAAAAAGAACCTAGAAAATATTGATATCCACGGTGCATGTCATCTTCCTCCGGCTCGAGATTTCCATCTCGGAAACCTCATCTTGCTTAGAAGTATCCATTTATATCCGGCTGGAAGATGTCCGAAACCGCACACTTGTTTCGACCGCCCAACTTCATTCTTGATTTCGAGAAATTCCAGGGTGCGAAGCTGTAAAGTGCGATTCAAAGGCCCGAGCGGCCCGGGCGGCTCTTGGCCGCTTGTCTTTCATCGCATAGAGCGCCCTGTCCGCTGCGTAGAGCAAGGTTCCGACAGTTCCGGCGTCCTTCGGATGACTGGCGATCCCGACGCTCACGGAAATTGCGGGCTCTTCGGTTTCGCTCGCAAGAAGTTCGCAAATCCGGTGCGCTACCAATGTGGCGGCTGCCATCCCCGTTTCCGGCAGCACCAGCGCAAACTCATCCCCACCGTGGCGAGCCGCCGTGTCTACGGATCGGCAGCTGTCTTTCAGGATCCGCGCGAGCCTGCACAGCGCCCGGTCACCCACCACATGACCAAATTGATCGTTAATCCCTTTCAATCCGTCAAGGTCCAGCAATACAAGAGAGAATTCCCTGTTGGTTCGGCTGGATCGGGCGATCTCCGCGTGCAGCGTGTTGAAAAGGCTGCGATGATTGGACAAGCCGGTCAGCGAATCGCTCGATGCCTGATGCCGCAGTTGATCCTCAAGAGTCCGCTGTTCTGTGACGTCAACGGCGATGATTTCGTAGCCGGCAAAGTTGGCTTTGTCGTCGTAGACCTCCCGGCCGCTTAACCAGGCTTTCAGACTCGTTCCGTCCTTGCGCTTCCACTCTATTTCAACTGGCTCGATTCGCTTTCCGTCGGCGGAGGGCCCCACCAGGGATGATCCTTTACCCAAACTCGAAAGCAGCTCGGTCGAATGATGCGCGGCCAGAAGTTCTTCCTTGCTTGCGTAACCAAGCATGGTTAACAGCGCTTGATTAACGTCGATGGTTTCTCCTTCCGCGTTGCATCGGAATATTCCGTAGGCGGGATTATCCACGAGCGCGCGGTACAGCGATTGTGAATGCCGCAAGGCTTTTCGCGCCTCTTCCAACTCCTCTCGGAGTTTCCTTTCGTTCAGCGCTTGACGAACGGCCATCGGCAATTGAGCGATGTGGTCCCGCTCAACGTAATCAAAAGCGCCGTCCGCCGCTAGCTGCGCGATGGACTCGCTTCGTATTGCGCTGGCCACGAACAACAATGGCGTCTCCTGTAGCTCTTTATGGAGGACTTGCAAAGCCCTGGATCCTTTCAAACTCGGACAGGGGTACTCGGCGACCACCACATCGTAGGATTGAGAGTGCAATCGTTCGGCGCATTGCGCCAAGTTCAAAACGAAATCCGCACTCACCGTGAATTGCGCTTTTTTCAGCTCTTCCAGACAGTTGTCTACTACCTCTGCATCGCGATGGATGAAGAGCATTCGGAGCGGGCGCCGTCTGTGAGGCGCGGGGCTCTCGGTTCGGAATCTCGCCTGATCAGACTGCAACGCGATCTGAGTCAAGTTTGACATGCAGGCCCTCGTGGACTACCCAAGCCGTCCTTAGATGTCCGGACGAGCGGCTAATGGGTAGACCCCCTCCCGCACAAGGTATGCCACCCTGGAACTGACGTCTGTTCCATTTTGGACATCTGCAATATGAGGCCGTTCCAAGGAAGCACGGGGCCGGGATCGCGGAAGGCCTATTTTGCGTGTGGCTCAGCGAATGCACCTATTTGGATGCCACTGTTCAAAATGGAACAGAGAAGACTGTACCGCCTGCTAGAAGATGCGCTGGCACGTTGGATGCCAAGGCGGCATCAGGAGAATCACCATGAAGAGTTGTCCGGAGTGCGAGAGTACAAGGATCCATCTGTCCAGGCGCAAGGGCATTGTGGAGAGAATAATTCTTGCCTCGATCTTCGTCAGGCCGTTTCGCTGCCTGAGATGTGACGCCCGATTTTACCGCTGGTCTCTTTCTCCAAACCCTCAGGCATCCCCAATCGCTAAATAGAAGTTCCAGGCAAGAGTGAATCCTCACTGGAAACTGCCCCGCTTCTTCGCTTCCTTTTTAGCCTGCACAGGCCTGTGAAAGTTAGCGCCCACCGATGGCACCTTCCTGCCCAAATCCACGACAGCGGTCTGGCGGCAGTCAGCTAGCGCTCCGATGGTCCCCGAAGCTTCCGTGTCGGGAAAAAGACCATAGTTTAAGTACTGAATCCGTTACATTTTGTAACATGCCCCTGAGTTTGTTGCTGTAACAGTTTTCCATTATCCCTGTAAATTATTAAAAACACATGTCTTAGAGCGATTCGAGGAATGGGCTGGCAGTTGCTGTTATGGAGTCGGCGCGACCGATGAATGGCACGCGCGTTGGCAGGCGGCGTGTTCACCTCGCTGCCCGCCAAACGTAATCGCCGGGAAGAAGGTTTTAGGAAAAATGAAACTCGAATTTCAGAAAAGACGCCCACGCCGGAACCATCTTCGCGGATTTTCTACCATGGAATTGCTCGTCGTCATGGCCGTCGGCACGATCTTGACGGCAGTCGCGCTGCCATCCTTTATGCGGGCTTATCGCAATTACCAACTAAATGACGCCGCCAACCAGGTTGCCGGCGTTCTCAAATATACGCATTACGAGGCCATTCGACTCAATGTCCCGCTTGCGACTCCGCTAAAAGCCAGATTTTCGAATACGCAGACACAAGCCGGCGTCTATGTCTTTTGCGATTCCAACAACAACAGTACAGTGGTATCGACGGACAAGCAGGCGTTGTTCCCCGGCGCGGTCACGGTGGTTCCCTCCAGCACTCCTCCAAACACCGGGGGACTGGCTACTGCCGTGGGCGCTGCGGCCTTCACTAACATTTCTCCCACAAGTGGTTCCATTTCCTTCGATCAGCGGGGGGCCGTTACGCCGGCGGCGGTCAGCGTGATTTACATTGGAAACACAGGAATTCCTGCTTTAGGTTATCAAGCCGTCGTGGTGCTCCCCACCGGTTCCATACAGATTTGGTCCTCCGATAGCGGGGGCAACTGGACGCGAGTCGATTAGCTCTGGCGAAAAAAGAGGAAGAAAATGCGACCGATATTAAAAAAGCAGGGGTGCAAACAGCGCGGTTTCACAATGATCGAGACGTTGATCGCCACGATGATCATGGTGGTCGGCGTCGTGGGAGTGGCGCAGCTCATTCCACTTTCCATTCGTCTGAACAGTTCCAATCGCGACGACTCCACGGCGCTGGTCTTCGCTCAGCGGGAGTTGGACGCCATGGTGGACCAGCCGGTCTCCGCGGCGACGTTCAGCGACCCCCAAGGTATTTTTTGCCCTCCGGCGGCCAACTGCAACCTGGGAAATGCCGCAACGCCGAAGGTCCCCGTCGGCAGCCCAGTGATCATGGTCAACAACGTCAGGCCGCTCATCGACTTCTCTCAGGCGGCCGTCGCGGGCTACAGCTTCACTTATACGGACCCCAACGACCCCGCTCAATTGCAGTATGACGTTCGCTGGTCGGTCATCACGTACTCAAACGCCGGCAATCCTACCGGCAAGCGATTCATCGTTGGCGTGCGCCGCAGGGGCGGGAACAATCCGCTGCTGCCGGTCACGCTCGATACCATGGTGGAAAAATGAAGCTCGCGCCTAATCAGAAATATCAATCAGGTTTCACGATGTTGGAGATGATGGTTTCCGTGGCCATTTTCGTGGTCATTAGCAGCGCCATCTTTGGCCTGCTGGGAAACTCCCAGAAGCAATTCCGGACCGAGTCGCAGCTACTCGGCTCTTTTCAGGAAGCCCGGATAGGGCTGGACCAGATTGTTCGCGATGCCGGCGACGCCGGCTACCCTCCCCAAAATCATTTCTTGGTACTGCCCACTGCGGATAAATACGCGATCGGGCCGCTGGGCTGGCATCCCGGCTACTCTGCGAACACCCCCTGCCTCATTGGCACGGCCGGCGGAGGAACGTGCCAAAGCCCAAGCGATTATGACGTGATCTTTGAGGGGGATAACAACGACGGGAACGGTGTGATGTGGACGCGCTATCAATTGCAGAACACAACGCTCTACCGCGGCTCGGTGCCCAAGACGGTGGGGTCTAACCCGTGGGCGGCGACTGCCCCCGCGGGCGTCATGATTCCTTACGTGACGAACGTCATGAACAACGCCCCTGCCGCGCAGATTGCCACCTTCCAGGCGGAGTATCCCAACATGTTCCCGGGCGGGGCGGCTCAACCGGTTTTCCAGTTCATTTGTGACACCGCAACCGGCGATGTTCTCTGCCAGAGTGCCGCCGGCAGCAATTCGCCGTCGAATGTTCGCGACATTGAAATCAGGCTCATCGTCATGTCCCCGCAGCAAGACATGCAAACGAAAAAGTGGCGTCTTGTGGAGTTGAACGGGCGCGCACGCCGGATCAATCCGAATCAGTAGTCATATGGAGAAAAGTATGAAACCCAACCACACTAACCGCCGCAGAGAGCAGGAATCGGGAGTTGCGCTGCTCGTAGCGATTTTCGTCTTGTTGCTTGTGAGCGTTATCGCGATTTCCCTGGTGATCGCCTCGGGAGGAGAAAGCTCTCTCGAAGGTAACTACCGCTCCGAGGCTAGCGCGTATCTGGCGGGAACGGCAGGACTGGAAGAAGCGCGCGGCCGGCTGCTCAAAAAGAACGCAGACTATTTCAACAACACGGTTGCGACTTTCATGCCTACGGCCGGGCCGCTTGCGGTCGGCCAAGTCCGCTACATTCTGAATCCTGGGCCGAACGATACCTTGGCAACGATACTGACAGCCTATCCAGACACCGAGTATGCGACAGAGTTTGGCGCGGCGCCGCTTGCCGCAAACGTGCAGACGATTGCTTCCGTGTCCACCGTAACTTCTGGTGGGACCACTTACTACGGGCCGCAGTACAAGTGGGTTCGGATTAACCCTGCGACGGAGAAATCCATAAACACGGACGTCAACTTCGACAACGTTTACGACAGCACCACTCCTTTGTATTATGATGCGAGCCTCCTGAGCGCGCTCGGCGCTCCTAAGCCGAGTCTCTTTCTTCCGCCAATGGTTGGAGGCCTCCCAAACCTTGCCGCCAATCCGAACGCCAAGCAAGCTCTGGAAATCACGACGCTCGCGGTTTTGCCGAGCGGCACCCAGAAAATTCTGCAATACGTGGTGACGCCTGTCTCGTTCGGCCTGAACTTTCCCTCATCGCTTACGATGGCGGGCACGATCGGGACATTTAATGGTGCGAACTCGAATCCGTATCACATTAATGGACAGGATGGGTCCGGCGGCGCACCCGCGGTTGCCGGATGTACGCCGAACCCAAGTACGATCTTGCCGGCCATCGGGGTGACCGCGGGAAACGACGCTGCCGGCACCGCTACGAACCAGGCTCAAGTTGGCAGCAACCTGCCTCGCCCCGGCAACTACGACGGTGCGCCTGCCAACCCTCCTCTCTCCGGAGGGAATGTTGCCAGCGTGAGCAACGTGGGCCTGTCGACCGCTCTTAGTTCGCCAGCCGCCCTCAACCAACTTGTACAGACGCTCGAGCAAAACGCCGACGCAGTCATGCCCAATCCGCCTCCCGCGCCAGGCGTAGATAATAGCGGCACAACCTACAACTTTGGCGGAACCGGATGGCCCTCTGGAATGTCAGCGACCAATCCCCAGGTCGTCGTAGTTGACGGCAGCTTCGATCTGGGTCCCAACACGGGATACGGCCTCCTCGTGGTAACGGGCAACTTCCTGTATCACGGCAATTCCGGATGGAATGGAATTATTCTCGTCATCGGAGAAGGCACAACAACCTTCCAGGGTAACGGAGGCGGCAGCGGCCAATTCAATGGCGCCATTTACGCGGCTACGACGAGGGACGCTTCGGGCAATCCATTGTCGACTTTCGGAACCACGAATTTTGACATCAGCGGCGGCGGCGGTAACGGCATTTACTACGACAGCTGCTGGGTAAACAACGTACAACAGCCACCGACGTATCAAGTGCTTTCGTTCCGTGAACTACACTGAGGATCAGATTATGCCAATGAAAACGAATCACAGGTTTCTGATGAGTGCAGCTCTGGCGTTTGTCGCGGTGCTTGGGTGCTCTTCCGCTTCTCTCGCCCAAAGCGATTCGCAAAACAGCGGGACGACGGCGAAGCAACACAAGCAGGCGGCAAGCTCGCACAAAGTGTGGACCAACGATGACCTTGCATCCGTGCGTTCGCCTGCCGACGCGTACGTCGAGGCCAAGCAACAGCAGGCAGGCAAGTCGGGCGAATCCGTTCAAACTGTTTCCGCCAAGCAGCCCGTTGCAAGTGGTCACAAGGTCTATCCGTCAGCCGCACTCTCCAACCCCAAGACGCCGGCCGACGCCGACCGGATGATAGCGTGGGAAGAACGAGACATTTCGGGCCAACAGGATTACCTTGCCTCCCTCAAAAAAGAGATCGACGAAGCTCCCGCTGGCGAACGCAAGGATCGGCTATTGGAAGTGTTCCAAAAGCGCCAGCAGATACTGGCCGACACACAAAACGAGTTGAAAAACCTCCAGGCAAAGAAGCAGGATCTCGTGAAGCCTCCGGCCGATAACAACTCGGCATCCTCGGAGCAGCCTCCCCAGTAACCCGGACCGGGCGGAATTTGGCCGGTAGACGGCTCAGTGGCTACATTCTGATCAGTTTCCGGGAGATAACTTATTAGCGGACGGAGTTGATTTACTCGATTCAGTTGCTTCCCCGGAGTGATTACACTAGAGCAGTAGATCCAGCATTGCCACACGCACTCGCGTGGCGCCTTGCCCTTGGGGATCCATCTCGGGCCTTGAAAAGTAGGGCGAGCCGTCCGCATCTTCAGAGCCCCGGAGGGCAATGTCACAGGCTCCGTGGCGGAATTGCGCGGAGGTCAAAGCTATGTCGCTGAAAATCATGGTTGTTGACGATGAGCCGGCGAGCTCCCAACTCCTTCGGGTCTTGGCTGCCCCAGAAGGGCATGTCCTCCTGACGTTTGACGACTGCCCGACTGCCGGTGAACGCGCGGACAAACAGCGGTTCGATGTGGCTTTTGTAGGCATGCGCTTGCCTCAACTGGAAGGACTTGCGCTCGCACGCCGCCTCCGGAATTCACAGCTCAATAGAGAGACCGCGATCGTGATGCTCAGTCCCGCCGAGGATATCGTGAGCCTGCGCAAGGCTTTCGGCGACGGCGCTGACTTCGTCCTCACCAAGCCATTGACCGCGGCCCGGCTGCGCCCCATGCTCGCCGCCATGGACTCGTCAGGGTGGAAAGGGAGAAGGCACGCGGCCCGTTTACCGCTCTTTACCGAAGTTCTCTGCACCTGGGATAACCAGCAATTCCTCCTGCGTAGCATGAATATCAGCGAAACCGGCATGCTGCTGCAACCCGCCTTGGATATCGAGGTGGGCCAGCAAGTTGGCTTGGAGTTCAAAATCGCGGAAGTCCGCGCCTCTTTAAACGTGCGTGTTCGTATCGTGCGTAAAGAAGGAACCGAACGCATGGGCGTGGCATTCCTGGGACTCGCTCCGGAAGAGCACAATGCGATTCAACTCTACGTGATGGGGCGCCTGAGGGACCTCACGCCGGAGCGAGATTTATCGGACATCGGAATGCATCGGTTATTCAATTCCTAGCATTCGGCCTGTAGGCCACTCTTACTGCGCTGAAACGCTTTTGCGCCCATCTTTTTTCCGCAAGGCTTGCTGCCTTTCATGACACCGCGACCTTTCCAGCCGCCTGCGATGTTGCACGCCTCTGGCCCGAAGTTGGTTCGGGATCTGCCCAGACGCGGCGCAGTTCCTCGGCTCGGCGGATAACGCGGTCGATGAGATCGGCCGAAGCCTGCGATTTGGGGGAAGTCTTAGGGGAAGTCCCCTTTCCGTTGGGAGAGATTTCCAGAAGTTCGAGCTTTTCGAACACAGGCTTCATCGCGCGCTCCGGATTGCGGAAGAACTCCGTGCCGCGAATGCGCGTGAAAATCCAGCCCATTCGTTCGAGCACCGACTGCCGATCCATGTCTCCCGGAAGTTTTTCGAGCGGATGATAGCGGTCGCCATCGCATTCGATAGCGAGCCGTCTGCCATCCCCTTCGACGACTAAATCGATCTGGAACGCGCCAACCCTCCATTGCGGAGCCACGCTATACCCGGCGGCCGACAGAAGTTTCATGACTTCACGCTCGAATCCGGACTGCGTGCGGTTTTCCTTTTCTTCGAGCGCCCGCATGAGCCGGCTGGGGTCCTGAGCGTGTTCGATCAACTGGCGGCGAAGGTCGTCCGCTTTCAAGTCGTTTTGCGGGCTGAGAGAATGCACGATCCACATTTGGTCGCGGGCGCGGCTCGCGGCCACGTTAAAACGCTGCTTGAACAATTCCTGGTCGCGGAGAGAGAGCGGCCCGCGCTGCGCCGTATCGACAAGAGAAATGAAGACCACGTCCCGCTCATCACCCTGGAATTGAGCCGCATTTCCGCACAGGAGCCGATGGAGCTCGTAACGATCCGGCGAAATGTGCCTGCGCAGCAGGTTATCGATTTCAAGAGCCTGCTCGTCGCCGACGAGGGAAACCACTCCGAAGCTCGTGGGCTGGCCGGAGTCATTCTTCTTGTACTCCGGTTGTTCCATCGCCGCCGTGAGCAGGGAAGCGACACCCAGAGCTTCCTGGCGATTGATTTTTCCGTCGCGGCTCGAGCCGGTCACCCGATACGCGATGGTATGCGGGCGGAGCTGCACTCCGCTGGCATCTCGCAGAGGCTTGATCCTGAAATCGTAAGAAATCATGTTGCTGAACTGGATGATTTCCGGCACGCAACGGAAATGTTCCACCAGGCAAGTTGTCCCGCCAAAGGATTGCCGCGCCAGGTCGTAGATGGAAATTTGACCGTCGTACAGATCGGAATTGGGAATGCCGGGCAGATACTGGAAGATAAGATTTTGGATAATCCCAAGCTCTTGGCCCACGGCGGAAGGGCTGACCTGCTCGTGATCGCCGACGACGAGTACCGTCTTGCCGAGATACAGCGCGACTAGCGCCATGACGTCGCTTTGGCTAGCCTCGTCGATGATGACTACATCGAAGCGAGTGATGCGCGGATCGAAATTCTCGACCACCCTCGAGAGCGGCATGACCCACACGGGAACTGCGCCGCGGCACTCGGACATTTTTCTGGCGGCTTCGGCTCTCAAAAGAGAAACACGAATCCCGTGGCCTTTGCCGATGCGGCGTATGGTGTCCAGCCAGCCCACGAGCGCTTGACGCTGGCGTGAGGACGTACGACGAGCCTGGGCAGCCCACGCGCGCGTGTCAATGAGACCCACGGTAACGCGGCGGAGCTGCTCGTGCAGCTTTTCACTTTTCGTTTGGAGAGCTTCGAGTGAAACGCTGGAGCGGCGATCGAGTTCGTCGTTGAGCTGCCGCCATGTCCACGTGGCGGCGGGATCGCGAGGCGGTTCGCTTCGACCGTGCACTCCAGTGCGATTTCGCACCGCACCCGCCCAGGCAGGCGCTGCGCTCTCGAGCTTGGCGAGCAGCGTGCGGCGAAGATCGAGATCAGCCTGGCGGCTTTTGAGTTCCAGCAGGGCATCATAAGCGTCGCGGTAATCGCTGGAATCTTCGTCGCTTACGGCAGCGAGCAGCTTGGCTGTTGCTTTCGAGGATTTCGCAAGTCGTGCCGCGAGCTTCAGTCTGGCCTTGAGGTCCCGGGCTTCTTGTTCGAGCTGCAGCAACTTTAGCTTCTTAAAGCGCGCATCAAGAATCGGAAGCAGCGAGTCGCTGACTGCTTTTCCGATTCGGATCAATTCTCCGTCTGCGCCCACCACGGCAGGCTGCTCGGCAATAAACTTGTTCCACTTAAAGCCAAGGTCGCTTAGTTGCTGCTGGAGCGGAAGCCAGGTATGTTCGTGCCAATCGAGACATCCCTCGATGGAATCGCAAAACTGCATCAATGTTTTTTCGACCTCTTCTCCCATCTGTCCGGAGGGCGGCGTTCCCAGGATTGCCACTTGACGGTCCCAGCGCCCGCTCAGCTCCTGCCGCAGCTTCTTGAGATGGGCCAGTTTGCGCAACGCTTGAAAATGTTCCGAGGTGCGCGGATTCGCGTTATTCACTTTTGTCGATTCGATCCATTGGCCCCACGTCTTATGCGTGAACAACGTGAATGATCCGAGCTTGCCGCCGTCCTCTAGATGGGCGAGGATTTCGCAGGCGACGCGCTCCTGATCTTCAAAATCTGAATTGTTGGCCAGCTTAGGGCCGTATTGAACGAAAGACTCCTGAGCCTTGGCCGCTTCGCTGTGAACCAGGCGGACAAAACTCACCAATTGATCCCAGGGCTGGCGATGCGCTTTCCCATACTTCCCAGCGTAAACGGCTGCCAGCTTCCACTTTTCTTTCCCGGAGAGAGGTTCAACGGCTTGTACCAGGCTGGCCGTCAGAGCTTCTAGTTCGTCCGGGCTGCCTTGTGAAACGCCGGTTTGCCAAAGATCGGATCGGAAATCCAGGTCCTCCATGCCGAGACGATTTCGTTCGCTCAGAGCAGCCTCGAACTCTTCCGGCCTCGGAAGATCGTGGAGTTCCGGAAGATTTCCGGAAAGTTCGATCTCGTCCTCGCGCGAGATGGAAACGCTGGTGCGATAGAGGTCGGCCAATTCGCCGGGAGAAAGAGGCAAGGGAGCAACCGCTGCGACCGGACCAGGAACCCATCCCAGCGCCGCTTTTTCTTGAGCAACTTTGCGGGCCGCGTCGGAGGGAGCCCAGGTTTTTCCGGCGATGACGATGTCCCGGTATTCGTCCGCGCGCGCGTCCGCGAATTGTTTGCGAATTTGCTCGAGCTTTTTCAAAATGTCGCTGCGTTCGGCTTCCAGCTTTTTGGCCTCGGTCTCCAATGAAACTGCGTCGGCTCGCGATAATCTTTCTGCAATCGAGCCTACGGCGCTTTCCAACTGCTTGCGGCTATCGAGGTCGCTCTCGAGGAGGCTCACGCACAGCGGACGCAGCTCCGGCACGATGTGATGCCGCACCATTCGCAACGCTTTCGTCGTGTGGCTGGTAACGAGGACACTCTTTCCCTCCGCCAGCAAATGGCCGATCAAATTGCCGATGGTGTGCGTCTTTCCGGTTCCTGGCGGGCCTTGCACCAGAACTCCACCGTGCCGTTCGAGTTGCTTCGCAATGCGTATCTGTTCCGGATTTGCCGGCTTGCTTAGAAGGACCTCTGCTTCCGTTTCCACCATTTCGCTTGCGGGCAATTCCGTTTCATCCGTGGTTGCGATCGGGGACTCTTCGCCGACGATGTTTAAGAGAGACCACGGAAGATCTTCGCGCGTCCGGAGATCGGCGAGGATGCCTTCAATGGCGGCGGCGAACCCCAAAGTGCGGGAACGCAAAAATAGAAGCGGATCGCGGCCGATGCTAGGGTCATGCTGCTCCTCAGCAGGCGCTCTCCCCTCGATGAACTCTCCGCGGGGAGATAGTTGTATGACCATGCGTTTGAGAAACCCGGAAGTCGAGCCGTTGATCAAGGGATGAAAGCCTTCTTGCTCCAACTCTTCGCGGCACCGGCCGATGGCGCGTCCATCCACGTCGGCCATGGATTGAAAGAGGGCCGAATAAAGTTCGACCGGATGATCGGCTTCCGAAATCGTGAACTCCGGCACGGCAGCATTGAATTGAAGTTGCAGGCGCTGAAGGAGAATCGGATGGTAGATGTCACCTTCGGCGCGGCGCCAGCTCAGGATGCCGTCTCCCAGAACGAGTTCGACGCGTTCAGCCTCACGGTCGATTCGCCCGTAGAGCGCGTACAGAGTCTCGAAGATTTTCATGGCCGCGCGAGCAGGCTTTTCACTCTTTGCCCACTCATCCCGCAAAAGTTTCCAGCGTTGCAGGGCCGCGGATCTGGCCTTGTCGTCATCGAAGTTCACGATGCGAGGATTGCCCGCTTGATCCAATTCTTCCCGGGATTGCTGTACGAGAATTTCTTCGGAAGGATTTTCCCATCCGGTTACAAGCCAACTCGAAACTTCTTCCGGTGGTTCGGGAGGACGAGTTAGAACCGGGCGCTGCACCTTCAGAATAAATTCTTCGTTGCCCGCATCGGCGGATTGCGTTTTCCCGGCCTTGGCATTTGCTGACTGCGATTTGCCCGCACCTCGCTTGATACTTGGATGGTCAGGCAAGCCATGCAGCCAGAGGCTCCAGGGTTGCTCGCGAATCTGCCGCTTGGCGGGATTGCGGTGCTGGTTCAGAGCTTCCAGGTAGCGGAAGACGCGCGTGAGTTTGTCGCGAGCAGTTCGCAGTTTTTCGGAATCCATGTTTAAAGGCCTTTTCAGGGACAGGTGTAGTGACTGGGGTTGGCTGTGGTGACTCCAGAATATCAGCGTCGCCTGGATAATCTCAACGTCTTAAAAATATAGAACACAGGACGGTCGAGTTAGTTGCATCTCTGCGATTGGTCATTGTTATTGGCTGTACCGTTGGAAGCGAGAGAGGATTTTCGCCAGCGGTGGAAGAACGGAACACCGGCGAGGATCACTAGCAGTCCCAGCGAAGAGCGGATGGGCCGCACCATCCACAAGTTTGCGGTAAGAGCAATGGCCGCGGCCAAGAAAATGAGAGGCGTTAGCGGATAGCCCCAAGCACGGTAGGGGCGGAAAAGGTTGGGTTCGATTTTGCGCAATCGAAACAGGGCAATCGCTGTTAGTGCGAAGAAAATCCAGACGGCAAAGACGAACAGCGAATAGAGCTCTTCGTACGTTCCGCTGAGCGCGAGCAGCGCGGCTATGCTGCCGAGGAAGATAAGCGAGCCGCTGGGGGTGCGAAACGACGGATGAATGCGGCTGGCGAATTGAAAGAAAAGGCCGTCGCGAGCCATGGCGTAAGGAATGCGGGCACCGGTCAGCACGACCACGTGGAGAGCACCGAGTGCGGAGACGGCCATGGCCACAGTGAGCCAAGCGGCGCCGCGCGTGCCGGCGAACAACTGGACAACGTCCGAGGCGACGTGTGGCGATTGCGCTATGGCCGCGAAGGACAGCATGCGGAAGTAAACAACGTTCGCCATTAGATAGAGACCGCCGACCGTGAGCAGTCCCAGGATTATGGCTCGGGGAATGTTCTTTTCAGGGAGCTGAATTTCTTCGCCTACGTCGCCGAGATCGTTGAAGCCGTTGTAAGCCCACATCGCCGGGACGAGTGCGGTGAGCACCGCACCGACTGTTGCCCAACTTAGCGAGGGCATACCGAGAGCGGGAGCCGCTGGCGCGGCTGCGATCGCGGGGTCTTTTCCGAACAGAACGCCTCCGACCACAATCAACACGATGGCGCCGATCTTCAGGGATGTCAGCACCAATTGAATAGCGCCGCCAAAGCGCACACTCAAATAATTGACAGCCGTTACGGCGATCACCGCGAGCGCCGCAAGTGGCTGGGCCGCGGTGAACGTAAATTCATATCGCCCGATGTGATACGCGAACAACGGTGTGGTTACGATCGGGAATAGGAACCCGAGGAAGCGCAGGAATCCGGCAGCTAGCGTAGCCATGGCCACGGGGCGCTCGAGAAACGAACTCATCCAGCCGAACAGAAATCCCCAGAGAGGGCCGAGGCCGCGGTTGAGGTAAACGTAAGGACCGCCAGCTTTGGGGAAGGCGGCGCCGAGTTCGGCATAACAGAAGGCGCCGAAAAGAACGATGAGTCCCCCGATGAGCCACGCGGCGAAAACAAGAGTGGCGGAGCCGACCGCGCGTGCCATATCGCTGGTGACGAGGAAGATTCCCGTTCCGATGGTGTCGCCAATGACGATTGCGACCGCCGACCAGAGACCAAGGCCACGAACTAAATCAGAATGCTGAGGACGCGCGGCTGACTCAGAACCTTTGGTATGCATGCAAGTTCGAGAGCCTACTATTGGAGGTAGAGATGGTCAACCGTCATCAAATTAAAGGCGAAATGCGAAACTCGAAATGTGAAATTGGGAATTTGAAACGAATGTCTTTCCTTTTAGTGATTTGCAAGAAGGAGCCGGTCTAAAAGACCGGCCACTACAAGGGCGTGCGGAATCGGCAACGTACGCGTTATCATCTAGGGCGCTATGACAACACAGAAATCCATGCTGACTAAATTCCCTTGGGACGAGCGCTACAAAATCTCCAGCGTCGAAGACGTGATGACTCCTGCGCTGGTCGTGTATCCGGAATTCATCGCTTCAAACATAGAGCGGACGTTGGCTCTGCTGGATGGAAATGCGGATCGCTGGCGCGTGCACATCAAGACGGCGAAGCTGGGCTACACACTCGAGATGTTGATCGGGCGCGGCATCCGCAATTTCAAGTGCGCGACTACGCTGGAACTTTTGGTGGCATGCCAGCGCGGCGCGGCGGACGTTCTTCTGGCCTATCCATCCGTCGGTGCAAATGCGCGGCGGGTGCGGGAGATCGCGAAGGAGTTTCCTCGGGTGCGCGTTTCCGTTTTGGTTGAGAACGAAGAACAGGTGCGGCAATGGCAGGGCAGCCGGGTGGGAATTTTTCTCGACATAAATCCTGGCATGAACCGGACCGGAATTGAGCAAAGCCACAGCGACGAAGTCGTTAAGCTAGCGCGCACGATTGGGGCTGGCGGCTTGGAGTTCCGAGGTCTGCATTATTATGACGGGCAACATCGTGAGCTCGACGAGCGCGAGCGGGCTAAAGCGGCGCATCATGGATACGACCGCTTGCTGGAAATAGTGAAAGAGATCGAGCGCATAGGAGTTCGCGTGCCGGAGGTGATCACGGGGGGAACGCCGACGCTGCCTTGTTCGCTTTCTTACGATGGATTTCGTTCGGCGGAATTCATCCACCGGATTTCGCCTGGGACCGTAGTCTATTCCGATGCTTCGAGCCTGCTGCAACTCCCAGAAAAGTATGGCTACCGGCCGGCGGTGCTGGTGATCACGCGTGTGGTCAGCCATCCGCGAGCGGGGATTGTCACCTGCGATGCCGGGCATAAGGCTGTCTCGGCTGATGCTGGCGTCCCAACATGCGTGGTCGTTGGACATCCCGAGCTGACGCCGCTTTCACCTAGCGAAGAGCACCTGCCCCTGGAGGTGGAGGGAGGCGCAGCTGGCCCGCAGGTTGGCGAGACGCTTTATCTCCTGCCGCGGCACATTTGTCCGACAGTCAACAATTTCGATGATGCGCTGCTGGTGCGAAACGGCGAGATCGAGTCGGTGGAAAAAGTGTCGGCACGCGGGCGCGAGGCACCCTTGCTTCTGGCGGCGGGCAAGGCTGTTTCGGCAGGCGATTGGAACCGAAAAAGCTAAGTTTCCTCCTATCACCCCCTCCCCTGTTTTTCGTAACTACAGATTCTAAAGGACTTAATATTCCATCAAGTTGTTTAGAATCATACGTTTGTGAGCGCTTTCGCAAGTGTTGATTCTAAAGGGATTAGAAGTAAACATAACTACTGGCCGAAACCTACCCGTTCGAGGGGTTTCTAGCCAGATGGCCCACGCGAGATGCGGCACGACGGGACTGGGTCTGGCGTGCCGAGAAAGATCGCAGGCAGCGTAGACACCGCCTGCGCTACATTTTGGGGCTGGGCGTTTCTGGATTGCGAAACACGCGGAAAAGAGCACAAGCTGCTTCGAACCTCAGCACAAGCAGGAGTGGCTGTGCTGTGCCCCAAAATAAAAAATGCGGCAGAAGAACGCCGCACGAAACTTCTCAGAATACTACCTGCACCCACTATAGCACAGAAGCATGGCGGGTCACTGTGCGAAAGCTATATCTAACGCTCGTTTGCAGCAGAGCTTTTGATTCGCGAAGGGCTCGTCACCTCAGGGCCCTCCCGAAAGGTACTACTAGTACCGAATTTTGTACGTTGACAGCTTTTTTGGCGTCGCTATATTTGTACAAACCCGAGTCGTTGTTTGCTTGTCCCCGTTGAGACTCGCACACAAGATTTATGAGGAGATCTCCAGCCATGTGTAAACGCATATTTGCGCTTCTCGTCTTGACCTTTGGGCTTTTTGGGACCCAGTGTTGGGCAGCTACCTGCACTCCTACTGAGGAGGGGATGTCCTGCACGAATACGTTCAGTCCGGCCAACACTACAAACACCTATGATTTTACCGGCAGCGGTGATGGAGTCGTCGTGGTGCAATTCGCAACTGTTCTGACGACATTCGATCTTACAGTGACCTTTACGCATACGATCGACCCGTTTGATCCGACGGAGTTCCCCGCCGGCACTATATGCGTGCCGTACTCGTCAAATGGCGGTCGATGCGATCAATACAATTTCACGGGAACATCTGGCGGTCCGAACGGCGTGCCTGTCAAGAACACAGACTATCAAGGGCTGATAACTCTCACGCTCAGTTACTCTTACTTCGGGACGGTCCACGATCCAGCTTTTGCCCATGCGCCCGGCGATATCACCACCTTCACCGAGAAC
>Ga0210395_10001046_pt1 | contig 21505 bp, 22 predicted proteins | sample IncBWH4OmetaG_FD_150861 | JGI IMG/M metagenome (GOLD analysis project Ga0210395, IMG submission 150861) | Forest soil microbial communities from Barre Woods Harvard Forest LTER site, Petersham, Massachusetts, United States - Inc-BW-H-4-O ...
ATGGCATGCTGGCCAATCGAACGCGCCTCGTTCTGGCGGACGGAGAAAATATCGCGATCCCGGGGATCAACGGCTTCGGCTGCTCGCTGTTGCACGCAGCACAGGTCTTGTTCGCCAGAGGGCATCATGCAGTCTGCCTACTCAATTCGGACAGCCCCACATTGCCAACCCGGCTTCTCGTCGAGGCGGCCAAGGTTCTCTTTGAGGCGGGCGATCGCGTAGTACTCGGTGCGGCAGAAGACGGCGGCTATTACGTCATCGGGATCAAGGCGCCGCATCTACATTTGTTTCAAGACATCGTCTGGGGCACGGCCGAGGTCGCTGCGGAAACTCGGATGCGCGCAGCTGCGCTCGGCCTTCCGGTCGTTGAACTCGATACCTGGTACGACGTTGACGATGCGGTCAGCTTGCGCCGGTTATGCGATGAGCTGGCGTCGGCGTCGGTCGGCGACACAACCCGCGCCTACAGCGCACGGGAGACCGCGGATTGCCTCGCGCGGTGGCGTATTCCCGAGCTGCTGACCGCCGCATAGAATTGGCCGGAGGAGAACCGTTGTCGCTCGCTGAATCGATCATCGCGCGCCGCTATTTCGAGACCGTCGGCGAGGAGCGATCGCGCATTGCCAAGGCGCCGCCGGTCTGCGTCTACCTCGAGGTCACCAATCGCTGCAATTTGCTGTGCGAAACCTGTCCGCGCACTTTCGAGGCGCTCGAACCGCCCGCCGATATGAGCTGGGAGCTGTTCACCTCGATCGTCGATCAGCTGCCGGGTTTGGCGCGCGCGGTCCTCCATGGCGTCGGCGAGCCGATGATGGTCAAAAACCTGCCGAGGATGATCCGTTACCTCAAGGATCGTCGCGTCTATGTGTTGTTCAACACCAACGGCACGCTGCTCGCACCTAAGAGCCGCGAGGAGCTGATCGACACCGGGCTGGACGAGTTGCGCGTCTCGCTCGACGCCGCGGATGCCGAGAGCTTTTTCAAGGTGCGCGGCAAGCGGATGTTTGACCGTATCGTGCGCAATGTCGCCGAGTTTACCGCGCTGCAGCGCGAGATCGGCGCGGCAACGCCCCATGTGTCGCTGTGGCTCACGGGCCTAAAGGAAACCGTCGACCAGCTTCCCGATTTCGTTCGCCTCGCGGCGCGGATCGGCGTTCGAGAGGTTTATTTGCAGCGGCTCGTCTTCGACGATCTCGGACGCGGTCTCGCGCGATCGGAATCTTCACTGTTCGAGGCGACGCAGGCGGCGGAAGAGGCAGCGATTGCCGCGGCGCAGAAATTGGGCCGCGAACTCGGGGTGACGATCGACGCGTCGGGCGCCACCGAACCCGGCACTAGTCTGAGGCGCAGCGCGGAGGCCGCTCCATGGGCCGCATGCCGTCGACCATGGTCGCTGATGTATTTCACCGCCCACGGTCGCGCCTTGCCGTGCGGCATCGCGCCGTTCTCGGCACGCGACTACCACACCTACACGCTCGGCGACGCGACCCAAGAGACGCTGCGCGAGATCTGGAACGGTGCCGCGTATCAGGAGTTTCGCGGTGCTCTTACTGGCGACGCCCCGCCAAAGCCGTGCCAGGGTTGTGGCCTGCGATGGAGCCTCTAGGCGTCGCCGTCGTGATCCCGGTGCTGAACGAGGGTGCGTCGATCGCCGCGGTCATCGGCGAAATCCCGCGCGACGTGGTGCGGGAAATCATCGTCGTCGACGGCGGCAGCAGCGACGGTACGGCGGAGATCGCGGCGGCTGCCGGAGCGCGGGTGATTCAAACATTGTGTTGAAAAAGTCGCAGAATACTCGATGGCGGATCGATTTGTGTAATATTGTTGTTCTTTCCCGCTGTTTGCGGTTATTTGTTGCGATGAAGGCATTTATTGTGAGCTATTATTTCATTCCAAATCCGGCTGTGGAGTTTTTCAACATAATCCAAAAAATTCGCACCGAAACCGCAAATAGGCATTAGTGCATTATATTCCATCCGTAGACAAAGGTCGAAAGACCGATGACGACCAGAGCGACGGCTGCAATACGGGACACAAGTTCCGAGTGCGCCAGAACGCGTCGGGAGGCCGCCGCAATTCCGGCAAAGAGCGATGCCAGGAACAGCACGAGCGTATAGCCGATCGCATAAAGGGTCATCGCGCCGACGGCGCGCGCCGGCGAGGCCGCTAGCGAAACCGCCCCGAGAACGAATACCAGGATCGGGCTGGCACAGGGCGTCGCCACCAGGGCGAATCCCACTCCGACCATAAAGGAGCCGGTACCGGTCGGGATGCGGGTGGCAATCTGCGGCGTCGGCAGTCGGACGAGTCCCGCCATCCACAGGCCCATGACCACTGTTAGCACGCCGATCGCAATGTTCACGGACGCGCGGTATTGTACGAAGATTGCGAAGAACAGCGACGACACCAGTCCCAACACGACATTGACGACAACCACGCCGAGCACGAACATTGTCGCAACGCTCAGGGCCGCGGTCCGGGAGCGGAGCTTCGCTGCGCCGATGTAGGACAGGTTCAGCGGGAGCATTCCAAGAATGCAGGGCGATATGCTGGCGACCAGGCCGCCGGCAAACGCGACCGCGTACAATCGCCAGCCGTAGATGGCGCCCGGCGCTGACAGCCGGGCCGCTACCGCATTCTGCCAAATCCCGACCTCGCGCTCGAATACCTGGCCAAGTGGTCCCCATGCGATCGCGGACGCCAACACGGCAATCAGAACGACGCCCGCCGCAATTGCGACGCGCGACGATCGGACCGTCATGCTATGAGCTTTGGGCCTTCAGCGCCGCATCGATCGCCCGCTCGTAATCGCCGATCTTGCTATCGTTGTAGAACGTGGCGTAAACTTTTCCGTCCTTCGGATCGATCACCGCGACCGTAGAAGTCGCCGCTTTGGCGGCGTCGTAAAACTTTTCGAGACCCAGCTTCTGTGCTTCCGCCTGCGAAGCTGCCGCCGTCTTCGCATTGGTTACGTCGAACTGGACGAAGTGGATTTTCCCGGCGTAGGCCCGCTTCAGTTCATTGATCGTCGGTTGCGTTGCCTTGCAGGCGGGACACCAATCGGCATGAACGCGGACCACGACGGGCTTGCCTTGCAGTGCCGGAGCGAGCGGTCCCGCATCCGCGATCTCGGTCGCACCGCGCGCCTGATAAGCGGGCACCTTTGCTGCGGTTCCGTTAGTTACGTCGGCCCACGCCCCCGCGGGTCCGATCATCGCCGCAATCAACGCCAGGAAAGCAATCTCGCGCTTCATTTTCATCCTCCTCATCGAGCCACCCTCACGATTTTGGTGTGCCAGGCGAACAGCTTGCATGTCGTACATGGCTGCCGTGATCATCACCCGCGGCTTTGCCTCGCCGGAATGCCGGTTCCCCCACGCGCCGGGACATGGACCTGAGGCCAAGCAAGGCAAGTTTTTCCGACTCCAGTTATCCGAGGATAACGCGCTCGCACATCGCGGCCTCATCGCATTTCGATGCCAAGCCGCTGGTGGCCGTGTGCAGCACGGCACAGATCACCACCATCTTCGCAATGACGTCGCTGGTGAACGGGTCGATGGCAGACCGGATCGCGGCGCTGAGCCCAGGGTCGATCGGCGCACAGCCGCGTCATCAGATGCGCTGACCGTTCCTGAGCCTTCTTGGCAGCGTTCGCAATCAAACGATCGAGGGATCCGTCGGCGTTTAGAGGCGCAATAAGCGTCCAAGCCAGCGCCAGATACGCCGGCCAGTACGCCAAGTGACGATACATGCTAGCGAGGATAGGATTGTCGTGTCGCGTGCCGAGCCGGTTCAGGATCAGCACCAGCTCAGCGATCGGCGGTGACAGCTCGGCAACGCTGGGCAGCGGCGGTAGCGGGATCGAAGGAGGAAATTCGTGCGCCACATCGGTGTGCGGCGAGGAAGCGGCATCGAGAGCGGGCGGCGCGTCTCCCAGTCGACCTAGCAGCGCGGACAGGGCGACGAGGCCCATAGCGTTGGTCCGGTCGTACGCAGAAAGGATATCGCGGATCGTGCTGATGTCATCGTCGAGACCCGCTGCGGCAAAGGTTTCGGCCGGGAACGGCGGCAGCCGGGGAAGAGCCAGATCCCCGCGCAGGGCCGCCGCCTCGGCCCCGATCGTGCCGTCTGCGTAGAGCGGCCGCAACGTGCCCCAGGCCCAGGGCAGGGTGCCCGGGATCGTTGCCAGATAGCGCCAAATCAGGTTGACCACGTCGACCCCCAGCACCAGGCGGATGTCGGCAAAGATCGCCGCGATTTCGCCGGTTGGGCCGGCCTCGGTGATGGCCGGGACAGGATCGCTGATGTTCATGAGCGCGCTCGACGTCACGATCGGAACCTCCTTAGCCGACCTCCCCTGGACAGCACTCACATCGACTGCGAGCTGGCCAGTCACTCGGTAGCGACCGCGCCAGTAGCGCGCGCGCCGCGCGGCTTGCGCAATAGCAACAGCAAGGGCGCCGCCAGAAGGGCGATGACCATCATCAATTTGAAATCATCGATATAGGCAACCATCTGCGCCTGCCTCGTCACCTCGGCATTGAGCGCAGCGATACCCGTACTCGTGCTGAGGCTGTAGGGCGCCATCAGGTAGGGTGGGTGGGCCAGCGGATTATCCGGGCGCAGATGCTCGACGAGGCGCGAATGCACGATCTGGCTGTTCTCGACGAACAAAGCCTCGAGGATCGCGATGCCGATGCTGCTGCCGATGTTGCGCGTCAGGCTGAACACGGCGGTGCCTTGGGTCAGGACCGAGCGCGGCAGAGTCGCAAAGGTGATCGTGCTCAATGGCACAAAAACAAAGCCCAGCCCGAAACCCTGGACCAGCCCCGAGACGACAATCGGCCGCTCATCGATGACGAGCGTAAACCCGCTCATCTGATAGAGGGAGAGAGCGGTCAGAGCGAGCCCGCCGAGGATCAGCAGGCGGATGTCAACGAAGTTGATGATCCGGCCGACCAGAAACATCGCGGCCATCGTACCGATGCCGCGGGGTGCTATGACAAGACCGGCGGTTGCCACCGGATAGTTCATCGACTGCTGCAGCATTGTCGGCTGCAGCGCCAAGGTTGCGAACATGATGACCCCGATGAAGAACATCAGCACGTTGCCGGTGACGAAGTTGGGGTCGCGCAACAGGTCGCGGTTGAGGAACGGGCGCTCGCTCGTCGTCATCGTATGAACGATGAATAGATAGAGGGCGAGGCCAGCGATCGTCGCCTCGATCCAGATCTCGGTCGAGTGGAACCAATCCTTGAGCTCGCCCCGGTCGAGCAGCATCTGCAGAGCGCCGATCGCGATGCCGAGCGCGCCAAAGCCGAAAAAATCGAAGCGCTCGCGCCGGGCATGGCGGGTCTCATGGTGGCGGGTCTCGTGAATGAAAAAAAGGATGCCGAGGAAGGCAATGATGCCGACCGGGAGGTTAATGTAAAACACCCAGCGCCAGTTGTAATTATCGGTCAGCCAGCCGCCGAGGGCGGGGCCGGCGATCGGCCCGACCATGGCTCCGGTACCCCATACCGCCATCGCTTGGCCATGCCGCTCGGGCGGGTTGATGCGCAGCAGCACGGCTTGCGACAATGGCATCAATGCCGCGCCGCATACCCCTTGCAGCAAGCGAAAGAGGACCATCTGGGCAAGGCTGTCGGCCAAGCCGCACAGCGCCGAGGCCACGGTAAAGCCGATAACCGAGATCAGAAAGACCCGTTTGATGCCGAAGGCGCCAGCCAGCCAGCCGGTCAGCGGGGTCATGATCGCGGCGGCAACGATATAGGAGGTCAGGACCCAGGTGATCTGGTCCTGCGCCGCGGAGAGGCTGCCCTGAATATGCGGCAGCGCGACATTGGCGATCGTCGTGTCGATCGCCTGCATGATCGTCGCCAGCATGATCGAAATCGTGATGGCGGCGCGATTGACTGTAGGAGCAACACGATCGGGCGCTCCATTGACATCATGCTCAGTACGCGGCGGATGTCGGACAAGACTCTGGGTCTCGCCCGCCGTTGAGGCTTCGCCGACAGCTCGGACCGGATCGCTCACTTTAAACTCGCACTCGAGCCCGTGCACAGGACAGGTGATCCCGGCGCCCTCGTGCGCGCCGGGTTCGGCCGTCTGCCTCAGGCGGCGGCGGGAGGATAGTTGGAGGGGAACAGCGCGCGCCGCGTCTCCTCGTCGACCTCTTTCTTGAAGGCGTGGCCGCTCCCTAGGGCCCGCGCCTTGGCGACTGCCGGGCGTTCATTGATCGAGTGGAACCAGCGCCTGATGTTCGGGTAGACTGCGAGTGGATCGTCGTTTCCGGGAAGCACAAACCCGGCACGGTCGATCCAGCCCCAGGCCGAGATGTCCGCAATAGTAAAGCCGTTGCCGACGATGAAGCTGCGGCCCTCAAGATGCTTATCGAGCACGGCGTAGTGGCGCTCGGCCTCGCGCCGATAACGGTTGATCGCGTAGGGCAGCTTCTCCGGGGCCGCGCGCTGGAAATGCACGGCCTGACCGGAAAACGGGCCGAGCCCGGTGCCGATGTAGAACAACCACGAGAGCAGCTCGCCGCGATCAGCCGGCGTTCCCAGCAGCTTTCCCGTCTTTTCGGCCAGATAGAGCAGGATGGCGCTCGAATCGAACACCCGGACTTCCGCGCCACCGTGACCGTTGGAATCGACGATGGCCGGGACCTTGCCGTTCGGGTTGATTTTGCGGAATTCGGGCGTGTGCTGTTCGCCCTTGCTCGTGTCAACGGGTACGACTTCGTAGGGCAGGCCTGTTTCCTCGAGAAACAGGGCGATCTTCAGGGGGTTCGGGGTCGGATGATAGTAGAAGCGGATCATGCGAATTCCTTTCCGATGCAGAAAACCCCGGCTCGGCGTCCCATCGGGCGGTCGGGCCGGATCGTCCGGTATAAGCGGCACTTGTCACGCGGTCCGCATTGACCGCAGCGATGCAACAATTGCCTCCCGTTCCAGGTGCGCGCGATAGTCGAGTTGGTTCTACAAACCCATGATCAATCCCTCGACGCTGATTTTAGAACGATTGGACTAAAATAGACCAGGCTACCCGCGGTGGCAAGGGGTTTCGCTTATCGTCGGAGGTTCCAGGCGAGTTTGGCAGCTACCTCAGCCCTCGCGTTGCCAGGTTGCCTTGCCGTTCTGATCCGGCTGCTCTAATACATGGCTGGTGAGGGCGAAACGACATGCCCAATGGCGCGGGTTCCGCGACGAGGCTACGATGGCGCGACCGAGAGAATTCGATGAGGCGACCGTGCTGGAAGCGGCGATGAACTGCTTCTGGGCGCAGGGTTATGAACTGACTTCGGTTCGAGAGCTCGCCGAGCAGATGGGAATCACTGGGGCCAGTCTTTACAATGCCTTCGGCGACAAGCGGTCGCTCTATCGCCAGGCGTTTGTCCACTACCTTGCGCAGACGGTCCGTGAACGGGTTGCCCGCCTGGAGCGGCTGCCGCCATTTCCGGCGATCCGCACGTTTTTTGACGAGATCGTCGAACGATCGGTGACGGACAAGCAGCGCCGCGGCTGCATGCTGGTGAACTCGGCGCTCGAGCTGGCCCCCTACGACCCTGAGTTCCAGAAGCTCGTCGCCCAAGAGATGATTTTCATCGAGGCATTTTTCCGGCGATGTATCGAGGCGGGGCAAAAGGACGGCACGATCTCGGCCATTCGCCCAGCCGCCGAACTGGCTAAGCTTCTGCTGAGCGTTCTCCTCGGTATTCGTGTCCTGGCGAGGACCCGCCCGCAGCGCGCCGTGCTCGAAGACGCTGCGAACGCTGTGCTGGAGTTGTTAAAGACGAATGCTTAGCCGGCCCAGCGAAAACATTATTTGAGGCCTCGTGACGGCCCACTCGGATCCGCGAATCTCAAGAGCAACGAGTAACCCGCATTCGGCTCACGTATTGCCGGCCATCAGCTTCAGACTCTGTAAAACTCAGCGGGGTCGATAGCTTCAACACCGCCGACCCGCCGCAATCTCCGGCAAAGCTTTTTCACCTTTTCTCGATTTGGTCGATGCTTCGAGAAGCTTTGGTTTCAGCGGACGGCCATCACATTCAGAATTATGGCGGGGGACTGGGTAAGCGCTCTACGGATCTCGTGGGCGTTAACGGAGGAGCAGTGAATATCCAAGACCATGCAACCGCAAACGCTAGACCCCAGGTGCCATTGACGAGGAGCGCATTGAAAAGCCCGATCGACGCGCCTGCGCGGGCGGGGGAAAGACCCTTTAACGGAAAGATGACGAACCACGTCATCAGGTTTGGAGGCAGTGCCCCGAGGCCGACCGCAGTGACGTAATAGACCCAGCCGCGCGGCAGGCGATCCAGTATCCAAGCGATCAGGATGGTCCAGACCCCTCCCCAAAACGTCAGCGACAGAAATACGGGAATACCCAAAGGCCGGGTTGCCCGTAAGCGGTATGGCGTAATCGGCGTGAACCCCAGCACATGCAGCAGCGCGACCAAGGGCTGGTGGACAACCAGTACGGCGAAACCGCCGAGGGCAAATGCCGCAGCTGCTCGAGAAAACGCGTACGTCTTTGCCATCGAAGCCTTTCGTACCTCTTGCCAACTGCGGTTTTAGACGCCGCCGGCACGCCGCCGGTGTCCACGCCGATCGCGAAAGACGGCCCCGCTCACGGTCAAATTTTTTACATCGTTGATCGTCTTCTCCGGTTCGGGACGGTGCTCGTAATCGGGATCGACATCCGCGGCGCGGACGATAGCCCCGCGGTCGACCACGAACCGTCCCGGCATGGGTAAGGTCCAGCTGCCCTCGCCGTTGCGAACCGCGAGGTCATTGCCAAAGCTGAGATAGACCCCCTTGAGATCATCGGGCAATGTGAACCTGAGACCAAGCTTCGCGGCCTAGGCATTGCCGGGGTCGGACAGCAGATCGAAGGAGATCCCCTGCTTTTCGATAAGAGACCGGCTGGCTTCCGCCAGTTGCGGCGTGATCGCGACGATTGTCGCGCCGTATTCCTTGAGGGTACCCAGCACTTGCTGCAAAGCATACAGCTCTGCGACGCAATAGGGTCACCAGCTGCCGCGGAACACCGTCAGAACCAGCGGCCCGTTGGCCAGAAGCTCGGACGAGCGGACCTCCTGCCCGAACGCGTTCTTCAGCGCGAAAGGCGGCAGCGGATCGCCCAATTTGATCACGCCGTCCAAAATGCCCGACGCGCGCAAATCATCCGTGGCGCGGTGCATGATCGCGCGTTTGTCCGCCGGGATGCGTTTGTCGGCGCCTTGTCGTATCGTGTCGAGTCGTTCGGCAAGCATCTTCAAATCCTCCTTGAAAGACCCCTATGAACCGGTCAAGGGGCGCCAGAATAGCGGGTCGCGGTTCTTTGAGGAATTCGAACAGCAGAGATATCACTCATTCGATCCCCCAATGAATGATTTCCATTTTTAACCAGTCCGCCGGCGGCGAGGTCGAATTCTAACAGATTTCAACGGTTAACGGTCCAGGCTGCTGGTATCTCGTCGGGCTCCGGCCACCTGTGCCCCCCAATCGCGCGGGCGAAGGCGGCAACCGGCGACGAGAAGCGCCGGCCGGCGATCGACACAAGCGAGACCTCGCGGACCACTTCCGGATCGGCCACGAGTCGAGTGAGAACGCCGGGGATGGTCGGCGAAAACTCCGGGATAAAGCAGATGCCAAACCCGGCGGCGACCATCATCTGAATCCAGTCCTCACGCTCGCTACGGAAGCCTATCTGGACCGCGAATCCGTGCTCGCGGCAGCGCTCGTTCAGGTGGTCCCGATATTCACAATTGATCCGCAGGAGATAGGTTTCCCCGGCGACGTCAGGGATGCGGACCCGGTTCTTTTCCCGGAAGCGATGGCCCATCGGGAAGGCGACGCAGAACCGCTCGCGGTACAGCGGGCGGACCTCGATCCGGTCGCTGAAAGCTTCCGGTTGCGCCATCACAGCGAGATCGAGCTTGCCGTCGAGGAGCAGCTCCGCGAGGTGCCTGGGTTCCCCTTCGATCAGCGTAACCTCGCAACCCGGATGTGTCATGCGGAACTCGGCGAGAAAGCCCATGAAGCGCATCGGTCCAATCGTGCACATCACGCCGAGATTGATCGGCGCGCTGTCCATGCGCAGGAATTGCGTCGCTGTCGATTTGGCCGCCTCGGCCTGCGCCATCATCTGCTCGAGATGCGGCCGAACCAGGCGCCCGAAGTCGGTCATATGCGTCAGGTTGTTCTCGCGCCGCAGCAGCAGCCCTCCGAGCTCCTCCTCGAGCTTATGCACAGCCCGCGTCAACGCCGGCTGGGAGACGTTGCAGTTCTCTGCGGCGCGCGTGAAGTTCAGGGTCTCGCAGACCGCCAGAAAATAGCGAACCTGATGCATCTCCATGCTGAACGATCCTCCATGATCCGCACACAGCGCGATACCCGGCGCGCATCCGCATAATAGCTAGTCGGCATTTTCGCCGGTCAATTCCGCTTCTTCGTGAACGACGAAGAGCCGGTAGCGTTGTGATTGGGTGTCAGACGGCCCCTAGCGGATGCCGGTCCCTGGGTTAAGGATAAGTTTGCGCACCTCGCCATCTGCGACCGCTCGTGAATAACTGCCCGATTGTCGAACGCTTGGACCGAGCACCCTTCGGACATGCCAATTCCTTTTTGTAGAGTCCTGCCCGCCGGACGGCGCTTGGCGTACAAAGTCTGCTCGCAAGGCGTCCAGCTCGTTCTGCAAACTCCTGATTTTGGGGTTTTAGAACGATCGGACTAGAATAGACCAGGCTCCCGGCGACGGCAAGGGGGTTTCGCTTTCTCAGCACCCGCGTTGCCCGGTCGCCTTGCCGCTCTCGTCCGGCCGCTCTAATATATGGAGACTTGGCGCCTGGAGGCGGGGTGGGGTTAAGGCCGCGCGTTGGGCGGCCGGCTGGAGTCTAGCCGGACGCGAGCGCAGCGCGCCAGGATTAAACGAGCAGTTGTAGAGTCCGTTTCAAGAGTTTTGTCGCCAGTTGCTGGCGTTAGCGCACGGATCATTTGACCATCATCTTGGCGAAAAAGTTGTGTCACAAAACCTCCTCGTTCTAGCCACTTTCACATTGGGGTCCGACGGCGCATCGGTCGCCGCGCGTCAGGTTGTCAACCTTCTCCTTGGAATGGTCCGAGCGGCCGGTTCGGGGGGCTGCTTCAGATGCGCCCCCTGTCGACCGGTCGGCAGAAGGTTCCTTTAATGACCTATTCCGCGGCCAGCCCTCTGGAGCCGGGGGGAACCGTCACGGGCAGGTTGAGAGGAGTGAGCGATCCGTCGGCCTCCACCTGATATCCGGAGATTAAACCGCCTCCAGTGACGTCGTACATAAAGCGGCCGTTTCGGGTCAAGGCATTATCGAGAGGGGCGCTGGCGGTCTGGGCGGTAACGCCGTTGCCCAATAGCGAAAGTTCTCCGTTATAGCCTACCTGGTAACCGGAAATGACGGCGCTGCCCGTATTGACCGCATAGCCAAACCTGCCGTCGGGGGTGATGGCGATCCAGCAAGGCGCTGTCTGAGAATCCGGCACGGAGCCGCTGACCGTATTGAGGATCCCGTCGAATTTTTGCTGGTAGGACGTCACTGCGCCCTGGCCTACAGTCCCCGACGCCTCACGGACTTCGGTGACGAGCAGATTGTCCCGGGGGTCGAAGGCAAAGGCGAAGGGAGCATTGCCGAACGAGTTCTGGATCCGATCTTCGCTGGGAGTACCGTCGAAATTGATGGAGTATGTGTCAATCAGGCTGGTACCGACTTCGGCGACGTAGAGGAGCGATCCGGTATTGTCGAAATGGATTTCCGCGGCGATCGGACCGATCGCTGGCGGCGTCGGGGACGGGGCGCTCAGAGAGCGGGTCGAACTCGGAATGGGACGTAGCGCGCCGCTAAAATCGTCGAAGTAGAACCCGGTAATGCTTGCCGGCGACGACCCGTGTATCCCGTCATTGAGGACATAGACCAGGTTCCGGCTGACCGTAATGCTGACCGGGAGAGTGCCGCCCGAGGAGACCCTTCCGACCGCCTTCAGACCTGCCGGGGTTCGCTCCATCACCGAAATGGAACCGTCCCCTTCGTTGGCTACAAAGAGCCATCGCCGATCCTGGCTGAGCGCCAGGGCGCCCTGGGAGCCGACCGACACGACGCCACCGCCCGCGCCGCCTGTGGGCACGGTGGCAGCCAGGGAAAGTCTGCCGTTGGCCGCTCTGTTGAACACTAAAACCGAGTTGTTCGGCAGGTTGCTCTCCGTATACACAAATCCTCTATCGCCGCTGAATGGGCCAGAGTCGTTGAATGGGTCAGAGTCGTTCGATTGCGCCATACTCACCGAAGTCATGCCCGCAATGGCGATTACAGGGATGACAATCCAAAGGCTGCGAGTGGGTTTCCTCATTACTTGCTCCTTAATTGAAGAACCCGATCTACAAAGGCGGGCTGATGCGCGCTGATACATTGTGGCCGGCGGCCAATCGACGAGGTATAGGGTTCTCATTTGCAGACCTCCTGCGGGTTAGAGGTTTACCGCCCCGATCGCGACTAGCTTGTCCGGTCGGCAGACGGAGCGGTCGGCCAGTAACGGCTGATACGGTCTCGAATCTCGACGCTGCGCTCTGCCTCCCTGGGGAACCAGTCGGCTTCCCTTGGCGCAGTGTCGGGTCGATCGACGGCCAGCGGAAATGCCCGTTGAGTATCATCGCGATGTTTCTGCTGCATCGCTGATGGGTCGCTCGGCTCGAGCGCGCCGATTGCCTATGTCGACGACATGGCGGGTGTGCCGCTGAATTGTTCGAAAAGATTTGCGGTATCGGGCGAGGTAATAATCTCCAACCGACAGAAGATTTCTGCGCTGTTAAGAGGGCGATAACCGGCATGCATCTGGATGATACCCAGTCGGCATTTCCACCGGTCAATTCCGTTCCGTACATAGCTCCGTGAACGACAGGCGCCACCCTTTTGCGCACTGTTGCCTCGATAAGGAGCAGACGGGATGGACGGCAGCGTGGTGATGGGGCCGTCGACACGCCCCAATGGAACGCAGACCCGAAAGATCGAGGTGAAGTCTATCAATCTCGCTTTGCAGGGCGGCGGCGCGCATGGCGCCTTCACCTGGGGGGTTCTCGACCGCTTGCTCGAGGACGAGCGCATCAGGATCGACGGTATTAGCGCGACGAGTGCGGGCGCAGTGAATGCGACGGTGTTCGCGTCCAGCATTGCTACGGGCGGCCGCGAAGGCGCGAAGAAGGCGCTCACCGAGTTCTGGCATCGTGTCAGCCATGCCGCATCGACAAGCCCGCTGCAGCCGACCCTGTTGGAATGCCTGTTCGGCAATCACTCGATGGCGCAATCGGCGGGCTTCGTTTTCTTCGAACTGATGATGCGGCTGTTCTCGCCCTACGAGTTCAACCCGCTCAACTGGAACCCGCTGCGGCAGGTCCTGTTGGACAGCATCGACTTCGACGCGCTCAGCCCGACGGCCTGCCCGATCAAACTCTTCCTGGCCGCGACAAACGTCCGCACCGGAAAGATCAAGGTCTTCGACAATTCCGAGATCGGTGTCGACGCGGTGCTCGCTTCGGCCTGCCTGCCGTTCCTGTTCCAGGCTGTCGAGATCGACGGCGAGGCTTATTGGGACGGCGGCTACGCCGGCAACCCGCCGATCTTCCCACTGATCTACAACTGCTCAAGCCCCGATGTCCTGATCGTGCAACTCAGCCCGGTGCGCAGGGACGAGCTGCCGCACAGCTCGATGGAGATCCTCAATCGCGTCAATGAGATCAGCTTCAATTCCTCGCTGCTGCGAGAGATGCGGGCGATCCATTTCGTAACACGGCTGATCGATGACGGCACTGTCGTCAATAGGTCGCTACGGCGCATGCGGATCCACTGCGTTGCGGGTGACGACGTAATCTCAAAGCTCAGCATTGCGAGCAAGCTCGACGCCGATTGGGATTTCCTGACCAACCTGCGCGACGCCGGCCGCGCGCGGGCTGAGCAATGGCTCGAGGCGCATTTCGAACATGTCGGTGTCGAATCTACCGTGGATCTCCAAGCCCTCTACATGTGACCGGCGCCAATGCGGCGCGGGACCGAAGGTTTTTTTGCGGGCGTCCGGGCGTCCGCTAGTCGGAGCGACAATAAGAACCTTTCCCCAGCCATGGTTCAACCCAACCAAAGGAAATCATGATGCAGTTCGGCAGCGAATTCGTCTCAACTCGAAGATCGTTACAAGCATCGACTCGGCGTGGAAACTGACAACGGCGCAATCGGCGTCACTAAGTGAGGATTAAGCGTATGTCCATCCGCTGTTTACATTATCTCCCGGCGACACTGGGGGCCCTTTCGCTTCTCGCGGCAACGGGTCTGCCTGCGTTTGCTGCTGTTGTCGATGGTCCGGGAGGAGGACCGCGCGCCAATGACGGGCCTGGTTGCAACTTATTCCCGGCCTCAGCTGCCACTGGAACCCGCGTCCCCTTGAGCTACTTTGGGCCGCCGCCGTCGGAAACCAATCCAAGTTTGGTCGGACCCGAACAAGAGCTGAAGTCGGGGACACTCGACGCCATCAACGGTCGTATAACCCTGCCGCTCTATGAAGGCTACATCACCGGAACCAAGATCCCGGTATGGTACATCCTGACCGATGTCAGCGATGCGGGGCAGGCGGCACAGCTCGGGTTAAACTTCTCGGCCAAGCTCCAATTCGCTGGAATCGGAGCGCGGACCGCCCATTTTGGCCCCGAGAACGTGGTGTATTTCGACAAGGGAACAGTCAACTTCGCCCCGCACCGAGTTCTCACCCCAGGCAAGCCCAATGCCTACCCGCCGGCAACGGCCGCGCCCGGATCGGTCGGGGACAAGAACTACAGCCCGCTGATGAATCTTGATGGGATCATCTACGACGCGCCAATCGTCGCGTACAACGTCCCGGCCGAAGCCATTAATTTCCCAAACGGGAACGTCGACCACACGAAGGTGCACGATGAGGTCGTCGCCATTGACCCTGTGGGGGGAACGGTTACCCTGCAACTCGTCAACGGCTTCAGCTTTGGCCGACCGGTCTGGTATCTCACGATGGACTCGAGCGACCCCACCGTCGCCGCGATCGAGGGCGCGACCTACGCTCCTCTCTTCGGTAAACTCCCGACCGGCGGCGACGACAGCTTCGACAGCCCGGTCGAGCGTATCTTCATTTCTGACAACGGCGAATTGGACTGCGCGAACCCACAGCGCCAGGGTCTCGACGCCGCCATCACCGATGGGTTCCGGCCTAACAACACACTTGGCGGGATCCCGACGCTTGCTCTCGACTACAGCCCGGCTTGGGACGTCAATATTTTCGAATGGACGCCGGCCGCGATCGCGCAAGGCTACCGCCAGCAGTTGCGCGAGGAGTTCCAAATTCTGACCTACGTGGTGGATGGCCTGCTGACTGGGCCAAAAGGCACGGCTTTCGGTAGTATCGGTGTCGTCAATAACTGCCCGATCGTCGAACGCCTGGATTAAACACTGTTCCGATTGCAGAACCCGGCCATGGATGCGGTGAGCGCGCAGGGTGAGCAACACCGGGGACCGTGGCAATATCAACAATCCCTCTGGCGGGGCTCCGGCGGCACGTCTTTGTGGTTGAGCCGGAGCGTCCAGGATGTTCGAGCCGAAGGCACCCAGAGTGTCACCTTCGCCCGATCGTTCGGCCGCGTCCGGGTCGTCGGAGGTCGAAGCAACAAAGAACCTTCCCGGCCAATCTCAATCCAAACAAAGGAACACAAAATGGAATTCGACAGCAAATCCCTTTCAGTCGCCGCCGCCGCTTTTGCCGCGGTCGTTGCGTTGCCGCTCCTCGCCAGCGCAGGGCCGGCGCCGACGCCGCAATTCACGGCGGAGAAGTGCTATGGCGTCGCCGCGGCGGGGCGGAACGACGCCAGACCGCCTCACATTCCTGTGCCGGCGAATCCAAACTGACTCGGGACCGGAGTTCCTGGATCTACGTCCCGACCGGCACCTGCGGGAAGATCAGCGGCGGCAGCCTCAGAAGCTCCTGACCAAAACGACCGGGACGAGGCCGCGATCATGACCGAGCGTCGGCCGACCGCGAGCGGCCACGTGGGCATCGGCTTACGCTTGCCGCACGTATCGGAGATCGCGGCCGCTCGGCCCAAGATTGGCTTCCTCGAGGTGCATGCAGAGAACTACATGGCCGAGACGGCGGCTCTGGATCGGCTTCTCGAGCTGCGGCGCGACTACCCGGTGAGCCTTCACGGCGTCGCCCTGTCCCTGGGCAGCGCCGAGGAAGTCGACCACATTCATCTCGCGCGCTTCAAGCGGCTGATCGACCGGGTCGAGCCGATGCTCGTGTCGGAGCACCTGGCGTGGAGCGCCATCGGCGGAACCTATCTCAACGACCTCTTGCCGCTGCCTTACACAGAGGAGAGCCTCGACATCTTTTGACGTCACGTCGAGGAGGCGCAGGAGGGGCTCGGCCGGCGGTTGCTGATCGAGAACCCCTCGGCTTATCTCCGTTACCGGTATTCGCCGATCCCCGAGACAGAATTCTTGACCGAGATCGTCCGCCGAACCGGCTGCGGCATCCTATGCGATGTCAACAACATCTACGTCAGCGCGTGGAACTTAGGGTTCGACCCGATGGCCATCTCAAAGCGCTACCCCTCGCGCCGATCGGCGAGATCCACCTCGCCGGCCACCACGCTGCCGATGATGTGGACATCTTGATCGACGACCACGGCTCACGTGTCGCGCAACCCGTCTGGGAGCTCTACGCCGCGGCGCTCCGGCGCTTCGGCCCCGTGCCCACGCTGATTGAGTGGGACACCAATCTACCCGCGCTCGCGGTCTTGCTGGACGAGGCGGGTCATGCCGAAAAGCTGGCCCGGGTGCAGCGACATGTCGATGCTGCTTGATCTGCAAATGCGGCTTCGCCGAGCCGTGCTTCGCGGCGACACCGCGGAAATCGTGGCCGCCATCCGGGGCGATGGACTCAATCCGGCGGCGCGGGTCGGGATCTATCGCAATCACGCCTTTACCACGCTCGGCGATGCCTTGCAGGGGACCTTCCCGGTCGTCTGCCGCCTGGTCGACCAGCGCTTTTTTGCCTACGCCGCGCACGAGTACCTGCGTGAGCATCCGCCGCATTCGCGTTGCCTCGTCGAGTACGGCGCCGACTTCGCCGACTTCCTGGTGCGCTTTAACCCATGCGAGAAATTGCCGTATCTGGCGGATGTCGCCCGTTTTGAATGGGCCCTCAATATCGCCGCCACCCAGCGCGAGACGATACCGTTGCAGGCGGAGACGCTCGCCGCGGTTCCACCCGGAAAGGCCGCGTATATCGGGCTCCGCCTGCAGCCCTCGCTGAGCTACTTCGCTTCGCCCTGGCCGATCGACGCGATCTGGCAGGCCAATAAACAGGATGAGGTGCCGCCAGTCGATCTGACGAGCGGCGGCACCAGCCTGGAGATCCGCCGCTCCGGCGAGGCGGTCTCCTGGCGGCGGCTCGACCCAGGGACCTTCGCATTCCGAACCGCACTCGCCGACGGCCTTGTGCTCGTTGCCGCGATGACGGCCGCGACCCTGACGGATCCTGCCTTCGACCTGACAGCAGCGCTTCGGCAGGTTCTGGGCGAAGGGCTCGCTGTTGGCTTCGTCATCTCACCGGAACAGGAGACCCCATGATAATCGCCCGCAGTGCCCCGCTCGGCGAACGGACCAGCCTTGTCTTCCGGATCGACCGGGCGACCGCTCTGTTGGACCGCTTTCCGTCCTCGATTCTACAGTTGATCTTTCGCGTCGCTATTGCGGAGGTGTTCTGGAGTTCGGGGATGTCAAAAATCGCCAGCTGGCAGAGCACCGTCGCGCTGTTTCGCGACGAGTACATGGTGCCGCTGCTGCCGCCTGCGATCGCTGCGGTGGTTAGCGCGACCTTCGAGCTCTCATGTTCGTCGCTGATCTTTGTCGGCTTGGCGACCCGGCTTGCGACCCTGCCGCTGCTCGGCATGATCTTCGTTATCGAGGTCTTCGTCTACCCGGAATACTGGGCCATGCACTTGATGTGGGCCTCGATACTGCTGTTTCTGCTGACGAAGGGCCCAGGTGCCCTCTCGATCGATTATTACGCCAAGCGCACGCTACGCGCGCGGGGGCTCCTACGATGACCACGACGCTTTCAGATTCCCAATAACTGTCAACCGAGGAGATCCGAGCAATGACCACATCCTGTCACGCGATCGGGGAAAGACTGCTTCAACGCCGATGCTCATGGCGGTTGCAGCGCTAGCATTGTGCGCGACGGCCGCATTGCTGGCCGGCTGCGCACGGGACCCTATCGCGAGTCGGGTCGCCCCTGCCACCGCCTCCGACCTTTCGCGAGGTCACGTCGCGTCCAGCTCCAGGCTGCTGTAGATATGCCGGCCCGAGCATTGCTGCGGAACGGGTAAAAAATAATACCGAGCCTCGGTCGTGGTAAGCCATTAACCCCATACTCGCAGTGATCGATCTTTGGCACCGGTGTGGCCTGATGCAGCGGTTGCGCGCTATCGCTCCGGTACGAGCATTCATTGGGCGAGAATTGTCGCCTCGGTCGGGCTCGATCCCGATCTCAGGCCTCGACTCCCGGGGGCAGGCGGCCGACGCGCCTCCCGGGGCGGCCCCTCGGGAGGTTCGAGCGCCCCGTAAGCTCGGGTTGCGGGTGGCGCTGACCGGGCTCGTATTGCTGACGGTGATGGTCACCGCCGTTTTGATCCATCTGACCTGGCTCTACGCCGCTCGCCGTAACGTCGCCGATGTCGTCGGCCAGCTTAACCGCCAGATCGTCGGGTCGGTGCAGCATGAGGTCCGCGGGACCCTGAACGACGCTTGGTCGGTGCAGGAGGCGGTTCGATCAATTTTTTTCCAAGGAGCCATCAAGCCGACTGACGAGGCCGAGCGCGAATTCATCTTTCTGGCACTGCTGCGATCGCATCCGACGCTCTCATGGATCGCACTCGGCTTTCCCGATGGGGCCTTCTTCGGCGCGCTCAGAGCCGCGGACGACGAGTTCGACATGGTCGAGGTAAAAAAGGACGCTGAGACCGGAATTCGGCGTCGGCGCGTCGACGTCTACACCCCCCAGCAGGGCGACGTGATGTTTCGCGGGCGCGAGATCACCCCGAGCGACTACGAGGCGACGGCGCAAACCTGGTACCAACGCGCTGTCGCCGAGAACGGCCCGGGATGGAGCATGCTCTCGCACCTCCCCCACCGCGATCGGCCGTCGATCGTTACCTCGATCCCTATCGTCATAAATCTCGATTTTTCCGGCGTCGTCGCGGTTGTCGTCGAGCTAGAACGGCTCTCCCAATTTCTCGCGGGCCTAGACGTCGGGAAGACCGGCACGGTGGCGATCCTCAACCAGAGCGGCCCAGTGGTTGCATCGGCGGCCTTGGCGGCGCGGAAGCGTCAGCGAGCGGGTGAAATGCCCGAGCTCGATACGCTCGCCGAGGACCGCCCGATGCTTGCCTCAGTGGCGGCACTGCTCCACGGCAACGGTTTGAGCCTTGCCGATCTCAGGCAAACGCGCCAATTGCAGACCACCAGCCCGATCGATGGCAGGAACTATTTCGTCACGTTCACGCCGCTGAATTTCAGCGGCTGGGTGGTCGCGACGGTGATCCCGGCCAGCGACTTCCTCGCCTCGATCGAGCGCAGCGCGACGATCTTGCTGATCGCGCTTGCCGGCCTAACGGTGGTCGTCGCGGTGATAGCGATCCTGTTGGCGAACCGCCTGGTGGCCGCCCCACTGCTGCGCATCGCCGGTCAGTTGAAGCACATTGAAAATTTCCGTCTCGATCAGGTCAGCTGGCTGGCCTCGCCGCTGCGCGAGCTCGACGACCTCTCGGGTGTCTTGCTGCAGATGAGCCGAGGGCTGGCGTCGTTCCAGAAGTATATGCCGACCGAACTTGTGCGCACCCTGGTCTCGCAAGGAGTCGAGGCTCGCCCGGGCGGGCACCAGCAGAATCTGACGGTGATGTTTACCGATGTCGCCGGCTTCACCGGCATTTCCGAGGAGCTCGGCGATGCCGTGATGCCGGTGCTCGCCGAGTATCTGGAAGCAGTCTCGACGGCGGTTTTGAGCCATTGCGGCACGATCGACAAGTTCATTGGCGATGGGGTGATGGCGTTTTGGGGCGCGCCGGTGCGGAGCGACCGGCATGCCGTCGACGTCTGTGCGGCTGCGTTGGAATGCCAACGCCTGCTCGCGTTGCAGCGGACCGCAGCGGAGCGTGTCGGCGGGACGCCGCTGCGGATCCGCGTCGGGATCAACACCGGCCGCATGCTGGTCGGGAACATCGGCTCGAGCGAACGGCTGAGCTACACGGTCATCGGGGATCCGGTGAACATCGCCAGCCGCCTCGAACCGCTGGGCAAAATCTACGGCGTCGGGATCATCATCGGCGAAGACACACGCATTGCTGCCGGCGATGCGATCATCGTCCGCCGGCTCGACCGGGTGGTGGTCCATGGTCGAATCGAGGGCCTTGCCATCTACGAACTCCTCGGCATGGCCGAGGGCGTCGGCGCCGAATTCCCTGAATGGGTCAAGACCTACGAGGCCGGGCTCGCAGCCTATGAGGACCGGAACTGGCGCGAAGCGATCAAGCTACTGGAAACTGCGGTCGCGCTCCGCGGCGACGTCGACCGCCCATCGGAGATCCTGCTGGAACGAAGCCGTACCTATCTTGCCGACCCGCCGGGCAACGATTGGATGCCTATTTCAGTGCTGGAATCGAAGGAGTAATTCTGGGGAGAGGGCCACGCCAAAAGCAAGCCATGCGGCGATTACCCTTCGCTCGTCTGGGTTTGGACAGTCAAACACTGTTTGGCTGTGGGGTGTCCAATACCGAGTCCGGGTGGCTTCTATAGCCAATGAACAATAAAACGCGGTAACGCCGCGTCATTCTCTTTACCAGCACAGATCCTCCGCCGCTTTATCGGGATTTCAAGCCCCGGTGCGAAGGAAAAAGGTAAGCATGCGGTGAGCACCGCAGGCTGGGCTATTTGGGTTTGACCGACGGTGGATTGTGGCCGGCGGCGCGTTGGCCTGCAATGATCTGGCGCAGGTTGTCGATGCCGTCTTTGGTGAAGGCAGGGACGCCGTCCTCGCCGACGCCGTAGACCCAGAGGCAGCCGTCTTCCGGGAACATGTCGCCCGACAGCTCGAAGAGCCAATCTTCGTCCTCGCCGAGCTGGTTGGCGACGTAGCCGATGGTGAAGACGTGGGCGATGGCGGCCAAGATCAAGCCGCCCGACTTTGCGCCGCCGGGCGTGGTCGCCAGTTCCACGGCAAGAGGTCGTCGATCTGCTGGCCGGGTGTTCGGCGATGCGGGCCAGGACGTCAGCCAGCCAGGCTTGCGGGTCGATGTCGTTCAATTTGGCGGTCTATGCCGACCGCCGAACTATGCCGAACGGCTCTGGAGCACCCCGCATTTTGGCACGACTTGCGGCCCGTCGAGGGAACGACGCCTC